>Ga0070659_100000177_pt1 | contig 49027 bp, 33 predicted proteins | sample KBSC23metaG_FD_64666 | JGI IMG/M metagenome (GOLD analysis project Ga0070659, IMG submission 64666) | Corn rhizosphere microbial communities from Kellogg Biological Station, Michigan, USA - KBS C2-3 metaG | ecosystem: Host-associated > Plants > Roots > Rhizosphere > Soil ... | reverse complement strand
TAAAAGGTAAAAAATATGCATGGCAGGTAACCGCCTATAAAGATCAGACGGTACTGAACCGGTCAGAGATATGGGAGTTTACCGTGGATTGCCAGGATAGTGTGAAGAAAGTGGCTGACGATGGCTACCGGAATATTGAGGATCTGTCGAAAGGAAACTATTATATCGCAACGGGCTTACTTAAGTTCGCCTTGGTTAATCCTTACCAGGCACAGGATCTGAAATACACCATCACCTCATTAAATAATCCGGATAAGAAACTGAGACGGTTACCAAAACTGAAGCTCCGTAGCGGGTTAAATCAGGTGAACATTGATTTGCGTATCACCGGTAATTTCGATGAGGGGAAATACTATATCCTGAACGTCTGGTTGCCGGATGGAACGATGAAAAGTTTGCGATTCTTATATATGGAGACGAAATGAAACAGATAGCCCTATTGGCAACGATGGCCTGTTGCGGTTTGCTGGTTGCCTGCGGAAGACAAAAAGTGCCTTACGCCACAGCCGGAGATGCGGACCTCCGTATCGAGGTGACGCCCTTGCGGGCAGAGAAGGACGGAAGCATCCGCAGCTTCAGGGTCCGGCTGACACCGGACGGGAAGATTGCCGCCGGACTCACGCATGCTGCCGGGGAGTCCCTGAATTACCGGATGGACAGTTGTTTTTACAGCGGTACCGGAAGAAATAAGGAGCGGGCGACCCTGGTACAGGCTGTAGCGGCGGGAACAAACCATAGCTATGAATACCTGCTGGTCTTTGACGGCCGCGAAACGGTCGGGGACAGCACCACGCTGACCTACCAGGACAAATATATTAATCATAAAACGTATACGCTCAAAATAGCGGCGACGCGCTAAAGATAACGGATCACACACAGCATATGAAATACAGATTTACCCGGCAACGTAAGATCGCCATCAGTTTGCTCCTCTTATGGGGAGTGAACATATTTACGCCTTCGGTAACCTACGCCCTGACATCAGGGCCGGCACAGCCGGAGACCAGGGGCTTCATGCCGGCGGGGGTATCCGATATGGTGGACCTGCAGACGGGTGACTTTAAGTACAATATCCCGCTGCTGGATATCGACGGGTATCCCATCAACCTCAACTATGCTTCCGGCGTGGGTATGGATGATGAAGCCAGCTGGGTAGGACTGGGCTGGAGCCTGAACCCGGGAGCCATCAACCGGCAATTGCGGGGATTACCTGATGATTTTTCGGGAGATAACCTGGAGACGGATCACTGGACCAAGCCCAAGATCACGGTGGGTGGTAAAGCGACCGCCAAGGTCGAAACCTTAGGTATGGTTGGATTCCAGTTTAACGGATCATTCAGCCTGGGGCTTTTTAGTGACAATTATACCGGAATAGGTGCCGAGTTGGGCGTCAACGGCGGCATTTCCTATGGTATTGCGAATTCAGGTTTCGAGACCTCCGGTACCGGTTTGGGCGTATTAGGTAAGTTCGGAGCCAATGGAGGGGTAAGTTCCAACACACAGTCCGGAGCGGATGCTACGTTATCACCTTACGTGTCTTTATCTATACGCGAAAAGTCAACCTGTAACTGGACCGAATCCGCCGGCCTCACCGGTAGCCTGGGTTACAACAGCCGCTCCGGGCTAAAGTCCCTCACTTTGGGTACCACGTTCGGCGTATCCGGGAGCTATACAGATGAATGCAAAGGCGATAAATACGGGAATCCCGAAAAAAGCAAAGGGAGCGGGAGCTATAATCCATTTGGTGCGATCCTCTCATATAATACCGAGCCCTTATCGCCCTCGACACAGATCCCCTATTCATCCACCTATGATTCTTTCAGTTTCGATTTCGGCGGGGAGCTGCTGGGCGTATATGGTTCTGTCGGCGGAATGGGCTATATGAATGTCCGGAAGGTCGCCCATTTTGTAAACAACCGGCCCGGCTATGGCTTTTTATACGCCGAACGCGGTAAAGATAATATGAATGCGCAGATGGATTTTATCCGGGAAAAGGATAATCCCATTATCAAAGGCATTCCGAACATCGCCATTCCGATCCATACCCCCGACCTGTGGTCCTACAGCAGCCAGGCCGGCAGCGGGCAGTTCCGGTTGTACCGGGGTGGCAGCGGCGCTTTTTTTGATAACCAGGCGGTAGATGAAGCACAAATGAACACTTCCGGCGGAGACTATGGCATGGGTGCTATTTTCCATGGGGGAATAACCCATTTTGAACAGACGACCCATAATGTGACGCGCAAGTGGAAAAAAGATAATGCCTACCTGCCTAAGGGCGATTTTCAAAGCCAGGACAAGACCGACCCCAGGCGCGAGCATGTATATTTCCGGATGTCCGGGGAAAAGAACCTGGAGGACGAAGAAGTGAATGCCCAGGTGCATAATGAGCAGCCCCTGGCGGTCAATACGGATAATATCAGCGCAACGGCAGATTTTGCCGGGCAAGGCGGCGGACCCGCCGTACCGTTAACGGGAGCGATCGAAAAAAAGAATACCAAGCGAAACAACCGTACGGAGATATCTTACCTGACCGCTGACGAAGCGCGGTATGGCGCCCTGGATCGAAAGATCCCTGTATTTGATTTTTACGGGGACGGGACGTTCCAGGTACCCGCAAATAACAAACCCCTGACTGTTGATAGCTTGCCGAGGGTGAACCAGTACCGTAAGGGGCATCATATTTCAGAGCTGAGAATAACCGACGGTGACGGTAAACGTATGGTCTACGGTATACCGGTGTATAATACGGTACAAACCGAAACCACCTTCGCGGTGAGTCCCTCGGGTGGCACTGGCCTGGTCTATGGCAGCGATAACCTGGTGGATGTTCCGCCGCATGTATCTCTGCCCGGTTCGCCGCTGAACGACTACGGCGTCGATAATTATTTTCACCAGGAAAAAAAGCCGGCTTATGCGACCAGCTTTTTACTGTCAGCAATTCTCTCCCCGGATTATGTGGATAAGACGGGTAACGGGATTACGGATGACGACCAGGGAACAGCCATCAAATTCAACTACGCCCGGATCACTAATTTCAAATGGCGTGCCCCTTATACGCGCGCCACGCTGAACAAGGGCTTGCTGGCCGATCCGGACGACGATAAAGGAAGCATCATCTACGGCGAAAAGGAAATATGGCACGTCAGTTCCATCGAAACCAAGACGAAGGTCGTTTATTTTATCACCGCGGACCGCAATGACGGCCTCGGGGTGGATAACTGGCAAAACGGCGGTCTGCCGGGTGGTTTTGGCGCCGCGGTGAGGCAAAAATGCCTGAAAGAGATCCGGCTGTACTCCAAAGCGGATATGACCCGGCCCATCAAGGTCGTGAAGTTTGACTATACGTACCAGCTATGCCCTAACGTTCCCAACTACCATGATTTCAGCGGGCAGGGGATACCGGCCGGCAAGCTGACGCTGGCGAAGGTCTGGTTCGAGTATGGCAATTCGGATAAAGGCAGGAACCATGCCTACCAGTTTACCTATAATACCGCGAATAATGTGGCTTATGGCAATATGCTGACCGACCGTTGGGGCAATTATAAGGATCCGGCGGTCAATCCAATGGCGATGGACAATGAGCATTATCCTTACAGCGATCAAAACGCGACCGCGAAAGCCAACGCGGGCTTATGGCACCTGCAACAGGTCGATCTCCCTACCGGGGGCACGATCAAAGTGGACTATGAGCCCGGGGATTACGCGTATGTACAGGACAAAAAGGCGATGACCATGACGGGCGTACTGACCTTGATCGATGCGGCCGGCGTTGCAACCGGAGGTCTGAACGTCGCGACCGGCTTACGGATCCGTATCGGTGCCGATGCGGCCAATGCTCCCGCCAGCCAGGGATTGCAGACCGACTGGTTCAAAGAACATTACCTGGACGGCGCTGATCATTTATATACCAAACTCCTGGTGAATTTCAGGACCGGGAACGGAAACGCCGCGGGAAATACCAATAGTTATGATGATTATGTTCCCTGTTATGCCAAAGTGACCAATGTGAGCATCGACAGGACCGGCGGTACAGCAGATATCAGTTTCGAACCCCTGTCGGAGGCCGGGGTCTCCGGCAAGAACCCGATCGTGATCGCGGCCTGGCAGCGGCTGAAGAACGAATATCCGCGGTACGCGTATCCCGGTTATAACAACCGCCTGAAAAAGGACGGCAGCGTGATGGCTGCCGTAACCGCCATTGCCGATGCCGCGAAAAATCTCTCGGAATTATTCGAAGGTTTCTATCATAAAGCGGACCGTGTCGGCTATTGTTCGGCGGTCGACCTGAACCGGAGTTTCGTCCGGATCACGAAAGCCGATGGCTTTAAGCAGGGCGGCAGCGCGCGGGTGAGCAAAGTACAATTGACGGATAACTGGGATCAGAACGGGAGCAATGGCCAGGCCAGCACCTACGGCCAGGCCTATACTTATACCACAACCGAAGGTACCCAGCCGATCAGCAGCGGCGTGGCCGCCTATGAGCCTTCGATCGGCAACGACGAAAATCCGCTGCGGCAGCCGGTGCAGTATGTACAGCACGTGGCGGGCGGGATCAATAATTTTTTCGACCTGGAAATGCCTTTTTGCGAATCCCTGTTCCCTGCCCCGCAGGTGGTGTACAGCAAGGTAACGGTGCATGACCTGGGCGCCGGGCAGGTTCCTTCCAATAATACGGGGTATACGGTAACGGAATCGTATACCGCGAAAGATTTCCCGGTCAGGGTCACGGTGTTGCCGCTGATCGATCATGCCTATGCGCCGACCACCTACTATTCGTTGACCAGTACCAACGCGATCGATGAAATGTGCCTGTCGCAGGGCTACAGCATCGAGCTGAACGATATGCATGGTAAGCCGAAAGCGACACGCGTGTACAATAAAGCCGGCGCGGAGATCGCGTCTACGGTCTATTACTATAGCGCCATAGATAAGGGCGGAACGATGTCGCTCAATAACCTGGTCAATGTGATCGGTCAGGACGGGCAGCAGAGCCCGCATTACCTGGGACGGGACATCGAGTTCTTTACGGATTTCCGGGAACAGGAAAGTGATAACCAGGGGCAGACCATCAATATCGGCGGCGATGTATTCACGATACCATTCATCCCAGGTTTCATGGGCTTTCCGCACGTGCCGGTCAATGACAACAATGAATACCGGTTGTTCCGGTCCGCCTGTGCCTTAAAAGTAGTGCAGCAGTACGGGATCATGAGCAAGGTGGTCAAAACCCAGAACGGTTCTTCGGTCACTAGCGAAAACATCGCTTATGACGGTGTCACCGGCGAGCCGCTGGTGACGCGTACGCAAAATGAATTCAACAAGGATATTTATTCGGTGAATATCCCGGCTTACTGGGCCTACCGGAACATGGGCGGAAGCTACCAGACCGACGGTGTGATCCTGTCGGATCTGAAGACCAATCAATTCGGCGTCATCCAGCAACCTATCTATAGCGATTTTTTTACGGCGGGAGATGAACTGATCAACCTGTACACCGGCGACCGTTACTGGGTAGGCATTGCCCAGTCCGGGGGCGGTACAACAAGCTTGCGGCCCCGAACAAACAGGATGGAGAGCAATGCCCCGTTAAGGCCTGCGGACGCTGCAGAGGGGGTGATCGCTTTTGCCGCTAATGGAGAGAACGGCGATCCTAAATTACGGTTCAGGCATGCACCGGGCGATGGCTACGCTCAGGTCAGCTATTCGAACCTCAGTACCGGTAAATTCCTGATGGACCGGAACGGGGCGGTTATCAAGAACCTGAATTATCTGGCGCCATACCGATCAGTTAAGGTAGTCCGCTCCGGTTACCGGAACGTGCTGAGCGCCGGTATGTCAGGAATCGTGTGTTTAAATAATCCGATCGTGAACAACCAGCTCCAACTGGCCTTATCGACGGACCTGACGGATCTGAAAGTAATCAATGCCTCAGCATCGACCTATAATGAATTGTGGGCGGTGAAACCGGGCTGCACGAACGACCACACCACGGAGGATCAGACCACCCTGGGGCCAAACGGCTTCATGTTTACAGCTGGTGGCGGCGCCCCCGGGCATGCCGGCAACGGGATATATGCCTATACATCCCAGGATCCGGCCAGCAGCGCGCATACCGATTTTTTCCGGGCGAAGTTACAGGAGCGGTTTGATGCAGCAGCCATCTGGCTGGGGAACACTGCTTTCGAAAATACGCTGGACCGGACCCCGGGGAGTATACCGGACCGACAGGTCGGGCTGGAAACGGATTTTACCATCAAGACGGAAGGCGATTATTATGTGGGATATTCAGGAGATAACATATTCAGCTATACGATCGATCAAACCACACTTCCAATACCGAACACGGACTTTACCGGGCTCAACGGGCCACCCACCTATTGGTATTTGTTCCCGAAACATTTAACTGCCGGGAAACATCATTTAATAGCGTCGGCCACCAATGTCAGCTTTGCTTTGATCGGCTCGGATTCTCAGGATAACCTTGCCTATAACCCGGGTGATATCAGCCTGGAGATCTATAATAATTCTTTAACTGAGCTACAGTCCCCAAGTACCACCTATACCATCGGGGGGAGCGGGAACGTGGTCTTCTCGACGGCTTCGATACCCGGCCAACAACCGCCGCATTCCGTGCAAAGTTCCATCACGATCGCCGGCGTGAAGTATAACCGTTACGATTATAATTATTGCATCAACCCTTATGTGGACGGCTTTTTAGGGAACTGGCGGCCTTTGGAAACCAAGGTCTTCCAGCAGAACCGTAAGTATGTAAGCGGGATATTCTCCCCGACCAATAAAGGGGTCGAGGTAAAGAACGCGGGCACCCTGGACCAGTTTTATTCCCACTGGTATTATAACATCGGGTCAGGCAGCTGGCTCACCAATCCCAATGGTACTGCCTGGGTAACCGCCAATACGGTTACACTGTACGATAAGTACGGGCAGCAGCTGGAAAATAAGGACGCGCTGCAACGATACAGTGCCGCGAATTTCGATTTTAACGGAGAACTGCCGTCGGCAGTGGCATCCAACGCGATGCACCGGGAGATCTATACCAACAGCTTTGAAGATGTGAACTTTGATCCGGGTACAGTGGTACAGCCCTGCGCGATTGCTGGTTTTAACCTGGATAGGGCAGCGGTCAGGAGCGATATGGCACACTCGGGTAACTATGCTTACTTATTGCCTGCTCTGAACGGCATTACCCTGAGTACGAACTGTTACACATCGCCGCCGGCAGATAACCGCCTGCTGGTCAGGAACGCCGTCGGAGAGTATAATGTACAGAAGGATGATATTACCCAGGTGGACAAGACCGGGGTCTATCCGCAGGGCTTCGAGCCGCTGAGCGGCAAGGAATATTTGCTGGATGTCTGGGTGAACGATGGTCAGCCCTCCAACAGGGGCGTCAACGTGATGCTGACGGTCAATAATGTGATGGTAAGCAACTTGACATGTAAAGCCGTGGTGGAAGGCTGGAAATTGCTGGAAGCCAGACTGGATGCCTCCATAATGACGGCCGGTGATCTCAAGATCAATATTGCTCCTGTCAATGCTACGGTATACATTGACGACCTGCGTATTCATCCTAAGCAATCACAGATGAAGACCTATGTGTACGACGATAAGACGCTGAGGCTGATGGCGGAACTGGACGAGAACGGCTTCGCCACATTTTATGAATACGATGACGAGGGCCTGCTGGTCCGGGTAAAAAAGGAAACGGAAAAGGGGATCATGACGCTCAAAGAGAGCCGGTCCTCCTATAAAAAACAATAAGGCGGAAAGACGAATAAGATGAACACACGTATCAAGATAATAGGCCTGCTGGCCATCCTGCTATCGGTATCAGCGATCACCTGGGCGATACAGGTACGTTATTTTAAACAGGGCAGAAAGCCGGTCATACAGCAAAAAGCGCAATGGGCCGTACCGGTCTATGATAAGGTCCTGCTGGAAAAGCTGGAACGCTTGGGCAAACACTATGATACCCTGAAGCAGGCTTATACGATAAAGGGAACGATCAGTATGCGCGATAAAGCCGATACCGTTTCGCCGGTGAAAAACGTGGTTTTTATCTATTGTAAAAAAGGGAAGGAGTTATATTACCGCCTGGGGGAAACGGAGACGATCAATGCGAACGGGATGTATCTCTACATCGACCATCCGGCCCGGCGGATATTGGTAGCCAGGCAAAAGGACGTCAGCGAGGCGCCGGTTATCACGGATATGACCCGGGTGGTGGCGGGTTTGAAAAGCGAGTATTATGACCTGAGCGGTTCGGTGAGCGGGAGCGTCCAGACGCTGTCGCTGCGGAACGAGCACCACATCAGCTGCAAACAATATACGGTCGCTTATGATACGCTGAGCTACGCGATCCGGCATATCTATGCCCGGCTCAATGACCCGCAGGACCCGCTGAACCGGAAAAAGGAAAATGTGATGCAGATGGACCTGTCCGAATGGGATGGCAAAGCAGCGTTGGCAACTTATACCGTTCCTGAGGCGGTGATCAGGCGATACGGGAGCAAATGGCGGACGACGGAAAAGTATAAGGGTTATGAACTGATCGATACAACAGACTAACAAGACGGAATACCATGAACAGACTTTTATTACTGATAGGTTTACTGCTGTTTTCGGCCGGTGTACAGGCAGCGATCGACGTGAAATCATGGCCCCAGAACGCGCCGTTTATTGTCGGCGGGTCGGGGGTGAGCTTTTCGCTGCGTGCCGACCGCTTCCAGCGGGGGACGGCGGCGGACCCAAATATCAATGATATAGAAATAAGAGATGTGGTGAGCCTCCGGCTGATCGACGGCGCCCTGATCAACCGGAAGATCGATTATACGGTCAACCTGCAGGTAACCTATTATACGGACCCGTTTTCAGCGGGCATTCAGCAAAATGTCAGCCTGACGGTGACCTACGAGCCGGGTCGCGGTACGCATTACAAGGGATTGGACACCTATGCCTTCACCGGCGCTTATCAGGTCGATGTCCTGGTGCTCAGTCAGCAGGCCAACAACAACACGCTCCTGCCGGATGATAACGCCCTGCAGCTTTGCAGCCGCATCACCATCAACCGCCGGTATATGAATTTCGATGTAACGGCACCCGTGGGCCCATTCTTATCGGTGAACAGCGGGATCAAATCCGCCGCCATGACCTGGAGCAATGTAACGGGAGCGGAAGAATACGACGTGGAATGGACGAGCATCAATAACGGTAACGCGGCATTTGCGACGGTCAGCCAGAACTATACCTCGCCGGGCGGGATCGCGACGGCGACGCTGGACCAGGTCTTCCGGAACAACAGCAGCAGGCTGACCACCCAGGGTAACGATTGTAAGGTCTCTATGATCACGACCGATCCGTTGTTCCTGATCAGGATCAGGGCGGTCCGTTATTTACAGAACGGCTTACGGGAGGCCGGGAACTGGGACTACACACTTAACGGCGGAACAACCTATAATATTACCGCCACCAGCTGGAACGACCCCAACCTGAACTGGCAGTACTCCGCCGCATTTGCAGAAGAAGGGAAGAAGAAGGAGGTGATCAGTTATTTTGACGGCAGCCTGCGCGGGCGGCAGACCCAGGCGATCAACAGTTCGGACAATGTCCTGATGGCGCAGGAGAATGTCTATGATGAGTTTGGCAGGCCTGTGGTAAGTATCCTGCCGGCGCCGGATATGAACAGCATCACCGCTTACCTGCACTTTATCGGGGATTTTAATGGTATACAAACCAGCAGCAGCGGGATATTGGGCGGGTCAACCGGGGCCAACTGTGAGTTATTGCCAAATACCATCGGCAACCTGAAAGGTGCCTCCAGGTATTATTCCGCCTCCAACCTCTGGAAAAATATCAGCGGGGGCAACTACTATAAGCCTTATAATGCCTATATCCCCAACGCAGGCGGCTACCCTTTTTCGGTTACGCAGTATACGCCGGACAATACCGGACGCATTAAGTTACAGGGTGGCGTCGGTACGCAGTTCCAGCCGGGAACGGGCACCGCGTCGGCACCCAGCCATACCACGAAATACTATTACGGGAAACCCGAGCAATGGGAGCTTGACCAACTGTTCGGCAACGATGTGGGTTACGCCGAGCATTACCTGAAAAACATGGTGGTTGACCCGAACGGGCAGATCAGCATCAGCTACCAGAACGCGAGCGGTAAAACGATCGCCACAGCGCTGGCCGGTGACGCCCCGGCCTCCCTGGAGGCCCTGGATTCCCAGGCGGCCAATTCGGTGAACAACAGCCCGGCGAACGGCGGCGGCACGGCCAAACAACGGATCCATCTATTGAAACCGGACCAGTTTACCTATGACGCGACGGCGTTGAAGCTGACCGCCCATACGACCTACCTGGCCGATGTGATCGACCCGACCGCCCAGTTATCCTTCGATATTCAGAAACTGGTGGATTGTTACCCCAATACCGCCACATTCGCCCCCTGTGCGAGTTGTTTTTATAAAATGACCGTGCAGGTGCACAATGAATGCGGCGGCCCGGTGGGCAACCCCTATACGGCCGATGTACAGTTGGGCTCGGCAACCACGCCGGGCAGTATCACGGTGCCCATAGACCAGCCGGGCGAGTATTATGTGGATATCGAGTTCGCTTTTGACCGGGATGATATCCGGATCAAAACCAATAGCTATATTTCGGCGGGTATCGCCAACGGTTATATCAAGAGCCAGTTCGACTATATCAAAACGAACTTCCTGGACGGCCTGGATGTATCGGGCTGCTACAGCGACTGCCATACCTGCAGGATCCTGCTGGCTAATAGCAAACTGCCCGATTTTGAGCAGATGGTGAAAGACAAATGCATCGCCATGGGCCTGGACCCGGTTGCGGTGAATAGCACGGCGTTCCATACCTGGATCGGTCAGAAATACGGCGACCTGCAAAATAAATGTACGACCTTACAGAACGGCTGCACGATCAGCCCCTGCGACGCTGTGGAAAAAACGATGAAAGATGATGTATCGCCGGGCGGGCAATACGCGCTATTCGACGCGAGCAATTTGCCGCTGGAAATGGGTATCAATGTGCTGTACCTTCATTTTAATGATGTGTTCCGGAACCCGGCCCTGCCGCACGCGATCACAGAGCCGGTCACCCGGGATGATGGGACCACGGTGTCGGTATATGACGCGTCTTTTACTTTACAGGACGCGGTTAAATACTGGAACCCGGCCTGGGCGGTTTACTTTTTACCTTATCACCCGGAGCATTGCAAGCTGGAATTCTGCCACCAGGAAAGTGATAGCAAAGGCTGGGATCTGTTACTACAGCAATACAACAATAAAGCAAGCGACCTGACCACCCTGGGGCTCACCTGGAGCCCGGCGAACGCGGATGACTGGCTGCTGAACATCGATCCGTTCTTTAACGGATCGGGTGCCGGCGCGGGGGCCATCAGGGGCGAGATGCTGGCTGACCTGCAGCAGTACTCGGTCAGGGTGCTGAACCTGCCCTTGGCGGGAACACCGAACAAAACATTGATGGCCTATGTAGACTATATGCTGTATTGCAGGGACAGCAACAACCCTTCGAGCTGGACGGGCTGCGCGCCGGATGCCGGATGCCGGGTAGCGGACCGGGAATGGACCACGTACCGGGATTATTACCTGGCCCTGAAAGCGAAATACTATAAGGCACGGCAGGATGCGAAATGCGACGGGGAATGCCCGGTGGGACAGCCGATCGTCAATTCGACGGGTAACCCGAATGCCCTGTCTATTCGTAATTTCGTTGTGTCCGCGGGCAGCGGGATATGCGGCACCGGGTTAAAAAGTGTGCAGGTGGCGTATAATGGAGTAGCACCACTTACAGATTCATATATAATATCATTACAATATCCTAGCGGAAGTAACATAGTCGGCGGTTTGCCTACAAGTATAACGTTAACATCTGCTACACCTGTGTATTCATTTTGTGTACCTACAGATATGCCAATTAATAATATTTATATCGTTAATGCGCAAAATAGTAATTCAGGAGAGATTATTAGCAGAGATCATGGAACTTATGTTTATATAACTGATGGTCCGGATGTAGTAATAGGAAGTCCATATGGATATACCAGGGCCGTAAAAGCCTATTTAAAAAAGGATGGTTTGCTGGTGAATGCCCCTAATGATATTTGGATTTATGGCTTGTATCACGGTTACGGAAGCACAACTTATCCAGGTGCGTTTGTTATACGAGAAGGTACATCATTTGCATCTTATTATTACGCCGGCCGGGCGGGTACCCAAGGAGTTTTGACTTGCGTTACCATAGAAGGCGGAACAATAGATCCCTTATCTAATTGGCTGTGTGATCCACCACCGCCACCCTCTTGTCCGGCTGAATACGCTTACAAGAAATCGCGTTTCCCCGATGTACAAAATGGCAATTACGTAACCGGGGCGACCACCCTGGCCGCAGCCACGGTCTTACAGACCCAAACGGCAAATGATGCCAAAGCGCAGGCGGCGGATTTTTGTGCCGGTAACGCGGACAGGTGGCTGGCGGCATTGAACGACGGGCTGGTGAATGTAGGCTACAGCCAGGTCGATATTGGCAACCTAAGAACCAGGCTGATCGAAGTATGTGCTGCCGGCGGGGATATCAGTCATCCGATGGGTGCCAGCGACCTGACGGGTGTTACGCCACCCCCCAGTTCCATGTATACCAGTTTTGGCGCCGCCATTAAAGGTGAACTGACTTTGACGGCCTTTACCATGCAGCTCAACCCCTGGTTGCTGCAAACACCCGGACCCTACCTGAGCAAGCCGCAAAGGGTATCGCAAACGGTGAACAATAGCAATGCGGGCATCTGCTCCTTGCTTGGTACGCTGACGACGCAGGCCGGCGGAACAGCCAACCTGCTGAACTACCTGACCACGAAATTCGGCAGCGCGATGACGTTGACCCAGGATGACCTGGACGTGCTGAATAAAAGCTGCACCAGCTGTAATTTTATTATGGATCACGAGGTAACCCTGCCGGTGTTCCTGGATCCTTCGGTTACTATATTGAACGCTTCACTGGGCATCCCGGGGGTGATCACCATGCAGGATTATATGACCGCGAAAGCGCAGTTAAGCGCAGATTTCGGTAATAACCTGGATGCTAACCACCTGAATTACCCGGAAGTGCTGAGCAATTATATGAACCAGACTTTTGGTTTTTCGCTCACTGCCGATATGTACCAGACCTTTGAGGCACTGGGTCCGAACAGCACCGCTTTGCTGGCCAATTTAACGCCTTACCGGCAGGTGGCTACTGACCCGAACGCCTGCGCGCGTTCGGCCTTTGAAACGGCGATCAGTAACGGGCTCAACGCCTATGCGGTCTATATCGCCGAAGAGCGGCTGAAATTCAGAACCAGCTATATCAATACCTGCAGCGCGGCTAAAGCGTATGCCGACCTGGAGACCAGCCAGAAAGTATACCATTACACTTTATATTACTATGACCAGGCAGATAACCTGGTGCGTACCGTACCGCCGGAAGGCGTGCGCCTGCTCAGCGGGCCCGCGCTGGACCTGGTGACGCTGAACCGGCAAGCTGCCACCACCGCCGGCACCTGTACCTACGACGGCACCAGGGTGCGGCTGAGCGATCAGCCCGGCGCACTCGGTAAGTTGGAAAACGCGCTGAACGCGGGTTCGGCGACGGCCATTGAAATGTGGCTGTATAATAATACCGGCGGTATCAACCAGTTCACGGAGGTAACCCCCGGGAAAAACTGGCTGTTCAGCGTCGCCATACAAAACAATGTGCTGGCGCTGGATATGTATCCGATGATCCAGGCGGCTGATCAGCTGAGCGTAAAGGTCATTCCGGCCAGCCTGCATTATCGGGTAACCATACCGCCCGCGTCGCTGCCATTGCTTGATTTTACGCACCTGGTGATCCAGGGCACGAACGGCATCGCGCAGGGCACGACACCGCAGATCTGGCTCAACGGCGTACAAATGACCGTCGCCGCAGCTAACAGCCCGCTGGCCAGCTGGCGGGTAAAGGCGACCGCTACCGGCATACAATACCCCGATATCATGCCTACGCTGAAGCACATCCGGTTCTATAACCGGGTACTGGACGCGTCGCCGGGCGGCGAGATCGCCCAGGATGCGGCCAATATGTGTTTTATGCCGATCGCTACGGCCAACTATGACACGGATAACCTGTGGTACCGCTTTAATGTGCCGCTGACCGCCGGTTGCCCGACCTGTGTTGCCGGAAGCACGGACGAAACCCGCCTGCAGCAGGACACCTATCCCGATCATCAGCTGAAAACGACCTACGTTTATAACAGCACCAAACAGGTAACGAAGCAGCAAAGCCCTGACGGGGGGATAAACCGGTTCTGGTACGACCTGTTGAGCCGGCTGGTCATCTCGCAGAACGACAAGCAGTTACCAGGTAACCAATTCAGCTATACAGAATATGATCAGTTAGGGCGAATCAACGAGGTAGGACAGAAGACCGGTGTTAGCAGCCTGATCACTGGTACTGCGGCAACAGCCACACAGCCCGCCATTCCGCCGGTGATCGATTCTTCCAACCCTGGCTATGTGGGTGATGGTTCCATGACCATCTGGAATACCAGCACCTTAGGCAAAGCCCAGATCACGCATACCTGGTATGACGCACCGGCACCTGTGGTCCCGGGCTTTGCCAACGGCATCGCCAATCTTACGCAGGAGAACCTGCGCAAGCGGGTAGCCGCCAGTACCTATACTGAAAATTATTTAGATCCGGTAACAAATGCTCTGGCACCTGCCACGCAGGCCACGTACTATAGCTATGATATCGACGGCAACGTGAAGACCCTGTGGCAGCAGATCGCCGGGCTAAGCAATGCAAGTAATAACTATACGCTTAAACGATTGGATTACGAGTTCGACCTGGTCAGCGGAAAAGTAAACCTTGTACGCTACCAGGACCACCCGGTTGACGCTACGCACCCGGCACAGCCCGATCGTTTTTATTATAAATACGATTATGATGCCGAGAACCGGATCATCAACGCCTGGAGCGGTACACAGGCCATGTACGACAGTTACAGTAACACCAACAGGCTGCTGGAGGATAACCGCAGGCTGGACGCGCATTACGCCTATTATTACCACGGGCCACTGGCCCGCCTGGAACTGGGCGACGAGCTGACCAAGGTACAGGGGATAGACTATGCCTATACCCTGCAGGGCTGGCTGAAAGGCGTGAACGGAACCGCCCTGAACAGCAGCGGCGCGATAAAAAGCGATATGTATGGCGACGGCAGCCTGGTGAACGGCGTGGCCAATACCATCCCGAAAGATGCCTATGCCTATAGCCTGGGTTATTTTAACGGGGACTACAGCCCGATAAGCAGCAGCAATGCCCCGGCTTTCGGTTTTCAGTACCAGGCCAACAGCGGCGACCTGACGGGCCAGGATCTGTATAACGGGAATATCCGCAGCAGCACCATGGCCATCAGTACGCTCACCAGCGGTGGCAACCTGGGAGCCACGGTGGGTTACAGTTATCATTACGATCAGCTGAACCGCCTGAAAACGGTATTGCAGAACAGCGCGGTGACCGCCAATGGCTGGAACAATAACGCGCTGGCCGTACAGCCGCCCACGAGCGCCTATGCCGAAACGTTCAGCTATGATGCTAACGGCAATATCAAAGATGCTTACCGCAACGGCGACCAGGGCAATATGGACGACCTGCATTATAAATATATACGCGATGCGACGAGCGGCCGCCTGACCACCAACAACATGCTGAACTACGTGGTGGACAATGCCAGCGGCACCACGTACAGCACGGATATTAAAACCCAGACCCAAACCAATAATTACCGGTATGATGCCATTGGCAATCTGGTACAGGATTATGCCGAAGGCCTGGGCAACGACCCAAGCACCCCTGGCGTGGACTGGACGGTTTACGGCAAGATACAGGCCATCCATAAATACGACAAGAGCACCCGGGCGCACCTGTCCGATATTACCTACGCCTACAACACGGCGGGACAGCGGGTAAGCAAGACCGCAGGGAATACCACCACCTATTATGTACGCGACGCGCAGGGCAATACCATGGGCGTATACGAAGTAACCGGCAGCACCATCACCTGGAAAGAGCAGGACCTGTACGGCAGCAGCCGTTTGGGCCAATGGCAGCCGAACCTCGATCTGGCCAATAATAACGCGGATGCCCAATGGCAGAACTGGGGGCTGAAACAGTACGAACTGAACAACCACCTGGGCAACAATATGGCCACCATCAGCGACCGCCGGATACAGGTAGCCAACGGTACCAATATTGACCATTATGAAGCGGATGTCATCAACGCCCAGGATTACTATGCCTTCGGCATGCAGCAGCCGGGCAGGAACGGCTCACTGGTGTATGACGCAAGCACGCAGCAATATAACTGGCAAGCCGGAGCAGGGAGTTACCGCTATGGCTTTAACGGTAAAGAGAATGATAATGAGGTAAAAAAGGATGCCAATGGTAATGATTTGATTGGCGGCCAGCAGGATTATGGGATGCGGATTTATGATCCGAGGATTGGGAAGTTTTTGAGTGTTGATCCGTTATATAAAAATTATCCGTGGTATACGTCATATCAATTTGCTGGCAATAGTCCTATCAAATTTATAGATATGGATGGCGGAGAGCCAATGGATCCAATGGATCAATGGACTAAATCTACTGGTACTAAAAGCTTTGGAGATTATTATAAAGACAATAACAAAGAATTTAAGGCCAATTTGCTACATGTTGCTGATCACGAAACCAATCAATACTATTGGGTAATGGTTCATACTTTCGCTAACGGTGGAACTAACGAACAATGGTACAATAGCAAATCAGGAAGATGGGAGCACTTCATTCCAACAGATCATTTCAATCCAGATCGGTGGCAAGTTCCATACCATCTTGTGTTATCTGAGGATTATACGTATATCGGTTTACAACGTGAAATAAATATAATGAAACCGATGCTCAATTTTGCGGAGGGGACAGCTACTATTACTGCAAATCTCTCACTTGCTGGGTTGGGAGCTATCGGAGGAATATCTGCCTCTGGGTCTCTTGCTAAAAGTACATTACCACAATATGGAGTAAAATTTGCTACAAGTTTAGCAAACCAATATATTAGTAGCAGTGATGGCTTTAAAACTATGGATTTCATTGGTTTAGCGAGTGATACATTTTTAGGAGGAGGAGCTTCCGCTGCTGTAAATGGAGTAGTGAATTGGAAACCTTTTGCAACAGATGGTAATTTTTCGTTGTTAGGATATAATAAATCTCTTCAGCGGAGTCTCTTCGATGCGGCAGGCAGCTATTTGAGCGGAAAGCTGGGAGAAGGTTTAGGAGAGAAACTTGGACTCGGTGATAAACTAGTTTTGCCGACAGTTACCACAGGTCTTGGGAATGCAGTAGTTAATGGGTTTTCGGATACTATAGACAAAAAGTAAAACAAACTGACATGAGTAAAAAAGCATCACTGTGGATTATGATCGGTTTTTTTCTGCTGTTTTTTGGATTTTGTATTTGGTATCAAATGAATACAAAAAACGCATTGAAAAATGTAACAATAGTCAAAGCCGATATAACAGGTAAGGGCGCTTCAAGAGGAAGCAGTATAATTTTTGTTAAATATATTTTTAATGGGAGGAGCTTTGAAAACTCTTTCGCTGCAGTAATCGATACTTTTAAGGTAGGTCAAACAATATCATTGAAAGTATCAAAGGATCCCCCAGGAGAATATGTAGAGCTTTTAAAAACTAATAAGCCATAAGGCCCCCCCAACCTGGCGCAAGTCCTGGAATCACCTTGTAAATGCGGGTTTAATGTGGGGTTCTGGAAAGATTTTGGAGAATGTTTTCTCACTGGTATCGGAGATTCCAGTTGTAAAAAATACCCAAGCAAAGTTTGTGAACTCTAATGAGGTTAACGCTGCCTTTAATAAAAAAGGTTGGTATTCCCTTTACAAAAATGATGTTACGTTAGCAGAGTTGAATCTTACAGAGGACGTCTCTGGCTTAGTGAGACTATCAGGCCCTAACAATGTTAAAGGCGATTGGTTCACTACCATGAACGAAATAAGAGGACTTTCACCAGCGCAATTGAAAAATAAATTTGCGTTAAAGTATGCTCCAACCAATATGACACCAGTAAGTTTAAATGGGCCTGTTAGGGTCGGAGAAGCAGCAAAAGTCCCTGAATTTGGTCAAGGAGGAGGTTTTCAAATCGAGGCTTTGCCAGGCAGTCAGGTCAATTATGGAAAAACAGTACCTTTACAATAAATCTATGAAGTCAATAGGAGCATATAACTATTCTAAAAACAAAATTATTATAAACGGGCATGAGCATGTGTCAGCTCCTGCTAAAATCATTCAGTGTCTTGTGATAGATCAATCCATCATTCTATTACTTGATGCCGATGAACTGGGGTCAGATGCGAACGTCTATTGCTATGATATTCGTGGAATAGTGCAGTGGATCGTACCGAAGCCCGATCTTGTGCACGAAAGAAATTATTACACTTCGATTTATGTACTTAGCGATTTATACCTGTATGCATATAATATAAGTGGCATTGAGGTGAAATTGGATTACAATAACGGCCAGATATTAAGCACAGAACTTATTAAATAAATGGATAAAAGATAGGCAAATGAAAACCCTAACACTACTTATATTATTAAGCGGGTAGTGTATCAAAAATGTTGGTTATTAGCTAACTATTTGAAAATCAACAACACAAACTAAATCAAATAACAATTAAATTTATAACCGGGTGGTGCATAGCATCATCCGCTTTGTTTTTAAAGAGGGTATCAAACCTGCCTGTTACAAGTACATAGCATTACGAAAAGGTTCTTGTGTCACAATATTAGAGTGTTTTCAGCTTGGCAGCTTTAATAAGATTATCGATTACATAGAAGATATGCTCCTTATCGGTTTCGGGAAGCTGCTCAATGTCTTCGAGGCGCTTGAGGGTTTTCTTATCCAATACAGTTGCCCGTGCATTGCCTATTAAGTAATCAAGTGAAACGTCCAGGGCTTCGGCCAACTTGCGGGCGGTTTCGATAGATGGCTTCATTTCGTCGCGTTCAAATTTGCCCACAATATCACCGCTTACCCCCGACAGCTTTCCAAGTTCAGCTTGCGAAAGCTGTTTTTGTTTGCGTATTAGGGTTGTTTTCTCGCCAAAAGTCATTTGCTCTTCGCAATTCACTCAAAGCCCTCGCTGAAGAACTCCTCCAGAGTCATGTTCATCGCTTTCACGACTTTCACCAGGGTCGTGAAATTCAGGTTCTCGCCTTTTTCATAGCTCCAGTACTGGGAGCGGGCGATGTTGAGGTGGTTGGCGAAGTGTTCATGGTTGGCATACCCTTTTTGGATCCTCAAACTGCGGAACCGTTCGCCCAGGCGTTTTAAGATCTCCTCGGTATGCGGATCCGTTTCTTTTTTTTTGCCTGCCATGCCGTAAAATAAATTAAAACAAGGCATAAATAGTACCTGTTATAAGTGTACCGTTTTAAAGCGGTATATTTGTTTATGGAAGTGGATGTGCTGTTAAAGGAACCCCTGAGCCAATGGTTCGGAGCGGCTTTTTGCCGGCAAAGCGGGCGGATGGGCCTGGCTACGCTGGAGGATATCCTGGTGCTCGAACCGGAGGAATTATTGCTCAGGCCGGGTTTTTCGATGGCCTGGCTGGGGGAACTGACGGTGTTCCTGCAGGAGCGGGGCCTGCTGCATTTACTGCAGACTATCCCGGGAAGAAGTGGCGGTCGATCTTTTTGATCATACGGTCGAACTTGTCGCGCACCACGGCGGCGGTGACCTGGCCGGTGCTGTAACTCTCTTTGCTCAGGCTGCCGTAAGAGATGTGCTCCCGGCGCTTGCTGCGGAAATGGGCGGCGAAGAAACGCAGGATATCCGAGAAGTTTTCCGTGGCGAAGGTGCCTTCTTCGTACAAGAGCTTAAGGAGGCAGGCGAGCTGGGCGACGCTGAGGTTCAGGCCGAGCTTTTGCGCCGGGGCGGCGAATGGGACCCGGCTGAGCTCTTCCCGGAGCCAGGTGCACAGCATGGCGCTGAGCGGCGGCCAGTCGGGATGGTAAATGAAGGCCGGTACGGGCCGGGCCGACAGCCGGGACAGTTCCTGTTGTAAATAACCGATCTTTTCGGGGTTGCCGAGGCCGCTGAGGGCCGAGCGGACCCGGTCCTGCCTTTCGGTGAAGTAGGCCAGGTGGTTGAAATTGAGGTCGAGCAGGGTTTCATCCTTATCTTCAGAAAGGTGCAGTTCCGAGCAAAAACGTGCGTAATAGCGCAGGGCGCGTAAGGTAAAGCAGCCGGAAGCCATTTCATCGGTATAATACGCGAACCCGGGCGGCGGCGCGGGCATGGGGTACCAGTCCGCGGGGACGAGGGTGTTTTCGTCCAGATAAGTACCGTAGTGTTCGATGAGGTGGAGAGCCAGTTCCCGGGCCAAAGGGAGGGTATCCCGTGATCCGGTGATACCCTCCAGGTGGAACGTGAAATAGCGCTGTAAACAGGCGTCGCCGACGTCAGTGAAGAGCGCCTGCTGCCAGGCGGCTTTGATATCTTCCGCCGGACCGGCGAGTTCGTTTCGCAGCGCCAGGGTCACGGCTCAGATGTTGAACAGGTGCGTGGTGCTCAGCGACAGCGTGCTGGTGGTGTCTGCCGCGCTGCTGGTATCATCCGAGCGCTGTTGCCTGATCTTGTACACCCCGATGATCCGGGTGTTTTTTTGGGGGAGTTTGTTCATTTTTTTCATGTTCTATTTTATTTTTATTTAAATTAACACCATGGAAACGGCCGGCCGATTTTTTTCGGTCAAGACCGCTGATGGCAAGGTGAAAGTGTACGATAACAAAGGATGGCGTTTCGGCGACCGCCGGGTTCGCCCGCGCGTCGTACTTGTTCATGCGCTTTGCTGGCTGCTGTTTGCCGCCTATGAATTGTCCCTGCTGTATTACAGTGTGCGGCGCCTGGAGCCGGCGCTGAACTATGTGCTGTTCTACGCCCTGAACATCGCCTTTTTTTATGGGCATGCGGCCCTGCTGGACCATACTTTCAGCGGGCCGAAAGCGCGTTACCTGAGCGGTGTTATCCGCTGGCTCCTGCTCTTTGCCGGCTACCTGCTGCTTAAAAGGATACTTGATCACCTGCTTGATCCGGCCCCGGCCACCGGGAACTGGACCCTGATGAGTGCGCTGCCGGTTTCTTACCTGTTCCGGGGGACCTATATGGCGATCCTGTCGACGGCTTACTGGGCGTCCGGTTACCGGGCCCGCTACAGGCGGCAGGCGCTGGCGGCGGAGAACGCTTACCTGCAGCAGCAGGTCAACCCGCACCTGCTGTTCAATACACTGAACTTCATTTACAGCGGCGTGTATGAAAAAGCGCCGGAGGCGGGGAGGAGCGTCCTGCTGCTGTCGGATATCGTCCGGTTCGGGCTGGAGGCGGCGGGGCCGGACGGCAAATGCCCGGTGGCGGAGGAACTGCTCCACATCGAACAGCTGATCGCGATCAACCGCGGCCGCTTTGACCATGACCTGCAGCTGCGGTACGAAGTGACGGGCGATCCCGAAGGGCAGCGGGTCATCCCGCTGGTGCTGATGACCCTGACCGAAAATGTCTTCAAGCACGGTAACCTGGAGGCCCCCGCCCTGATCCGCATCACGACCGGCGGCGATCAGCTGCACTTTTACAGCCGGAACGAAAAGAAGGCGAAGAGCGCCTTCAAACAAACCGCGCGGCTCGGGCTGCGCAACATCCGGCTGCGGCTGGATTACAGCTACCACGGCCGCTACGCGCTGGCCGTGACCGAAGATGACCACCTATATGAACTCAACCTGCATATCCGCCTATGAGCCTGCGCTGCTATATTGTCGATGATGAAAGCCACGCGATCCGTATCCTGGCGGATTACGTGCAAAGAACGCCCGGACTGGTGCTGGCGGGCACTGCTACGGAACCGCTGCGGGCTCTGGCGGAGATCAGCGGCGCGGATCCGCCCGATGTCGTGTTCCTCGACGTGGATATGCCGGAACTGAACGGGCTGGATTTCGCGGCCCTGGCCGGGGACAGCGTGACCGTCGTCTTTACGACGGCGTTCCGGGAATACGCGGTGGAAGCCTTTGAAAGGCACGCGGCGGATTACCTGCTCAAGCCGGTCTCTTATGAACGTTTCCTGGCCTGCGTGCAGCGGCTGCGCAACAGGGAGCGCCCGGCGGCCGGGGAAGCTTTCTTTGTGAAAACGGGGACCAGGGGCAAGTTGCAGCGGGTCGGCATCGACGGGATCCGGTACATCGAAGGCGCCGATACCTATATCGATATCCTGTCAAAGAACGGAAAAGTGACCACCTATATGACCCTGTCGGAGGTCCTGCAGCGCCTGCCGCCGGACCGTTTCAGCCGGGTCCATAAATCGTTTATCGTCCGGGACGCGCTGGTGGCGGTGATCGAGCCCGGGCAGCTGAAGCTGGAGGACGGGACCGTCCTGCCCCTGGGCCCTTCGTACCGGGAAGCCTTCCACCGCAAACTCGGCCTATAGCGGCCTGGCCTTTCGGGAGACCAGGTATTTGTGCAGGTGGTGGTAGGCGATCATTTCCTGCCGGCGCGGATCTTCCGTAAAGCTGCGGTTGAGCTGCATGTGGACGAGGTCGGCCAGCAGGTGCTCCGGCGCACCTTTGGCTTTGATCAGCCGCAGCTGTGCTAACAAGCGCCCAAGGTCCGGGCTTTCCGCCAGCGAGGCCGCGACCTGCGCTTTCCGTTCCCGGTAGCGCCGGTCCAGCGCGGCGCGCAGGGCCTTTGTCCCCCCGAACCCGAGCATAAAACTTTCGCTGAGCCGCGCGGTAAAGGCGATGGCCTGTTCCGGGCCGCACCAGGCCTGGATCATGCCGAGGGCGACCGGCAGGCCGCCGCCGGAGCGCAGGTACAGCTCGCTGCCCAGGCAGAACAGCGTTTCCACATCCGCGATGAGCGCGGCCCCGTAGCGTTCGAGTTCCCGCTGATAGGTATCCGCCTGCAGTGCCCTGACCAGTTCTTCGTAGGGCGCCAGTTTTTCGCGCAGCGCGCGGGCCAGCCTGCCGGTCGCCTTCGTCCGGAAGCGCAGCCGCAGGTGGTGGCCGCCCTCGTTATAGCGGATGAAGAACCAGCAGGGCAGTTCCGGCCGCAGTTCCTCCACCAGCGGGGCGATCACCTCCCGCAGCAGCGTGTCCGCCGCCCGGGGCGTACAATACAGTTTAAAATACAGCCATTCGCTGCCGATCGGGAAATGCCGGGGGACGCTGTGTGCCGGCGCGCCGCCGGAGAGCGGCCGGCAGACCGGCGCTTCATGCCAGAGGTGGGCCGCGAACTGCCCGGCGAGCGGGCACAGCCCCTTGCGGACGCTCCGGTCGGGGAGCAGGTATTCCTGCAGCAGCACTTCGTCCTGCCCTCTGATGCAATCGGTAAAGAAGGCGGCCTCCTCGGGTACGGCCAGGTCAAAGACGAGCAGCTGGTCGGAACTGCCCATGCTGACGCGCTGCGGCAGGCGGTGCTTTTCCCGGAACGCGCGCAGCTCCGCCGCCGTCCGGGGCAGGCCGTTCAGCCGCCATTTCGCCGGGCTCAATACCGTTTGTCCGTAGACGACCCGCGGGTAAAAGGGCAGGCCGGGGAAGATCGCTTCCAGGTCCAGGCCGCGCACCGGGCGGAGCCCCTGGTACTGCAGGTCGCAGAGCAGGCGGAAGACGCCCAGCTCTGTCCTGCGGTAATTATAGGCCGTGGCCAGCCGGGGGATGACGCGTTTGCCCTGGCTGCCGGATTCCAGGACGAGCTCGCCCTGCCGCACGGAGAGGTACAGGTCGTCCAGGGCCAGCTGGCGGCCGTCCCCCGGGTCCGCGTAGGTATTGACGGCGATCCCGTGGCCGTAGATGGGCCGGCGCCGGTTGATGTTATCGGTATGCGTATCGGATAACTGGGCGATATCGGCGAACAGGAGCTCCGGGTGGGCGGCCTGTTCCCGGGCGGCGATGTCCCGGCATAAGGCTTCCACCCCCGGGCTGAAAACGCTGAAGCGCCCGCAGAGGTTCGTGCCGGTCGCCCCGCCGGCGTATTCGATCAGCAGGTGCGCTTCCGTCCGGCGGAACAGGACGGACAGGGTGGAAGGCGCCGGTCCCTGCGCGGGCAGGTCGGCCAGGTCGGCCTCCGTCAGGACGATGGGCCGTTCCCCCTGCCAGCGGCTCAGCAGCAGGCGGCGCACGGGGTCCCAGTCCAGCGCGGGGGTAACGCGGGTAACGGGGGCGGGGAGGTCTTCCTCTTCCGGCCCGGCACCCAGCTCGCCATAGGGGATCCCGGCGTCGGGGTCCAGGGCCCGGAGCAGCGGCACCCGTTCCCGGTCGAAGCGCTGTTCGAAGGCCAGCCGGAAGCGGTCCAGTTCGGTCTGCCCGGCGGGCGGGACCAGTTTGCCGAGGGCCGCGATGGCGGCGCCGAGTTCCTGCTGCAGCGCGGTATCCGGGCCGCCTTCCGGGCAGGGGCGCTCCGCCGCGGCGTAAAAGGCGCCCGGGGGCAGTTCCGCCGCCGCGGGCAGGGTTTTTTCCAGGTCCCGGTAGCGGTCGTCCCCGATGATCCGGCCGGCGGAGGCGTCGAAGAGCAGCCGGCTGTCCAGCAGGAAATCGAGGTAATCGGCGGCTTCTTCCGGGGAACAGCCGCCGAGGATGATCAGCTGCGCGCGCAGTTCCCCCGGCGTGGGACGGGCCTCCCGGACGAAACGAAAGAGCTCCGTATAAAAGGGCAGCTGCGCCACGCTTTCCAGGCTGAACCGGTAATGTCCCTTTTCATCGGGCTCGGAACGGATGAAGCGGATCTCCCGCCCGAGGGTATAGATCGTGGGGTTGAGCACCAGGCGCCCGGCGGGCGCGCCGCGCAGCAGCCGGTCGAGTTCGGCGACCCGGCTTTGGTCGGGCAGCAGGTGGAGCAGGGCTTCCCCCAGCCTGATCGCCGTGTCATCCCCCCATTGCAGGAGCGTGAAGGTGGAAAAGGCCCCGAAAGGGGTGGGACGGAAGGACATCCGGTTATAGTATTTGGCCAGCGTGTGTTTTTCCTTGGCGGACAGGCGCCCGAAGTCAAAGTCCTTTTTGGCCAGCGCCTCCAGGAATACCGGGCTGGCCAGGCGGATGGCGTTGCGGAAGACGGGGTCGTTCAGCACCTCGGGCAGGCGGAGCAGGTCATAGTCCCGGAAGGAATAATAGGGCGCCCTTAAAAAGACCCCGGGGAGGAATTGGTAAGGCGCGCTCATCGTATACTACCCCTTTCATACTGTTTTGGCGCGGCGGAACGCCCTTCCTTTGTGTCATGAAAAATTTGCTCATCCTGCTTTTCGTCTATGCCGCGGCCGGTAAACTGGCCGATACTGAACTGTTCCGCGGGCAGCTCTATAACCAGGCTTTTTCGCACGCACTGGCGGACATCCTGTTCTACGCCTTGCCGGCCACGGAACTGGCCGCCGTGGCCCTGCTGCTGTTCCCGGCAACGGAACGGCCCGGGCTGTGGCTTTCGCTGTGCCTGCTGCTGGCCTTTACGGGCTATATCATCCTGGTACTGCTGCATTGGTGGCCGCGGGTGCCCTGTTCCTGCGGGGGGATCCTGAGCCATATGGGCTGGAAGACACACCTGGCCTTTAACGGTATTTTCCTGGGGATCAATATTGCCGCGCTGCGGCAGAAGGGGGAGCCGAAAACCTTCGAACAGAGTAGGCGTCATTTCTTTACTTAAAGTTTTTCGTTCGTTTTTTAGCAAAAAAGCGTTCATGCGTATGAAAAGTTTACAAGTGAAATTGTCCGTACTGGCCGTCATCCTGGGGATGGGCGCCGCCTTCGCGACCGTGCAGCACCGGGCGTTCAGCGACCGCAAATGGAGCTTTGATCCGGCCAGCGGGCATTACACCGACATCACCGGCCAGCAGGTAGGCACGGATTACAATTGCGATCCGGGTTCTTCGGTATGTACCGCGACCTACCCGCAGGGGCAGGACCCGAACAGCAATGCCGCCAACCCGCTGAGCGTGGAGACCGGCCTCTTCAATTAAGCAGGCCGCCAGGGCCCGCTCCGGAAGGAGCGGGCTTTTTTGGTTAGCGCGCATTCTGCTGCAGCCCTCCCAGACTGATCTCATCGGCCGGTAAGGGATAGGTATAGCGCGGGCTGCCCGGGGCCAGGGTATAGGTCGTCCCGTTCAGGGTCCGGACCAGGCTGACGTTGTTCAGCCGCCGCAGGTCGGTCCAGCGGAGGTTACGGCCAACGAGTTCCTTACGCCTTTCAGCGAGGATGATGGCTAATGCCGTTGCGGCGTCCGGGGCGCTCAGCGGCACGAAGGTCCCCGTCTTCCAGCGTTTGGCGAGCAGGGTATTCAGGTCGGCCATCGCGGCGGCCGTCTGCCCCTGCCGGGCGGCACACTCCGCGCGGACGAGGTATAGTTCGTCGGTCGCCAGGCCGCCGAAGATGGCGACGATGCCCGAATAGTTCCCCTTGAAGGTCCCGCTGCTCCCCGAGGCTTTAAAGAAAATGCTTTTGCGCAGGTCGCCGGGGGCGTAGGAGCGGTAGAGGGTCGTATCGGCTAAAGTAGACGCGGAGGAATAAAAGCTGTAGCTGAGCTGCGCGGCATAATAGATGACCTCGTCGTTGCCGTAGGGGATTGCCCTCGGGAAAGGTTTGCTGGCAGCCGCGCTCAGGGTATTGTAGTCGATGAGCGTGTTCCGGCTTTGCAGGCAGGAATCGGCGTACAGCCCTGCCCGGGCGTAGTCCCCCATGACGAGGTAGGTCCGGGCGAGCATGGCGTAGGCCGCGGCGGCCACGGGCCGGCTCTTTTCCGTATTGTTCAGCGGCAGCAGGGGAGCCGCGGCACGGAGGTCGGCCAGGACCTGCGCGTAGCTGTCGGCGACACTGGCGCGAACGGATCTTTGCGCAACGTCGGAGACGAGCCGCAGGGGGATACCCAGATCGGTCGCGGCGGTGGCGGGGGCATAGGGCGGGGCGAAGAGCTGGAGCAAATGGTAATTGGCGAAGGCCCGGGAAAAGAGCGCCATGCCCCGGATGCCGGGGTCGCCGCCGTACCCCGCGTCCAGCACCACGTTGGCGTAAAAGACCTGCTGGCAGAGCCGGTTCCAGTCATAGCCGGTGCCCGTGCCGTAGATATCGGCGGCCCAGGTATAGCTGTTGCGTTCCCCGTCGGTGGCCCAGGCCGTCCAGCCGGCCGGTGTGGTGTAGAAATCCCCGTCGGCGATACCGGTGATACCCGGGGCGCCGTTGAAGACCGCGCTGTTATCCAGCAGGGCCTGCATATCGGCGGCCGTTTCCGGGATGAGCAGGGATTTATCGGGTTTGGTATCCAGGAAGGCCTTGCCGCAGGAGATGCAGAGCAGGGCAATAAAAATCAAAAGGATCTTTTTCATGGTTCAGTAGGTATAGCGTAAGCCGCCCGCGATCGTGCGGGGGTTGGGGTAATTGAATTGGTTATTGTTCACATCGGGGTCGAGGTGCAGGGTATTCGCCCGCCAGAGGATGCCGAGGTTAGATCCGTATAGGTAACATTCGAGCTTGCGCCAATGCCACGATAACCGGATGTCGGCCAGCCGGATGTTATCGGCCTTTTGTACCAGCACGGAGCTATAGCTGTAAAAGTCGTCCCGCGCGGAATTCGGTGTCGCCGGGATCGAGGGGACATTCGTATCATCCCCGGGCTTTTGCCAGCGCAGGGCATAGTCCCCGCTTTGCTGCCCGAGGCCGTAGTCATTGCCGTAGCGGACGGAATTGGCCCGGAAAAAATAGCCCAGGGCATAGCTGATATTGGCCGACACACTAAAATTACGGTAGCTAAAGGTATTGCGCAGCGCCCCCGTCACGACCGGCCTTGCCGGCCCGTTATACACCAGGTCCTGCGGCGCCGTCGCGTTGGCGATCCCGGCCCAGTTCTTACTCACGGCCCCGTTCAGGTAACCCTGCGGGTCGCCCGTATTGGGGTCGAGCCCCGCCCAGCGGTAGGAATAGATGGCGTAGAGCGGGTAACCCAGGAGGGCATAGCCGCCCACCGCGCCGCTCTGCAGGTAGGAGGCCGTGCTGCTCTGCTGGTTATAGGCGGTCACCTGATCCGTCACATAGCTCAGGAAAAAGCCGGACTGCCAGAAAGCAAAGACACGAGCACTCAGGCTGAGGTCGATCCCATGCCCCCGCGTCTCCGCCGTATTGCCCGTGAAGACCGTGATGCCCGTGGACGGGGGATAGGCCGTGCTGCCGATGAGGTCCTTCCCGCTCTTCCAGAAGTAATCCAGTGTCCCCGACAGGCGCCCGTACGTAAAATCGGCCCCCAGGTTCGTGTTCCGGATACGCTCCCAGCGCAAAGACGCATTGGGCGGGTTGATGATCGTCGCGAAGGGCAGGAGCGTACCCTGCCCGCTGCCGTCCGTATAACGGGCCGTCGTATAAGCACTCAAACTTTTATTGCTGTTCCCGTTATACCCGTAAGTCGCCCGCAACTTCAGCCCCGGCAAAGCCTGCCATGCCGCCCCAACAGACCAGAGCGGCACCCCCTTCCGGTTGGCCTCCACCCCGAACAAATTACTTTCGTCCCGCCGCGCGCTGGCGCTGAACGTAATGCGCTCATCATACGTATACGCCGCGTTGGCATAATAGGAGCGCTCATGGTCGGTCGCATCCGTTTCGCTGTTGTTGAGCGGCACGGGCGTGCCCGAAGCCGGGTTATCATAATAGGGCCAGAGCGTGACCCCGTCCACGGGCTGGCTGGTCGCGTGCCCGCTATCATAGCCGTAATAACGGTTCGCATCGCTCAGGCTATGGACACTCTGCAGTTCATACCCCGCGATGGCCGTCAGCCGGTGCCGCCCGAAACTCCGCTCATAACCCAGCTGGAAGCGCCCGTCCGGATTCACCGTGCTGCCCGTCCCCAGGTCCAGGATCCCGCCCAGAGGCACCGGCCGGGTCAAAGTCGCCCCCGATACCTGCGTATAGCGGTTAACCAGGTTGCGCGTATAATAACTGTTCGCATCCTGCAGGTTCCGCGCCATCGTCGTTCCCTGGTCCAGCTGGAAGCGCCCCTGCAGGGAAAAACCCCAGGGCAAATGGTAGAGCAGGCCCGCCTGCAGGCGCCGGGCCGACAGCTTACTCGTATTATCCGCCAAAGCCGGCTCATCCAAAGGCCGGTAAGCCCAGTCCAGCAAACCCGCCTGCTGCGCGGAACTCAAAAAGCTTTGCCGGTAATCATGCGTCAGGGCGCCCAGGTCCGCGTAGGGATAGAGCAGCGCCCCCCGGTTCCAGGTCAGCGTACCCGGGCCATTCCGTGTCGTGTTCGTTTCCGAGATATTCAGCCCCGCCGACAGCTCCAGCCGCCCGAAGGTCCAGGTCTCCTTCGCGTCCACGGTATAACGCTCGAAACCGTTCCCCGCCGTATTGTCGAGGTCCTTATCATAACCCGCCGAAAAGAAATAGCGCTGGGTCGCCGATCCCCCGCTGATCCCCGCGCTGTACTGCTGGTTAACACTGTTCCGGTATAAATTCCGCGAAATGCTATTCCTGCTGTCCACCGTAGCCAACGCATCCAACTGCGCTGCTACCGAAGGTATCTTCCCGTCCCGCTGCGCGATCAGCAGTTCCACCACAGGCGATAAAGGCACATGCAGCGCCGAATTCTCAGCAGCCGTAAAGAAGCCCTCCGAAAACAATCTTTTTTCAATGCTGATATAATCCGCACTGCTCATCCTCGTCCCGTACCACAGGTCCGGCCTTCCGCCCGCCTGTATACTGGCATTCACCGTCACCACCGGCGCCTTATTGTAGCGCCCCTGTTTGGTCGTGATCACCACCACCCCGTTACCCGCCCGGGCGCCCCAGATCGAAGCCGCCGCCGCATCTTTTAATACGCTGATGCTTTCCACATCGTTCGGGTTGATATTCGACAAAGGCTGGTTATAGGGAAAACCATCCACCACCACCAAAGGCTCCGCGTTCGAAAACAGCGTACTCTGCCCCCGGATGCGGAAGCTCCCCGTATTCCCCGGGATAAAAGCCAGCCCCGGCGCCACATCCCGCAGCCGGTCCACCACATTCACCGAAACACCCCGTTCCACCAGCCCCCGGCCGACCACCGTAAACGCCCCCGTCGCCCGTTCCGCGGGGATCTCCTGGTAACCCGTGGACACCGTCAGCTCCCGCAAAGCGCCCGCAGGCGACAGCCGTACCACCAGTCCCGCACGCATCAATACCAGCGTGTCCCGGTACCCGATATAACTGATCTTCAGGGTACCGGAACCTGACACGCTGAAATAACCACCGGTATCGGTACGCGTCACCTGTGCCGAAGCGCCCAGCAGCCTCACCGTCGCCCCCGCAAGCGGCCCCTCCGTACCCAGCACCCGCCCGGTCTGGGCCCATACCGAACCCGCCAGCAAACCAAAAAATAAAGTCAAGATAAATTTCATATCAATATTGTTTATCCCGGATCACGAGCAACTCGGCCGGGTAAGGTTTAACCATCAATTCCAGCCCGTAAGGGGCCAAAGCCCTGTTCAGGGCCGAAAGGTCATGCAAAGGCGCATCGATATCCAGGTCCACGTTCCCCGTATACCCCGTCCCGTCCGCCAAAGGCAAAGGACTGTCCTGCATATACTGCCGCTCCAGCCGCAGCAGCAAAGCGGATAGGGGCGCGTTCCGCAAATGGCAGCCGAAAGGCCCTACCTGCACCGATGGCGTCCCGCCCGCCGTCACCCGCGGCTTCCCCGCCAGCACCAGGCTACGGACCGTTCGCGTCTCCACGGATATCCCGTAAGCCGGGAACAAACGCCCCAGGTCCTCCCGGATCATCCCGAAAGCCTGCCCGAACAGGGCAGGAGGCACCTGCAGCTCATAGCACCAGCCATGCCCCGCACGTAACCAGTCCGTATAAGCCGCGCCGCTCAACCTCGAATCCATCAACAAGGAATCTTTACTCTCCAGCCACACCCGGCTCTTCGGGAACCAGCGCCCCCCGTCCGCGAAAGCCAAACGCGCCAGCCATACCAGCGGCACGTTCCTGACCGTATACCGCTGCCCCGCACTATCCGGCACGCTGATGTTCAGCCCGCCCCCGATGCCCGCCTGATAACCCGACAGCACACTATGGTAGCGCAAAGGCCCGTTCCCGCCATTCCCCCCGACGAACAAAGGCAAACGGTTATCATACGCCACCCGCGCATCACTCTTCTGCCGCAATACCGCCCTCCCCGCCAGCATCCGCCGGATATTCGCCCCCGTCACCTCCTCCCAACCCGTCGCCGCCCGGTACACCCCCGACGAATCCACCCACACAAAATGCGGCAAACTCCGGTGCGGGAACAAAGCATTCAACCTCGTATCCCCAAACAGCTCCGGCAGCTCAAAATCATGCTGCCTCCGCAGCTGCGCCAGCACCGGCTCCACCACCTCCCGGCTTTCATAACTCACCGCCAAAAACACCAGTTCCCCACCAAACACCCGCCGCAAACTATCCATCACCGGCACCATCGCCCTACAAGGCGCGCACCAGGTCGCCCAAAAATCGATCACCAATAACTTCCCCCGGTACCCCTCCATCCCCGGCACCCGTTCCCCCAGCCGCACCGTATCCTGCCCCAACACCCTCCCAAAAACAAGGCAAAACCCTATCCCGAGGCCAAAAAATAGCTTCATATCAAAAATCGTTTAAGTAAAAAAAGTTAAATCACACCGCTCCCATCCCCCTCACTCCGGCGGACAAATCAGCAATAACCAGGAATGGGGAAAATGATCAAACATGCGGGCCCCCTTCCGGCGAACCCGCCCGCAACGCGCCGACCAGCGCGATCAGCTCATCAAACAACGCCGCCACCTGTTCCGGAGCACAGTCCCCGGTCTCCCTTTCCAGCCCGCCCAGGCAGGCGTAGCGGAACACGGTCCAAAGGCGGGACCGCAAAAGCGCCGCATCAGGTAACCCTGACCCGGCTGTCTCCAATAACTTGTTCCGAATGTGATCGTCTACGGCTTCCATCATGCTTTATCTAAAAAGTTCGGTAAGCCGGCCAAGCGCAAAAAATAAGGCGTGGAACCCAACTTACTGTCTTAGAGGCCCTGAGAAGCCGTGGAACGAGTAAGTGAGCCCACGCCTATAGCGTGAGCTTTTCACTTATCGCCTTGTTCCAATTGAAATTTCTCAGGTTTCTAAGACAAGACATTAAGCAAATGCTTCAATATCGTTTAATGAAGAATTGCAAAAATAAATTAACTATATCATATTTTAACAAATATAAAAAACGTGGGTGAATTAACCAACACTTATTAAAAATATATGTAAGAATTTTCCAATTGATAAGAATTGGAAATGAGAGACCAAGAAGGCAAAGATTATTTACTTCGTTTTGGAAAAAGATTAAACGAACTTAGGATCGATAAGGAATTGTCTTTTCGAAAAATGGCTCAAAATTGTAAGCTAGATCACAGCGACATAAAAAAATATGAATTAGGTGAAACTAATTTAACTTTACTTGTAATCGTTGAACTTGCTAAAGGGCTTGGCGTTGAACCTAAAGAGCTTCTGGATTTTTAATTGCGATGCAAGCCATACGGCGAGGTCAAGGACATAAGGACCAAAATCCCTCCGGCTGCAATAAGCAGCAGCCCTAACAGTTTTATCAACCTTTCCAAAAACACCGTCAACCTTGCCTTTCCATAGGAACTGAACATTTCTAAACCTGTGATAGCGCGCCTATCAAAGCGTCTCTTGTTTACCCAATATCTTAAAGCGATCCCAACGACAATAAATATAATGCCTATTATTTTCATAGTATTTAAGTTTGTTTATAGAACAGTTAGAAACGAAATTAGGTGACCTGTGGTCACAGAGGTCAACCCTTATGCGACAGGTGGGTAGTTTGATTGCTGTGAGTATCCCAATGGTTATTCATTAGGTAGTTGGATAAAGGCGGGTTTCAGATGGGTATTTTTGCTACAGCATCACGATAGAATACTCATAATCTTTTGGTCTCTGGTTCGTGCCTAGCTAAGCGCCAATTCCATCATCGGGAGCTATTTCCATCACAAAACGGATATCTTTTTCCGGCGTTTTGGGTCGCGATCAAAAAATAATTGATGTGCAGCGGATCAATTATTTAAAGGTCACTTTGTTCATTTGGAAGTCGCTTGAACCGAGTGAAATATTTTCTGGAAAAGGTTTCTTTTTTGAGTAAAATAACAGCGATCAGGGCCAAACCATAAATGATTTACCGCAGATTAGCAGCTATATTTTCCGGAATGCCCATAAATCTCAATATTTCAGGCAAGATGCAAAGTAACACCGAAGCCGTGAAGCTTCCGGTGAAGGCTCCATTCTTTTTTAAATTTCGTCGTCATTATCGGTATCTTCTATTCTATATTTTTCTCCTTTTTCCCAAGCTTCTGCGATGCCGCTGTAATTTGGAAAGTCTTTAGGTAATTCTGCTGTCCAATTCTCTATGAATTTCGGGTTATTGCTGTTCGGCCTTGGATCTGCAGTATTCATTTTAGCTTGCACCGGCGTTCTAACTGCATCCCCCATAATTACAACATGTTGTTGGGGTAATATCGGAAGTTGTTGCAATATATCCTCATTGGCGGCCGATACTAATTGTCTTACATACCTTTGATCTTCCGGATTCTGAAGTCGGTGGATAATAAATGAATTGCATTGTGATAACACTGTTTTGGATAATTCAGAAGGACGCTGACTGGAAACTAATAGAGAAATTCCATATTTTCTGCCCTCTCTAGCGATTCGTTCAAATACTCTTTTGGCTATAGATTCCTTATCGTTGCGATTTTTCTCTGGAATATAATTCTGCGCCTCCTCCAAGGCGATTACGATGGGCAGCTTACCCCGGTGCGATTCATCAAATCTGGAAACAAAGTCAAGGATCAATCTACCAATTAGGCCTGTTACGGTTTCCAACACTTCATACGGAAGCAACGACATGTCAATGATGGTGATTTGACTAGCGGTTTCAGCTTTCAATTTTTCAAATCCTTCTTTATTTTTTTGCTTCTCGTAGTATTCAGAATATACATCCTTGTCTTCGTCTTCATAGACCTTACAAAAATCACCTAAAATAAACGCAATGAATTTTGCTAATGATTTAGTAATCTCCTCAGTGTGGTTTAGCATTAAGGGGTGCGAAATTCTTTCGTCGCCTAAATAAGATTGAAGCCGCAAACGGAGAGTAGATACAAATTCCCTTATCCGATTACTCGAATTTTCTTGTTCATTTATTGCCTCATCAAAATATCTTGTCAATAATTCCTGAAAATTGAACCAAATAGGCAGATCTATATTTTTTTCAATTGAGATTTGTTCTACATTTTGTTCTGCTGTGTACAAAATGTAGCAATCGTTCAATTCTGTTAATATCTGTGATACTCGTTGAACGGTTATTACTCCGCCTAATTCATTAACCAAAGCTTTTAGTTTGGCTAGTATTTCAGATTCCCCTGGGTTAATCGCCTGACCCAGACCAATTATATCATTTTGTGGATTATGTATCCAATTTCCATAGTTACTAGTACACTTCTTCTTTTTAAGATCGTCCGGTGAAATATCTAATAGCCCTAGTATACCCTTCTCTGTGAACTTATCCAAAATAGGCTTTTCCCTGATCTCAGTCTGATTTTTCGCCAGTCCTAAGGCTCTCTTGAATATGGGTGCCTGTGTTCCTGGCGTAGGTTCAAATAGAAAGTCAAAATCTGCAAAATTCATGAACCAGAATGGGACTTTCATTCCTTCTTTATCAATATGAAATGGATTTACCTCCTGTATATTTTTATAAGGGCTTTCCTTTGTACCCTGGAAAGCTGATTTGTATTCGCCATTGGTGTCAAAAATTATAATATGCGCGTTAGTTAGTTTCTTACCGTTGTAATCAAAAGCAAACATACTCTGGATTATCGAAGCGAAAGTGCATGATTTTCCAGAACCTGTATTACCTAAAATGGCGGCATGTTTTCCAAAGAACTTATCAGGGTTGATTTTGATCTTATAATCAGAGAAGGTTGGCGAACTTCCTATTGGTAGATAATAATCATCATCAAAATTAACTTCGTTTTTATCCTGTTGGTCGAAGATATTGTCGAGATCTTGTCTAGTGATATACCAAACCGCATTATCAAGGATCGGGTAATTATATACACCCTGAATATATTTCCCGGAGTTTTCTATTGTCCCTATCATTGTTGCGACCAGATATCTTGCCGATTTGGTAAGAAAGATGGCCTCCTTATTTTTACCTAATTCCGTCTCATCCACAGACCTAACGCTTGTAACCATTCCAACGATTTTATCGGCCCCGATGGGTATAATAACGTATGAATTTATTCTAGCTACCTCATATATGTCTTCATAACCACTTTTATATAAGCTTTTTAACTCGTCGTCAAGCCTAATAAAAACTCTAAAACTATCGACCGAGATTACCTTTCCGATGTTTCTTTCACTCATGGCTGTCAGCAGTTTGAGTCCCTGATCGGTCGTCTTTGCCTTTGAATAATTCATTCAAAGTATTGGCAACTCGCTGATTATTATCAATATTATTGAACATCGGCATTAAAGTGTCAGAAAAGGAAAGAAAATCGCCAAAAAAGCTACCCTCAAGAATGATGATGCGAGGGTCGTTAAGGTCTTTTATATTATTGATGTATTCACTTTTCGTACCAGCAAAGTCAACCACAATTAATGTAAAAGTTGGATTGCTCAGTGCTTGGTATATAATATCGTTAAAGTGATCATCAGCGAATGAATACCCAATTGTGATTAGGACGGACTGTGATTGCGTTATGGTAGAGGCAAACTGGCGAAACAGTTCCGAATAGGGTAGGTCGAGTGTGTACGATTTTTTTACTGCAGAAGGGTATATGATAATTTCACCTTTCTTATCAAGTTTGTCGATTAACTCCAGGGGCTTCTCCTCGATGCCGTAGAGATTATTAGCATCCCGTGATTCAGAATTGATCCAGGAAAGTGAACCATGTAACTTGATATAACGAACAACCTTTTCGATGCGTTGGACCTTTCCGGACGTTGTCGATCCTGGGTAGAAAATGTCATACTCGAAGGTCTCCGGTTTAAAAAAGCGCTTATGAAAACCAGAAAATCCATCTATGTAGTGAACACCTAACTTATCAAAAGCATATTCAAAAGCTAGGTCGTAATTGGCGGTAAAAATATTGGCGCGGCGAAGATTTAACGGCCTTAACAAAAGCGCTTTAATAAACTTTTCGTGAAATATATACTTAGAGTTTGTTTCTAATAACTTACCCTGTTCGATTTCTTTTTCAAATTTGCTAGCCTTTTTCCGGTCGATAACTGTTTTTGAAACAGGTCGGTTCTCTAAATTACAGACTTCAAAAAGGCCTTCTTTTATGGCGACTATGAGATTGGCTATTTTATCCGTTCTGGGCGTCGACTTGTCCTCGCCAAGAATATAATCCTTGGCGATCAGGTAGTTGAGAACATGTTCATATTCTAAAACAATTTCTTTTGAATCAATATCCCTAACGATATCATCTTCGATGCCAAATTTCCATCCTTTTTCGTCTTTGAATTCTTGTGTATCTCCAATTAAGTTTTCTTTACCAAATTTCAAAAAATTAGCCTGTAAGCCCTTAATCGTCTTGGTCAGTTCGGCTGCGATACCTGCGTCTTCTTTGTCCTTTTCGATGATGTATGCTTCTACCTCAATTGGAAAGTTTCGGATAGCTACAGCACCGAGGTGGATCGATGACCCAGAACCAAAAAGAAAACTGACATTATCCAGTTCCAGGTAATTTTTCAACATCAGTTTTACTTTTTCTATAACTTTGCCCTGATCCATAATTTCGGTAAGCCAATCTGGTAGTTTATCGGTATTGCCGAAATAGATTTTATTTTTTTCAGGTGAGAAATATTCCATATTCACAATTTGACAGTTAGTTTTTATTTTGGGGGATAAGGTAGTTGTCGATTAGAATTAAGCAAAAAGTTATTAATACAATAAAGTTATATTTATTTTCTAATTTGACGCCGTATCTGATATATTTCGGAGGTGCTAATACGTAAATTATATTAATACTGCTACTGAATCTTCCGACGGGTTATTGGTTTGAAACTATACACCGCGATTTGTTATATGTGTGTGAATCAATAGAGTACAAATATCTTCACCAATGATGGATAATGCGTAATTTATTGTATATGCAGGTAGGCAATGAAAACTTTTTTAGTTTTTAAAGATATTTTATTGTCTATATACTTAAACTTTCTCAACCCATTCTAACCTGAATTGATAACCCATACTTTTAATTTTTTGGTAGGTGTCGAAGAGGATAAGTTTGCTGAAAAAGGGGAGGTTGAAGTTAGGGCCTTTGCGGAGGATTCTGTAAACGATTGTGATTTCGGATACGTCGATCTTTTTAAGGTGTAGGGCTGCTTTGATGGTTTTGTTACTAAGTTTCTTTTCTAACTCTGTTCTAAAGTTTTTTTCGTTGGTCAGGAGCCGCGCTGATACGAAGCCTTGATTAAACAGGTGGCTGAGTTTAGCTGAGCTCGACCCTTCTTTGACGTGGATAATGTGCCCGGAGTCATTGACAATGTCGCCGTATTCGATAGCGTTTGCAGTGCCTCCTGAGCCATAATAGAGGTTCCTGTCCAGTATTTCAAGGTTAGGTCCTGAAATCGTACTGAGATATTGTGTTTCGTTTTGTTCCAGCGTAGTTCCGGTTTTATGATACTCGGGTGTAGTAATTAAGTGATTAAAGAACTGATTGACTTTGTTGTAATGACTTTTCTGGAGTTTGAACCATTGGCCGTGAGATAGGATGTAAAAGTCGTTCTGATATTCCATTTCCATAGTGATACACTTATAGAGCGTAAAACTTTGGTAGATTTTCTCGTGACCATTATAAAGCTGGACACGAATATCTTCCGTCTCATGAACGAGGGCTGCATGATGTTTAGCGTAATCGCTGATAAACGAATTAAAATCTATAAGTTCAAATTCAGTATCGGAGCGATAACCATGGAACCTGAAATGATCGAGGTTGTCCATATTGATCACAGTAGGGAAGGAGAGAACGATTTCGTTGTTCGGCGTTCCGGCTAGATGCTGACTAATTTCAATATTGACCGCTGCATTTAATACTGTAATGAGGTGATCGTCTTTGATTGGAGCGATGAAGTCTATCCACGCGAAATCAGTTTTATAAGTCTGTTGGCTGTAACGGGCTATGATTTCCTGTCCTTTTTTGACGAGTGAAGTTCCTTCCATATCGAACCCTATATGTAAGCTTTCCCCACCGCTTAATGTTTTAGCGAAATTTTTATCTGTGGAAAGCCCGGAAATATGACTCACTAGATCCTGCATGATATCCAAGTCAAATTCGCCTATGCCCGCTTGCGCCCCGATTTGCACACGCCTGTTTTTGGCTCGATAATCCAAACTATGTGAATCCACGCTCTTGAGACCATTGTTATGAACAGAATTTAAAACCACCTTCAAACCAAAATCCCATTCGGTAAATCCTATCTGCACGCTAAGGAAACCATAACCGAAAATATAGATTAGGTATCGCTGTTTGGTGGTCGGCACAAAAAGCACCGCCGAGGCGCCTTGATTATTGAGATCAATAGACTGATCCATCCCCTCCTCCAAAAAGGCCTTCCAGGCAGGCTCCCCGTCATAAGACTGACCATAGTAAAGCTCCGAACCAACTATTCCGTTCCAATCTTCTACAGGACCGGTCAGGCCGTGATTCTTCTTTAATAATTGTGTAGTCGTTCTATTTGGCTTCCCGAGTCTTACCGTTAATTTCATAATAGACCAATGTACGTATTCCTTCAAGGATATTTTTACGGGAAACCGTAGCTTTAAAAAAACAAAGCCCTGGATTCATGGTCACAGGGCCTTCAGTGGGAGCGATTGAGTTTGATCATCCTTCTGGCGGATATGGATCGTTGCCGTAACTGTTGCGTTCTCTAATCCGTCCATTCGGACGATGGATGAACATTTCTGATTGCTGGTTGATAGCGATCTCCCTTGCAATTTCGATGGCCTCTGCCTGAGTCGAGGCAATTCTTGTGACTTTTTGGGTGCCTTCACCCTTCACCGCCCATTCTCCGTTGTGCGGTACTACATGTTGATTTCTGCCCATGTGTTAATTAAACTATAAAATTGAATTAATTGATTAATTAAAACAAATATACAACTAATTAGTTTATTTTATATCTTTGTATTCATTCACAGACTACTTTTATGAATGTTGCAGTTGTACTTACTTTAAAGTTTGTTTTTTGCAATAATCAGGCGATAAATACAACGAATAATTAAAATATCGGATCTAATGAGTACTTTGGCAGAAGTAGATTCTTTTTTACAGGATTTTAAAGTAAAATATAAGGTCTTTGATATCATTTTCGTGGATGCGAGACAAAAGAATACCAATGCCCTTTTACTGTTGGATCTCCCACCTGCCGGACGGCGGGAGATCATTGAATCCATTGTCGCCGCTGATTATTCCGAGGGGCCTTTGGATGATCGCTTATATGGTATCGCCAGCCTGTGGGTTTTTGGCAAAATCCACAAGCAAGAGGAAATCTATATCAAGATCTCCATGGGTATGACCAATGCTGGGGTGATCTGTATCTCTTTTCATCCGGCCGAAAGACCTATGAACTATCCTTATAAAAATCAACCATGAAAAGTCCCATTACAGGTAAGGAAATGAAATTGAACAAGGAGCCAGGGGCTCTCACTTACCGCAAAGAAGAATTTCCGGTGTTTTACCATCATTTTTTGTGTGAGGATACTGGTGAACGTTTTACTAATGACGAGTTAGATACCATCAATATTGTCCAGGTACATAACCAGTACCGGGAAAAATATGGTATCCCTTTCCCGGATGAAATTGCTGCTATCCGGGAGAAGTATGGAGTCTCGGCCGGCAAGATGTCCGAGATCCTGGGCCTGGGTGTCAACACCTACCGGCTGTATGAATCCGGTGAAATGCCATCGGTGGCCAACGGCCGGCTGATCCTGTCCGTCAGGGAACCGGCGGAATTCCTGCGCCAGGTAGAAGCCAGTACCCATTTACTCAGTGAGCGGGAAATACAAAAGATCCGGGAATCTGCGCGAAAGCTCCAGGTCAGGGAAGTTGCAAACAGTTGGGACCGAATGTTCGAAGAGAAGATCTTTACCCAACGGAAACCTGACGAATTCACAGGGTACAAGGAACCGCAATTAGACAAGATCGCGCAGGTGATCGCTTTTTTTAACGGGAAGATGGACCTGTATAAGACCAAACTGAACAAACTGTTCTTCTACGCGGACTTTTGTTATTATCAGCGATCAGGCTATTCGATGACGGGCATTGCCTACCGTGCCATTCCCTTTGGACCTGTGCCGGCGGAATACCAGAAGATGTATGTGAAACTTGCCGATGATCAGCAGGTCGAGATCAGTCAGGTAGAAGTAGGGAATGGTAATTACGGGGAGCAGATCCGCGCCATGCATACCTTTGATCCCGCTTATTTTAACCCAGCGGAACTTGAGGTATTAGAAGCGGTCGCACGTACTTTCCGTCAGCGAAATACCGATGAAGTGGTGCGCATTAGTCACCGGGAAGCAGGTTGGGCTGAAAATGAAAGCGATAAGAACCTGATTAGCTACCAGAAATACGCATTCAAAACCTGTGGGGTGATTTGTTGATATTAGTCCTCATTGCGTAATTTTCTTAATGATGTTTTAAATTCGAATTCAATGGCTTGTTTGAATTCAACCGCAGCGCATTGATCAAAAAAGTCAAGATATTCGGATTTTACGTCATCCTTTAGAAATGCGTTTTTCTCTACAATCGTTCGCAAATCTTCTGGGCGATCGAATAACGCGAGGATTTGCTTGTGTATTGAGACAATATTTTCGTCGCCTATATTGCGATTAATGCTGTCTGCAATAAAATAAAATGGATCTTTAGTTTTTAGGAAGGTTATAATCACAGGAATTATCGCTGGTTCAAAGCGCCAATCCTCTGATACATAACCGGATCCGATTTGCTTAAACGTTTTTTCGCGGGTTGCCCACATGAGCCATAGCGCATCCTTGGTCAGTCCGTCGCTTTCCGTTAACTTTTGGAAATAGGAAACCTGATATCCGATCAATTGCTCGTTGGTCAGTGGTAAGGTGGCTTGATCTTTTTTTATATGATATATCAGTTCATTTTGAAACAGATAAGGTGAAGTTGCGTTTTCGAACAAATCTTGTAGAAAGTTTCTATAGCCATCTTTATTATTACGGTAGTATTTTTTTGTCAGCTGATCCTCGTAGTTCCATATTTTATCTTGCAGTGCTTTATAATCAAATGAAGTGGGGCTTTTTATACTGATACATTTCGGGCCGACATAAAACAAAGCCCTCACTAAAAGTTCGAATCTCTTTTTATCTTGAGGCTTCTCTTGTAATATGCGGTTTGTTATCGCATCATGAGCACGCCGTTCAATACATTCGTCAATATACGAAGTTAAGCTTAGCCATTCGTTGGCCAGTGCTTGCTGGAACTTTTTTTCTGATATTTCATTTGCAGCCAAGCGGTACCTGAAGTAACGCTCAAAAAACTGGGGATAAACGATCGCGTTCTTCGAATCTTTACTGGCATTGATTGAACGGTTAAATAGATTACGGAGCAAGCCATTAATCAAGGTGATGTCAGAGGGTGGGTATTGTAGTTCTTGCAGTTTTGCTGTAAAGGCCAATTCGTCCTTATCCCCCTCTTTTACCGTCTTTAGCTGATAGAACTCCTCGTGAGTGGCGCTCAGCGGCCTTAAAGAAAAAATTTCAGATCGGTTTTCAAATAGCATGTCGTAAATCAGGGGATATCTGAATTTGATCAGTTCCAACACAAAAAGATGAGGAAAAGAAACTTCATTACCCAGCAAATCATAGGACAATTTAAAAGTGTTGATAAACCTAACCACGTCACGCGAATTTCTGAACACGGTACGGTAAGCGAATTCAAATTGATTTTTAAAACCATAACGAACGATATATTCTCTAAACTCGTTTTGATGCACTTCGGAAATAAACAGAAACAGATGTTGTTCGAGAAGTTTCAGCAAGGCATCATTTTCTCGTTTAGGTAATGGTATCTCCAATTGGACGATCTTGTCCAGATAGGTTAGGGAAGCATTTGCATTTACTGACCGGATCGCTTCTTGGATATAGCCCCTTTCATAAGCTACCAGGTAAAATATATTAGCGAAACTAGCGGTATTTCTGATCAGGCGTAGTACTTCCATAACCTCACTATTATAGAGGCGATCCAAGTCATCGATACAGATGATGATCTTCTTCTCAGAATTTCTCAGTGATTTATTGATTTTGTCGTAATCATCGGTATAACCGTCAACTTTGAAAAGACTGGTTAAAAAGCTAACGCGTTTGATCAAAGTCTCTGCTGAACTATCGACACGGCTAAGCTTGCGCGAATAATCTAACACCAGTCCGGATAATTTCGGGTCGATCTCGTATATTTTTCTGGAGAGCAGATCGAAAAAGTCTTTTTGAATATTGGGTGTGCTTTCTGCGCTCCAGGGATTAAAATGGATGAACGCAGCTTTGTCCCGATCGACGCATAATTCTATCAGCTTCATAAAAGAGGTTTTTCCGCTGCCATATTCCCCCAATATGCCAATCGCGAATGATTTCTTATTGTCAGTGAGCATAATTGTATTGGCGATCTTCCTGGCCATGTTACGGCGAAGGAATGAATCTTCTAACTCAGTTTCCAGGGGATAATCTTCGGCAAACCCTGCCGCGGGCGAAGATGTCCGGGAACTTTTGATCTTAACAAAATACTTTAACATGGGTAAAATAGATCCTAAAACGATGAAGTCCCAATTACAAATCCCGGGGATAAGTACCGATTTTTGGAACTGCCAATAATTGTCGTTTCGCAATAATAAATAAACCGCAGCTATGAAGAATCCCATTCTTAATAAAGAGGAGACCTCAACATATTTCCACAATAAATGACAGCAAAATAGGGAAATGAGCAAAAGTATAATATTAGTCGTTTTGGTATTCTCGAATTCGGAAAAAAGTGGGCCGACCAAAAAGGTATTCAATAATTTATTGATGGGTGAACTGAAGAAAATTAAAACAGAAAAACTAAAGATCTCGATGCGCGAGTTCAATAAAAGAATTTTGATCTTATGTATAAGTTTAAGCATAAACAGATGTCTGAAGCTGTCTAATTTAATGTTTTATGGGTATGTTTTTAATTATTTTCACTTCCCCACCACCGCCACCACCCTTACCGCCACATTCAACCCATACAACCCCGAAGGATTACTAAACAAAATCGCCGGCATCCGCAGCGCCTCATTCACCTCCACTACCCCCGACACATCATTCAACCGGCTCGCCACCTCCGAATAAAAATTACGCTGCCCATTCATCAGCGCATGGATATCCTCCCGCCCCGCCACAAACACATTACAATAATCCGCCCCCGGCGGCGCCGTCAGTACATTCACCGAATAGGAGAGGAGCCCCGACCCGCCCGCCAAAGCCCCCAGCTTCCCCGCCGCGCTGAACAGCGCCGCATAGCGGTACACGTCCTCCTTATCCCGCGAAGCCGTGAACTCATAGCACCATTTCACCGTATTCGGCGGCAGCGAAAAAAAATAAGGCACCTGGGCGTGCCCGTTCAGTTTCGTCGTACTGTTCACAAAAAAGTTTTGTACCGGCAGCGCCACCACCTCGTAGCTGTTGTATTCACTCACTGGCTTCCCGTCCCGGAACGTGAGGTCCTTCTCCTTACTGCCGTCCTGATTGTACCAGGTACAATGCCCCTCATAGACCGCCGGTTTGAACCGGCTCAGCTTGAACTCCGCCCGCAAGGTACCATCCGGGTAATAGTCCCGGCACCAGCCGATGGGCCTGCCGTTCTCAAAGGTCAGCTCCCGGGTATAAAAAGCGTCTTCCGCCTTCTCCGCATAATCCCCCTCCTTATCCAGCGGCACCCGCCATTTCCCCTGCGCCTGCCCCTTACAGGTGATATTCATCGGCGCCAGCTCGATCGTAAAGGTTTTCAGCGTACCCAGGTTCACCTGCCGGAAACCGGCAGTAGGCAGGTTCTGTGTCTTATCGGCATGCCGGATGGTAAAAGCGTTCACCGGGTCGACCGGGAAAGCCCTGTCCCCGTAATAACCCTGGTCGCAGTCCGCGATCCTGGCGCAATAGTAAAAGGTGGGAAGGGTAACGATCCCGATGGTATAGATGTTCTTCGCCTCACCCGGCTCCACCGGGATCCAGCCCACGCTTGTCCATCCCGTGAGCAGGTTGCCGTAACAATAGGCCACGTAGAGTTTGCTTGAACCGGAGTTCTTCAGGATGACCTGTGCAGAGGCCTGGTACAGGGCCAAAACCAGCAGGACAGCAAGGACAGTTCTTTTCATTGCTTCGGTTTAACACAATAGTGAAGGTCAGCGCGTAGGGGAGTGGGCCCTGACCGGGTTTATACCCTAAAGGTACAATTATTTTTTATGCCTTCCATAATGGTTATTCGTCCGGCTGTTCCGGTAATGACCGCCCTTATGCGCACTGCCCCGGCTGCCGGAGTAATGCCCGCCATGGCTGGAGGTATGGCGGCTGCCTGAATAACGGGTGCGCTGCGCAAACGCGGAGGAGATGGCCAGCATGCCGACCATCAGCAAAAGGATAAGTTTAGTTTTCATATGAATTTGATTGTAATACACCAAATCTAAGCACACCGTATGACCTGTTCATACGGGAACCCGTAATGCGTAATATCCCGGATGGGAACACAAAACAAACAAGTAAATCATGCCTAAAGCATCCGTCGAAACCATATTTAGTATAAGTGGAAGAGACGCTCCAGCCGTCGATAATACTCTGGATAAAGCTCCCGGGGAGTTTTGTTATAGATGATGCACAGCTTTATCAGGTTGGCCCCGCTCGGCATGCTTTTTTCACGTTCCCACCAACTGATTAATACAGAGTTCTTGTGTCCTAACAGTTTGGCGACCTGCTGTTGCTGATAGCCCGCATTTTGGCGGATTACTTTTAACATATTCGGATAATGTCGTTTTCGGTAACCCACAGTAATAAAGTAGCAATTACCATAAGTATAAAGTAGTATCCTTTTTTTAAAGAAAAATATAAAAAGAGTGATGTGGATAATGTTTAGGCTATCTTGGGGATGTCCAATGCTCTGGACTAGCGACAGTAGAGATTATTACATCTGCATATAGGATTAGGTCAGAATATAGTAAAAGCTTTAGAAGAATAGCACAAGTTACAATACCCAGAGTTTCCTAATCTAGTCAGTTAATCAACATTATTAAAGAGATGTCGACTGACACCTATATTTTTTCATTAAGTTTTTTACTGTAATATTCTGATTTTGATATTAACCTTAGTTTTCCACTTTGATGATGAAGCTCATCAATCAAACTTTTCGGTACTGACTCATCATACGCAATCGTGTTTAAAAGTTTTAGCCCTTTTATAGCATTTATTACACTGTGTTCATCAGAAATCACGCTAATTTATACCGGTAATTTCTCCCATTATATGAACTGCGAGGACAACATTGCCGATTGAAAGTGCAACAATTCCTATTACGATCCATGTACCTATTAGATTCTTGCTTTTAGGTAATTCGTCAAACTCATGAACATATGCTTTCCAATTCTCATTATTAAAAAATGCAAAATAATTAATTAAAATCACTGCTGCCAGTGGAATAAGCGTTTGAAGTGATGCAAAAGTTAAGGTATCATTGCGATCAAAAAATTCAATGTAATAGAACTTTAAAGAACCTAAAAACAAGACCTGAAGAAATACAATAGCCACAACCGCCGTAAAATCACTTGGGAATATAGACGGTGATGCCTCACCAAATTTATAGAATTTATAAAAAAGATAATAATAAGCTTTTTTTATGTTCATTGTATTTTTTTGATTATGGTTGAAACATTATAGGGCTGCCGGAATTTTGCAGGGATTGTCCAACATCGGTCGCAAAACCAAATGTGCCATGTGGGTAATAAGCATCTATACCAAAATATAATAATGAAAACGCTGCACCAGGGGGACCTCCCCAAATGCCTAAAGCATTTACTCCAACATTTGTTCCAAATTTTCCTGGGCTGACCCTACTGTCAACATTTGCAGCAGTTGGATGATAGTAATTTAACATTCCCTTAAAATCCATTGCTGTTCCGAATGCCACGGTAGCAATTCCAAGACCTTTTACGGCTTTAACCTGTGTTACAGCAAGTTCAAAACGACCTGCAGCTTGCGCCTGATCAGCCAAAAAGACTTCTGTCCCGACAAAGGCGTTAGCTTTTCCGTAATTACCATACCAGTCGAAGGGCTTATCGCTACTACTTCCCCCCTGATTGGCTGAATTACCATTAAATGTAACAGTTGTCGGAGTAAGAACTCCATAATCGGTAACTGTAACCCCACCGCGCATATTGCCCCAATTGCTATATTCGGCTGTGTTTTCTGTTGAATACCAAGAATTTGTTTCCGTGTTTAATCGGATTTTAATGTTTATCCCTTTTCGTACATCAGTTAACATTTGAACGAACTGTGTGACAGGAATATTATATCCTTCCGCACTTCCTTCCGGCCCACCACCTCCGCCATCGTCGGTACCATCCGTATGTTCATCTCGGGGTGTCTCATCTTGATTACCGAAAGGCCCGTAACGCCAATAATTTTGAAATGCTCCGGAATTTTTCGCAAGGATAAAAGGATCTGCATTTTGTCCTGTATATCCTGACAGTTGGGCGCCGTTTCCAATCCAAACGTTATCCCCCAAAGGATCATTAAAGCTGATAGGGTTATTATTCCCGTATTGAAACGAAGATAATGATTCCGTCGCTTCCGCTTTCGGATCAACACCAACAAACCTGCCCAAAGCCGCATCATAGTTGCGGTAAAAAGTTTGCATCAGGTCGGGCAGGTCGCCATAATCATTCTGCCACTCACTGCCGCCGTTATATAGGTTTTTGTTAGGCAGGGTGGGCGTGGCCACCGGGCTGTTGGCCAGCGCCAAACCGTAACCGTAATAACTGTTTTCCTGCTTTACAATGGCCGCACCGCTGCCGTTATCCTCAAAGCTTACCCGGGCGTTACCCTGCTGGTCGCTGATGATGAACTCCTGTTTAAGGGTGCCGCTCACGTTGCGCACCCGCCCTTCCGGCATAGCGAAATAACTCAGCGTTCCGTCTTCATAAACAAAACCCTCCACATAATCTGTTGTTTTTTGCAGCGTGCTGCTGCTGTACTGTTGTTTGCGCAGCAGGATGCCCCCGGCATCGTAGGTATAATCGATATACTGCCCGCTGGTAACCGTTATCCGGTCGGTACGGTTAATATCATTATAGGTCAGGCTAAGGCCTTTATATGGGTCGGCTGTCATGTTCCCGTTTACATCATAGGTATAATTGCCGGTGCTGGTACCGGTGATATTCCTGAACCCATACCCGGTATAGTTACTGCCGGAACCATCGGTTACGGTATATAAACGGTTAGGGTTGGCCGAATCGTACGTATAACTTAAATTATCCACTTCGATATTGCTGTTGGTGCCCTGGGTCGAGCTGTTGCGTTTCAGCGTTAAGATATTGCCGTTGGCATCATAGGTAATATCATGCTCGTCAAACCCGTTAACATTATTGCTGAAACTGCCGGTACCGGAAGTAGTGCGCTCGGCATAGGTGGATGCCGTATAGCGGTCAAGGCCGTCATAGCTGTACTTGTAGCTTCGCTCATAGCTGCTCGTGCCCGAGCCGTCTCGTAAAGCAACCGATACGTGTTCCTTTCTTATAAATGGGCGCAGATGAGCTGAAAGACCCTGTTGTTCAGGGCAAAAATAACCTGTAACAAAGGGCGGTTCATCCTTATCAGGGATCACGGTCCCCACTTACTTTTACAGGAAATCCATTTCAAAACAATTTTAAATAACAAACTATGAGCACAATTGATGCAAAAACACTGCAGCTTTTTAAAAGCCACTACCCGCACAACCCACAAATTCAGGCGCTGACCCTTGACGAAGTTTTAAAGCATACGCAGGGAAAAACGGCAGACTGGAATAACATGTATGCAGAAACAGACAAATTCTATCAGCCCTTGAAACAAGCGGCCGCCGTAACTGCAAACCCTTGTTATATGAATGTCGGGTACGTTATTTTCGACGTGATCTGTCTTGCACTCGGCGCGGTCAGTCTCCGTAAATCTGTCAGTGCGGCGACCATCGCTAATACAGCTAATGCGGTGACACCGGTCCTGTCCGAGATCGAAAAGATCATCGTGAGCATGTCAAAGGCAGGTGCCACAAAGTCCGACCTGGCGTGGGGCGTATTTAATATCCTCCGGACAATATACGCCGGTGGGTGCCTCGGTGCTGTTTTTTCGGCCTTTACCGCCAGTTTAACCTGGTGGAACATGATCTTATATGGGGTAACCGGAATGGCCACGATCGTAGCGGCACTCGCCACGGACGGGCTGGCATTGGCCGCAGAAGTTATTGGTTTACTTGCCAGCTTTGGATTTTTGGCTACGGATTGTGTGGCTGCCTATACGGCATGCAGTCTCCCTGCCCCGCCTCAGATAACCGATGGTGCCCGTATCCGTGATACGACCGATGGCAGAATTTACCTGACCCTGGATGGCGCTTTAAGCTGGATACCAGACGCTGCTACCTATGTTAATTTGTTTATCAGCTGGTCGAACGTGACAGCGGTTCCGAATGTCGACGATTATGTTATCGCCGAGCCGCTGACAAAAAATGCATCATTAATTAACGGGTCCCCTGACGGAAAAATATATTTATTGCTGGAAAGCGGAAAACGCTGGATCACGTCCCCGGCAGTCTTTAATGCTTTCGGTTTTGGATGGGGTAAGGTTAAAGC
>Ga0070659_100000175_pt1 | contig 49114 bp, 42 predicted proteins | sample KBSC23metaG_FD_64666 | JGI IMG/M metagenome (GOLD analysis project Ga0070659, IMG submission 64666) | Corn rhizosphere microbial communities from Kellogg Biological Station, Michigan, USA - KBS C2-3 metaG | ecosystem: Host-associated > Plants > Roots > Rhizosphere > Soil ... | reverse complement strand
GCTCGACGCGCTGGCTACGCTCGGAAACCAGGCGCTCGTCCTTGTGCCAGTGCTCGTCGCGCTCTATGTCGCTTATCGAGCGTGGGTGCGCTGGCGGTTTCGCAAGGCGCTGCGCGCGGCACGCATCAGCGTCGAGGAACTGCACGCGATGATGGACCGCGGCGACGATGTGCTGGTGCTCGACGTGCGCACACGCCTGCACCGGAAGCTCGATGGCCGCACGATTCCCGGCTCGACGCCGATCGATCTCGACGACGTCGATCAGGCCCTGGCCAAAATCCCGCGCGACCGCGAGATCGTCGTGTACTGCGCATGTCCGAATGAAGCGACCGCAGCGAGCGTTGCAATGCGGCTGCGCAAGAGCGGAGCGTCGCGCATCCGGCCGCTCGCAGGCGGCATCGACGGATGGGCAAGCGCGGGTTTCGAACTCGAATTCAGTGCGGGAACGGCCACAGGCGCAGCTTCTCCTTGCCGATCTGCCACAGGCGCGCGAGGCCGTGAGGCTCGACGATCAGGAAGAAGATGATCAGACCGCCGAACACCATCAGCTCCAGGTTGGACGTGATGGAGCCCGGCAGCGACCAGGCGAACGCCGACTGCAATATCCCGTTCAGCCAGTGCACGGTCACGTTCAGCACGATCGGCATCAGCACGATGAACGCGGCGCCGAGGAACGACCCGAGGATGCTGCCCATGCCGCCGATGATGACCATGAACAGGATGCGGAACGAGAGGTCGAGCGTGAACGCCTCGGGCTCGACGGTCCCGAGATACGCGTACGCGTACAGCGCCCCGGCGATGCCGCAGTAGAACGAGCTGACCGCGAAGGCGAGTAGCTTCGTGCGCATCGGCCGGATGCCGATCACCTCCGCCGCCACGTCCATGTCGCGCACCGCCATCCAGGCGCGGCCCGTCGCGCTGCGCACGAGGTTCTTCGCCGCGAGCGCGAGCAGCGCAACGATCGTCAGCGTGATCATGTACTTCTCGACCGGCGTCTCGAACGGAACGCCGAACACCACCATCGTCTGCGCCGTGATGACGCCGGAGCTCGAATTGTTCGAGAACCACGGAAACCGCACCAGCGCCCAGACGACGAAGAACTGCGCGGCGAGCGTCGCCACCGCGAGGTAGAAGCCCTTGATGCGCAGGCTCGGCAGCCCGAACACGATGCCGACGAGCGCGGCGCAGCAGCCGGCCAGGAAGAACGACACGGGCAGCGGCAGCGCAGGCGCGCGCAGCTCGAAGTTGTAGGCGGCGAAAGCGCCGACCGCCATGAACGCCGCTGTGCCGAGCGACAGTTGCCCGGCGTAGCCGGTCAGGATGTTGAGGCCGAGCGTAGCGAGCGAAAAAATGAGCACCGGGATCAGGATCGCCGACAGCCAGTACTGGTTCGCGATCAGCGGCACGACGACGAACGCGAAGACGAGGACCGCGATGACCGCGATGCGATCCTGCCGGATCGGAAAGATCTGCTGATCCTTCGCGTAGGTGACCTTGAACTGGCCCGCTTCCCTATAAAGCACGCCCGCCCCCGCTAGACACGATCAATGTGCTTCTCGCCGAACAGCCCCTCGGGCCGCACGAGCAGGAACAACAGCGCGATCACGTACGCGACCCAGCCTTCGATGCCGCCGCCGACGTAGGGCCCGAGATAGACCTCGCATAGCTTCTCCGCGGCGCCGATGATGAGCCCGCCGACGATCGCGCCCGGGATCGATTCGAAGCCACCGAGAATCAGCACCGGCAGTGCCTTCAGCACGACGAACGTCAGCGAGAACGACACGCCGTTGCGGGCGCCCCACAGCATCCCGGCGACCAGTGCAACGAATCCGGCAACTCCCCACACGATCGCCCAGATCTGCTGCAGCGGGATGCCGACCGACAGCGCTGCCTGATGGTCGTCGGCAACCGCGCGCAGCGCGCGGCCGATCCGCGTGCGCTGGAAGAAGATCGCGAGCAGCACGACGAGCACGCCCGACACGACGGCGGCGAACACGTCGAACTGGCTCACGCCGATGTTGAAGCGATTCATCAGCCATTCGAACGGCTGGTCCTGGATGCCGAGCTCGAGCCCCCGCGGAGTGCTGCCCCACAGCATTTGCGCGAGGCCCTCGATGAAGAACGACAGGCCGATCGTCGCCATGAACAGCGTGATCTGCGGCTGGTTGACGAGCGGCCGCAGCACGACGCGCTCGATCAGCAGGCCCAGCACCACCATGGCAGCCAGCGTGAGCGGGAGCGCGAGCCAGAAATCGATGCCGTACTCCTTCTGCAGGCCGACGAACGTGATCGCGGCGAAGAACACCATCGCGCCCTGCGCGAAGTTGAACACGCCCGACGCCTTGAAGATCAGCACGAAGCCGAGCGCGACGAGCGAGTACATGACGCCCGAGAGCAGGCCGCCGATGAGCACTTCCAGGAAGAAGCTCAATGGGCCACTCCGAGATAGGCGTCGATCACTGCCTGGTTGCCGCGAACCTCGTCCGGCGTCCCATCGCCGATCTTGCGGCCGTAGTCGAGGACCACGACGCGGTCCGAGATGTCCATCACCACGCCCATGTCGTGCTCGATCAGCACGATCGTCGTGCCGTACTGCTCGTTCACGTCGAGCACGAAGCGGCACATGTCCTGCTTCTCCTCGACGTTCATGCCCGCCATCGGCTCGTCGAGCAGCAGCAGCGACGGCTCGGCCGCAAGCGCGCGCGCGAGCTCCACGCGCTTCTGCAGCCCGTACGGCAACCGGCCGACCGGCGTCTTGCGAATGTGCTGGATCTCCAGAAAATCGATCACTTCCTCGACCTTCGCGCGGTTCTCGAGCTCCTCGCGGCGCGCGCGTCGCCACCAGATCGCCTGCTCGACAAACGACGTGCGCACCTTCAGGTTGCGGCCGGTCATGATGTTGTCGAGCACGCTCATGCCGCGGAACAGCGCGATGTTCTGGAACGTGCGCGCGATCCCCGCCTCGGCCACCGCGTGCGAATCCATGCCGTGGCGCTGCTTGCCCCGATAGGTGATCGTTCCCTGCTGCGGCCGATAGACGCCGTTGATGACGTTCAGCATCGAGCTCTTGCCGGCGCCGTTCGGGCCGATGATCGCGCGCACCTCGTGCTCACGGACGTCGAACGTGATGTCGGTCAGCGCCTTCACGCCGCCGAACGCGAGCGAGATCCGGTCGAGCGACAGGATCACGTCTCCGATGCGGCGCGCGGGCGTCGGCATCGCCGAGGCTTAAGCGGGAGGCCTGCCGAAGGGAGCGATCGTCATGTGCGCCATGCCGTGATTGATCATGCCGTGGTTCGTCATGCGGCGAGCGGCAGCGCCGCGGGTTGCGCCTTGGCGTCCTCGATGCGCAGGTCGGCGGCCACCATGCCCGTGCGCCCGTCCTCGAACTTGACGAGCGTTTCGATGTGCTGCACGGCGCGGCCCTCGTACAGTGCGTCGATCAGCACGCGGTACTTGTCGGCGATGAAGCCGCGGCGCACCTTGCGCGTGCGCGTCAGCTCGTCGTCGTCCGGATCGAGCTCCTTGTGCAGGATCAGGAACCGCCGCACCTGCGACCCGGAAAGTCCGGGCTCGGCCGCCAGTTCGGCATTGACCTTCTCGACGCATTCGCGGATCAGCGCGTACACCTCGGGCTTGGCGGCGAGATCCGTGTACCCCGAATAGGGAAGGCCGCGGCGCTCGGCCCAGTTGCCGACGGACCCGACGTCGATGTTGATGAATGCGCAGACCTGGTGGCGGTCGGCGCCGAAGGCCACGGCCTCCTTGATGTGCGGAAAGAACTTGAGCTTGTTCTCGATGTAGTTAGGCGCGAACATGCTGCCGTCGGCGAGCTTGCCGACGTCGGCTGCGCGATCGATGATCTTGAGCTGTCCGCTCGGGTCCATGTATCCGGCGTCGCCGGTATGGAAGTACCCCTGCGCGTCGATCGACTCGGCTGTGGCGTCCGGCCGCTTGTAATACTCCTTGAGCAGCATCGGCCCGCGCACGAGCACTTCGCCGTTGCCGGCGATCGTGAGCTCGACGCCCGGCGCGGGCTCGCCCACCGTGTCGAAGTGCACGCCGCCGTCCGGCTGCAGGCACACGTAGGCGCAGGTCTCGGTCGAGCCGTACAGCTGCTTCAGGTTGATGCCGAGCGAGCGGTAGAAGCGGAACAGGTCCGGGCCGATCGCGGCGCCGGCCGTGTACGCGACGCGGATGCGGCTCATCCCGAGAACGTTGCGCAGCGGTCCGTAGACGAGCAGGTTGCCGATCGCGTAGCGGATGCGGTCGCCGAGCGGCACGTTCCTGCCGTCCAGGATCTCGGTGCCACAGCGGCGCGCGACAGCGGTGAAATGCGCGAACAGCCAGCGCTTGACGAGGCTCGCATCCTCCATGCGGATCATCACCTGCGTCAGCAGGTTCTCGAAGATCCGCGGCGGGGCGAAGTAGTACGTCGGGCCGATCTCGCGCAAGTCGGTCATGACGGTGTCCCCCGACTCGGGGCAGTTGATCGTGAAGCCGACGTACACCCACTGCGCGAACGAGAACAGGTGATCGCCCACCCACGCCATCGGCAGGTACGAGAGCACGCTGTCGTCCGGGCGCAGCTTGTCGAACTCCGCACCGCCTTTCGCCGCGGCTATGAACGCGGCGTGCGTCTGCCGCACGCCCTTCGGCCTGCCGGTCGTGCCGGACGTGTACAGCATGATCGAGACATCGTCCGGCCGGCCGAGCGCCACCTGCTCGTCGAAAAAGCCGGGATGCGCGCGGTCGTATTCACGGCCCTTGTCGAGCAGCCGCTCGTAGCTCGTGACGCCTTCGTAATTGCGCAGGCCCCGCGGATCGTCGTAGTAGATATGCGAAAGCGACGGGACCTGCGGCGCCGCCTCGAGCAGCTTGTCGACCTGCTCCTGGTCCTCGACCAGCGCGTAGTCGATCTCCGCGTCGTTCAGCACGAACACGAACTCCGCGGCCGGCGCGTCCTGGTACATCGGCACCGGCACCCCGCCGAGCACCTGCGCGGCGAGCATCGACCAGTAGAGGCGCGGGCGGTTGTCGCCGACGATCGCCAGGTGCATGCCGCGGCGAAAACCATTCGCCGCGAGACCGCATGCCAGCGCGCGCACTTCCGCGGCGACGTCGCGCCAGCTCCACGTCTGCCAGATGCCGAGATCCTTTTCGCGCGTCGCAGGGTCGTCCGGACGCGTCCGCGCGTGGTGGAGCATCAGCCGCGGGAAGGTGTCCTGCGCGGGTTCCATTCTCTCGTTTCCTCCAGGGCGGGACTTCTTTTCGTTTCTCCCGTGCTGCCCATTCGAGGCCGCGCCACGCCGGCGCTCCCTTTGCCGGCCAGCAGCGGCCGGCGGCCGCGTATGGTACGTGCGATCGCGAATCGGGCGCAATGCGGTCCGGATATGCGGCCACTACTGCGCGACGATGCCGGCCGCCTTGACGAGCTTCTCGGACGACTGGAGCTCGTCGTGCACGAATGCGTGGAATTCCGGAGCGGTCATCGGCATCGGCTCGGCCCCCAGACCGGCCAGCCGCTCGCGAATGTCGGGCAGCGCAGCGATCTTGCGCACGTCGGCATTGATGCGCGTCACGGTCTCGCCGGGCAGGTTTGCCGGCCCGAAGACCGCGACCCAGAGGTTGTAGTCGAATCCCGGCAGGCCGCTCTCCGCGAGCGTCGGCACGTCGGGCAACGCCGACGAGCGCTTCGCGCTGCTGACGGCGAGCGCGACGAGCTTGCCGTCCTTGATCTGCGACACCGCCGCGGAAATGGGCGAGAAGAAATACGTAATGCGGCCGGCCAGCGTGTCCTTGAGCGCCTCGGGCGTCCCCTTGTACGGAACGTGCACGGCGTCGATGCCCGTTGCCAGCCTGAACTTCTCGGCATTGACGTGCGTGCCGCTGCCCTGGCCCGCCGATCCGTAGTTCATCGTGCCCGGTTTTGCCTTCGCCTGGGCGATCAGCGCCTGGACCGACCTGAGGTCCGCCTCGGGCGCGACGACGAGCACGTTCGGCTGGCCGCCGAGCGGCACGATCTCGACGAATTCTTTCGCAGTGTCGTAGGGAAGCTTGGGGTAGATCCACGGATTGACTGCATAGCCGGCGGAATGCACGAGCAGCGTATAGCCGTCCGGCGCCGCCTTGGCGACGATGCCCGCCCCGATCGTGCCGCCCGCGCCCGGATGATTCTCGATGATCACGGGCTGGCCCCACAGCTCGGAGAGCTTCTGCCCGAATGCACGGGCGAGAATGTCGGTCGCACTGCCCGCGGTAAAGGGAACGACGAGCTTCACCGGCTTTGCCGGCCACGCCTGCGCGGACGCCTCGCGCACAGGCAACGACCACATGGTTGCGGCGGCAAGCAGCGCCAGCGTGAAGGCGAAAACGCGCATTGCGGCTCTCATGGCTCCTCCAGTCGATCGTGGTGGGACGCCGTCAGCTCAATCCGTCGCCGACAGGCACGTTCTCGGGAACGAGTGCGAGGCCGCTCGCCTTCGCGACGACGACGAGCAGCTGCGCGAAGTCCTGATCCGCCAGGCCGAAGCCGATCATTGTCTGGACAGCATCGCGCGTCAGCGATGCGAGCGGCATCGGCACTTCGAAGCGGCGCGCAGCGTCGAGGCCGAGATCGAGATCCTTGCGCAACAGCGCCGGCGAAAACGTGACGGAGAAATCGAGGTTGACGAACGCCGGCGTCTTGTAGCGCGAGAACGTGGACCCGAGCACGCTCCGGTTCATGAAATCGAGAAATGCGTGCCGCGGCACGCCCGCCTTTTGCGCGAGGATCGTCACCTCGGCCAGCGATTGCGTGACTACGCCGAGAAAGACGTTGTGACAGATCTTGACGATGCGCGCGAGCTCGCCATCGCCGACGTAGCTCGCGCTGGGACCGATCATGCGCAGGAAGGGAAGCGCCGCGTCGAATGCGCTGCGCGGTCCCGAGCAGACGAACGACACGCGGCCGGCCTTGATCACCTTCGCGTTGCCAGACACTGGCGCCGCCAGCAGCGCGATCCCGCGCGCGTCGAGCACGCGGCGGAGCTCGGCCGACCCTTCGAGCGAGATCGACGAGCACTCGACGACGAGCTTCACCGCAGGTGAATCCGCCGAGAGCAGCCCGCGCGGACCGGCGATCACCTCCTGCACGTCCTTCCATGCAGACACCATTACGAACACGATGTCGCAGGAGGCCAGCTCGGCGATCTCGTTCGCGACCTTCGCGCCCGACGCGGCAAGCGGCTCCGCCTTCGCACGCGTGCGGTTCCAGACGGTGATGTCGGCGCCACCCTTCGCGAGTCGCTCCGCCATCGCATGGCCCATGCGGCCGATCCCGATCCAGCCGACGCGCGAAGTCCTCGAAGTTGCGGCGAGGAGTCCGGACAGCGCCTCGCGGATCGCCGCGCTTCCCGCCACGACGTTGCCCGGGGACGGCATCAGCGTCGCCTGCGCTCGTAGAGCGCGAGTCCCTCGATGTCGCCGGCGTTCAGCGCCTTATCGAACAGCGTGTCGATCTCGTCGGGCGTGCGTGCGTCCATCGTGGCGCCTCGTTCAGTAAGGATTGGCGATCGGCAACTCGTCTGCCGGGTAGAGTGAGATGATCTGCGGCCCGCTCGGCGTGAGGATCACTTCCTCCTCGATGCGGGCGGCGGAAAAGCCGTCGCTCGCGGGACAATACGTCTCCACGGCGAACACCATCCCGGCCTTGAGCTCGATCGGCTCCTGGAGCGACGTGAGCCGCGAGATCAGCGGCCGCTCGTGCAGTCCGAGCCCGAGGCCGTGGCAGAAGTTGAGCCCGAAAGCATCCATTTCGCTCGCGAAGCCGATATCACCGGCCTTGGGCAGCGAGCGCGCGATCCGATCCGTCGTGACGCCGGGCTTCAGGAGATCGATCGTGCGGTCCATCCACTCGCGCGCCTTCTTGTACGCGGTCCGCTGCGCGGGCGTCGCGCGGCCGACGTTGAACGTTCGGTAGTAGCACGTCCGGTAGCCCATGAACGACTGGATGACGTCGAAGAACGCCTGGTCGCCCGGACGGATCAGCCGGTCGGTGAAATTGTGCGGATGCGGCGAGCAGCGCTCGCCCGAGATCGAGTTGATCGCCTCGACGCAGTCGGAGCCCATCGTGTAGAGCCGCGCGGTTGCGAGCGCCACGATCTCGCTTTCCCGCACGCCCGGCTTGAGCGTTTCCGCGATGTCCTGATAGACGCCGTCGACCATCGCCGCCGCCATGTTGAGCAGCGTCAGCTCGTCGATGTTCTTCACCTCGCGGGCGTGCAGCAGCGTCTGCTGGCCGTCGCGTACCTCGATGCCGAGCTTCGCAAGCTCGAACAGCATCGGCGGCTCGACGACGTCGAGTCCGAGCGGCATGTCGCCAACGCCCTCGCTGTCGAGCAGGCCCCTGATCTCGCGCGCCGCGTCGCGAAAGAGCCGCGTGTCGCCGCCGGTCGCGCCGCGCAGCCCGAGCAGGCCGGCGCGGCAGTGATCGAGCGCAAGCCACGGTGCGTGCAGCCGGTGGTGCTTCGCGGCCGATCCGAAATCCCAGATGTAGGGATCGCCATTGCCCGTGAGCAGCGCGTAGCGCGTCAGCTTGTCGCGCGCCCACTCGCCGATCACCGTGCTGGTGATGTACCGGATGTTGTGCTGGTCGAAGCACAGCAGCGCGCCCAGGCCGCTTTCGGCAAGCGCCGCACGCGTTCGCGCGAGCCGGTAATCGTGGAGTCGCCGGAAGTCGATCCGCTCCTCGAAGTCAACCTGCGTGTGGCCGGGCGCCTGCAGCGGCCGATCCCAGCGATGACGAGGATCGATGTCGTCGGGCCGGACGACGGTAGGCTCTCGCGTGCGCTTCTTCGCCATGCGCGTCCCCGGATGGGCGGTCAGGGCTTTCCGAACGCCTTGTCGTAGTACGCGAGATCGACGTAGCGCTGCGGATCGGCGAGCGCCTTTTGCGGCGTCGCGAACTTGCTGCGCAACTGCAATACGGTGGCAATTCCTGCGGCGTCGGGCCGCAGATCGCGCGACAGGCCGCCCTTGTCCGAGACGAGCAAATCGTACGACCGCCTGGCCATTGCCGGCGTCATGTCGCCGATGTGCGCGACGAGCAGCGCCTCGGCCACTTCGCGGTTCGCCGGATCGTAGAGCCAATCGGTGGCCGCCTTGTACGCGCGCAGGAAGCCGACCAGCGCGGCTTCGTGCTCCCGCGCGTAGCTGCGCCGGGCAATGCCAACGGTTCCCTGGTAGGCGCCGAGCGACTCGGCGCTCGCGATCCGGTGATATCCGCGGGACTCTGCAAGCAGCTCGAACGGCGTGCGCAACAGCGTCGCGTCGTGCTTGCCCGCCATCAGCTCGCGGTAGCGCGTCGCCGTGCCGCCGGCGCGCACGAAGCTCACATCCGATTCCGCGAGGCCACCGCGGCTCACGAGCTCGCGCACGACGAACGCGAGGCCCGTCGTCATCGCGTCGACGGAAATCGTCTTGCCCTTGAGCTCGGCGACCGATTTCACGCTGGGTGACGCCACGAGCGAGAAGAAGCCACCGTCGCCACCCATGAACGCGAAGAGGTCTGGATCGTCGGGGATCTTCGCCTCGCCCTGGCCCTCCTGGTAGGCGACGACGTTGTCGATCGTCGCGAAAGCGAGGTCGGATTTTCCGTTCAGCACCGACGTGACGAGAAAACCGGACGTCGGCGTGTACGTGAGCTGCACGTCGAGGCCCTGCGCCTCGAAGAGCCCGTTGCGTTGCGCAACCCAGATCGGCAGATTCCAGCCGCCGTCGAACGCCAGCACGCGAAGCGTCGTTAGTGGTGGCGCCTGCGCGTTGGCCGCAGAGGCGATGCACGCGAACGCCACGACGACGAGCGATGCGAGGAGGTGCCTCATGACGCGCCCGATTCGGTTGCGCAGTATGTCACCGCGGCGGGTCGCCGTCACGCGTCGGCTTCGGCCGACCCCAGTCTCACCGTCTCAGTCGTAGCGGTAGAACCCGCGCTTCGTCTTGCGACCGAGATAGCCGGCGGCGACCATTTCCTTCAGCAGCGGTGCCGGCCGGTATTTCGGATCGTTGAAATCCGCATAGAAGACGTTCATCACGGCGAGCAGCACGTCGAGCCCGATCATGTCGGCGAGCGCGAGCGGGCCGATCGGATGGTTGCAACCGAGCCGCATGCCGCTGTCGATGTCCTCCGCCGACGCGAGCCCTTCCTGCAGCGCGAAGATCGCCTCGTTGATCATCGGGCAGAGGATGCGGTTGACGACGAAGCCGGGGCTGTTCTTCACGACGACCGGCGTCTTGCCGAGGCGCTCGGCGAACGCCCGCACGGCGGCAACGGCGTCGTCCGATGTCTGCAGGCCGCGTATTACCTCGACCAGCGCCATCATCGGCACCGGATTGAAGAAATGCATGCCGACGAACTGCGCGGGCCGGCTCGTGGTGGCAGCCAGCTGCGTGATGGAGATCGACGACGTGTTGGACGCAAGGATGGTCGCCGGCCCGGCGAGGCCGTCGACCTGCTTCAGGATGCGCAGCTTGAGCTCGAGGTTTTCGGTGGCGGCCTCGACGATCAGTTGTGCCGCGGCGAGCTTCGCGTAATCGGTCGTGCCCTCGATGCGGGCGAGCGCCGCCTTGCGCGCGTCGCCCGTGATCTTGTCCTTCTTCTGCAGGCGCTCGAGACTCGTATCGATCGCGGCCAGGCCACGATCGACGGCCGCCTGCGCGACATCGACCATGACGACGCCGACGCCGGCGGCCGCGCAGGCCTGCGCGATGCCGTTGCCCATGGTTCCGGCGCCGATGACGCCGACGCGCTCGATGTTCATCGCGATCTCCTCCGAATTGACGAGCGAATTATGCAACGCGCAGAAGAGAGCGGGTGCCCGGCTCGAGCGCCGCGCAATGGGCCTTTGGCGTCGGCGCGGTTACCCTTTCCCGACCGCGTCGCGCTCGGCCCGCAGGGCCGTCACGCCGGACGTAAGTGGGTGGGCGCCCCGCACGCGCGGCGGCGCCGCGCGCAAGCCGGCCACGATCGCGTCGACGAGCCCGGCCGCGGAAGCCGCGAGGTCGTACGCCGCCGGATCGAGCACCCAGTCCTGCATGATGCCGCCGATGTAGGCGTGCAGCGCCCGTGCGGCAAGCGACGCGTCCGTATCCTCGGGCAGCTGGCCGCATGCAACGGCCTGCCGCACGACGCGCTCGACGTGCAGGAGACATTGCCGCCGCTCGCGCTGCTTGCGCTCCGCGATCGCCGCCATTTCGACGCTTTCCGCGCTTTCGTGCAACATGACCTCGAACACCGCCTGCGACCGCGGATCGGTCGCGAGCCGGGTCAGCGCCGCCAGCGCGAGCTCGCGCAGCACTTGCAGGGGGTCGTCGTGGTCGGCGGCGCCGGCATCGCGCAGCGACATCTCGAGCGGCAACAGCGCGCGCTCGCACATTGCCGCACAGAGGTCCGCCTTGTCGCGGAAGTGCCAGTACACGGCACCGCGCGTCACTCCGGCCGCCGCCGCGACTTCGGCGAGCGAGCTGCGGGCCACGCCGCGCTGGCGGAATACCGTCTCCGCCGCGTCGAGCAGCTGCTCGCGGGTGATCGCCGCGTCTTCCTTCGTTCTTCGTGCCATCTGCCCGTCGCCGATCCCATGCGCCCCGATCGCGCCTCTTTACAAACAGACGTGATTGTATGTATTCTTCCACGCTCGCACAAGGCGCACCGCAACATCTCCGCGCCGCTCTATCTCCTCGGGAGTTTTCGCATGTCCGTTGCGCACCGCATTTCGCCCCGCCTGTTTTCGCTGGCGCTCGCAGCACTCGTGACCGCCTGCAGCCCGTCGCAGGAGAAGGGCGCCGGGTTCCACGGCTTTCCGCCGGCTGAAGTGACCGTCCAAGCCGCGGTGACGCGGACGTTCCCGGTGACGTTCGAATACGTCGGACAGACACAGGGGTCCAAGGACGTCGAAGTCCGCGCACGCGTGACCGGCATCATCGAAAAGCGGCTGTTCGACGAAGGGGCGGCCGTCAAGGCGGGACAGCCACTTTTCATCATCGATGCGCGACAGTACCAGGCGCAAGTCGCAGCCGCGAACGCGGAGGTCGCGCGCGCGCAAGCGCAAAAGGCGCAGGCCGACCGCGAGCTCGCACGCCTGAAGCCGCTCGCCGAGCGCAAGGCGATCGGCCAGAAGGAAGCCGACGACGCTGCATCGCAGGCCGACCTCGCGGCCGCGGCCGTCAAGGCCGCACAGGCCAAACTGACCGAACTCAACGTGAACCTTGGCTACACGAAGGTGGTGGCACCGATATCGGGGTTGACGAGCCGCGCACTGAAATCGGAGGGCAGTCTCGCCACCGCCAACGAGACGCTGCTGACGACGATCTCGCAAATCAATCCGATCTGGATCGTGTTCAATATCTCCGAGAACGAGCAGTTGCGGCTGAACCGCGCGGTGGCGGCAAACCAGCTGGAGGTGCCGAAGGACAACGCTTACGAAGTGACGGTGCGCCTGTCCGATGGGTCGACGCTGCCGCGGAAGGGTCGGATCAATTTCTCGGACACGCGGATCAATCCGTCCACCGGCACGTACGAAATGCGCGCGGAAGTCGCGAACGCCGATGGCGCGCTCAAGCCCGGGCAGTTCGTGCGTGTGATCCTGAACGGCGCCACGCGCCAGAACGTCATCGCGGTGCCTCAGGTCGCGGTGATGGACGGCCCGCAGGGCAAGTTCGTCTATGTCGTCGGCAAGGACAAGGAAGGCAAGGACGTCGCGACGCCGCGGCCGGTCGTCGTCGGTGACTGGGTCGACGCCAACAGGTCCAACCAGTGGGTCATCGAGTCGGGACTGAAGCCCGGCGATCCGGTCATCGTCAACGGCATCGCGAAGGTGATGCCCGGCGCGCCGGTCAAGGTCGCAGCGGCCGGCGCCGGCGAGCCCGGCAAGACCGCCGCGGCCGAACCCGCGAAGACCGGGGCGGAAGCTGCGAAGCCCGCCGCGGAACCTGCCAAACCTGCGGCGGAAGGTGCGAAATCGACGGCGGAACCTGCGAAGTCCGGCGCCGAGCCCGCCAAATCGCCGCCGGCGCCCGCCAAGTCGGCGGCCGCTGCCAAACAATAACCGGGACGCCCCATGCTCTCGCGCTTTTTCATCGACCGCCCGATCTTCGCGGCGGTCATCTCGCTGTTCCTCGTACTCGCCGGCCTCGCGGCGATGCGCGCGCTGCCCGTCGCGCAGTATCCGGAGATCGCGCCCCCCGTCGTCACCGTCCAGGCGATCTACCCCGGCGCCTCCGCCGCGACGCTCGAGCAGACGGTGGCCTCGCCGATCGAGAACGCGATCAACGGCGTGCCCGGCATGATCTACATGAGCTCGTCGTCGGCCTCGAACGGCATCGTGCAGATCCAGGTGACGTTCGACATCGGCACCAACGTCGACATCGCATCGGTCAACGTCAACAACCGCGTCAACGAGGTGCTGCCGCGGCTGCCCGAGGAGGTGCGCCGGCAGGGCGTGACGGTCGAGCGCGGAAGCTCGGCGTTCCTGCAGGTGATCGCGTTCTATTCAGACGGCCGCTACGACGACCTGTACACGTCGAACTACGTGACGCTGAACGTGCTCGATCAGCTGAAGCGCCTGCCGGGCACGACGAACGTGCAGATCTTCGGCGCGCACGATTACGCGATGCGCATCTGGCTCAAGCCGGACCGGATGGCGCAGCTCAAGCTGACGCCGTCCGACGTGATCCGCGCGGTGAACGAGCAGAACGCGCAGTTCGCGGCCGGCAAGGTCGGCCAGGCACCGTCCTCGCAGAACCAGGACCTGGTCTACACGATCACCACGCGCGGGCGGCTTTCCGAGCCACGGGAATTCGAGCAGATCATCGTGCGCGCGAATCCGGACGGCTCGACCGTGCGCCTCGCCGACGTCGCGCGCGTCGAGCTCGGCTCGAAGGACTACGACTTCATCGGCCGCATCAACGGCAAGTCGGCGACGCTGATCGGCGTGTTCCTCGCCCCCGGCGCGAACGCCCTCGCCGTGGCGAAGACCGTGAAGAACGAGGTCGCGGAGCTGGCGACGCGCTTCCCCGAGGGCATGGCGTACTCGATTCCGTACGACACGACGCGCTTCGTCGAAGTGTCGATCCGCGAGGTGATGTACACGCTCGCCGAGGCGATGATCCTCGTGTTCCTCGTCATCTACCTGTTCCTGCAGAGCTGGCGCGCGGCGATCATTCCGTTCGCCGCGGTGCCGGTCGCGCTGATCGGCGCGTTCGCCGGCATCTATGCGCTCGGCTACTCGATCAACACGCTGACGCTGTTCGCGATGGTGCTGGCGATCGGCATCGTCGTCGACGACGCGATCGTCGTGCTGGAGAACGTCGAGCGGCACATGCGCGAGGACAAGCTGCCGGCGCGCGACGCGGCGCTCCGCGCGATGCGCGAGGTGACCGGGCCGATCATCGCGATCGTGCTGACGCTCACCGCGGTGTTCGTGCCGATCGCGTTCCTCGGCGGCCTGACCGGCGAGCTGTATCGCCAGTTCGCGGTGACGATCGCGATGTCGGTCGTCATCTCGGGCCTCGTGGCGCTGACGTTGTCGCCGGCGCTGTGCGCGCTGATCCTGAAGCCGCACGAGCCGCCGAACCGCTTCTTCGCGTGGTTCAACCGCTGGTTCGGGCGCGTCACCGCGCGCTACAGCGACGGCGTCGTCTGGATGCTGCGCCGCGGGGTCATCGGCATGCTGCTGTTCATCGGCATGGTCGCGATCACCGCGTGGCTGTGGCGCATCACGCCCGGAAGCCTGGTTCCGGACGAGGACCAGGGCTTCTACATCAGCGCCGTGATCCTGCCGGACGGCGCGACGCTCGAGCGCACCGACAAGGTCGTCGCCGAGGTGACGAAGGCGATCCGGTCGAACCCGAACAACGAGGACATCGTCGCATTCACCGGCTTCGACTTCATCGGCGGCGGCTTTCGCAACAACGCCGCGACGATCTTCGTCACGCAGAAGCACTGGGACGAGCGCAAGGTGACGACGCAGCAGCTCGTCGGCGAGCTGTTCGCGAAAACGGCCGGTATCAAGGAAGCGCTCGTGCTGGCGTTCAACCCGCCGCCGATCTTCGGCCTTGGCACGGCGGGCGGCTTCGAGTTCTACATCCAGAGCCGCGGCAGCGCCGATGCGAAGCGGATGTCCGAGGTGACGCAGGCATTCCTCGCCCGCGCCAACAAGGACCCGCAGCTCGCCGGCGCGCAAACGCTCTGGCGGGCGACGGTGCCGCAGCTTTCGATCGACGTCGACCGCGAGAAGGCGAAGACGCTCGGGATCCCGATCTCCGACATCTTCGCCGCACTGTCCGCGACGCTCGGCAATTACTACGTCAACGACTTCAACAAGTACGGCCGCGCGTGGCAGGTGCTGATGTCGGCGGAGCCCGCCTATCGCAACCGTCCCGACGACATCGGGTCGGTGTACGTCCGTTCGGCCGGCGGCGAGATGATCCCGTTGTCGTCCGTCGCGACGGTCCACTATTCGTCGGGGCCCGACCAGCTCGAGCGCTTCAACAACCTGCCGTCGGTGAAGATCATCGGCCAGGGCGCACCCGGCATCAGCTCGGGACAGGCGATCGCGCGCGTCGAACAGATCGCGCGCGAGGTCTTGCCATCTGATTTCAGCTACGACTGGGGCGGCACCTCGTATCAGGAAAAGAAGGCATCGGGCGCAGCCACGTTCTCGCTCGGCCTCGCCGTCGTCATGGTGTTCCTGATCCTCGCCGCGCAGTACGAGCGACTGTCGCTGCCGCTGTCGGTGCTGATGGCGCTGCCGTTCGGCACGTTCGGCGCGCTCGCCGCCATCTGGGTGCGCGGCCTCACCAACGACGTGTACTTCCAGATCGGTCTCGTGACACTGCTCGGCCTTGCTGCCAAGAACGCCATTCTGATCGTGGAATTCGCGGTGCTGAAGACGCACGAGGGACTGTCGCCGTCGGCGGCCGCGATCGAGGCGGCGCGGCTGCGGTTCCGGCCGATCCTGATGACGTCGCTGGCGTTCATTCTCGGCGTCTCGCCGCTCGCGTTCTCGACGGGAGCGGGCGCCGGCGCACGGCATTCGACGGGCACCGGCGTCATGGGCGGCATGCTCGCGGCGACGTTCCTTGCCGTGTTCTTCGTGCCGCTGTTCTATCGGATCATCACCGAGCGCCGGCTGATCGAGCGCCGCAGTCACGACGAGCTGCTCGAAGAGGTGACCCATGCGCGCACGACGCCGCACCACGTGCCGCGCACGCCGGGCCATCCGCCGGTGCCGGCCCACGGAGATTGACGATGCTGCGCATTTCAATCGCGAAAACCGTCCTGATGGCCGCGCTTGCCGCCGCGATCGCCGGCTGCACCACGACCCCCACGGCGCCGCCTGCCGTCGATCTGCCGCCGGCGAACATCGAAGAGCTGCATCTCGAGCGGTGGTGGACGCGGTTCAACGATCCCGCGCTCACCACGCTGGTCGACGAAGCGCTCGCCAACAGCCTCGATCTGCGCGCTGCGATGGCGCGCGTCGACCTTGCGCGCGCGGGCGTGACGGCGACGCAAGGCGATCTCTATCCGCGTGTCGACATCGGCGTGAATGCCGCGCGCAGCCGCATCTCGCAGGTCGGCGCCACGCCTCTGCCGTCCGGCTTCTCGCCGATCGGCAACGACTACCGGGTGGGGCTGAACGCGTCGTACGAGATCGATCTGTGGGGCAAGTACCGCACCGCGACGAAGGCCGCCCAGAACGACCTCCTCGCGTCGCAGTACGCGCGCGAGACCGTGCGGACGGCGGTCGCCGCCGAAGTCGCCCGGGCGTATTTCGGACTTCTCGCGGCCGATGCGCAATTGCGGCTGTTGCGCGACACCCTCGGGCTGCGCGAAGAGACCGTTCGCCTGCAGACCGACCGCGCGCAGGCGGGCATCATCGGCGAGTACGATCTGTCGCAGGCCAAAGCGGAGCGTGCTGCCGTCATCTCGGACATCGCGGTCACGGAGCGCCTGATCGCCCAGAACGAATCGGCGCTGGCGGTATTGACCGGGCGCTCGCCGCGCGAAGTCTTCGCACCGAAGCTCGTGCGCACCTTCACCGAGGTCCAGTTGCTGAACGTTCCCGACATCCCGGCGGGCCTCCCCTCGCAGATGCTCGAGCGGCGCCCGGACGTACGGCAGGTCGAGAAGCAGATCGCGGCCGCCAGCCTGCGCATCGACCGCGCTCACGCCGATTACTTTCCATCGATCGCGCTCACCGGCGGCATCGGCACCGAGTCGGCCGCCTTGCACGACCTGTTCAGCGGCCCCGCTTTCGTGTGGTCGATCGGGGCCGGACTCCTGCAGCCGCTCTTCAATCTGAAGAACATCGAGGCGAACGTCCAGGCGCAGACCGCCCGGCGCGAGGAACTGGCCGCCGTCTACGAGCAAACGGTGCAATCGGCGTTTCGCGACGCGCACGACGCGCTCGTCGCCAACCGCACGACTCGCGACGCGCTGGCCGCGCAGAAGGAGCGTGCCGACAACCTGCGCCAGGCCTACGAGCTGTCCGACGTGCGCTACAAGGCGGGGTATTCGCCCTATCTCGAGGTGCTGGATGCGCAGCGCCAGCTGCTGCAGGCGCAGACGCTGCAGATCCTCGCCGCGCGCGACGTCCGGTTTGCGCTCGTCGACCTCGCCAAGGCGCTCGGCGGCGGATGGGAGTACGAGACGGCCGTCGAGCCCGCGGCGACGGCAGCCGCGAAACCGCAATAGAATGAAGCGCCCATGAACGTCATCGACACCCGGCTCCCCGAGCTGCTGCGCGGCAAGCGGCCGCTGCTCGGCATGTTCGTCGGCATCCCCGCGCCGTCGCTCGTCGAGATGTGCGGCCACGCCGGCGTCGACTTCGTGATCGTCGACAACGAGCACGGGCCCGCCGGCATCGAATCCACCGAGCACATGCTCCGTGCGGCGCGCGCGAGCGGCGTCATCCCCGTCGTGCGCACGCTCGAAGCGGATATCCTGCGCGTGCTCGACATCGGCGCTTCTGCGATCCAGGTGCCGCAGGTCAACACGGCCGAGCAGGCGCGCCGCATCGTCGGCGCGGCGAAATACCCGCCCATCGGCATGCGCGGCGCCGCGTTCTCCACGCGCGCCGCCGGGTACGGCTTCTTTGCCGGCGACCGGCATGTCGCCGACTCCAACGCCGGCACGGCAGTCATCGTGATGACGGAGACGCGCGGCGCGATCGACAACCTGGACGAGATCCTGGCGGTGCCGGGCATCGACGCGGTGTTCTTCGGGCCCAACGACTTGTCGTTCTCGTTCGGCCATCCGGGCCAGATGGACCATCCGGAAGTGCTTGCGGCGATCGAGCACGGCATCGAGCGCGCGCTCGCGCACGGCGTCGCGCCCGGCGTGCTCGCGCTCAATCCAGAGGATTTTCACCGCTGGCGCGACAGAGGCGCGCGCTACCTGCCGATGGTGCTGTCGGGGATGATCGGCAACGCGCTCCGCGCAACCGTTGCCGCTACGCGATAAACCGCCCGGCTACTGCAGCAGCGGTTTTTTCAGCAGCGCACCACGATCCACCGAGCGAATCGTCACCTGCGTCGCCTTGCCGTCGCGAGCGATCCCGAGCGGCACTTCGACGCCGGCGGTACCGCGCTGCCATACGCTGCGATAGAAGTCGGCGAGCCCCGCCACGGGTTCGCCCGCGACCGCGCGCACCGTGTCGCCGAGCTGCACGCCCGCGCGCTCGGCCGGACCGCCCGAGGCGAGACCCTGGATCGTGATGCCGTCCTTCGTCTCGGCCGTGTAAATGCCGAGCCACGGTCGCGCGGGACGATCGGCGCGACCGATCCGCAGCATGTCGTCGAGGATCGGATCGATCAGCTCGCTCGGCACGAACATGTTGCCCTTGACGGTGTCGTCGCCGTCCGATTCCTGCACGAACAGCGAGCCGATGCCGATCAGCCGGCCGCGAGCGTCGAGAAGCGCGGCGCCGCTCCACTCCGGATGCGGCGGCGTCGTGAACAGCGCCTCGTCGAGCAGGTACTCCCAGTAGCCCGCGAACTCGCGGCGCGCGAACACGCGGGCGCGCAACGCGTGGCCGCGGCCGCCGTGGCCGATGACGAATACGTCGTGGTCGAGGCTTGCCGAACGCAGCTTGGTGCGCGGCAGCGGCGGGAGGTCGAGCTTGCCGAGCGGCACCACGAGCCCGAGACCGGTCGCCTGGTCGTACGCGAGCGCGTGGCCGGGAACGACGCTCCCCGAATGGCTCTTGAGCCAGATCGAATCGGCCTCGGTGATCAGATAGCCGATCGTCAGCACCAGGCCTTCTTCGTTGATGACGACGCCGTTGCCGGTGCGCTCGGTGCCGAGAATCGACGCCGTGAACGCGTCCTCGGGCACCTCGACGCGCAGCGCGACCACTGCATCGAGTGCCGCACGAAGGTCGAACGCGACCTCGTCGCTCTTCGGCTGAAGCTCGTCGGGAAACGCCCACTGGGCTTGATCGGACATGGGTTCGTGATCGCGTCGCGGCGGGTCAAGGCGATATTACGCCAGCAGTTCTCGCTCACGACCTTGGGCATCGCGGGGGACCGATCGTTCATGGCGGTAGAATCCGCGCGTCCCATCCACGGGTCTTCGCGCCGGATGCGTATCGCGACGCTCCTCGCCCTGCTCTTCGCCATGGCTTTCCCGGCGTCCGCGCAAGTGCCGCCGTCCCCGGCGGAACGCGACGCGTACGAGGGACTGTTCCTGGCGGCCGCCCGCGGCGACACCGCGCAGATCGCGCGCCTTGCAGCCGCGGGCAGCACCGTCGATGCGCGCGACAGCTACGCCCGCACGCCGTTGCACGTCGCGGCGTATTTTCGGCAACAGGAGGCAATGCGCGCGCTCGCAAAAGCGGGCGCGGACCCGAACGCGCTCGAGCGCGATCGCTACGACGTCGTCACGATCGCGGCGGTCGCCGACGACGTCGCAACGCTCGAGACGGCGCTCGCGATCGGTGCGCGCGCGACCAACATGACGAGCCGCTACGACGGGACGGCGCTGATCGCCGCCGCGCATCTCGGCCACGACATCGTCGTGCGTACGCTGATCCGCGCCGGCGCTCCGCTCGACCACGTCAACAATCTGGGCTGGACGGCCGTCATCGAGTCAATCGTGCTGGGCGACGGCGGCCCGCGCCATGCCGCGACGCTGAGGGCGCTGATCGAGGCCGGCGCCAACGTGAATCTCGCCGACCGCAACGGCGCGACACCCCTCGCGCTTGCGCGCGGACGCGGATTGGCTGAGATGGTCGCGCTGCTCGAGAAGGCCGGCGCCCGCTGAGCCGCCGGCTACCGGGGATCCACGAGACGGCGGAACAAACCCTGGTCCCCGCCGCTCAGCACCTCGTTAGGTTCGATCACCGCGGCCGCCATGCCTTTGGCGGTCAGCACGGTCCACTGCATGGGCGCCGGCGCCGACCATTCCTCGATGTCGTGATCGACCGCGACGACGGTTGGTACGTATGCGGGAAGCCACACCACGCCGGCCGCGACGGCGGCAAGGGCCGCGAGACTGGCGGCGAGCGCGACCACCCCCACGCGCGTCTTGCGGCTGATGACCCAGAAGCGATGGCGGCAATCCGTGCAGCGATACGGCGAGCGGAACGCGTGCGCGCCCGCTTCCGAACGGCGAATGCTCGAGCGCTGGACGTTCGCGCCCCCGCACGCGGGACAACGATGCCCGGCGACGAGGCGGCCCTTCGCCGCCACGGGCTCCACCAGGCCGCGAGCCGTCCTTCGCCGCATGGAATGGCGATGGGCGGCGGCACTCGCGCGCGTCACGGCGTGGAGATGGCGCTGCACGGTCACGTCCTTCGGTCTCCCTGCGGCGGGCGGCCGCCCCGTGTCGGCCCGGCCCCCCTGCCCGTCATTCCTACATGCTACGCCGGTATTGCCCCCCCACGTCAAACAGCGCGGTGGTTATCTGGCCGAGCGAGCACACCCGCACCGCGTCCATCAGCGCCTCGAACACATTGCCGTTGGCGATGACTGTAGCCTTCAGGTGCTCGAGCGCGACCTTGGCGGCCGGCGCATTACGCGCGTGGAAGTCGGCGAGCCGCGCGAGCTGCGATTCCTTCTCGGCTTCGGTCGAGCGCGCCAGCTCCAGCTTTTCCGGCACGGGATCGCCGTGCGGATTGCGGAACGTGTTGACGCCGACGATCGGATAGCTGCCGTCGTGCTTGCGGTGCTCGTAGTAGAGCGATTCCTCCTGGATGCGGCCGCGCTGGTATCCGGTTTCCATCGCGCCGAGCACGCCGCCTCGCTCGGAGATCGCCTCGAATTCCTTCAGCACCGCCTCCTCGACCAGCGCGGTCAGCTCCTCGACGATGAACGAGCCCTGGTTCGGATTCTCGTTCTTGCCGAGGCCCCACTCGCGATTGATGATCATCTGGATCGCCATCGCGCGGCGCACGCTCTCCTCGGTGGGCGTCGTGATCGCCTCGTCGTACGCATTCGTGTGCAGCGAGTTCGTGTTGTCGTACGTCGAGATCAGCGCCTGCAGCGTCGTGCGGATGTCGTTGAACGCGATCTCCTGCGCGTGCAGGCTGCGCCCGCTCGTCTGCGAATGGAACTTGAGCTTCTGGCTGCGCTCGTTGGCGCCGTAGCGCTCGCGCATCGCCACCGCCCAGATCCTGCGCGCGACGCGGCCGATGACGGCGTATTCGGGGTCCATGCCGTAGCTGAAGAAGAACGACAGGTTCGGCGCGAAATCGTCGATGTGCATGCCGCGCGCGATGTAGGCCTCGACGAACGTGAAGCCGTTGGCGAGCGTGAACGCGAGCTGCGAGATCGGGTTCGCCCCGGCCTCGGCGATGTGGTAGCCGGAGATCGACACCGAGTAGAAGTTCTTCACGTCGTGACGGACGAAGTATTCCTGGATGTCGCCCATCACCTTGAGGCTGAACTCGGTGGAGAAGATGCAGGTGTTCTGGCCCTGGTCCTCCTTCAGGATGTCGGCCTGCACGGTGCCGCGCATGGTCGCGAGCGTCCACGCCCGGATCTTGGCGGCCTCGTCGTCGGTGGGCTCGCGGCCGTTGTCCACGGCGAACTTCTCGAGCTGCTGGTCGATCGCCGTGTTCATGAACATGGCGAGGATCGTGGGCGCAGGGCCGTTGATCGTCATCGACACCGACGTGTTCGGCGCGCAGAGGTCGAAGCCCGCGTACAGCGCCTTCATGTCGTCGAGCGTCGCGATCGAGACGCCCGAGTTGCCCACCTTGCCGTAGATGTCTGGCCGGCGGTCGGGATCGTTGCCGTACAGCGTGACGGAGTCGAACGCCGTCGACAGCCGCTTCGCCGGCATGCCGTCGGCCAGCAGGTGAAAGCGCCGGTTCGTGCGGAATGCATCGCCTTCGCCGGCGAACATGCGCGTCGGATCCTCGTTCTCGCGCTTGAACGCGAACACGCCGGCCGTGAACGGGAAGCTGCCCGGCACGTTCTCGGTGAGCTGCCAGCGCAGGATCTCGCCGTCGTCCTCGTAGCGCGGCAGCACGACCTTCCGCACCTTCGTGCCGGATAGCGACGTCGTCGTGAGCGCGGTGCGGATCTCCTTGTCGCGGATCTTCACGACGTATTCGTCGCCGCCGTAGGCCGATTTCGTCCGCGGCCACATGTCCAGCAGCTTGCGCGAGCGCGCGTCGAGCTTCGCGTCGCGCTGGGCGATCAGCTTGTCGAGCGCCGGCACTTCAGCACCGGTGTCGGAGGTGCAACTCTTGCCGCGATCGGTGACGGGACGAGTTGCACCTCCGACACCGGTTTGTGACTTCGGGGTCGAGGACAGCGACTCCGCTGACGCCGGCGTCGAGTCGGCCAGCATCGCCTTCGCCGCGCGCAGCTGTTGCCGCTCGCGCGCGATCTTCGCCTGGCCTTCGGACCACCGGTGATAGCCGCGCACGAAGTCCGCGATCTCGGCAAGGTAGCGGGCGCGCGCAGGCGGGACGACTGCCTGCTGCGCGGTCGAATGGCGCGCCGCGGAATGCGGCAGCGATCCTTCGCCGAGCACGAGGCCCTCGTTCCGCAACGCGGCCGCCAGCGCCTGGTACAGCGCCGTCACGCCATCGTCGTTGAAGCGCGACGCGACCGTGCCGTATACGGGCATCTCGTCGGGCGGCGTGCGGAACTGCTCGCGGTTGCGCTGGTACTGCTTGCGCACGTCGCGCAGCGCGTCCTGCGCGCCCTTGCGGTCGAACTTGTTGATGGCGACGAAGTCCGCGAAGTCGAGCATGTCGATCTTCTCGAGCTGCGAGGCGGCGCCGAACTCCGGCGTCATCACGTACAGCGAGACGTCGACGTGCGGCACGATCGCCGCGTCGCCCTGGCCGATGCCCGACGTCTCGACGATGACCAAATCGAATCCCGCCGCCTTGCACGCCGCGATCGCATCCGGCAGCGCCTTCGAAATCTCGCTGCCGGCGTCGCGCGTCGCGAGCGAGCGCATGTAGATGTTGGGTGCGTGGATCGCGTTCATCCGGATCCGGTCGCCGAGCAGCGCTCCGCCCGACTTGCGCCGCGACGGATCGATCGACAGGATCGCGATCCGCAGCCGGTCGCCCTGGTCGAGCCGGAAGCGGCGCACGATTTCGTCGGTGAGCGAGCTTTTTCCCGCGCCGCCGGTGCCGGTGATGCCAAGCACGGGCGCCTTCCTCTGCGCGGCGGCTTCGGCGAGCGCGGCGCGGAATGCATCGGACGCGACACCCGCCTCCAACGCGCTGATCGTTCGCGCAAGCGAGCGCGTACGGGCGAAGCGATCGCCTTCCGCAAGTCGGGCGACCGAATCCGGAACGGTTTGCGTGAGGTCGACGTCGGCCGCGGCGACGATCTCGTTGATCATCCCCTGCAGCCCCAACTTCTGGCCATCCTCCGGCGAGAAGATGCGCGTAACGCCGTACGCGTGCAGCGCCTCGATCTCCGCGCCCACGATGACGCCGCCGCCGCCGCCGAAGACCTTGATGTGGCCGGCGCCGCGCTCGCGAAGCAGGTCGAGCATGTACGTGAAGAACTCGACGTGCCCGCCCTGATACGATGAGATCGCGATGCCGTGCGCGTCCTCCTGGATCGCGCAATCGACGATCTCCTCGACCGACCGATTGTGGCCCAGATGGATCACCTCGCACCCGGTGGCCTGGAGGATGCGCCGCATGATGTTGATCGACGCGTCGTGGCCGTCGAACAGGCTTGCCGCCGTCACGAAGCGGACCTTCGCGACGGGCTTGTAGACGAGCGGCGCTCGCGTGGTTAGATCGGTCATCGCGCACGTAGCGGGCAGGGCGATGCGAGCCTGTACGTCAAGCTTACCCGAGGCGCCGTCGGCCTGATCGCTCTCTTCACGCTACATGACGTTTACGTAAACGTCAACCTTTGGCACTATCCCGGGTCCCATGCTGTCTCAACGTCGCCCCGAAACCCCGACCTCCACGCCCATGCCCGCCGTTCGCTGCGGCAGCCCTCGCCGGCTGCTACTGCTCTTCGCGTTCGTTCCCCTGGCCCTCCTGTCCGCGGCGGCGCACGCGGCGCTCCCGCCCGGGGTCACGAAAATCACCAGCGTCGAAGGCGTCGACGAATACCGGCTCGCGAACGGCTTGACGGTCCTGCTGTTCCCCGACGCGACGAAGCCGACAACCACGGTGAACGTCACCTACAAGGTCGGCTCGCGCCAGGAAAACTACGGCGAGACCGGCATGGCCCACCTGCTCGAGCACATGCTCTTCAAGGGAACGCCGTCGGTGCCGAGCGTTTTTGCGGAGCTCGGCCGGCGCGGCATGCAGTTCAACGGCACCACCTCCTACGACCGAACGACCTACTTCGAGACGTTCACCGCGTCGCAGGAAGCACTCGACTGGGTGCTGATGATGGAGGCCGAGCGGATGACCCGGTCCACGTTCAGCAAGGCCGAGCTCGACTCGGAGATGACCGTCGTGCGCAACGAATACGAGCGGGGCGAGAACCAGCCGCAGAGCGTGCTTTGGAAGCGCATGGCGGCCGTCGCGTTCGACTGGCACAACTACGGCAAGCCGACGATCGGGGCGCGCTCGGACATCGAACACGTTCCGTTCGAGCGCCTGCGCGCGTTCTATACGATGTACTACCAGCCGGACAACGCGGTGCTCACCGTGGGTGGCAAGTTCGACGCCGAGCGCACGCTCGCGACGATCGCCCGCCGTTTCGGCGCCCTCCCGAAGCCGACGCGCGCGCTGCCGAAGCTCTACACGGCCGAGCCCGTGCAGGACGGCGAGCGTACGGTCACCGTCCGGCGCGTGGCGGGCACGCAGTGGCTCGGCGCGATGTTCCACTATCCGCAGGGCGCCAACGCCGACGCCACTGCGCTCGAAGCGCTCGCCGAGATCATGACTGTCGAGCCGGCGGGACGGCTGTACAAGGCGCTCGTCGAAGGGAAGAAGGCTTCGTCGGTGGAGAACTGGACGTTCCTGCAGCACGATGCGGGATTCGTCATCTTCTGGGCGCAGGTACCCGTCGGCGAGCCTGTCGAGGCCGCCCGCGACACACTGCTCGCGACGCTGTACGACGTGCCCGCGCATCCGATCACGGCGGCCGAACTCGACCGCGTGCGCACGAAAGCGCAGAAGGACTTCGACGACACGGTGAACGACCCCGAGCGGATGACGGTCGCGCTCGCCGAGGCAATCGCCGAGGGCGACTGGCGGCTGTTCTTCATCCGCCGCGACCGCTGGCGCAATCTCACGCCCGCCGATGTGACGCGCGCCGCGGGCGAGTGGCTGAAGACGTCTAACCTGACGATCGGCATGTTCCTGCCCGAGGCGAAGCCCGACCGCGCACCGCTCGCGGCCGCCGTCGACATTCCTGCGTTGGTGCGCAACTACAAGGGTGATCCGCCGGTGGCCGCCGGCGAGGCGTTCGACCCGACGCCCGCGAATCTGGAGGCCCGCACCGAGCGCTTCCGGCTGCCGAACGGCATGCGCATCGCGCTGCTGCCGAAGAAGACGCGCGGCGAAACGGTCGACCTCGAGCTGCGGCTCGACATCGGCGACACGGAGAGTTTGCGCAACAGCAGTCCGGTGTCGGCATTCACCGCCGCCATGCTCGAGCGCGGCACGGCGAAGCACGATCGGCAGGCGTTCGACGACGCGCTCGACCGCTTGCGCGCCAAGGTCGACATCGGCGGTGGCGGCGCAACCGTGATGGCGTCGGCGAAAACGGTTCGTGCGAGCGTACCCGACGTGCTGCGCCTCATTGCCGAGGCGCTGCGCGAGCCCTCGTTCGTGCCGTCCGAGTTCGAGCAGCTGAAGCGCGAGCGCCTGACCGCGCTCGAGCAAAGCCGCACCGATCCAACCGCCATTGCGCGGCGCGCCGCGGCGCGCGCCGGCAATCCGTATCCGCCGGACGACATCCGCTACACGCCGACACTGGACGAGGAAGTCACCCGCGTCAAGGCGCTCGACGTCGAGGCGGTGAAGGCATTCCATGCGAAGTTCTACGGCGCGTCGCACGCCGAGCTGGCGATCGTCGGCGACTTCGACGCGGCAGTCATCCGCACGCTGGCCCGCGACCTGTTCGGCGACTTCGCGGCCCAAATGCCCTATGCGCGCGTCCCGCAGCCCTGGTACGCCACCGCGAGCGCGCCGCAGACGTTCGAGACGCCGGACAAGGCGAACGCGGCGATGTTCGGCCGCCTCTCGATGCAGCTCAACGACCAGTCGCCCGATTACGCATCGCTCGTCGTCGCGAACCGGATGCTCGGCGGCGATTCCGATTCGCGCATCTTCAAGCGGGTGCGCGTTCAGGACGGGTTGTCCTATGCGGTCGCATCGGTGCTGCAGCCGGCATCGATCGACGCCAACAGCACGTTCGTCGTCTACGCGATCTTCGCGCCGCAGAATCTCGCGAAAGTGCAGGCCGCCACCCGCGAGGAAGTCGCGCGTGCGCGCGACGCCGGCTTCGGCGAAGCGGAGGTCGCCGCCGCGAAGAAAGCGCTGCTCGAGGAACGGCGCATCGCCCGCGCGCAGGACGACGCGCTCGCCGCATCGCTCGTGTCGCAGGAGTATCTCGGCCGCACGTGGGCCGAGTCCGCGCGCATCGACGCGGCCATCGCCGCCGTCACCGTCGAATCGGCGAACGCAGCACTGCGCAAGTACGTCGATCCGGCGGGGATCGGGTATGCGTATGCGGGGGATTTCGCGAAGAAATAATTCCTAGCCCACCAACGCCGTCAACTGGGCGAACACCCCGGGCGCCGCCGCCACGCACATCGCTTTCGCCGTGATCGGCTCGGGCATGAACGGCAGCGCGCGGCCGCCGGCTTCCTCGACGATCAGGAGCGCGCCGATGGCGTCCCAGATCGACAGCTCGAGCTCGATGAAGCCGTCGAGGCGACCCGCCGCGACGTGAGCAAGCTGCAGCGCGCCCGAGCCGAAATTGCGCATCGACACGCCCTCGGCCATCATGCGGCGGCGAATTTCGAGATGCCGATCGCTCGGCGCGCGATCATGATGGCCAAGCGCGACAAACGCGCCCGGCAACGCCGTCGGATGAGCGACGTGCAGGCGCCTGCTCGCCCCACCGTGATCGCACCACGCGCCCGCGCCCGTTTCGGCGCGGTATAGCTCGTCGTGCACCGGGTCGTACACGATGCCGATCCGCGCGCGCCCGCCTTCCACATATGCGATCGCGACGTTCCAGTACGGCACGCCGCGCAGGAAATTGTGCGTGCCGTCGATGGGATCGACGACCCAGCAGCGGTTGAGCGGCCCGGTGAACGAGGCGGCGGTTTCCTCGCCGAGGAACGCATCGCCGGGATACGCGGCGGCGACCTCGCGCCGGAGCAGCGCCTCCACATCGCGGTCGGCATGGCTCACGAAATCCTGCGGACCCTTGAGCTCGACCGTCAGCCGCTCGCGATCGCCAAAGTAGTCGCTGGCAAGCGCGCCGGCGCGCCGTGCCAGCGATTGCGCGAATGCGTAGCGATCCGTGCGCGGGCCGGTCGTCGTCATCGCGCAGAACCGTGGATTTCGCGGTCCCACTTTTCGACCAGTCGCCGCTGCTCGGTCGCGCTGCCGAAGCGCGTGAAATCGATCGGCACGAGCTTGAGCTCCGACCATTTCGGCGCCACCGCGGGAACCGGCGTGCCCTTGTTCGACGGCACGTGGAAATATTTCATCTCGGCGCCGATCCGCTGCGCGGAGACGCCGAGCGCCCAGTCGTAGAACCGTCTCGCGCCGTCCATCCGCGGCGTCCCGTGAATGATGCTCATCGCGTAGACCTCGAGGCCGGCACCTTCGCACGGCGCGACGAGCCGGATCGGGAAGCCGTTGGCGATCTCGGTGACGGCATCGTGCAGCCACGTGACCGCGACCATCGTCTCGCCCCGTGCCGCGGCTCGCATCGAGCCGGCGTCGGTGCGCTGATACGCCCCGACGTTGCGGTGGATCGCGCGCAGCAGCTCGAAGGCGCGCTCCTCGCCGAACAGCTGCACGAGCGTCGCGAGCGTCGCGTAAGCCGTTGAAGACGAGATCGGATTCGGCATCTCGACCTCGCCGCGATATTCGGCGCGCGCGAGATCCGCCCAGCAGCGCGGCTCGGGCAGCTGCTTGTGGGCGAGTTCGCGACTGTTGTAGGCGATGCCGAGGGCCGCCGCGAGCACGCCGACCGCACGGAAGCCGGACCGCTCGGCCTCGCGCACCGCCCAGTCGGCAAGCTCGGGCAAGCGCGGCGAGCGATAGGCTTCGGTCAGGCCGGCGCCCGCGGCCTGCATGTGCATTCCCGCAGTGCCGGCGTACCACACGTCGTGCCGGGGATCGTCCCGCTCCGCCCCAAGCTGCGCAAGCGCGCCAGCCGGGGCTTTCACCGTGAGATTGACCGTCGTCCCCGTTTCGCGCAGATAAGCGGCGGCAAGCGCCTCGCACCAAGGCAGCGGCACGCTGCAGACGACGTTGACCTCGCCCTGTGCGAACGCGGCCGACGCGACTGCGCCGAGCAGGAGCGCCCATGTCAAACGTGACAACGACGAGCCCAGTCGCCCTCCCTCGAACGGCCGCCGGGAAGCGGCGGTCACTCCACGCGCCGGCCGCGCCGGCTACAACGTGACGACGCGCCGCTCGCGCAGCGATTGCTGCATCGCGATGGCAATGCGGGTCGCCTCGGTTGCATCGCGCAACGTGAGCGGCGGCGCGCAATCGTCGAGCACCGCCTGCACGAACTCGCTGTCCTCGCGCAGGAACGCATCCTCGAAGCGCTCGTAGAACGTCGGCGTGCATTCGTGGCGCACGCCGTGCGCATCCGCGATCGTGACGTGATCGAAGCGGCCTTCGCCGCCGACGGTGATCCGCCCCTGGGTGCCGACAACCTCCGTCAGGCACTCGAAGCCGTGCGCCATCGTGCGCGATGCGTAAATGGTGGCGACCTCACCGGTCGCGAACTCGCACGTCGCGACGCCGTTGTCGACGTCCTCGAACTCGCGCAAGCCCTCGTTCAGCGCGATCAGCCCGCTCGCGAACACGCGCGACGCCGCGACTGGCGTGCCGAGCAGCCAGCGCGCCGCGTCGATGTCGTGCACGCTCATGTCGGCGAAGATCCCGCCGCTCGACTTCGAGTAGCGGACGAAGTAGCCGCTCGGGTCGTGCTTGTCGAGCGTGTGCGAGCGCACCATCAGTGGCCGGCCGATGTGTCCCTGGTGGATCCGCGCGTGAGCATGGCGGAAGCTCGTATCGAAGCGCCGCACGAAGCCGATCATTACCTTGAGGTCCGGCTGCAGCGCGGCTTCCGCCTCGACGCGCTGGCATTCGGCCACGTCGAGCGACAGCGGCTTTTCCGAGAACACGTGCTTGCGCGCGCGCAGCGCATCGACGATCTGCTGGGCGTGCAGCGTCGTCGGCGTGACGATGAACACCGCCTCGAGATCGGGCTGCGCGAGCATCGCCGCATAGTCGGTGTAGCAGTGCGGGACGCCGAGCTGGCGCTCGGCCCAGGCGAGTTCGTCGGCACCGGGATCGCACGCCGCCACGAGCTCCGCATTGGGAACGCGACGGGCGAGGTTCTCCGCATGCCGGCGTCCCATCCGGCCGAGCCCGACGATGCCTGCGCGCAACCTCATTGTTCGACGATCCTCTTTTCGCGCCACGACGTCGTCGCGGCCTCGGCGAGCGCGAGCGCCTTGACGCCGTCGTCGATCGACGTGCGCGGCGTGGCGCGCCCGGCCACCACCTCGAAGAAATGCGCCATCTCCGCCGCATAGGCCGCGCGATAGCGCTCGAGGAAGAAGTATTCCGGCTTGTCGGCGGTGACCGCGCCGGACGACCACAGCGTCACCTCGGTGGGCCGATGATTGGCCGCCTGCAACATACCCTGGCTTCCCAGCACCTCGAATCGCTGGTCGTACCCGTACGCGGCCCGGCGAATCGTGTTGATCTGCGCAAGGCGGCCGCGGCGCGTGCGGATCGTCACCGCCGTGGCGTCGATGTCGCCTGCCGATTCGATGCCCGGATCGGTGAGGCAGCTTCCCGTCGCGTAGATGGTGGCCGCCTCGTCCTCCATGATCCAGCGAAAGATATCGAAGTCGTGGATCAGCATGTCCTTGAAGATGCCCCCGGAGCGCTTGATGTAATCCACGGGCGGCGCACCGGGGTCGCGGCTCGTCACGATCAGCATCTCGGGATCGCCGATCTCGCCGGCGGAGATGCGGCGCTTCAGCGTCGCGAACGTCGGATCGTAGCGGCGCTGGAAGCCGATCAAGCATTGCACGCCGGCCACCTTGACCGCCTCGGCGCACGCGCGCGCGCGATCGAGCGCGAGATCGACCGGCTTTTCGCAGAAGATCGCCTTGCGCGCCCTCGCCGCGCGCAGGATCAGGTCTGCATGCGTGTCGGTGGAGGAGCCGATGACGACGGCGGCGACGGCGGGATCGCCGAATACCGTATCGGCGTCGGCAACCGCAGCGCCGTGCTGCTCCGCGAGGCGGCGGGCCGCCGCCGCGTCGACGTCGACGACGTACTTGAGGCGCGCGCCGGGCTGGCGGGCGACATTGCCCGCGTGGATCGTGCCGATGCGTCCGGCGCCGAAGAGTGCAACGTCGATCATGTCATCGTTCCGGTGTCGGAGGTGCAACCCCCGGTGTCGGAGGTGCAACCCCTGGTGTCGGAGGCGCAACCAGCATCCATTCGTGCGCCGGGTCGTTCCTGAAATGCCATTCGCGCCGCGGCCCCGCCATCACGTTCAGATAATAGGATTCGTAGCCGTACGGCACAACGACCGGATGATAGCCGCGCGGCACCATGACGACGTCGCGATTCTCGACGGCCAGTGACTCGTCGAGCGAGCGGTCGTCCGTGTATACGCGCTGGAACGCGAAGCCCTGCGCCGGCTGCAGCCGGTGATAGTACGTCTCCTCGAGCGCGCTCTCGTCGGGCAGGCTGTCGGTGTCGTGCTTGTGCGGCGGATAGCTCGACGAATGCCCGCTCGGCGTGCGCACCTCGACGACGAGCAGATGAAGCGCCGGCTCGGTCTGCGGCAGGATGTCGCACACGAACCGCTGGTTGAGCCCGCTGCCGCGCGCGAAGCGCTTCATCTGCGAAGGCTCGATCAGGCGCGCGGGCGCCGGGCCCGGACCGGGCGCGCTGGCGATGCCGATCTCCGCGTCGGTGTGCGCTCGCACGGCGATCCGGTCGCCGCGCGGCAGGTACAAAGCGTACGGCGCGGTCCCGTCGAAAACGTCCCGCCGCTGGCCGATCTCGTTCCATCGCGTGCCGTCCTGCTCGACGCTGACGGTGCCACCAAGCACGACGACGCATGCCTCGCAACCCGCGCGGTCAAGCGTCGCGGCCTCTCCCGGCGCGAGGCGGTGCGCGGAAAAGCCGACGTAGCGCCAGCCGGCCGAGCGCGGCGTCACTTCGACGATGTCGCGGCCTTCGCGCCGCGCCTTGACGAGCAGGCTCACCGGATTCTCCGCTTCATGACCGACTAGCGATCATCGCGCACGAGCCGCGCGAGATGACGGTAGCCCATCTCCGCATAGCGATACGCGGGCGCGACCACGGGATCCTGCTCCGCTTCGACGACGAGCCAACCGCGATAGCCGACGCGGCGCAGGATACCGATCAGCCCGCGAAAATCGACGGCGCCGTCGCCCGGCACGGTGAACGCGCCGTTGATCACCGCCTCGAGGAAGCTCCAGTCGCGGTTGCGCGCCATCGCGACGACCTCCGGCCGCACGTCCTTGCAATGGACGTGACACACGCGCGCGGCATGCCGCTCGAGCATCGCGACCGCATCGCCGCCGGCGAACGTCATGTGCCCGCTGTCGAACAGCAGTCCCATCGCGTCGCCGGCGTTCTCGAGCAGCCGCTCGACGTCGGCCGGCGTCTCGACGTATGCGCCCATGTGATGGTGGTACGCGAGGCGCACGCCGTGCTCCTGCGTGTAGCGCGCGAGCGCGGTGATGCGCTCGCCGTAGTCCCGCCATTGCGACGCGCGTACGAAGCGCGGGCGCTTGAACAGCGGCTGCGGCGCGCCCTGGATGCTGTCGGCCACCTCGCCGTACACCATGACCTTGGCACCGCATTCGGCGAGAAGCCGCAGGTGCGGACCCACGGCGGCGATCTCGTCGTCCACCGGGCGGCGCGCGAGCTGTCCCGAGTACCAGCCGGACACGAGCGCCAGGCCGTGCGGCTCGAGCACGCCGCGCAGCGCCGCGGCCTCGCGCGGAAACTTGTTGCCGAGCTCGAATCCCTGATAGCCGATGACGGCGCCTTCCGTGAGCGCGGTCGCGAGCGGCGTCTTCCCGCCGAGCGACGGCAGATCGTCGTTGCTCCACGAGATCGGATTGATGCCGATGCGCACGTCGAAGCCCTGCGTCGTCGCCGCTGCGCTCACCGGGATACCCTCTGCATTGACGCGCTTCCGATGACAGCCACTGTTACCGGCGCTGCGGGGCGGCCCTTCGGGCTCACCGGACTACCGTCCGCGCTGGCGCGCTTCGGGGCAATTCGCTCTTGGAAGGGCCGTTCGGGCTCATGGCCGCTGCGCCTTCCGCTCGCGCTCGTAGCGTTCGCGCGCCTCGCGCACCTTCGCCCGCGGCGAGACTTCGGGCACCGCGACGTCCCACCACCAGCCGCCTTCCGCCGTCGTGCGGTCGGGGTCGGTCTCGATGGCAATCACGTACGTGCGATCCGACGCGCGCGCTCGCGCGAGCGCCGCCTCGAGCTCGGCGATGCCCGCGACGTTTTCCGCTCGCGCGCCGAGCGCGATCGCATGCGCGGCGAAATCGATCGCCGGCGGCTCCGGCGTCGCGCGCACGCAGTCGGCAAGCAGATTGTTGAACGGCGCGCCGCCGCACGCCTGCTGCAGCCGGTTGATGCAGCCGAAGCCGCGGTTGTCGAGCACGACGACGACGAGCTTCATGCCGAGCATGACCGACGTCGCGATCTCTGAGTTCAGCATCAGATAGCTGCCATCGCCGACCATGACGATCACTTCGCGGTCGGGACGCGCCATCTTCGCACCGAGGCCGCCGGCGATCTCGTAGCCCATGCACGAGTAACCGTATTCCATGTGGTACCCGCCGGGAACCGCCGTGCGCCAGAGCTTGTGCAACTCGGCGGGCAGCGTTCCCGCCGCACAGACGACGAGGTCGCGAGCAGGGGAATCGGGCGCCGAGCGCTGGACGGCACCGATGACATCGCCTTCGTACGGCTTCGCGACGTCGCGCGCGCTGGTTATGCGCGCGATCTCTTCGCGCCATTCACCCGCCGCCTGCTTCGCCCGCGCAGTCCACGCCGCGTCCGAAGACCATCCTTCCAGTGCGCGCGACAGCGCCGGCAGCGCCGCGGCCGCATCGGCGACCACCGCGAGGCCATGCCACTTCTGCGCGTCGAACCGGTTGACGTTGATGCTCACGAGCCTCGCGTGCTCGAACATCGAATGCGAGCCGGTCGTGAAATCGGAGAGCCGCGTACCGACGCCGACAACGATGTCGGCGTCGCGCGCGAGCGCATTGGCGGCCGACGAACCCGTGACGCCGATAGCGCCCTGTTGCAGCGGGTGATCCCACGCCAGCACGCCCTTGCCGGCCTGCGTCTCGCACACGGGAACACCGTGTCGCTCCGCGAAGGCGCGCAAGGTTTCCGTTGCCTGCGCGTAGAGAACCCCGCCGCCCGCGACGATCAGCGGCTTCCGAGCTGCACGCACGAGCGAGGCGGCCGTATGGACATCGGCGGCGATCGGTGGCGGCCCCGCGAAGCGCACCGATGCCGGCGTGAAAAAATCCTCCGGATAGTCGTACGCCATCGCCTGCACGTCCTGCGGCAGCGCGAGCGTCACCGGACCGCACGAAGCGGGATCGGTCAGCGCGCGCACGGCCCGCGGTAGCGCGGTGAGCAGTTGCGCCGGATGCGTGATGCGATCGAAATAGCGCGACACCGGCCGGAAGCAGTCGTTGGCCGATACGGTGCCGTCCTGAAAGTCCTCGACCTGCTGCAGTACCGGATCCGGCGCGCGGGTGACGAAGACGTCGCCGGGCAGCAGCAGCACGGGCAGCCGGTTCACGTGCGCGAGCGCCGCCGCCGTCAGCAGATTCGTCGCGCCGGGACCGATCGACGTCGTGCACGCCATCATCCGCCGCCGCATGTGCGCCTTCGCATAGGCGATGGCCGCGTGCGCCATCGCCTGCTCGTTGTGCGCGCGATACGTCGGCAGCACGTCCCGATGCGCGTAGAGCGCCTCGCCGATGCCCGCGACGTTGCCGTGCCCGAAGATCGCGAACACGCCGCCGAAGAGCGGCGCGTTCTCGCCGTCGACGCGCAGCGCGGCCACGTAGCGCACGAGCGCTTGCGCCATCGTGAGGCGCACGGTCGCAGACGCCTTTTCGGACGCGCGCGCGTTCATGTCGACGATCCCCCGCGGAAAGTCGTCTCTGACCCCGCTTCGGATCGGCACTCGCGCCAGCTTTCCGCCACCGTCGTGTGAGGCCGCGCCTCGCGCCACGCGTCGATCAGCGCCTCGAAGCTGGCGCGGACCGCGCGCTTCAATTCGGCGTCGTCGGCAATCCCCGCGAGCCATTTCGTCGCAGGCTCCTGGAATACGGTGCGGCCAACCGCGAAGCCGCGGCACGTCGTGCTGCCGCGCGCGTCGCGAAAACCCTTCGCGAGCGTATCGATGGGAGCGTTCAGCCCGAGCAGCACGACGCCACGGCAATGCGGATCGCGCTCGGCGATCAGCGCGTCGATTCCCATCCATTGCGCCTCGTCCATCGGCTCGAGCTTCCACCATTCCGGAAAGACGTTCAGGTTGTACAGGCGCGCGAGCGCGCGATACACGGTGTCCGGCTCGCGCGGCAACGCTTTCGGCGGAATGATCTCGAGCAGCAGCTCGTGGCCGCTCGCCTGCACGGCGTCGTACAGCGCGCGAATCTGCGCCTCCTGCTCGAGGCGATGGCCGATCGGGGCGTCGGGGTGGTATTGCACGAGGCATTTGACGATGTGCTCCTGCGGCCACGCGACGAGCGACGTGCCCACCGAGCGCCCCCGCTCGAACACGACCGGATTGGAGCCCGGCAGCTCGACCGGCCGGCCGATCCACCAACCCCGCCCGGTGGCGGCGTTCAGCGCGTCCTGGCCATAACGGTCATCGCAGAGAATTCCCATCCGCCCCTGCAATCCGCGCCCGGCCTCGACTTCCGCGACCGCTTCGACGAGCAATTGCTTGAGGCGCGATATGCGCGTCTCATCGGCGCCCGTTTGCTGTGCGAGGTCGAAGAACTGATTGCGATGGTCGAACGCGAACGCGAAGACCTCGGGCCGCGGCGTGCGCGGCGCGGTGACGCGATGCAGCCGCGCAAGCGTGGCGTCCTGGTCAGGGCGCGGAATGCGCTCGGCGTTCGCAAGGAAATAATCGAGCTCGACGCGCGTCGGCATCGCCGGTGCGCAGGCATGCCGCGACACGACCAGCGCGCCGCACGCGTTGGCGTAGCGCGCGCACGCATCGTAATCCTCGCCGCGCACCCATCCCGAGAGGAACCCGGACGAGAACGCGTCGCCCGCACCGAGCACGTTCAGCACCTCCACTCGAACGCCGCCGCCGTTGAACGCCTCGTCGAGCGAGCGCGGGATGGCGCCGTCGATCACGGCGCAGCCGAGCGGCCCGCGCTTGACGACGAGCACCGCCTCCGTCGTGCCGCGCACCGCCGCGAGCGATTGCATGATGTCGTCGCTGCCGCCCGCGATGTTGAATTCCTCGATCGTGCCGATGACGAGATCGAAGCGCGGCAGCAATTTCTGCAGGTGCGCCGTGACCGTATCCGACGCGATGTAGCGTGTCTCGCCGTCACCGCGCTTGGTGAGTCCCCAGAGCACGGGACGGTAGTCGATGTCGAGCACCGTGCGCACGTCGTGCGCCCGCGCATGATCGAGCGCGCGGTTGCTGACGCCGTCGATGTAGGCGGTGGAGAAGTGCGTGCCCGTGATCAGCAGCGCGCGGCTTTGCGCGATGTAGGCGTCCTCGATCTCGGCGTCGCCGATCGCCATGTCGGCGCAGTTCTCGCGCAAGAAGATCAGCGGGAACGTGTCCTTGTCCTCGATCCCGAGCACCACCGCCGCCGTTAGCCGCGCGGGATCGACGCCGACGTGGCTCACGTCGCAACCCTCGCGCGCGATCGTCTCGACGAGGAAGCGCCCCATCGCGTCGTCGCCGACGCGCGAGATCAGGCCTGCCTTCAGGCCGAGGCGGGAGCAGCCGAATGCGGTGTTCGCCGACGAGCCGCCCAGGTATTTCGCGAAGCTCGTGACGTCCTCGAGCCGGGCGCCGATCTGCTGGGCGTAGAAATCGACGCCGAAGCGGCCGAGACAAACGATGTCGAGCGGGCGGCCGGCGGCGAAGCGGGTGGCGTTGCGCATCGGCGAAATTGTAACCAAGGTGCTGTTTGGAAACGATCACGTTCGTCGGTACCGAAGAGTCTCGCCATTGTGGACCATCATGCGCGCCGGCCTTTCCGTTTGCCAGATCGGTGTCGGAGGTGCAACCCCCGGGTGTCGGAGGTGTAACTCGACAAGGTTGGGGTTACACCTCCGACACCGGGGGTTGCACCTCCGACACCGGTGTTAAGCTCGCGCAAGTGAAGCAGCACCTCGCGCCGCGCGACCTGGCGCTGATCCTCGTCGTCGTCGCCCTCTGGGGTTTCTCGTTCGTCCCGATCAAGGTGGGCTTGCGCGAGGTGCCGCCGTTTGCGCTCGCGGCCTTGCGGTTCCTGTTCGCGGCGATTCCGCTCGTGTTCTTCGTGCGCCGGCCGCGAATGCCGGCCGGCGTCGTGATCACCTACGGGCTCGCGATCGGCGTGTTCCAGTTCGGCCTGCTGTTTCTCGGCATGAAGCTCGGCATGCCGGCGGGGCTGTCATCCGTCGTGATCCAGGTCCAGGTGTTCTTCACCATCGGCCTCGGCATCGCGTTCCTCGGCGACCGGCTTCGCGGCGAGAACGTCGCCGGCGCCGTGATCGCTGCGCTCGGCGTGCTGCTGCTCGCGATTTACAAGGTGCAAAGCGGCCTGGGGACGACGCTTGCCGGACTGCTGATCGTGCTGGTCGCGGCGTTCGCATGGGCGATCGGCAACATCGTTGCGAAGCGCGCTGCCGGGGAGCACGACGACGACATGTTCGTGCTCGTCGTCTGGTCGAGCCTCGTGCCGCCGCTGCCGCTCGCCGCCGCCGCATACGTGTTCGAAGGCGGGATGGACGCAGTGCGCGCCGTTGCGTCGGCAGGCGCGCTCACGTGGGCCTGCGTGCTGTTCATGGCCTACGCCGCGACGCTGTTCGGCTTCGTGTCGTGGGCGCGACTGCTCCACCGCTACCCGACAGCGCTGGTCATGCCGTTCGCGCTTCTGATTCCGGTGATGGGCATCGCGAGCGGCGTGCTGTTCCTCGGCGAGTCGCTCGCGCCGATGCAGGCGCTGGGTGCTGCGCTCGTGTTCGCCGGTCTCGTCGTGAACGTCTACGGAGCGCGGCTGACCCGGAGGCGCCGCTCGATTTCCTCCGCCGCCTCGACGTCGAGATCGGGCCGGTCGTCCGACTCGACATCGACCGCCTCGCGCGCCGGCACCGATTCGTGAACCGCCTCGACGTCGTCGCGATCGTGCTCAGTTAACGTTTCGTCCACCGCCTCGGTGGAATCGCGGCCTGCCGCGGCCCGCTCACCGGTGCCGTAGCGATCGCTGTCGCTGTCGAGATCAGCATCGCCTATGTCGGGGCCCGCTGTCGCGCCTGGCGCGTCGATATCGGGGTCCGACGTCGATCCGCGCGTGAGGGGCAGGCCATCCTGGCGATTGAGTCCCGGGCCCCCGACAATATCGCTGCCGCTATCGCTCGAATCGCTCGGCCCGAGCGCCCGCGTGCCGCATCCCTTGCGCGTGCCTGTCCTGCTTTCGCTGGTGGTGTTCAACGTGCTGCGTGCCATGTGATATCCCCTCGGTCGATGATGCCGTGGAGATTGGACCGCGCGGAATGCGGGTGATTCCAGCCGTTCCCGGCCCCGTGTCACGCCGGGCGGCGCAGCCTCAGCGACACGCGATTGCGGCCGTGCTCGTAAACGTGGCGCACGCCCTCGGCGTACTGCGCTATCAGGCGCAAGCCGAGGCCGCCGACGGGACGCACTGCCAGTTGCCGATCATCGAGAGGCGCGCACGCCTCGTCGAGCGCCGCCGCCAAATCGAACCCCGGCGCCGTGTCCTCGTAATGGAGCTCGATGCCTTCGGCGGTGGCGTGAAGTGAAACGACGATCGGCGCGTCGCATTCGCCGCGATGTCCGTGGGCAATCGTGTTGGCGACGAGCTCCTCGACGACGAGCGTCATGCGCAACGTGTCTTCGCGCCCGGCGTCGTGTGCCGCACAGAATGCCTCGACGAAGCGGCTTATCTCCGGGACCTGCGCAAGGCGCGCGGCGAACGTCCCGGTCGCGCGGCGCGCGGCCTGGGCGTCGTCGAACAGTCGCGTATCGGATGGCACGTCGTCGGGGCGTCCCGCCGGTTCCCGTTCGGCCCTCCAGGGCGCGATCGGCGTATGGCGGCAGGCGCGCGCAATTGTACTTACAATGTCGCCTCCCGGCAGTGCCGCCGGTCCCGAGGGAGCGAACATGCTGCGAATGACATTGGCAATGACGGTCGCGCTGGCCGGCCTGCCGGCCGCATTGGCGCAGGGGGCCGACATCGGCCAGATCAAGGTTGCCAAGGGAGCGGTCACCATCGAGCGCGGCGGTCAATCGGTTGCAACTGCACCGGGCACGCGGCTGCACGCGTCCGACGTCGTGCGAACGGGCAGCGACGGATCGGTCGGCATCACGATGACCGACAATTCGCTGCTCTCGGCCGGCCCGAACAGCGTGCTCGCGCTCGACCGTTACGAATTCGACTCGACGACCAATGCGGGGCACTTCGACGCCTCGCTGCGGCGCGGCACGCTGGCCGTCGTGTCGGGGCGCCTCGCGAAGCAATCGCCGGACGCGATGATCGTGCACACGCCGCTCGCCGTTCTCGGCGTTCGCGGCACCGAATTCGTCGTCAGCGCGCGGTGATCGCGACCGTGCGCGCGTTCCTGCGCGGCGCGGTGCTGATCCTGGTGGTCGCGGCGTGCGGCTGCGCTTTGCAGAACGAGCGCATCGTGCTGCTGCCTTCGCAGGACGGGCACCCCGCCGCGGTGGTGGTCAAGCAGGGCGACCGCCAAGTCGTGCTCGACCGGCCCTATTCGGCCACGCAACTGACGCCCGCCGATCCGTGGCCGTATCGCGCGAGCGAGACGGAAGTCAGCGCAGGGTTCGGCGAGGCGCTTGCCGCGCAACCCAGCCGCTCGGTTTCGTTCACGCTCTATTTCGTCGAAGGGTCGGACGAGCTGACCGAGGACTCCAAGCGCACGCTCGAAAGCGTGTTCGCCGATCTGCGGCAACGCCCGGTCCCCGACGTGCTGGTGGTCGGCCATACCGATGCGGTCGGCAGCAACGCGTTCAACGACGATCTCGCGCGCAAGCGGGCCGATGCGGTGAAGTCGATGCTGGTCGGGCGCGGCGTCCCCGCGGAAGACGTCGTGGCCATCGGCCGCGGCAAGCGCGAGCTGCTCGTCCCGACGGCGGATGGTGTCGCCGAGCCTCGCAACCGACGGGTGGAGATCGTCGTGCGGTGAGGGGAGCCGCGCCAGCGCCGGTGCCCGGCCTCACGCTGGTGTCGCAGCAGACGACGCGCCCAGCCAGCGCAGCGCCAGCACCGTCATGTCGTCCGCCTGCACGGCGCCGCCCGCAAACGCCCTGACGCTCGTACGGATCGCGTCGACCGCTTCGCGCGCCGAGCGCGCATTCGCGAGCGCGGCCCCGACGCGCCCGGTCCCGTAAAGGCCGCCGCGCGTGTCGGATGCTTCCGTGATGCCGTCGCTGACGACGCAGACCAGGTCGCCGCGCGCAAGTGTCGCGCTCGCCGCGCGGTAGTCGTATCCGTCGACGGCGCAAAGCGGCGGGCCGCCGCCGTCGGCGAGGCGCTCGATCTCGCCGCTCGCCTTCACGAGCCACGGGTTCTCCTGCCCGGCATTGCAATAGCCGAGCTCGCCTGTTTCGAGATCGAGAATGGCCGCGAACGCGGTGACGAAGAGCGCCGCCGGATTGTCGCGCGAGACTTCCGCGTTGGCCTCCGCGACGAGCGTGCCGACGTCGGTGACGCCGGCCCGCAGCACGGTGCTCTTGCAAAGCGCCTTGCTGACGGCCATGAAGATGCTTGCCGGCAATCCCTTCCCCGAGACGTCCCCCAGCAGGAAGAACAGGCGGCGGTCGTCGAGGCGATAGAAGTCGTACAGGTCGCCGCCGACTTCGAGCGCAGGCTCCATCGCCGCGGCAAGCGCGACGCGCGAATCCTGCAGCGACTCCGGCCGCGGCAGCGTGTCGAGCTGGATGCGCTGCGCGGCCTGCATCTCGCCGGCGACCCGGGCGCTCTCCTCGCGCTGCCGCTGCAGCACTTCCTGCAGCGCCTTGCGGTTGCGCGTCGCATCGGCGAGCGCCAGCGCCAGCATCGCGCCGACCAGCAGCACCAGCGCGACCGCCGGTGTCGCTGCGTCGAACAACAGGCGCTGCGTGCGAAACAGCCCGTACGCAACGAGCGGCAGAACCAGCGCGCACGCCAGCGCAATGGGCAGTGCGTAGCGCAGCGGAAGCCGCGGCATGGCCGCGATCAGGAAGCCACCGAGCAGCAGCAGCACGCCCGCCTCGACGTACGGCGCCCACGCGGGGCGCACGAGGAACGTTCCGTCGCTCATGTTCTCGAGCAGCTGCGCGTGCAGCTCGACGCCGGGAATCTTCTCGCCCACCGGCGTGAAGACGCTGTCGCCGAGCGCGAGCGCCGTGGCGCCGATCAGCACGAACGAGCGCTTGAGCCGATCGCCCGCGACGTTCTCCTGCAGCACGTCGATGGCGGAAACCGCGCGGTCGGCATTGCGGCGCGAGAAATACGGACGCACGCCGCCATCGGCGTCCGTGGCGAACAAACGGTCGCCCACGGCGACGCCGGTCACCGCGCCGCCGGCGGTGTTGACACGCACCGCAGGCGAGCGCGCGGCCACGCGCCACATCTCGAGCGCGAACGCCGGCGCCAGAGTTCCGTTGACGCTGGCGACGAGCGGCACGCGGCGGACGACGCCTTGCGTATCGTCGACGGTGATGAGGCCCCACCCCGACGCGGCGTCGTTCAGCGTCGCGAGCGTTGACAGCGCGCCGGGAAGCTTCATCAGCTGCGAGAGCGCGCGCTCGGCGTCGCCCCCGGCGCCTGCGACGTCGCGCACCAGCATCGGCGCCACGCGCATCGGCTGCGGCGATTCGCCCGACGCGGCCGGCACTCCCGCCAGCACAGCGACCACCGGCGAGACGCGAAACGCCGTCGCGAGCTCGGCGTCGTTCGAAGGCAGCTCCGCGATGCGCTCGAGCAGAGCGAGGCCGATGTTCGCGTGCGAGAGCACGCGTTCCGGCGAAAAGGGGTCGGGCTCCGGCATCACGATGTCGACGCCGATCGCCGCCGGCCCGTAAGCGTTCATCACGTGCACGAGTTGCGCGAGCAGCGTGCGCGGCCATGGCCACGGGCCGAGCGCGGCGATGCTCTTTTCGTCGATCTCGACGATGACGACCGGCGTCGCCTCGGCAATGCGCGGGCTGCGCCGCTGCATCGCGTCGAAGAAAGCGTCCTGCAGCGGAATCTCGCGCGGCAAGGCGAGCGCGAGCACAAGCGCGAGCGCGATCAGGATACCGCTGCCGATCACCCGCAGGCGGGCGGTCCGGAGCGCAGGGGGCTCCGGGGCAATGCCGGTCACAACGTGATTTCCAGGCCGTCGTACGCAGCGGATACGCGCATGGCGTTGCCGGTGCGCGTGATCTCCTCGTAGCGCCGGGTTTCCTCCAGCATTTTCACGAGCGCGCCGTCGTCGAGCGCGGGCTCGTGGTGGAACAGGCAAAGGTGACGCACCTGCGCGAGCTGGCAGAGCTCGACGCCGACGATGTTGCTCGAATGTCCCCAGTCGGCCTTGACCGAGATCGCCTCCGCGAGCGAGTACATCGCGTCGAAGATCACGACGTCCGCCTCGCGGAAGAAGCGCGCGAAGCTCGCGCCCTCCGTCGGATCCTGGAACGTGTGTTCCGAATCGGTCGAATACACGACCGTGCGTCCGTCGCGCTCGAAGCGATAGCCGTACGAGTCGCCCGTGTGGTGCTGGTGCTTGAGCGTCACGCGCATGCCGGCGACTTCGTGCACGCGATCCGGTTCCAGATATACGAACTCGAACGGGGCATTGAACACCGAGAAGTTCACCGGAAACGACGGCGGGTCCATCTGCCGCCGCAGCGCGGCCTCGAGGTCACGGTGCGCGCCATAGAAGATCAGCCGGTTGCCGGGAATGTAGGCCGGCCCGAAGAACGGCAGGCCCATGATGTGATCCCAGTGCACGTGCGAGACGAACAGGTGATATGTCTGCGGCTTGCCGGGCCCATGGCGCGCGAGCGCGGCCTGGCCGAACGGCCGCAATCCGCTGCCCAGGTCGCATATCACGTACTCGGACGTGCCAATGTCGAGCTCGACACAGGACGTGTGGCCGCCGAACGTCCCGCCGACGTCGAACGGAAGCGTCTCGACATAGCGGCGAGCGGCGTCGTCGGATTCGAACGCGCGTCCGCTCCCACCGCGCAGCGCGCGGACGAGCTTGTCGCGAACGCCCGCCGCCGTCAGCGCCACCGGCAGCGAACCGCGCGTGCCCCAGAACCGGATGCTTCGCATCGCCTCGCGCCCGCGTTGGGATCAGGCGGCCCCGTACGCCGCGAGCGCTTCGGGGGACACGGCGGCCAGCGCGTCGCGCACTGTCGGAAAGACCTCCAGGACCTTGTCGAAGCGACTGATCGCAAAGATCTCCGCGACGATCGGTTGCAGGCCGGCGATCAGGATGCGCCCCTGCCGGGCGCGCATCTGCCGCGAGGCGATCATCAGCACGCGCAAGCCCACGCTGCTGATGTATTCGACGCCCGTGAAGTCGAGCAGCAGCGTAGCGACGTCGGCACGACCCCACAGCGGCGAAAGCGCGCCCTCGAGGCTTGCCGACGTCGACTGGTCGACGCGTCCGGCCGGGACGACAAGGGCGACGTTTCCGAGCTGGCGGGTTTTCACGTCCACGGTCGCGCGTCCTTCGCCTTCGGGGTGGCAGGCGCGCGATTATACGGCCGGGGACGCTCCTGCGCTCCGCCGCCGCGATCGGCGGACGCTTGACGGCCCGCGGGCTATCGCGTGTACTCGATGGCGATGACGCCAGCAGAAGCGCAATGAGCGAATGGGACGTCATGGCGCGCACGGTCGCGGCGCTCGTTGCCGGCGGCGCCATCGGCCTCGAGCGCAGCTACCACGGCCGGGCGGCGGGGCTGCGCACCTATGCGCTCGTGTGCTTCGGCTCGGCGCTGCTGGTCGCGGTGTCGCAGTACGACACGGGCGCCGACGCCCACGGCCGCGGTGAGGTAACGCGCGTGATCCAGGGCATCGTGACCGGTATCGGCTTTCTGGGCGCGGGCGTCATCGTCAAGGAAGGCTTCACGGTGCGCGGGCTGACGACGTCCGCATCGATCTGGGTCGCCTCCGCCATCGGTGTCGCGATCGGCACCGGCTCGTATCTGTCCGGCGCCGTCGCCGCCGCGCTCACGCTGATCGCGCTCGCGCTGCTGCGCGGGCTCGAGGACCGGTTGCCGGTGCAGGCGTTCATTCATCTCGAAGTCGGGTTCGAGCGCGATCGCGCACTGGACGAGGACCGCTTCCGTGACCTGATCGGCCGCCACGGCTTTGCCGTGCGCGACATTGCGTATCGGCTGCAGGACGCGCCGCAGCGCCTGGAATACCGTGCCGTGATCTGGTCGAACCGGCCGGACGACGTGCGCGCACTCGAGCGCAGCCTGCTCGCGCTGCCGGAAATCGTGCATTTCAGGATCGCGCCAAGCCGCGATTGAACTCGTGCCGGACGCCCGCGATCTCATGCAAACGGGATTTCCCTGACCACGCCATGAACAGTCGCTCGCGCACGCCTATCGCCGTACTGGCCGCCGGTTTTGCCGGCATGCTCGCGTGCGCCCTTGCCCAAGCCGACATCTACACGTGGGTCGACGCGTCGGGAAAGCTCAATCTCAGCAATCAGCCGCCGCCCGAAGGCGCGCGCGTCACCAATGTCTACCGCGAAGATCCCGCCGCCCGCGCGCATGCCGAAGCGGCGCGCGCGGCTTCCACCCGTGAGGAGCTGCGTGCGCTGAACGCGCGCGTCGCGGAGCTCGAGCGAGCGCTGGAGAAGGCCAGGGACGAGCAGGCCCGGCAGCCCGAGCCAGCGCCGCTCGCGTATGCACTCCCGCCGCCGGCTCCTGCGGCCTACGCGAGCGCCATGGCGCAAACGATCGTCGCGCCGCCCGCGCCCAGCTACGCGCCGTACTTTCCGGGCTACGACTGCGCCTGGGTGGGTTGTCTTTCACCCGGGTCGTTCGGTTTCTATCCGAGCAGCGTCGTGGTCGTGAACGCGCCGGGAATGGGACACGCGCATCCGCCGCGGCGCGCCGAGCCCGTGCGCAATCCGCAGCCGCGCTTTCCCAGGCCTGTCGGCGAGCTGCCCGATCCGCCGAACCTGTTTCCGGGAACGGGACGGTAAAGCGTCAAAGCTGGGGTCCGAACAGCGCGGCGACGTGCTCCCACGCCTTTTCGGCCCATGGGCGCGACTGCCACTCCTCGAGGCTGATGCGGCGGGAGCGCGCGAGGTCCTGCTCAAAGATATCAACTTGTTGCCGCGCGAACGTGGCGTCGTAGATGTTGAGGCTGGCCTCGTCGTTGAGCCGAAAGGAGCGGTCGTCGAAATTCGTCGACCCGACCGAGACGAGCAGCCCGTCGGCGACGAGCACCTTGCAGTGATACATCGTCGGCTCGTACTCGTAGATTTCCACGCCGGCGCGCAGCAAGTCGCCCCATAGCGCACGCGACGCCCTGCGGACGAGCGCCGCATCGGTGAAGCGGCCGGGCGTGATCACCCGCACGCGCACGCCGCGCCGGACCGCGGCGACGATCGTGTCGCGCGCGAGCTCGTCCGGCAGGAAATAAGCGCTCGAAAGGTCGATCGACCGCACGGCCCCATTGATCATCAGCAGATACATGAGCTGCATGCTCTGGCTGCCACCCGTCGGCGAGCTCGAGAACATCTGGCCACGCGCGTCCCCTGTCGGCTGGATCGCAGGAAAGTACTCTTGCCCATGCAGGACGTTGCCGGTCGCCCTCGTCCAGTTGTCGTTGAAGACGGCCTGCATCTGGGCGACGACCGGACCTTCCGCCCTGAAATGCGTATCGCGCCAATGCTCCGGATCCTGGGCGTGGCCGGTCCATTCGTCACCGATACCGACGCCGCCAGTGAAGCCGACGACGCCGTCGACCACCAGTATCTTGCGATGCGTGCGATTGTTGAGCTTGTCGATCGTGTACCAATGCGGCGCGTGAAACCGGCGCACCTGAACGCCCGCGTCTTCCATGTTGCGCAAAAGCCGCTCGTCCATCGGCGCGCTGCCGATCCAGTCGAGCAGCACGTGGACCTTGACCCCGGCGCGGGCCCGCTCGGCAAGCGCGTTGGCGAAGGCATCGCCGATCCGGCCGGACCAGTAGATGTACGTTTCGAACGTGATCGTTCGCTTCGCCCCCCGGATGGCGTCGAGCATGGCCGGAAAGATCTCGTCGCCGTTCAGGAGCACATCGAAGCGATTGTCCGGAAGAATGACCGGACCGAGCAGGACCCCGAGCGTGCGCGGGAACTGCGGGTCGGCGACGGCATACAGGTGCTCGAGGTGCCGCTTGATCGGCTTCTCGCCGGTCATCAGGTTGAGCGCGGCGAGAACGGCGACGAGCGTGACGGCAACCGTCGCCAGGATCGTGGCGACCTTCGCGCGCGTCGAGAAGCCGGATCGGGAACCTCGCACTGGCTTGCGTGCCACGCAATGTGTGTGCGCGCTACGCCGCCTGCTTCATGCGCACATGCGACTCGGGAACCGGATAACCGGCGGCGCCGAACGTATCGCCAATGGCCTTGTTGGTGTCGAAATAGACCTGCCAGTAGTGATCGGTGTGCGTGTAGGGGCGAACGGCCAGCACGGCACCGCGCTCGTTGAAGTCGACGATTTCGACATCCGGCGCCGGCTCGCGGATGACATTCGGAATCTGCGCGAGCGCTTCCTTGAGCCGGCGGCTCGCGTCCTGCGCATCGACGCCATGGGCGAGCTGCGCGAGACGGTCCACTCGCCGATAGGGGCTGGCGGAGAAATTCTGGATCGTGTCGGAGAAGATCTTGTTGTTGCCCACGAACGTCACGACATTGTCGGGCGTCGTGATCGTCGTCGCGAAGAGCCCGATCTCCTTCACCGTCCCTTCCGTTCCACCCGCCTTGACGTAGTCGCCGACCTGGAACGGCCGCAGCACGATCAGGAACGCGCCGGCAGCGAAATTGGCGAGCAGGCCCGCCCATGCCGCGCCGATCGCAATGCCCATCGCCGCGATCAGTGCCGCGAAGGATGTGGTCTCGACGCCGAAGTAGCCGAGGATGGCCACCACCAGCACGATGTTCAGCGCGACGGTGACGATGTTCGCGATGTACCGCCGCAGCGTTGGATCGACGCCCTGCCGCTCGAGCGCACGCGTCAGCAGTCTCGCCGCAAGACCGATCAGCCAGCGCCCGATGATCCAGACGGCTATCGCGCCGACGACCTTGAGGCCGAACGTCGTCAGTTGCGCGCTTGTCGTTTCCCAGACGCGTTGCCAATCCATGAGCAACCTCCTTGGGCGAGGGTTTGGGCAATTCTACGGCGAGCATCCGGTAACAGCGCTAGTCAGCCGTGGCTCGCCTGCGCACGCAGGCGAGGCATTCACCGGCAGGCAAAGAACGCGACGTACCGGTCCTCGATGCCGATACCCATCCGCATGATCCTGGGATCGACGAGGTTGCGCGCATGCGCGGGTGAATCCCGCCACGCTGCGAATTCGGCCTCCGGCGTACGCTGATTCCAGCCGACATTCTCGACGCACGTCGGCGAGCCGGCCTTCGCGAATCGTTCCTCAAATCCGTAGTGCGAAAGCCGCTTGTCTTGCGCCATTCGCGTGGCGTGCTCGTGTGCGAGCTCGGACAGTGGCGCGTCGAGTGCGAGCGGCGGCACGTCATGCTGCGCGCGATAGTCGTTGATCAGCTGACCAAGTTTTACGACGTGCGTGTCACCCGCATCCACGTCCGCGGCCGCGCCCGCGTAGTCGATTGCCAGCAATGCGAGCACGATCGTCAGAGTGATTTGCTTCATCTCGAGCATGCGATGGAGGTCCAGCTACGCCTGATCAGCAAGGTCATCATGAGTCGTGCAGTTGCCGGCCCTTAGTGCTTCGGGGCCGGGCCCCAAGCCTGCGAGCCGCCGGGAAGTTCCGGCGGGTGGCCGTTGCGAAGCCACTCGACGATGCGACCTTGTATCGTGCGCGGCTTTGCCCTAAATTGCTCCATCGCTCTTCCTCATACTAAGCCAAACCGAGATGGCTGCCTTGCCGTCCGAAGGTCCTGCTATCGGGGCTGGCGCGTGGAGCGCAATCCGCGGCAGCGAATTGCTGCAGCATCTTCAGGCTTACATACCCGGTGATCGCCTTCGGGCCCTGGTGCGGCAGGAGGCCATCCCCGACCGGGTTCACGGTGCGGGACTCTTCGCGGATATCTCGGGCTTCACCCCGCTGACCGAGGCCCTTTCCGCCGAGCTTGGCGCTCACCGCGGCGCCGAAGAGGTGACGAAGCATCTGAACCAGGTGTTTCATGCCTTGATCGAGGAACTCCGCCGCTTCGGGGGCGAGGTCATCTATTTCAGCGGCGACGCCATCACGTGCTGGTTCGACGGCGACGATGGCGCGCGCGCGGCGACCTGCAGCCTCGCGATGCAGCAGACGATGCGCGAACTGCACGACGTCGTCACGCCCGGGGGCACGCGTGTAACGCTCGCGATGAAAGCTGCTGTCGCCGTGGGATCGGCGCGCCGGTTCATCGTCGGTGATCCGGAGGTGCAGCTGATCGATGTCCTTGCCGGAAGTCTAATCGACGCCCTGGCGATTGCCGAGCACCACGCCGTGGCCGGAGAAGTGATCCTCGAGCAATCGGCGCTGGATGCGCTGCACGATCGAATCGTGGTCGGCGACGTACGACATGACGCCAGCGACCGCGCGTACATGACGGTGGCGCAGGCAAATGTGCGGGTGCCCGCGTTGGCCAAAGCGGAAGCAGCCGAGACGTTGACCGAAGATGCAGCGCGCCGATGGGTGCTGCCTGCGCTTTACGAGCGCCTCCGGACGGGAAGCGGCGAATTCCTGACCGAGCTGCGCCCCGCCTACCCGCTGTTCGCCCGGTTCGGCGGCATCGACTACGACGACGATGCCGCGCCGGCGAAGCTCGATGCGTTCGTGCGTCAAGCGCAGCGCGTCCTCACCGCATACGGCGGCAATCTGGTGCATCTGTCGGTCGGGGACAAGGCGCTTATCTGTACGGTGTTTTCGGCTCGCCGCATGCGCATGAAAACGATGCAGAACGCGCCTTGGCGGCGGCGCTGGAGCTGCGCGAGCTGCCCAGGG
>Ga0070659_100000174_pt1 | contig 49159 bp, 49 predicted proteins | sample KBSC23metaG_FD_64666 | JGI IMG/M metagenome (GOLD analysis project Ga0070659, IMG submission 64666) | Corn rhizosphere microbial communities from Kellogg Biological Station, Michigan, USA - KBS C2-3 metaG | ecosystem: Host-associated > Plants > Roots > Rhizosphere > Soil ... | reverse complement strand
TCTGTTCCGCCACTATCCAAGCGATTGACTTCCAGGGTTTTGGGAAAGAAGAAATTGATGTAAACGGTCACGTGAAAACCAAAGATCAGGCGCTTACTGTCAGTTGCTCGGAAGATACTGTTTTTTCGGTCAAAGTAAATGACCAGAACCCAGGCGATGTGACGGGTGGTATTGGTTCGGCCCAGATGGAAGATTTGTTTGGGATGCACGATGGCAGTGGCAGTGGGAATGCGGTTAAGGCGGCCTATACGATTAAGTTGAACCAACAAGATAGTGATGCAAATCCGGCTGCGTACTTTCGAGTCATGAAGGAAGGCGGCGCGTGGGAATTCAAAGGTGATAACGCTGCTGTAGCAAACGGAAGCCAATTTGCTTATCAGTATATGGGTGAAGGGTCTTATTTAGCTCCAAACAAGCCAAAGAACACCGCAGTTTATGGCATCCAGGCCGATTTGTATGTGGATCGGGATAGCGTGGCCTCTGCTACAACTGATGTCGATCTGACCGGAGGTGCAACGTTTACCGTTATGTATCCTTGAGGGGCAGAGCGGCGTCTTGGTGATCGCAATAGATCGATATGCGCTAGGGTTCATCGGGGGTGCCAACTCCCTCAGAACTCTTCGCATGTTGATAAATCTCTTTGAGAAATCGCGGTATTTATTGAGTCGAGGAAGGTCGGTATGACACGGGGGAGGCTGAACCTAGCTGTTGCGACGGCCGCGGCGTTGGCAATTTCATTTAATGCAAGCGCCTCTGGGACCGCAACGATGCAGGTTTCAGCAAAAATTATTCCACAAGGGGTGTGTGTTCCAAGTGTATCGGGCGTTGATTTTGGGAGTTTTTCTGTTTCCGATGTTGGATACAACGGATTTGTGAAGGAAGTGTTTGTTCCTCTCTCAATAAGTTGCAATCAAGAGACTATTTTCTCGGTGAGGGTTGATGATCAGAATCCTGACAAGGTGTCAGGAACAATCGGTAGCACAGAGAAATGGCAGTTATTTGGGTTGAAAAATGGGGGCGGTGGAGAAGGTGAGATAAGGGCATCTTTCCTGGTTAAGCTTCTAAAAGATGATAGTGATGTTAATGAGTCAAGACCTTTTAGAATTAGTGCGGATGGAATTCGTTGGGACGTAAAGCCGGATGCAGTATATGTGCAGGGTGGAAATCGGTTTGCATATCAGTATAAATCAGAGCCGGATGGAGCGATGCAGCCTGCAGTTTCGAAATTAGGTGCGAAATACGGGATTCAAGCGGCTCTTTATGTGGATAAAGAAAGTTTGTCATCTGCAAAGAATTCCGTGGGTCTTTCGGGCGCTGCGACTTTTACTATCATCTACTGATGCCATGGTTTTTGGATTTTAAGTTTAGCGAAATTGCCTTCCATGAATTTACGTGGATAATCTTTATTGAAAGTATTTTTTATTATGCTAGATAGTGTTATGAGGGGCGGCAATATCCTGAGAGGCATGATGTCCCTGGGGGCCATTGCAATTGCTTTCGCAGGCTATAGCACTTCTGCCAGTGCTGATGGCGTTGTGCCAGAGAACGCCGTGGTTATCGTCAACGAGGCGAGTGGCGAGGGGTTGATGTCGGTAAAGAATACAGATGCGACTCCGGTTCTCCTATATACGAGACTGAAAACAGTTCCGGAAGATAAAGAGAATCGTTTGGTCGCGACACCGCAGATTGCTCGAGTTCAGGCAGCAGAGACCCAACTGGTCCGCTTCGTATTGAAACCGGGTAAGCCGTTGGAAACAGAGAAAATGCAAAGAGTGCTATTCGAGGGAATTCCTCAGGCCTCGAAAGGCGGCAATGTCGTGCGCTTCAATATTCGACAAGATCTTCCCGTCATCATTCGCCCAAAAGGGCTGGCGCCAAACTCGAAACCATGGACGTTGCTTGAATGGGGTGTTAGCGGCGATGCTCTACGTGTTCACAATCCAAGCCCGTATGTAGTCAGGCTGATACCAAAGGCGATCTTGATGCCGAGTTCAACCCCGGTCGAATTGCCAAAGGCGTACATCCTTCCCGGGGAGTCTGTTTCAGTTGCTCTGCCACAAGGGAGTAAAGCTAATCTTGCTCAGACGCAGAAGGTCCGCTTGAACCCCGTATCGACATATGGCTTAGATGCTGGAACATTCGACGCGAAGTTGACTTTGATAAAGTAAATTGGATCGACCGGAATTTTGAATCAGGAGTGAGCTTCTGTTCAACAAGGAGGTGACCGGCTTCAGATCATTTTAAGTAAGGTGGTGGCATGGCTGCGCGGACGCTGCGCCTTGGAAGTCTGTTGTCGTTGCTCGTCTTCCTATGTGGACCAGGAGCACCTGCGTTGGCGGCCGATCCAGTTGGTTTCGACGTGCAATTCCTGAAGAATTATGGACTTGATTCGTCTCTGAACGACTATTTTAAAGACGCCCCACGCTTTCCTTCCGGGCCGAATACCGTTGATATGGTCGTCAATGGGCAGGCGCGGGGACGCCAACAGGTGAGCATCACCGCTGATGGGAAACTGTGCTTTCAAGCTAGTCTGCTCACTCATCTGGGGTTGGTAAATCCAGCACCAGTTGCCGAGACACCAGACACTCAACTGTCTTCAGTGCAAGAGCCTTGCATCGACTACCTTGCGGTCTTCCCGAGTACGATTGTCAGGATGAAACCATCGCATCAAGTGGTTGAGCTGACCGTGTCGACCGATGCGCTTAGCCCCACGAGCAACGATGTCGCTACTGATGCTGCCAGAGGCGGAACAGCCGCGCTGCTCAACTACGATGCGCTCGCGATGCGTAGCTCCGGGGGGGGAAATCAGAATCAGTTTTTCCAGCTCTCAACGGAGCTCGGATTCAACTCTGCAGACTGGTTGCTACGTAGTCGCCAATTCATCATGAGCCAAGGCGGCAAGACGCGCGTTGAATACCTTGGCACGTATGGCCAACGTACCCTGACCGACTATCGCTCGGTGTTGCAGATCGGCCAGATCGGCGTCTCCAGTCCGTTCTTTTCCTCGCCCATGATCACCGGCGTGCAAATCATGCCCGAGACGGCCCTCGCCTCTGGCGTGTCCGGTTTGCCAATGGTTGAAGGGATTGCTCAAACGGAGGCGCGGGTTGAGGTACGCCAGAACCGTACCCTGATCTTCTCGACGGCAGTGCCACCCGGACCATTTGCACTGTCAGATCTACCGCTGATCAACCAAAACAGCGACCTGGAAGTCACCGTCGTTGAAGCAAACAATGTGCGCCGCACTTTTGTTGTTCCGGCGGCTTCCCTTCTTAGGGCTGGCTCGCTTGAGCGACCAGGCTATTCCTTTGCATTGGGAAAAGTATATGGTCGCGATGGCGGCTCGTCTGAGCCGTGGATGGCAACCGGTTCAGGAACCTGGGCGCTTGGGAAAAGAGTATCACTTCTTGGCGGCGCGCTCGCCTCTTCTTCATATGTCGGCCTTGGCGGTGGTGTGTCGGCTCGTCTATTTAACGAGACAACCAGCGCGGTGCGCTTGACCTATTCGCACGATACGCTCGCTAGGCTTCAGGGGGTGCGATTGACTGCCGATGTGGCATCGCCGCTGCTTTGGCGTATCAATGCGAGCGTCGGAACGACGGTGCAAAGTCCAGGCTTTCGCGACTTCGCTACAAGCATCTCTGCTTTCGGAACCGATTGGTGGTCGAGCAATCAGCAACGCCAGTTCTATGGCTCGTTGAGTTGGAGTGATGGCGCAATGGGTAGTTTTTCAATGGGCTACTCGCTAGCAGCCCGGGGTGATGGGGTGCTTGCCAAACGGATCACCGCGTCATGGGGCCGCTCCTTCGGACCGCTCTCTGTATCTGTGAATCTGCAGCGGCAGCTATATTCGGCAAACTCAGGTCAAAGCGAAACGATTCTGTTTGCGAATATCGGCATCCCGTTGGGCACCGGCTACGCCTCCACTAGATATCAGCAGACCGAAGGTTCGCAGCACGTGACGCAACAGTGGAGCGATAAGCTTGGTGATCGCACGAGCTATGTACTCTCTGCGGGTACCGACTTCGCACAAGGTCAGTCGGACGGCAGCGCAAGTGTGAACATGCTGTCGAATGTCGCGCAGGTCAACGCCACCTACGCGCGTAATGGCGCGTTCCAGACCTACATCGCCGGCGCCAATGGTGGCATTGTCGCGCACGGTCGGGGCGTAACTTTTTCGCCGTATCCGATACGCGATACCTTCGGCATCGCTTCGGTTGACCGCGTACCTGGCGTCAAGATAGAGACTTCAGCGGGCCCTGTGTGGACCGATGCATGGGGGCGCGCGGTCATTGCCTCGCTCCCAGAATACCAGCCATCGCGCATCGAGCTTGTACCGCAGTCGCTGCCACGCAATGTCGATGTATCGAATGGCCTGAAGATCCTCAACGCTGGTCGTGGCTCAGTGGCATCCTTGGATTTTGGAGTCTCTACCGTACGGCGCGTGCTGTTCACAGTAAAGATGCCAGATGGTTTCCCATTGAAGGAAGGGGCCGTTGTCAACGATAGCGAGGGCGCTATGGTCGGCATTTCGGGGGCGGACGGCGAACTGTGGATCGATGACGTCAAGCAGGGTGCGACCTTCAATGTAGGCTTGGCCGAAGGGCAGCGCTGCAGGTTGAGTTACTCGCTGCCGCCCGATGAGCCGGTCGGCAGTTTCTTTGAGGCAGCTAGCGCAATTTGCGAACCCACCGTTCAGACGGGCCCAACGCGGAGTTCAGTACATGTATCGAACTAAATCGCCTCCGACTACGGCATGGCTTAGAACACTTGGGAGCGCTCGAGGTCGCTTGTATAGCGCGTTCGTGGCGACCCTGCTTCTGGCATCTGGATCGATGGGTTACGCCCAACCTGCTCCACCACAGAGCGAGTGCTCGATTACGTTGAGCACGGATGTCGCCGACTTCGGTCAGACTTCGCGTTACAAACTAACGAACGGGTCAACGCCCGACGATACGATGCTCGGATTGGGGGCACGTATTTTGCAACTCACCGTTTCGTGTCCCACTCCTCGGAAGGTTGGCGTAGTGTTCCACGCTGACCGTGTCAGTGGCGATACCTATCGATTCGATGATGGAGGTGCATTTCGGGTCAAACTGATGAATCCGATCTTGGATGGTAGGCAGGTACACATAGGTGTTGCCGCCCTCGGTGAAGTACCACAGCGGTCCGGAAAATCGGCCTACATGTCTGGCGGTGACGCGGCCGTGCCCATTGAACATGGATCAATCGCACAGGGTAGTTCTTTGACCATGCAAGTTGCGATCGAAGCGACAGTCCGCTCCGGATATACCAAGACACCTACCGACAGAGCCCTTCGCCAGACTGGGACATTTGAGTTGGTAACGAACCCCTAATCTGAAATGACGCGTTTTATTTGGCGTTGCTACAGTGCTGACGCAAAGGTGACCCTATGCTGACAAGATGGAGGCCTCTCATTGCCGCTTGCGCAATGTTCGTCGCGGTGCCCGTTAGCACGGCTGTCCATGCTGCGACTACGGCCGCATTGACCGTTCAAGCGCAAGTGCTTGCATACAACTCATGTACCCCCACCATCGGCGCCATCAACTTCGGTGTAGTCAACGTTGGCGCACTTCCTAGCAATGGGAGAGCAGGGCAGACGCAAACACAGGTTCTTCGAGTCAGCTGTGATTTACCTGCTGTTTTCTACCTTGGCGTCGAAGATCAATATGCAGCAAATGCTGCTGCATCAGAGCGCCTCGCCGGTGCGCCGGCGAACGGTCGTATCTTTGGATTTCAATCAAGGGGCGGAAGCCCGGATGTTGCTGCTGGGTATGTCGTGCGTGTGCGCAGTACGGGCGATGGCCTCAGTCAACAGCCCTTCAGATACCGTCCCGGTGGGGCTGGATTGTGGCAATCGGCTGCATCTCCGCTCGCACTTACAAGCGGCGATCAGTTCGCATACGTCTATGCCGGCGAGCCAGGGTCTGTCGCAAACGGTCCCAACATGCCTAAGTCGTTTGCTTCCTACGACGTTGAGGTGGACCTGTTCGTTGAGCGCGAGCGCGCCAAGAAAATTCACGATACGATGGAATTTACAGGCGCCACTACCTTTACGATCTACTATCCGTAACCCGCGTGCAACAGGCGCCCGGTGCGTTGGCGTGCGTTCCGGTGACCCCTATACCCTTCGGTTGGTGCGTTTGATGCGAAAGCATTCGTGGACCGCGTAGCCGTCCAAAGGCGCAGTCGACAATTTCCTGTCCTTCGCGCTGATCCAGTGTAGAAGCCCTCGACTGACCTCCCACAACGAAAAAGACTCCGGCGCGCTACTGCGGGTCTGCTGGGCGGTTGGCACCTCACGTTCTTGCAGGCGACCTGCCTCATCGTTGCACGCGTGGGTCACGGGCTGGGACACGCATGCTAGATCACTCGATAGTGCATCGCACATCACGCCGGTGATCGCAGAATCCGTAGCGTGGTAGTGTTGCCGCTCCTTGGCGGCGTCAAAGGTCAGCATGCAGACCTTTTTTCGTTCGAGGTAGGAGACTCATGACCAGCTATCTTCGTCGAATTTGTACCGTATTCTGAAATATATACCTCGTGAACTTTGGACCATGTTGCTAAATTCGCTGTCGTCGAATCCGAGGACGTTATAGCCGAATGACAACCAAAGATTTTTCTGCATCTGGTAGCCGATCTCGGCTCCCAGCGCCTGCTGTACGCCTGCTGCGCCCCCAAACTTCTGGGCAAGGGCTAGGCCAACGTCCCAACGTTCGGTCACGTCGTGTGCAATGCGGGCTGCGAGCAATAGGGCCGCTGTGCGGCTCGTAAATCCATATCCCCTTTCTGTGACTTGCTTTGCCGCCACTCTCGCGCTGGCCGTCGTTCTCTTGGATATCTGCGTGTTCGCCACGGCCGCGGCAATATGAGCATGATGATGATCGGAGAGCCCCATCGTCTGCCGGCCAGACTCGAAGCGCTGCTCGTAGTAGGCTAGCCAGTTCAGGGCATTACTCTGCACAGGACGGTAGGCTGCTCCGATGCGCTGACGCGCCTTTAAGCCAAATCCTCCCCCATTGGTTCCCGAGCGCAAATAGATCGTATTCCTGGCCAATAATGTCCAGTCCACGTTAAATTTGACGGCTACTGCCCAAGTGTTGAGCAATGATCGCTCTGTGGACGAGCGTCGAAGCTCGAGCGATGTGCTCCCTTTCCAGCGGGAGTCTCCAAAATACTCCAGCGTGCCAGTCAATGCGGTTGACTCGTTCACGCCAGCGCCAAGGCTCTTTGTCCGTTCAAACGTGGAGCCAAGCCGTAGCCCATTCGAGAACGTCCAGCCATTGCGCAGCCCCAAGGCCGCTTGGGCATCCCGACCGTTGATTGCATCGTCCATGCGGTATTCGCTGAAAACAGTGCCATCCGCCATGTATTCACTTTCGATGCCGGCAAGCGTTCGGTAAGTGCGTTTGCCGCTGCTCAACTCGTACAAACTTCCCAAGCTAGAAAGCAGCTCATGACGACCGTAGAGGCGCGTGCTGTGGCCAAGCCCTTGATCCGCACCAAGCGCTAGAATGTGTTTATCGGCATTGCGGACATCCTGCTCATATTCGACAAATGCCGACGCATCCGAAACCATTGGTACTGGCACAGTCAGGCGGCTGCGAGCCGTGAGTACATCGATGCCGACATGCCCGGACTGGATGCGTGAGGCACCTACCGCGCGACGCATGCCCACCTCTGCGCGCATGCCGTTTGCAAACGCATGCTCGACGGCCAGCAATCCCCCGTCCAAGCTTGTTTCGTCTTGCGCAATCGTATCGAGGGTGGTGCCACGATCTCTCGTACGCAGCCATTCACCTTTTAGCCGAGTCCGATCGGCAAGTCGGTATTCTGCTTTCGCGCGCTCTTCGTGCCGGCCGCCACGTACCGGTGCGCTCTGATTGAAAAAGCCTCGATTGGTGTGGACGACATCCAACTGCGCCTTGAGGCGCTCGGTCTCGTGCCGAACTGCAACCCGAACCCCTTGTCCGATGCCGCTGCTGTCGCTATGCGTGTGTGCAAACTCGGCGGCGGCGGTTGTTTGATCACTCAGCTCCACGGACGCGGTAAGACCTAGCAACGCCTGCGCGTCGGAGGGATTACGGTCCTCGATTGCAATCGCACCTACTTGCACGCCAGGAACAATGGAGATTGCTGCCTCTGCTCCATAGACCCAGAACTTTGGCCCACCACCATCGGACTCGAATGTGATACGGATGCTGTTTGGTCCCCCTGTGATGGGGTCGACGCTTGGTACGGGGCGCTTGAGGCGCAACTGCCCGCTTAGCGTCTCGACTTCATAATCAACCAAGCGTGTCAACGAGGAACGATTGATAATCAAGCCGTTCTGCTCACGATCGCGCGTGATGATCTCGATCGTTTCAGATTGCTCAATGTAGTCCGGGCCAAAAACAATCCAGGGACCCGAGGTACCGTTGGCCTGCACTTCCACGATACGCTGTACCAGACTGTCCCGACTTGCAAATGCTGTCGCCTGCAGCATGCCGAGCTCGATGTGCGTCTTTGCTCCGGTTAGCGCCCGATTGTATTGCGTGAGTTGACGTAGTTCCTGGTTGCCTGCCGTCGAAAAGTCCCCGTACAGCAGATACGATTGCCCGCGATCAACCCGAAGATACAGGCGACTAGTGGATTGCGCATCAAAGCCACGTGTCGACGAATCGCCGTAGACTGGGTAATAGCGATCTGGTTCGATGTCACGAAACAGCTTGTCTCGAATATCCTTTTGGCTATCGTATGCAGCCGTCAATAAATACTCCCCCTTGACCTGACCCTTTAAGAAGAACGCGGTGCGTGCCATCGCCGCGTTCTTGCTGTCACCCCAGCGCCGACTCAGGGCGCTTAACTGTTGCTCGAATCCGTTGTTTGTCGCCTCAGGTGCTCGGATCCATCGATTTCGTAGCGTTATGACCCCTTCGACAATCCCGGCAGCGATCATTGGCCGCAGCTGAGGTGCGAATGTCAGGCCAAGCTTTGCCCGCATGGCCGCTGCACGTGCACCAAGTACAACTTCACCTGGTTCACTTGGCGCGAGCAGGTCAAATGTTCCTTGGCCGTTATCTAGCAGCACCTGTGTTCCGGGCTCGACCGGATCCAGATCTACCGCTTGCCAGCGCCCCGCGCTGGCCGACAGCGTTACGGTTTGCCGACCTTCAACCGGGATACCTTGAGCGTCGAGCGCCCTCACGACAATCGGCACTACCGTATGACCGTCCGCACCTGATGGCACCTTGCCCTTTAACTCTAGACGGGCGAGATCGCCCGGCACGCGGACAGTGATCTGCGTTTGATCTTGCGTCTTGCCCTCGGCATTGACCTCGCCCAAGACAAGCACATTGGTGCCTGACTCCAAACTGACACCTACGTATTCCCATACCGCGACGCCGCGCATGGCTGACTCGGCCCGCGTGCCAACCGTGCTCTGAGCGACCTCACGACCGTTGATCCATAGTTGCAGGCGGCGGCCCACGTGCCCCTTGACACGAACCGCCGTCTGACGGGATTTCAGAATGTCTCCTTCTTTAAGATCGATGAACGCCAATGCTGGAGTCATTGTCTTGATGAGGTCCACCAACGGCATTGATTTGGCCGGCTTCGGTACGGGCGGAGCTGTCTTGAGGGCCTTCGGTGCTTCAGCACGCTCTGCGCCAGTCGATTCCGATGAAGATGTCCTGGTGGCCATGTCTATGGTGCCGCTGGATGGACGACTGCGTATCTCGCCCACTGCGGCGAGCGTGGGCGTAGCGTCGAATCGTTGGCGTACGACTGCGTCAATTTCCTCGATCGGTTTGACGGCGCTCCTGCGCGTGACTTCCGCCATTGTGGGTGGAGTGCATTCCAGCGCGAAATCGGCACGCCCTAGCTCACCATTGTGCAGATCAACAAAGCGACTGTTCCCCACGCCAGCGTTGCGGTTGTCTAGCGGCAGCGCATGCGTTGTCAGAGGCAGTGACGCTGCATCAAGTTTTAAGACATGTGTCAACGGCTTGAGTCCATAGAGGCTATATTTGCCCTCACCATCGGTCTCCGCGAACGTGCCATCTTCAACATAGATTCGTGCTCCAGGGAAACCTCGTTCACCTGGGTCCTGAACTCCATTGGTATTGCAATCGAGAAACACTTTGCCGGCGACAAACGCGTCGTCCGAAAAGACGCCTCCAAGCACGTGGACGCGAGCGGCTGCCTCGTTTGACTGCATCCCCGCCGCAAATGCGCGTGCACGGTTGATGGCCACCACGTTCTCCGCCGCGTCGGTCCCCACCCGCACTCGATACGTAATCGTGGCCTTCGTACCAGCAGGTACCGGCATCTGGCTCGCGTCGAAGCGCAACGTGTTCGCAGAACGGATAGGATCAGCCATCGGTTGTGCCGTGCTTGTGCTGTTTGCCAAGCGAGCGGAGCCGGGTACGTAGGCAAAACCATCGGGTAGGGTGTCGATGACCTCAAAACCGGGCAGAGTCATCTGCAACTGGTGCTCTAGTGTCAATGTGTAGTTGACGAAGCCCACACGTTCCGTTGCTACGCGGTCAGCGGTTTTTGTTAAACCCAGCATGTAGCGTGGAGCGATTTCGGGGTCCAGCGGTAGGTGATTGTTGACCAGCCTCTGAGCGCCCAAGGAACGGTTCGAACGGACATAGTACGGCGCCGGATCCCCCGTGGATGGAATCAGAAGATCCGGCGCAACCTTGTAGACGCCATGGCCTACCGGCGCACGTACAGCTCCACTTTCCGGCAGAATTAACACGGAGGGGCCCGGGCGGTAACCTGGAGCCTGCGTGCTGATCATGTATGAGCCAGCAGGAGCATCGGGCGTCAGAATGAAGGAGTAGAAACCATCTGGCCCGGTGAGATCATCTACATTTGCCGCGCCACCTACCAAATGGCGAGCGGGATCGAATCCCGGGGCTTTGCTTTGCAGCGTCACGGTTGCACCCTGGATCGGCTCGCGTGTATACGCGTCGTAGACGACTCCGCTTGGGGTGACGCCCAAGCTCTGTTGCTTGTAGTGACGACCAGGCTCGATATGCGTGAGCCGCAGCATCCCATGTTGAAAATCCCGTTCGCCGCCAGATATCTCTTGACCTTGCTCACCATCCTGCGGCACTCCATGCTGCCGACCTAGTGGCGAGAAGAACCGTAGTGCGTACTGTCGGCCAGCAACGAGCCCGCTCAACTGATAGTGCCCGCTATTGTCTGTCCGAGATCGTGCAATAGGGATGAAACTCTGCGGGGCGTCACCGGCGAGCTGGAGCAATTCGGCTGTCCAACCTGAGAGGCCGGCGGCAGAATCAGCGAAGCGACCAGTGTGCTCGCTATCAAGCCAAACATGGCCGGAGATTGTTGAAAGCTGTGCGACCGGTAGGGAGATAAGTGGCGAGCTGGCTATGACCGGGCCGCTTTGGCCCCGAAAATACGCTTGTCCGATATTGTCGACGGGGCCGGTCAGCACACCATCAAGTTTGATTCGGAACGTCAGCTTCGCTTGCTCGCCTGGGCGTATTCTTTCTTTGACTCCGAGTGCGACCTCATCAACGTGGACACCCGGCACTGTCCGATAAGAGAACGGCTCGTCGGTGGATGCTCGGTACAAGACTAGTACGTTACCTGGCCCCGTCCCTGAGAGAGAAAGAGGTACATAAGTCGCCTGGGCGGGTAGCACATCACGCACGAGTACGACCTCGGAGACGATGTCATCGACGCGAATATCGTGCCCTTTTGCCTTTGTCAACGGTATGGCATCACCCCTGCCAGTGTTAGCGGCAACGATGGTGTATGAGAGTTCGCCTCCCGGGCTTGCCGTTGACACGGATGCTTGCTTGGTGACCTCGACTTGAGCGTCTTCGGCCGACGTATTCAACTCGGCCCGTACGGTGGCAGAAGCAGCGCCAGACTGTGTTGTTGCCGTGAACTCGATGCGACCTATACCAACCGCTGTGGTTGGTATGTGCATGCGCAATAGGAGCGTTGCAGATTCGTGGGACCCTAGTTCAACGGTTTTACCGTGGATTATTGAGCCCCCAATCTGAAGGCCGATTTCCGGGTCCTGCGGGCCGATCATGCCATCCGTATCGACGTCTAGATAAAGATGGGGAGAAGTTGGGGCATAGTCCCCCGCAATGGCGTTGAACGCGAATTGGTAGGTAGACTTTGTATTGCCTGTATTAATCAGAGACAGGTGCAGGGTGGTCGTTCGCCCGGCCTGAACGCCATTCGGTGGCTCCAGGTGCAAATCTAAGGCCTCGACCGGCGATATGGTCACAACGACTTCGTTTGACACCTGCCGCATGACCAAGTTGCTCCCCATCGCCATGTAGGTCACCTCAGCACGCGTGGCGATCTGAATGGCAGGCAGTGGCGCGGCCCAGGTTGCTGCACACACAAAAAAACCCCCCAGCACTGGCAAGCATAGGGAACGGAGAATCCGCAGCCCCCAGTTTCCGCAATACCTGCCGAATATTTGGTAACCAATCATCGTTGTTTTCTGCAGATGGGGGCAGCCACTACGCTTGCCTAAGCGAACAGGAGAGGGTCCCAAAGAGGCCCGTGCTTGCGGCAATATCCAAGGCGTTGCGTAGATGCGCCGAAACTAGAGGCGGCGCACGTTTTGTGTTCCCGACTAGAGGGAGCGAACTCCAAAGGAGGCGATTGAGCGGGATATGCTTGCGCGGGCCACCGGTGTGTCAGCCGAGTGGAGCGTTGTCTAGACTGGGCTATCGGACATTGAGCGACAAGGTCGATTCAGCATCACCAGGCAGCCCCATTCTTGGGGCCGCCTGAGTTTCTTGCTATGACTACTTCTTGATCTTGACCTGATAGGTCAATTTGTGGCTGCTGCCCATCTCCATCGGTCCGATTGGAAGATGAAGATCAGAACCTACTATCTCCGCCTGTCCGGTGCTCGAGTCGATCGATTCCATGACCAAATCTGTGTGCGGTGAAATACGGTCTGTAATGCTTACGGTATCGACACCCATTGCTCCGGTGTTGGTTACCTTGACCTGATACCAAACACACTGTCCGGGCTTCGCCTGGATTTCACTATCACTCCATTGCGCGTCGCGTCGCGCGGGACCTTGGCAGGTTTCATCGAGAAGCTGTGCTTTCTCAATGGTCAAGCGCGCGTCACTGATCGTCGTCGTATCTACGACTGTGGCGGGGGCTCCCTTTCCGGAGAACGTTACAGTCGAGCTATTGGTCAATGGCTGCATGCCGGTTGCACCTTCGTCGATGACTTCTACCAGCATTTGCAGAACGCCGTTCGCCGGAATTTCAAACGGCAAGTGACCGCCGACGCCGTTCTTGCTATCGAACAGCGGATCTTTTCCATCTATCGATCCGGTTTGCTGAGGATCCGCGTAGATCTTGGTCCGGAAACCACTCAAGCTGTTCGTTGCGATGACCTCAACAATATTGGATGCAATTGGTGAACCGCTCAGGTTCTTCAGCTGGTGAATGTAGATGATCTTTCCTTTCGGTGTGATGAAGCCATTCGAGCCGGCTCCCGCGTCAAGGACTTGATCTTCTTTGATTTTGATGCTGAAAGCGTCACTCTCGAAAAGCTTTCCATTCGGTTCAAGGACTGGGTTTCCGCTGCCATCGACTTTCGCAACCGCATAGGCTACCGGAAGAGGTATAGACTGCCCAGGGTTAACAAACAATGCTGGCGCCTTTGCGGAGAATCCAACGACATTCTGGCTTCCTGCTTTTGTCTCGAACGAAAGTGTGACATTTGGCGTGAGACTGAGAAGATGGTAGGAGATCCGTATTGGTTTTCCGTTATAAATTTCGCCATCGCCGAGAAGTTGACCATTAATGCTAACTTTCTGTGTGTTATCAAAAACAAGGGTGCCTAATGGGAGTGTAAGTTTTAAATAAGAAGGCCCGTCTATGTCGCTTGCATTGTTGACGGTATATTGAGCTTGAAAGGCGAGATCCTTGTCGACCTCAATTGGTTTGCCTGGGGTTACGTTGAACGCAATCCCACTTTTGATTTCCATTTTGTTTTCAAGCGAAGATCTGGCTTCCGAGTCGTATTTCGAAACGGCTTCAATTCGCATGGTGATCTCGCCGTCAAATGCGCGGGCGGCGGTGGCGCGAATGATGAAATTCCGTGAAATATCTCTTCCAATGTCCTTAACTTCGTAAGGTTCGTTTGTAATTACACCGTCCCGAGAAAGAATGACATAGTCAGTTTCGCTATCCGGTTTCCCATCCGCATTGACGTCCGAATACAACCGAACTTCGCCTGCCGTTCCAGGGCTGTCAAGATAGGTCAACTTGATCTGCACGCTATCGGGAGCGTTACCATTGTTGGTGATCGAGTTATAGAACCAGACATCTTTACCTGCCTGTACCGGCTGGGATGTGCCACCGTTTAGGCCGATTGATCGAACTGCCTGCACTACAACTTTCACCTCATTTGAATTCGTTCGATGAGGATTGCCAGAGCCGTCGACAAAGTCAGCATACGCACGGAAAGCGATACTGGTTTCGGCGTCAGGTGACTTGGCTAGCGCTTGCCCGCAAATCACAATCAAAATAAATAGAAGTGCAAGTATATATCCGAGATTCTTCTTTGATATGGGTGGCGGGACGTGCCCTTTTTTGTCAATGGTTGCCTGCATTTTGATCCTTTATTTTCATGAAGGGTGGTGTCATTGTGATATTGGTTGGCAGATCTAAATCATGCTCTATCTTTATTTGTCTGTTCTGATTTTTGAACTTTCACGCGCATGGATACGACATTATTTTTTGATGGGTCAATGTGGTCTATGCGCCAGCGTAGTTCTCGATAATTTTTTTCCGGAACTGTAATGGTATGCGTCAATCCGTCTCCTCCGCGAACTTCCGTTTTCAACGGGATTGATTTAAATTCCCCATTCTCGACGCGAGCCTCTGCGTAGGCGGGGTGTGCAGTTTTAGGAACGTACTCGGTGCCATTCGGAATTGGAAGAATCGCTTGAATTTGATTTATGCGATGGCCACTTTTATTGACATAGATGGCTTGATATTCAATGGTATCGCCCGGCTTGACATCCACGGCAGGCTCCATCGTTTCTTTGCCGTTGATAACTTTTATCAGAGTTGCCTTGATTTTTACGTCAATGTCTCTTATTTGGCTATTTTCTTGGCTTAGCGCAGATGTTGGGGTGAGAAAGGCGATCGATAGCAATAGAGCAGGATAATTAATGAAGGTAATTGGGGTCATATTTCGAGATGGCAAAATACTCCTCCTGCGGATAAGTCGAACAAAATTGGCGATATTAAGCATCGATGAGTTGGGTGCATATCGGCCGGAACCAAAATTAGAGTGGGCCCACGCTTATAAATGACGTTTCCACGATGCCCATGGTGGTGATGCCGCTGGCTCTTTGCTGCCAGCGGGCGATGCCCCGATCAACCAAAGATGGCAAGGCTGCGTTGACCGGTGGCAATGAAAGCTCCGACGGTGAACGGAGCCGATACGCAAGAGCGACTGCAAGCATCGCAGCCGCGGCGCACGGATGCCGGGATTCATGCAGGCGCGGTGCAAGTTGATGCAACCTGGCAGTCAGATAGACGCAAGCATCCGGGTGGTGCGTGCTATCAGGTTGCTTCGCAAATCGAATTTGTTCGGGGTGTCACCGACCATTGATATGGCTCGCGATTTTCATCAGACCTATCCGGGATGACGACGATCCGTTCGAGACGAACAACGCTGGCACTTGGAACTGTGCGGTGAAGCAATGGTGCGCTCGATGATCTGCCATGGTTTACCTGATGGACTCCATCCTCCCAGTTGCCTTAACGAGCAATTCGCACAGGGATGTCGGCTGCGCGCGGCGGTTGGCCACATTTGTCGCGATCACACCCTGCGTGTTGGCCGGATCGGCAGCGGCCGGGCGACAGCGTGCTAGCTGTGCCGCTGAGGAGCGACCGGTGGGAATAGATTGCGCTTGGTCGTGAGGCGGTGCGTTGCTTGGGTGCGGGTAACGGAAGGAATTGGGTCGAATTTGAGGTGGTTCCATTGACATTGGTGATGCGGGATCAATCATCGCGGAGCCATCGTGCATAGCGTAACTTGACAGGAATCCTGGGACTGCTGATGACGCGGGTGAAGAAACTGCTGGTGGTCATTCTGGACACCGCTTCGGTGCACACCGCCAAAGCCATCCAACGGTTGCTCAATGTGCTCCGGCAGCGCAGCTCGGGGCTGTACGTTCCTCCGCCCTATAGCCCGGAGCTCAATTGTATCGAGAGGCTCTGGTATCAGATGAAGTACCAATGGGGGACTTTAAAGTCTTGCAACGAAGACATACTTGAGGCCGACATCGATTCAGTTCGCGATGGGCTTGGCGAAAATACGTGATTATTCTTTACTGATAGCTTATGGGCAAAATTAACTTTTAATATAAAAATACAAAATTATGAATTTGAGTTGTAAATTTATTTTATGGTGAAGAATAAATATATGAGCTTGGTAAGTGCGAGTCCGTGCCGCGATGTGCGCTTCTACGTAAGTATTGTTATGGGCACATCACGGAGGTAAGGATTTGAAATCTAGTTTTGCAAAAATAAGAACGAAGTGCTTTTTCGTGCCTAACTAAAATAGTTGATAAGATTTTCTACGCTGGCTCAGCGTAATAAAGTTGAAGGCGGGGAAAGTGCGTGCTAGTCTGGCAACTGTCTCCTCCTCAGGCTTGAATGCCTGATTCGCGCCCGCCGGATCCCCCCCGCTCCGGCGGGCGTCTTTGTCTGCAGAAAACCGATATCAAGTGCAGCGGGAAGCTCTCTCTGACATGTCGGTAAATTTATGAATCTACAGAAGTTAGATTGGTTATCTATTTATTCTAGCGCGATTGTCAACGAAGCGCGCGGGATCATAATTGATGAGCGACAAGGATTGGGGGGTATAAGGTGGAGTATCATTTCATGATCCGAAAAGGGAAGGTCGTTAGCATTGCGGTCAGTCTCGCGATAATCGCTGCTATGATCTATGGATTAATCGCTGGTTCTAAATATGAGCCGAGCAACATATACGCTGAGTATTGCACTTCCGTTAGTGTGCAGGCGGTTGTTGATATAGCTACACCGGCAAGCTACTCGACGTCTATCTATGTTTCTCCCAATCTTGGCTCGGCCGCTAATGGGCAGGGCGTGGGTGTAACCCATGTTCACAGAGGCGAGGTCGTTGAGTTTCGCGTGGCTTCCTCAAAAGATGGCGCTATCTCCATTCATGGATTGACTGAGCTGGCGATAGTTAGGCCAGGGCGCCCAGCGCTACTAAAGCTGCGCACACCGTTTAGCGGACAATTTCCACTGCATTTTCACAGTGCGGATGGATTGCATGAGGAGATTTGGCTATTAGATGTAGTCGATAAAGCCACTGTTCCATCTCTCGCGCGCCGTACGATGACACAATGATCTCGATTGGATCACAATTCGAATAATGACTTGCTTGCGCACTTGTCTGCGATGCGCTGCAACTCAGGTGCCGAGCAAAGCATACAGCACCAAATCTTCGTGTATCTTCGGGCCCTTGGATCGCCTCTTGTCAAGCCTACGCAACTTGTATGCAGCTGAGGTAACAGGTGTCAGCGCAAGCATCGCGACGCATTCGACATCGTTCCAGTCCATCCCTGTGGTTCGTTGCGCTGGGAGGCGTTATGGAAGCCCCCTATCAGGGGTGTCGACCGTGCGGCATCGAACTGGTGTCGTGCCGAGGTTTTGTACCTCGCCAGTGTAGGGCGGGGCCTAGGTTCCGCCTTCGGCTAATCTCAATAAACATGCCGCCTCGCGCGCCATATGTAGTCCGCCCTGCAGAATTCGTTTTAATCGGAGGAAGGCGAAGAGGCTGGCACGGTGACAGGCGGTCAGCCAGCGGGTTGTGAGCGCGCTGTGATCGGTTGCTTGGTGATGCGCGCGAAGGCGAGCAGAAGCGCAGCCATAAAGAACACAGCCCGCAGGCCCGGGCGCACGATCAGCTTGGCGGCCTCGATCATTGGCCTCAGGCGACTGTGGGTCGCCCAGAAGTATCAGGAATTCCGTGTGCTGAGGGTCGGTTTGAAAGAATCTCAGCGTAGGGCGTTGGCAGCTTGCTGGCCGCTTCGTCGCTCGGGAAGTAACCCCGTTTTGACGATCTTACGCAACTGCATGTGCTGCTCTCGAGGGCGTTGGTGGTGTAGATGATCATGCGCACCTCGGGTGGGTAGGCAAAAATGAGGATGACCTGCTCCTGTTGCCGACGCCACATATCGGTCATCGTCGGGAATTTGCAGCCCCAGTCGCTGGCGGCGAAGGCCTCCAGTGTGCGGCGGAGGCTTTGGCCGTGGCGGCCTGGTAAATCGGCTTGAACGCGCCGGCCAGGGACTTGCGCTTCTCCCAGCTTGCCAGGTTGAGCGAGTTGCGGATCAGGTGAACGATACAGGTCTGGATTTGCGCCTCTGGATAGACGGTCTCGGTCGCTTCAGGCAAGCCACGCAGGCCGTCAACCACGGCGATCAGGATGTCGCCCAGGCCGCGGTTCTTCCGCTCGTTGAAGACCTTGAGCCAGAACTTGGCACCCTCGGTTTGTTCGATCCACAATCCGAGCACCTCCTTGCGTCCGTCGGCACGGCTGCCCAGCGCCAGGTAGATGGCCTTGTTCTTGACCGTGCCTTCGTCATGGATCTTCGAGCGCAGTGGGTCGAAGTAGACGATCGGGGACATCGCCTCCAGCGGGCGTTCCTGCCATTGCGCGACTTCGTCCAGCACCTCGTCGGTGATGGTAGAAGTCAAGTCCGGTGAAACCTGTAGCCCGTATAGCTCTTGCAAGTGGCCCTGGGTCTCGCGCTCGCTCATGCCGCGCGCATACATGCTGATCACGTGGTCATCGAAGCCGTCCAGCCGACGCTCGTACTTGGCCACCAGCTACGGCTCGAAGGTGGCCTGCCGGTCGCCTGGAATGTCCAGTTCCAGCTCGCCGCTGGGCGTGATCACCGTCTTGGGGTTGGCGCCATTGCGGTGATTGTCGCTCCTGCCTTGCTGCACCTCAGCAGGCAGATGGTGCGTCAGCTCGGCAGACAGCATCCGCTCGGCCAACCGCTTCCTGGGCAGACCCGCCAGGCTCGATTCGCCGAGAATCGACGCGGCGTCCTTGTTCTCGACCTGGGCTAGCAACTGGTCGATCAATTCATCCGCTAACAGCTTCGGCGCCCGCGCATTCTTGCCTCCATGATTCAGGCCCTCAGCGGCAACGCCTGACTTCTGCATAACGGGGTGGATTGAAAGGCGCCTGTCGCTTTTTTGTTCGGTAAAAGGACGGGCCACGGAACGATGCCTTACCAGATATTAAAGAGTGATTCATGGAAGGCGCATTTAAATGTTGATAAATGTCAAATTAAGTTTTTGAAAAATATCGGAACATTAGCGTCTGCCGTAAAAGGCGATTGGAGAAATTGGTGGCATGTAAATATATACTTAAATAATTTTATAGGCCTGTTAATGTTCGGAGTGCATATGAATATTGTTAGAGACATATCGAATAGCATTTTTCACTCAAGTGCGCCGCATGGATGCAATCCAAATAGGGATTATCTTGATGAAAAAACAAGGGAATTTAAGAATAATTTTGCCAGGGCGGTTAATATTGTAAATGGCAATTTGAGATCAAACGGTGATATGAATCTAGATCGGAAAAGTGCAGAGAGCTATGCGTCTGATGCTAGGCAGGTAGAGCGTGGTGAACTTTCGAATTCTGGGGCACACGCCAGAGCAAGCTATCGATGGGCGCGAGAGGGCAATTTAGCCGGTGCAGTCATGAACGCGCTGGCTGTTTTGGGATCAGGGCACCGCGACGCGGCTGACTACAAGACCGGCGAGATACTGTGCAAGTAACACTGCTACGGTATTGCAGCTGCCAGGATTTCTAGTCACAAACCACAGTGCGGCCTCTCCGCGTTTGGGCAAGTTGTGTCAACCGGACAGGTCCAGGACGTTCCTATGAATATGGGTCGTAGGAAGCGGATCTGATGAAGGCAGCGGTCGGCCCGCGAAGTCGACACGCTGTTTTCTGTCAACCTGCAGGTGTGTTGATGAAGGGGGTACAAACGCCGGGGGGCGAATGACGTAAACGGCGTACTGAACTGTAAAATTGCGCGCGATAAGAGGGGCTGATTAATATTGTTTCACGTTATCGCATTTGAATCATGAACGTTACTTGCCCGTTGGCGCCACCTGGGGTAACTTTCTTGTTGTACTGATAGTAGCCGGCGGAGAGATCTAAGGTCTTGCGCCCAGGGCTAGAAACCACTCCTTGGGCAATCCAGGAGTTCAATCGTATCTGGCTGGAATCCCCCCATTTCAATCGTATCCCGATTCCCGATGCTGGCGGAGCGCCGGTGAGCCTTAACAGGTCTGATTGTCCTGGTATGGACGGACCCTCAAACCGAACGGAATATTTTGTGTTTGGGATAGGCCATACCCCGTCACAGCGTAAATTCAGTTTGAACTTCTTTTCACCGACAACCTTGCCGATCCTACTGAATTCAGTAATCTGATGCTCGCCTAGTTGTATCTCTTTGTGTAGTGAATCATTATCAATGGTGCATGCGATGCCACTGAATGAGGTGGCTGAGGTAGTTAGTCGTCCGACTTCGTATATCCTTTGTGCCGTGTCATTTTTCGCGGACAGTCGCAATAGTTCGGGAGAAAAACTGGAAGTAGGTGATATCTGTCCAGTTTTAATTAAATCTACCTTGATTCGATATGTTTTTGGAGTTCCATCGTTTTTCTGATTTTCGGAGTATTCTTGACTCGTGCTGATCACTTTATCGTTGAGCCAGACGCGAAGACCAACGCCTTTCTGTGTCGTTGGCCAAAAATCTGCATTGCTTTGTGATATATTTTTCGGCGCCTTAAAGTATAGAGTTGGCGTTTGAGTCCCTTTCCCACTACAGGTTACGTTAATTTTCGTTGCTCGGCTCGCAAGTGAAGCTCCATTGGGTAGCCCATTGTCTGTCACAATTTGGCCGAAGGAAATATTCGTTAAGTCGTAACTGACACACGTACCATGAGCAAGTGAAACTATTCCTCCGAATGCTAGCGCTGCCGCAAGTTGTAGGATGGGTGGGTTTCGACGCGGCCGCGTCGCGGCCGCTCCAAGGAATGGGATCATCATGATGCGCTCTTGGTTGTGTCCGACGAAGCCTTTGGCGTATCGGCTGTTGTCGCCGCGCCCTCCGGTGGCGGGAGACATTGAGTCTGAATTTCAGGTAAAAGCTCGTCTCGCTTGCTGTTGCCCAGATCGAAATCAAACTGGCATTGAGAAGAATTTTGTTGACCCCATCGCACACGCAGCACGCCGTGTCGGCCCACCCCTGTGACGAAGCCTTGACCATCCGGGCCAACCATCCCCACTTCGCGGCCATCTATTGTCTCCACGCGCGAGCCAAAGGGCACAGGGCGGCCCTGCGCGTCCTTGATGTCAAGAAGCACACGGCCCCGTGATACCTGATATTGAGCCAGAGCAACCGCGCCACGCTTTGGCGTTACGATTTGCGTTGATGAGTCAATCGAAGTTTGCTGATCCAGATCGCGTGCGCGCAGTGTCAGTTCGTTGTGGCGGTAGGGCGTAAGGTTGGGGACAACCGCGTAGCCAGCGTGGTCCGTGTGCACACCGACATTACCCTCAATGCCCACATCCCGCGCGCCCGGAGCCGCGATCAACCCCACCGTTTCGCCGAGCGACTGCGAGAGTGTGACGCCGCCTGGGTGCACGATCAGGCCGCCGCTGGCTTCGACAGATGTCTGTCCTCCTGATCGACTCTGACTGTGCATAAGCGCGAACTCGCCGACACTTGAGCGGTAGTCGACACTCGCCGTGCCACGCGCTCCGCTGTAGCGATCGTTCTCGGTACGTAGGCTGTAGCTGAGCTGGCGCTCGCTTAGCAGTGAGCCACTGATCCCCACGCTCTGCTGCAGATCGCCGTCTGCCGTGAGCGCACTGCCATTGATATTATGGTTGCCCTCCTTGCCAAGCGGGACAGTTACATTCAGCGCGATTTGACGGGTTCTTGTGCCATCGATGTGCCAGTCATAGCTGAGATCAATGCCGTAGGAAATGTTATGGATACTGTTGGTGTATCCGACCTGGATCGAGTGGTCGCGTCTGGACTGATCCCAGTAGCCCTGCTCGGTTGCATTCACGTATAGCGAGCCAGCTTGGTGCAAGCTTTGTGAAATATTCAGCTCAAATCGATCGCGGGGGGCGCCTGTCGGTACGAATTGCCCCTCGATACTCTCCGGCCGCACCAGTTCCTGCAAAGCATGGTAGCCACGGCTCGAATATCGATAGCTGGCAATGCGAAACTGCGTGCCCAGCGTATCCAGCGACTTGCTGTACATCACGCGTAGCGACTGACCTGTCTCCAGGTGACCACCAGCCAGATGGGAGCGTGCATGCGTTAGATCCACAGACACTGCGCCAATCGATGGCCAATTGCGAGCGATGCCAAGCGCAAAGGCCTGGTAGATCGGTGAAGCTGCGATCCCCCCGTACACCGTAACTTCATGCGCCAGGCCATGTGCGAGCGTGGCTTGTACGAAGGCCGGCGTTTGTGTCCCGTGTGGAACGCGCAGCTTCCCCGCCGTTGCGCTGTATCGCCAAGCATTCTCCCGCACCAGTGCCGGCACAGTGGCAAAGGGTTGAGTAAATGTTCGATGCTGGCCGTCGGCTTCGACGATGGTAACTTCGATGTCCGTGTTGGCCGCCGTGTCATAGAGATCGTCAATCTTGAATGGGCCGGGCGGCACATAGGTGCTGTAGATCAAAAATCCGTTTTGCCGTAACTCGACCTTGGCGTGTGTTTGCGCGATACCTCTTATGACGGGCGCATATCCTCGCAGGCTGTCCGGTTCCATAGACTCGTCAGAGCTGAGTTGGACGCCCCGAAACGGGATGCTGTCGAAGACCCCGTTCTGTGTCGTGGCGTCGCCAACGGTGAGCTCACCCTTGACACCAGCGATGGCACGTCTTGCGTAAATGTCCTGGAACTGAAGATGCGTCCCGCGAGGGTCTCTGTTAATCGACGTGGTGCTCCGAAATCGCCATGGCCCAACATTGATGCCCGAACGTAGTGAGCCGTACCATTCAAGCTTTCCCCCATTGTCTGCACCTATGCCGCTTGCTTGGGAGCCGTTTAGACGATAGTCGAACAGTGCAGCGTTGATGCCGTTTTGCCATTCGCTGGCGTCGACCGCGTCCCGAGCAATATGATGTGTCATCGCGTTTGGGATCGTCACGTTCAAACGGGAAGTGTTCGGGTCGAACTCGAACGACGTTTGCGGCATTTGCTTGCCGACGTCGATGCACTGTTCGGGCGACAGCGACGTAAGCGAAGGGAACGCAGGCAATAGAATGCCAATCTCTTGGAGCAGGGCTGTTGTGATGCAAGGCATCGAGCCGACTGTGTTCGGTCGTACTAAGAAGACGATCCTATGTGATGCAGCAGACGAATCGTTGACATACACTTCAACATCATGTGGCCCAGGAGTGAGCGCATTTCCATATGCGAAGAAATCCAGGTCTGCAGCCGTGGCGGACGGTGCTCCGTCGCTGTTGCCCAAATTCAGGAAGTTTGCGTTGAACCGCGTCGGCAACCTTTGTTCGTCAATTCTGTCCTCGGTTGAATGACTAGCGAACTCCGTCGACCGATCTGTCGGGGTCTGCAACTGAGCGCTGTGCGCTATCGCGCAACCTGCCATTGCAATTGCCCCTAGGTTCCAGCGCAATACTGCCCATAACCAGAACGGGGGATTCTTTGCCCCTATCATGGCGATACTAAGACGGTAGCTGGCGAGCTTGTTCCCCCAAAATCATTGATTGTTGTGTACGTGACTTGCACTGACTTGCCAGCTAGGCCTGATGGTAGCTGGACCTGTGCGTCGCCATACGGCGGCACATACTCGAGCTTGTCCAGATCTTCGGTGCGCTGCCCATTTGCTTGTAAGCCACCGAAGGTCACGTAGTACGGTGTGGAGTTATGGATGCGAAGACTTTGGTTGCCGTTCTTGTCAGGGCAAACTTTCCACTGCAGCGCAGCGGCTGCATCAGAGGCTTCGCCCTTTAGCTCAACCGGCCGGTAAAAGAGCTTGATTCGTGTATGTACAGCAAGTTGCAGGACATTCGGCTTTGCGGGCGCCTCGGGGATCTCCTTGACATTGAGCCAGAACATTGATTCGCGATCCGTGGGTAAAGGCTCTCGACCATGGAAAACCCGCAACGTATTTTGTCGGCCGGGATCCAATCGTGACAGCGGTGGGGTCAGAATAAATTGGCGTCGGCCTTCTGTAGCGTCAACCCATGCCTGAACAACGAATGGCACGGAATCGGTATTTTTGATAAAAAAGGACGCTTCCTTATCCTGCCCTCGATAAATGACGCGTGTTGCGCCAACAATCACTCCCGCATCCGCTGGCATCATGGCGCCTGCCATCGAGAGACCCAGTAAGAATGCTGCGATCCATCGATTAGACGAGTGAAGTGACTTGGCGAACATGGTTCTGGTGATTTAAAAAAAAGAGCTGTTGGGTTATCGATATTGGAGCGTAAATGGCGAGGTGGCATTGGCAAGTCCAGCCGAGACAGTGCCAGTGGAAATGTAGAGTGCGGAGAAATTGAGGGTATTTGCGCCACTCTTTAGTGCGTAAATAGGCGACTCATTATTAAGTGATACCTTTTTGCCATTGTTGGCTCGAATTTCAATGGCCAACCCACTGGCGGCACCTGTGCCGGCCTGTATCGCGAGGTCGTCTGCAATTGATTTATCAGGAGTTCCACCGAATTTAACCGTGACTCCAGAAAGAGACGCGTCGCAGTTTTTTAGATCGATACTGAAATTCTTTGCAAGGCTATACGAGCCTTTAGTTGTAAAATCACTCGCGACAACAGTTCCCATGTCAACATTGACGTCTTTTTTAGACAAATCGCACGTGTTGGCGACAACTTTCCCGATGAAATTAACCGTTCCTGCGGTGTCGTTTCCCGCATTCGCTACTTGAATAGACATGGGGAGGGTGGCGGCGAGGATTAGTGAGGCTGATAGGATTCTTGCGGCGGTGCTTTTCATGATGATGAGAGTTGTTAGTTGACTGAATATTCGTCATGTGCGATTGTGATCTGGTAATCTATTTGTGTAAAAAATATTGAATATTTTCTTAATGCGGTGCCATTATTGAGACGGATCGGAGGATTGTTAACGGTCCGACGGCGTCGGAGACCACAAGCTATGGCGCAGATCACGCCCTCCCTGTGGGTGCAAATCAAAGGTTCAGGAACCCTCAACTTGTATGCCCAGTACGGCGAGACTGAATGGTTGGCTCGGGATGCGCGAGTTTCTGCGTAAGCGCCCGGCGAACCCATGTTGACGGTTAAGCTGCGCTGGGAACCCAGCGGTGCGGGAGCAGTTCGGCGATGTCGGCGGCTTTGTGTGTCGGCAGTCGCGTGAGGACGTCTGTCAGATAGGCGTAGGGATCGTGCCCATTGAGCTTGGCCGATTGGAGCAGACTCTGACGGCCGCTGCGCGCTGGCCGGCGCGCAGTGAGCCTGCGAACAACCAGTTGGAGTGCCTCAGCGCAACCGGCCGGATCTGTCGCTCGACGTGGTTGTTTCGATCGGTACCGCTGCGTCGTCAAGGTAACGTACGAGGGCAGCCCAGCGCTTGAGGCTGAAAGGTGTGGGAGGTGTGGGGACTTGAGCTGACTTTAGCGTTCATAGATGCCCATCAATAGTTAGATGGGCATCTATTCTCCCTGGCTACTCCTCGCCGTAAAGACGGTCATGGTCGGATGCTTACCCCGCCAGCAGCTTACGCGCATCCACCGCCGCAATCGACACGTTCGGCTGCATGGCTGCGCGTATCACCTGCGCCTTGAACTCCTTGCTGTGCCGGCGCCGCCGCGTCGGCTTGACGACTTCCTCTGCCGCCTCGATCTCTTCCATCGCGTACATCTGTCCACGCCAAATTTAGATGGACGCGATCGTCGCCCCTGTACCTGCACCATTCAAGATGACTTCGCCGGGGGCTTACCTTTGAACGCGAAAGCACGGAGGAACTGAGGGCCGTAGATGTCGGGGAGCGGTGGCCCTTCCATGTGTGGTTTCGGATCAAGACCGTGGCGCCCAGGCCTATGGGCTATAGATCCGCATCCACATGGCCTAGGGCGTGGACTCGGACTTCGGGCGGCAACTCCTGATAAGCCAGTACTGGAATCTGCGGGAAATCGCGCTCGATTAGCTTGCGCAGATACCGGCGAATGTCCATCGCCGTCAGTAGAACAGGCGGCCCGACGTGATCACTCAAAGTACTTGCAATCTCGCTGACCGTAGCGAGCAAGCGATCGGTTTGAACGGGGTCCAGGACTGCATAGCTGCCTGCGGAGGTTTGTCGAACGGCGTTGCGGAGTTGGTCTTCCAGTGCCGGTGAAACCATATAGGCGCTGAGTGTGTCAGCGCTTTGCGCGTACTTGTACGCAATCTGCCGTTTTAAGTCCGCCCGGACATATTCAGTGAGGACCACCGGGTCTTTCTCTTTCTGTCCCCACTTACTGAGCGTCTCCAGGATACTTTTCAGGTTGCGAATCGACACGCCTTCAGATGCAAGTCGTTGTAGAACATCCGCGACACGCTGCTTTGGCATGTGACGGTCAACTTCCTTGACCAGATCGGGAACTGATTTCTCAATGGCCGTAAGAAGCGTGGACGCTTCATGCACGCCGATAAACTCAGCTGCATGTCGCTCGAGAATAGTTCCCAAAAAACGATCCAGTATCTCTAGGTCGGCCAGCACGTCTGCACCAAGCGCGCGTGCAGCATCTGCTGCCTGCGTACTGATCCAATAGGATGACGTCATGTCCTTGCGAAAATCACACGGTTCGGCGGCAACATGCGATTCAACCAAGCGTACGTGGTCTACACCCCACGCTAGGACATGGTTTGGCGGTTGAGCCCAACGCGCCACCGGTACCTCGCTGCAGTACACCGTAAATGAGCCTTCTGCAAGCGCATTGTCCACTCGCAGCACAATCTCCGGAAAAGGGATCCCGAGCTCTAGCGTCTTTGCGTCTCGGACGGTTCGTACCGCTTTCGCTAACGCTGCCATCCCGTAGCGCTCGCGAGCCTGCGGCGAGATGCACAGCATTAGTGGGACCGCGAATCCAGGGCCCTCTGGTTTTACCTCTCCCTCTTCGCCCTGTACACGGACGCCGTTACCATCAACACCAGGGCCACCGCGCTTCCTTTGGTTTCTGCGGCGCAGGATGACGGTGCCGCCACTGACGATCAAGACACCTGCGAGCGTGCCGAAAACCGCAGCAGGCATGCCAGGCAGCGCTGACATGCCACCCATGATGAATCCCCCGAATATCAGCGCCTTGGGGTCGCGCGTTACTTGACGAACGATATCTGAACCGATGTTGCTTTCGCTACCGCCCTCGTTCGAGACGCGCGTGACCACCAAGCCCGCGGCAATCGAGATGAGTAACGCCGGAAGTTGACTGACCAAACCATCGCCAATGGTTAGGATCGAGTAAGTTTGTATCGCTTCGGACATGTCCATGTTCTTTTGCAGAACGGCAATGCCAATACCACCTAACAAATTCACCACAACGATAATCAGACCTGCAATCGCATCGCCCTTGACGAATTTCATTGCGCCGTCCATTGCGCCATAGAACTGGCTCTCAAGCTCGATCTGCTGGCGACGGCTCTTCGCCTCTTCCTTGGTAATTGCGTTGGCGCGCAGGTCACCGTCAATCGCCATTTGCTTACCGGGCATGCCGTCAAGTGAAAACCGTGCCGACACTTCGGCAACCCGCTCCGACCCTTTAGTGATGACAATGAACTGCACCAGTGTCAGTATCAAAAATACAATCAGACCGACGATGATGTTGCCGCCAACCACAAACATGCCGAAAGTCTGTACCACCGCGCCGGCGTCACCCTGGAGAAGAATGAGCCGGGTCGTGGCAATGGATAAAGCAAGACGAAACAGCGTGGCAACCAGCAGAATCGCCGGAAATGCTGAAATCTTTAGAGGCGTGGAAAGATGTAGGGCAACCACAAGCAAAATGGCAGCCAACGAGAGATTTGTGCCAATCAAAATATCCATCAGCACTGTTGGCATTGGCAATACCATCAATGCCAGAATTGCTACCAACAGCACGACCATCGCCGCGTCAGGGCGCAGGATGGGGAGACGTTTGAAGGAGGCAAATAGGGCTTTCATAGAAGTAACCCTGCAGAACGATGCCCACCACAAGCGAGTTCGGTTTTCCATCGTTGACTCGCGTGAGCTAGCGTCTCGAATGCGCGAGTCACATCACTATAAGAGAGTCGTTCATTGGCTACGCTGGCGATCAGCACGGGCCGCTGCGCGGCGATATCAAACGAGGCCAGTAGACGTACTGGCCAGCCTTGCTCGAAGTCAACAATCCGAAGCAGAGTTGCTGCAACGTCATATTGAAATTCCTGCAGTGGCAACGCACCGAAAAAAAATATCCTGTCTTCGCAAAGCTCTACCGTCAAACTGGTCCCATCAGGCAGTTCAACGCGAGCTAGCCCGCCGTCGTGATTTAGCAGCGCTGCTTGCATACGCTTCGCGTAGTCCAGCAGAGCGGCCTGAATTATCGTATTCGTCACAAGAAATCTCCGATCACAGATCTTCAGCCCCTGCTTCTTTGTCTAGTGCCTCTTGCAGTGCTTCGTCGACGCGTACACGAGCAGCGTCGTCGTAGAACAATCTGTCAGGCATGTTGCGCGTCCAGCGCCGTAGACGTTCCAAGAACATCGCGCGCGCGCGCGATGCCGCATAGGCATCGGCAAGCTTGTTATATCGATAAGCTGTGACCCACGGCTCGGATGACAGCTTTAGCAGGTCACGTGTTAATTGCACGGGGTCGTTGACATTGAGTTTGGAGCCCTTATGCCATTTCTCACAAAGCTCCTCGCATTCGTCCAGCACCGTTGAAATGGCGCTCGCCTCAGCGAGCATTTGCATCAGCAGCAGCAGGTACTCCGGGTCGCACGACGGCCAATGTGAGTCTAGTTCTGCCCCGAGTGCGCGCTTCATTAGCGTCAACGCATGACGCAATCGACGCTGAAAGCGCTTGAGAATGTCGTCAATGAGCCCGACAAATGAACCATTGCCCAGCAGGAGTGCAACGTACCCGTCCTGGAATGCAGCAATCTCCGAAGGCGGAACATTCGATTCAAGCGAAACCTCCAGGGCAGCTAGCCGCCCACGTATGATTTCGCCGTAGTCTTCATCCAGGGACTGCTGGGCATCCAGGATGCGCTGGCGCAGTTGAGGATCGTCTTTGGCGCCGTCTGCCTCTGCATCCAAAGCCATCTGCAGCGCCAGCATGCACTCTTCCGGGCTAGCCCCTTCTTCTAACAAGGCCGCGGCAAGATCGCCTTGTGCCTGCGCGGCGCGGCGCGCCAACAGTTGTATTCGTGGATAGCGCTGCTCCGCTGTGGCACTCATACGCATCATGGCGAGCACCTGTTTGACACGTGCAAGCCGGTCATGTTGCGGCAGCGATTTGCTAATCTCCTGGCGACGATTTCGTGGACTCGACGTACGGCCGAACGTCAACTCCTCAGCACCATTGCTCAATTGAGATTGCGCCGATATTGGAGATGCGGCCGCCCTAGGAGAGAAAACCGGCACCACGGGGGGAGCAGGAGAGATTCCGCTCATTGAGCGGCTCCTTGAAACCCGTTCGACGGCGGCACTGCTTGGCCCGAGGGGGCGGAGTTGCTGAAGGCCGGAAGTGCCGTATTCAGAATCTGTGCCGGCGCAGCACCTGCCACCGCACCGCCAGACACTGGCTGAGCGTTTGCGACACCGATGGCAGCGCTAGGTGGGCTCAGTCGAATCGATTCCGCAAGCTGTTCAAGATCCGTGACAGGATCCAGCAGCGTGGATTGCTGGAACGCCGGCTCGGACACTGCAGCCCCACTTGCAGTCAACGGACGGACCACGTGTGGTGTCAGCACAAATACCCGGGTGCGGTTGTACTTCGTTTCACGCGTATGCCGGAACAGAGCACCAATACCCGGAATCGAGCCAAGAACCGGCACTTGGCTCGTCGACTTCTGAAGCTCATTTCGCTGGTTTCCGGCGATCAGCAGGCTCTCCCCATCGTTGACCATTGCCTGTGTGCTGACCGTGCTGTTTCTGAGAACAGGAAGTTCCTCACTTGTTGGGTTAATGCGCTTCCCGTCCTCAATATCAACCTGCAGAACGACACGCTTGTTGTTATCTTCTGTGGTCACAACGCGAGGCGTTACCTTAAACATCAAGCCTGCGCTCACAGGACGTGCTTCTGCCACCCGTTCGCCTACAGTTCGGATAAACGAGGTCTCGTTCATGTCGAGCAGCGCCTCTGCGTTGTCCATTGTTAGCAGCGACGGTTTGGAGACGATCTGCCCCCGGCCTTCCGTCTCAAGCAGATGGACCTTCGCGGAAAGATTGAAGCCGCGCGGCAGTATCGTGGTGATCGCAGCGGCGACAGGCCCCCCGACGATGCCGGCCGCCGCAGCACCGGGAATATTGCTCAATCCCCAGTCGACGCCGAGGTTCTGCGCTAAGTCATTGTCGACGTCGAGGATGGTGACTTCGATCTGCACCAGCGGGACATCGACATCAAGCTGCTCGATGAGCTGTCGATACAGCGGCTGTACCTCGGGTGCCGCTTTGACGATGACAGCATTCAAGCGAACGTCCGGTTCAATGGAGGCGCTCGGCATCACACCACCCCACGACTTAATCGGTGCGGCAGGCGTCGGCATCGCCCCAGTCGTCGAGGTACTCTCAACTACTGGTGCAACGCCAGAACCCGTTAGCCTTTTGACGATCGACGCAACACCAGGGACAATCGTTTGCTTGTCTCGGTACGTGATCACCCTGTCCTGGACATTCGCGTAGCGCAACCGGTAAATACCAATTTGAGTGTTGCGCGGTGTCGCAGCGAGATTTGCGATCACTTGTTCAACACGCTGAACGTAGGCAGGCGGTCCCGATACTACAACCTGGCCAAGTCCGTTCAATTCCCCCCAACCATAGCGGTCGCTGTAGACGCCGAGCCCTTGCAACGCAGGCCGAATTTGACTAATGACTGTGGGAGGAACCTGCAACGTGCGCTGGAGCCTTGCAGACAGCGGTGTGATATAGAGCGCACCATTGTCAACAAACCAATCAAAGGCATTGAGGCTAGCGAGCTGGTCAAGAAAACGATCTGGCGTCTCTGCAGTGAGGTTGCCGTTGACGCGACCGGTTACGACCGCGCCAATACGTACCTTCAAACCGAACTGCCGCCCAAAGTCCTGCAGCGTTTCGGTCAGCGTACGGTTTTCCCCGTAGTAGGTGTAGGGCTGTGCAAGCCATGGCGCCCCACCAACACCAACCGCGCTTGCGGCAAGCGGGCACCACGCAAGTAAGAGCGCAAGGGCAACAATAATCGGGTTGCGCCAACGAAGAAAATTCACCTGTTGAGCCATCATGCCCCTTTCATTAACCGTGTAGATTGCATATTTGGATTCGAGTTGTATTCCGGCCACGTGCCTGATATCCGCTTCCACCAGTCTCGCCATGTGAGCACTGCATCAATGAACGTGCTGAACGCGTCCACGAACCCATCCTTGTCCAGTTCGGGACTTGCTAGCCAACGTTGCAGCGTGAGCGTTGTCCCATCAGCGGACAGTGCCGGACTCTCAAGACGTTCGTAGAGATGGTGCCCACATAGCTGCAAGACTCTCGCGAGGACATCCTCGCGCTGACTGGGCGCAACCCCAGCCAGAGATCCGATCCGTGCAGTGAGCACGAGATGTTCGCCGTTCAATCGACACAGCAACCGCAAGCGGCCACCGATAGCCAGCTCGAGTGTTCCCGTCTCGTCGAACTTCGGGTCACGTACGCCAAGATATGCCAAGTAGTCAGCCCATCCGGGTACCGAAGTATTGAGCGCAGAGTTCATATTTTGGTTCCAGTCGATGTGTTGTGTTGTGCCTGCGCGTCTGGCACCGGCGCCGAAGGCGCTGCAGGTTGCCCAGCACCAGCACCAGCATCAAGGGTCTCCGAGTGCGTTGGTTCTAGCTCGAAATGCCCATCTGTCTGCCGTAAGCGATTGGCTAGAACAATGATCTCTGCAACCGCCGGGATCAAGGATCTTGGAATAAACCTAAAGACATCCTGCTTGTATAGGCTGCGCGCCAGCGGGATATTCTGAATAACGGGTACGCCATTTCGGCGGGCTATCGCCATGATGTCCCGGGCCGCTTCGTCGGCTCCCTTGGCAATAATCAACGGCAATGGCGCGATGTTTGGTTCATAGTACAAAGCGATGGCGAGGTGAGTTGGGTTCGTAATCACAGCGCTGGCCATCGGCACTCGCTCGGCATCGCCGAGCACGAGTTCACGAAAGAAGTCGCGTCGGCGATTCTTAAGTTCTGGGTCGCCTTCATTTTCCTTGTATTCGCGTTTGATATCTTGTTTGGTCATCATTAGCTTGCGCATCAGCGAGTGCCTTTGCCAAAGCACGTCAAAAACCGCCAGTGCCGCCAAACACGACACAACGAGTAGGGTGAACTGCGCCATGATTTGACCGATACCACGCTGTATCCCCGCAGGACCACCCCATGGTATGTTGAACAGCACTGCGAGATTGCCGCGGATAACCAACCAAACAACCAAGACAAATATGCCGGTCTTGATCACCATTTTCAGGGTGTCTACCAGCGTACGAACCGAAAAGATTTCCTTGATGTTTTGTACGACGTTGAGCTTCTTCAGACTCGGGGTGACGGACTTCACAACGAAAAGAGGGCCTGTTTGCAGCCAGTTAAATAGAACGGCTAGCACTATCGTAGTGACCAGCGGAATGAAGATCAGCGGTAACGCGATGGAGGCGAGTTCCTGAACGATGCGCAGCGCCGCAGTAGAAAAAGGCTCGTCTAGATGGCGGGTTGGTGTCGAAATGAGTTCCACTAGACGTGATGCGATCCGGGCGCCGTCAAGAATCAGGTAGCCTGCTAAGCAGCCGAACAATAGGAGTTGGACGAGGTCGTCACTACGTGCAACTTGTCCGTCGCGCCGCGCATCAAGAATCCGCTTCCGTGTCGGCTTCTCTGTCTTTGTGCCGCTCATTTGGCCACCGACAGTGCATGGAACATGGTCTCGCGCATGCTCTCCGTCATCACCCCAAAGTGCTGAAAGAGCCAGGCGGCGTAGAGCGCAAGCATGAGCGATGAAAGCACACTCTTAACAGGCATTGCCAACACGAAGACTTGCATGCGAGGCGCAAAGCGTCCAATTAACCCGAAACCGAGCTCGACGAGGAACAACACTATGCAAATTGGCCCAGCGATAACGACCGCTGTACGGAACAAGTAATCAAGGCGCTGAAGCCACCACGAGGAATCCACGGCGTCAAAGTGCGGCCACCAAGCATGGATTGGCCACAGCCTGTAGCTTTGATAGAGCGTGTCGATCAGCCAGCTCATCCCACCTGCGACCAGAAATACCATCATGAATGCTTGGTGAATTAGTCCCGCTAACGTGGCAACTTCGTTACCCGAGGTGGGATTCAGTACGCTCGCAACTGATGCGCCACTTTGATTGTCAAGAATCGATCCGACAGACTCGGCTGTCCAAAACAGCAGCGCAGCAGGTAGCCCAAGAAGCAGTCCCGCTATGGTTTCCTTTATTAGTACGGATCCAAACTCGACAAGCGTCCAATTCGGAGTTGGTAACTGCGTCTGCAACCATGGTTGAAGCGGCAGACACAGAGCGATGATCAGGCCCATTCGCAACAAGCCGGGCAATGTGTCACCTCGGAAAAACGGCAATATCGCAATCATGGTCAGCGCTCGTGGAAGAGACGCTATATACGTGAGAATCGAGTGCCGGTACGGCTCGAGCGCGACGAGGAGTGCGGTGTTCATGATCCGAGCATGGGCATCAAGTCCAGCATGTCGACCAAGAAAATATGTAGTTCGCGAGAAATCCAATGGCCCATGATCATTAGTGCGAACAGCGTGACGATCAGCTTCACTAAGAACGGTAGCGTCTGATCATTGACCTGTGTTGCCGCTTGGGCCAAGCTCACTAGTACCCCAGCGAGCGTTGCGCACACCACAACCGGTGCAGACAATTTGAGCGTCAAGAATAGCGCTCGCGTGATGAAAGTGATGAGGTCGTCAGGGCTCATTTTGCGTAAGAAATAACAAGTCCGTGCAAAAGTCGCGACCAACCATCGGCCATCACGAAGAGCAGGAGTTTCAGTGGCAAGGACACGGTCATGGGCGACATCATCATCATGCCCAATGCAAGCATGACACTCTGAACGATGAGGTCGATTACAACGAAGGGCAAATACAGCAGGAAGCCCATCATGAACGCATTCGTGAGCTCGCTCACCAAGAATGCGGGCATGAGGACCATGAAATCATGATCGGTTACCGAGCTGGCCATCTCCGGCGGCCACAACTGCTTGACCGTATCGACGAAGAAACGCAATTGAGCCGGATCGCTATGATTCAGTAGGAAGTCGCGTAATGGCGCGGCTGCTCTCGCCAATCCGTCAAACAGGGCAGGTAGAGAACTCATGGCGGCCGGGTTAGCTGCGATTGAGTGATACATCGCTTGACCTACCGGCGCCATGACATAGCAGGTCAGTACCGTTGCTATCCCGTAGACAGCAATATTGGGCGGAATTTGCTGTACGCCAAGCGCATTGCGTAGCAACAGGATTACAACTGAGATCTTGACGAACGAAGTCGTCATGACTACGAGTATCGGTACTAGGCTGAATAGCGCAAGGTAGATCGCAAGGCTGACCGGGGAGGCTTGGTCGATCATGACGTACCACCGGCTACGCGACCAATCATGATGCCGGGTTGTCCGTCGATTTCTACAAGTTCGCCCGTCGCAATAAGGTGGCCGTTTGCCCGAACGTGAACAAGCTGCGCCATTGGGCGATCAAGACGAATTACCCTGCCGGATCTAAGCGAACTAAGCTCGCCGATCGGGATTTCCCATGTGCCAACATCAAAGGTCAGTGCAACAGGAATCTCGTCTAGTGGGCCGCCGTCATCTGCGTCCATGGTGGGTTCGCTCGGTATGTCACCGGTCTTCGATGATGTTTCTGCTCGATCCATGTCCAAGCGATCAACTTCATCGTGAAGATCGTCGTCGTCGAGAAGTTCGCGCGAGTCATTCATGAGTACGTCCAAGATTGTTAGGGTGTATGGCGAGGTCGGCTCTGCTCGGAGCACACGGTGTTCGCGGTAGCAGAACACCATATATGGGCCTTGTTCGCCAATGTAGGGATTGAAGAAGACGATATCGCCCGGGCGCACAGTCTTCAGACTACGAAGTGGTACGCGTGCGTTGCCAATGACCGCACGAGCGGACAGTGGTACCGCGTCAAAGGGAGGGCGATAGCCGCTGACGCGTGCAGCACCAGGTTTGCCGCGCCTGGAGTTCTTATCGATTGCGACAAGGGTTTCCTGAGCCAACCGAGCGTAGAGATGAAAGCTATGCGGCGACCCGACGTCGACCGTTTCCAATGCGACACTCAGTAGCTCTTGGGCAGTCACCGCGTTTGGCGATTTGGCCCGCTGCACAAGGGTCAACGACGCCTCGCCGATGACATCAAACGCCGCAAGCCATTGCCTCAAGGCGGTAGTCACTATTAGTTCGAGAAGCGCGTCGGGCAGCTCAGCCGATGCAAGCTCTGAAGTCTCGTGAGCGAAAGTGAAGCGGATCGCTTGCTCGGGTATCCACAATTCGAAATTTCTATCGGCACACCGACCTTCGATGTGGATGCAGGAGGCGTCATTTACCGAGTCGCCTTGCTTCCAAGCGAGTTGCCAGGCTCGGCCTGCAAAACGAATAGGACCAATGCGTGCGCGAGAGAGCAAGTCGATTGCTGTTGCAGCTGCCCTGCTTAGTACACGTAGCCGCAATGTGGCGATGGGAAGTGCCTGCGCCGACATCATGGCAACTCCGTGTCCGCGCTACCGATCGGTTGGGTCTCGTTTGCGTCGCTGACGATACGTACTTCGATTTGTCTGTTCAGGCGCCGCGAGAGGATCTTGGCAAGATCTTGTTGGTTGTCCCGCAACCAGGCTGCGACGTGTGCAACCGCCGGGGGCGCTAGTACGATGTCCATCTGTTGCGCCGTGCCGCGAATGTGCAAGGCGGTTCCCGCAAGCGCGGTGGATCGGAAAACGATCATCGCTTGTGCATCCCAGGTCTTGCCAGAATTTTCGAAGCGTATGATCTGGTCCGAAAACTCTGCGCCAGTTGCGCCCAACAGGCCTGTCCCATGGACGTCGCCGGGAATAACCTGGACCGCGCCAGACACGGGCACGGCGTGATTAGGGCCCACCATGCTAGGCGCTAGCATGCCCGTCGGCATGTACGCTGATACGACCTTGGTCGCATCGGTGTAAAGCGGCGCCTCGGCGGAGGGCTCTCTCTGATCAAACTGCGAAGCAAGTGCAGACGCTCGCGTTGCATCGGGCATCGCGTCTTCGACGGAATTCTCGAGCGCGCGCTCTTTATCCCGCAAATGCCGGGCGAAGGTACGCGCATCTTCCCGAGAACACCGGGAGGTCTCAAGATTTGACCGCGAGGTTCCATTGGTTGGACTTGATTGAGTGATAGCACTGTGAGTAATTGACGTCATGCTCAGCGTTCCTTTCCTATGGCTGCGCGGGCATCACATAGCTGGCTCAGTTGCCGCTCCTGCCGCATCACGCATAGTTTTCTGTGTTCCTTTTCCGTCTCAGAATTAATGTGTTCGAGCTTCTGTTGTTTGCGCTGCGCCAGAACCATCAGGATTCTGCGCTTCTCGACTTCCTTCTCCATCTCCTCATGGATGCCATTCAGTTCCTGGCAGTGCTCGGAAAGCTTGAGGATCGCCGCCCGCATGTCTTGTACAGTCCATCGCGCGAGCTCCAACTCGTTGACGGAGGAGGGGCGCTGGCGCAGTTCTTCGAACAGTTGTTGCTCGCGTATAGGAAGACTGTCTTGCGCACGCTTCAATTGCACAAGTTTCGTCTCGTATGCCAAGGCTGCCTCTTCAACGCGACGTTGTTGGCGCGACCAAGCGCGTGTCGCGCTTCTCAAGCGCTCCTTCTTGACCCTTAGCAACGCAGCGGTTATCTCAGGCATGTCTGTAACGCCTTTAACATTGCATCGAACGGCACGCTCTCTTGCCGCGGTTGCTTGAGGAACGTACGAATTTTGTCGATCTTCAAAATGGCCTCGTCGGCGAGCGGATCGGTTCCCTTTTGATACTCGCCAATTCGCACAAGAAGTTCGACCTCCTCGTACTTCGCCAACAGTGTGCGCAATTTCTCTGCGAGGGCCGTGTGCTGTGCGCTGACCACGCGTTGCATGACACGACTCAGGCTGGCGAGCACGTCGATGGCGGGGTAGTGTCCTTTTGCGCTGAGGGCACGTGAAAGCACGATGTGACCATCGAGCAGTGATCGAACTTCGTCCGCCACTGGCTCGGTCAGGTCGTCGCCCTCGACTAAAACTGTGTAAAACGCTGTAATAGATCCGCCACTGCCTGGCCCGGCACGTTCAAAGAGTCGCGGGAGCATCGCAAACATTGAAGGTGGGAAACCCTGACGTGCGGGTAGCTCGCCGGCAGCTAGTCCGATTTCCCGTTGTGCACGCGCAAGGCGGGTAACTGAATCCATCAGCAACAAAACCCGCTTCCCCTGATCGCGGAAATACTCGGCGATGGTGGTGGCAACAAATCCCGCCTTCAATCGCTCCATGGCTGGACGATCAGAGGTGGCAACAACAAGAACGGACTTGAGCCTTCCTTCTTTTCCGAGCTCGTGTTCCACAAACTCACGCACCTCTCTGCCACGTTCACCAATGAGCGCGACTACACACACGTCGGCTTCCGTACCGTTAACCAACATGGACATGAGTGTCGTCTTGCCCGCGCCGGCCGCCGCAAAAATCCCGATACGCTGACCTTCCGCACATGTCATCAAGGCGTCCACGGCGCGAACACCAACGGCCATGGGCTTGGCGACAAGATCACGCGACAAAGGATCGGGCGCACCGGCATCCACCGCGCGCTTATTGGTCAGAGGATGAGTTGCTGTGCCATGCCCCCACAGACGGCCAAAACCATCGAGGACTTGGCCGAGAAGGCCATTGCCTACGTCGATGCAATATTTCTCATTGGTAATTTCCACTTCGGTGCGATCGGAAATGCCGTCCAATTCACCAAATGGCGCGAGCATGGCGATTCCAGCGTCTATACCTACCACCTCGGCCGGGCGCTTCCAGCCTGCGTCAGGGCATCTGAGTAGACAGAGATCGCCGACACGAGCGCGAGGTACCCGCGCGCGCACTACTGTGCCGGCGACACGTTCCACGCGACCCCCTATTGTGACGGGTGCAAGCGCATTTAGGCGTTGCCCCAGAGAGGTGAGGACTTCATCAATTGAGCTCAATTCGCTCATGACCATGTCCCTCCGTGTTCATATCCTTCGGTGCAGCTTCGCTGGTGGCATTGCCCACAGCTGTGATCATGTCCAACTGTCGCTGCAAATCGAACTCCACCGTGCCTCCAGTAGCCTCCACCCGACACGCGTTTGGTGTGATTTTGCTGCTGCCGTGAATCTGGAATTCAAGTCGCGGAAAGTCCTCTTGCTGTTGTTTCAACCATGTCGACAGCTCTTTGGCATGCTCCGGCGCGACTACTACTCGTACTGTGCCGTGAGTTGCCGCCAGCGTGTCCAAACTCTCACGCACCAAGGATTGAATGCGCGTGATAGAGGGGACATCCGCCAGAAACCGGGTGATAACTTCCACGGCAACGTTTGCCACACTGTTCTGCAAATGCTCCAGTGACTTGGTACGCTCGTTACTCAGTCGAAGCGACTCCTGTAGGGCCTCCGCCTGCGCGGCATTGAGGCCGTCCAAATACCCTTGCTCCCGTGCTTTCTTGTATGCGAGATCCGCCCAGGCAATTGTGTCCTCACCAGTCTTTTGAGCTCGTGCCATAAGCTCGCGAGCTCGCACGAACATTCCGTGGTCTTCGGCCTTCAATATTCGCGTGCCCGCAATCATGCGTATCCCGTCTTCTTGAGTTAGCGCGAACTTTGCAGTTGCAGTTCGCGCCACATGCGTTGAATCCATGGCCAAATCTCTGAGTGTTGGGTCAAAACTGGTCGATCAATTCTAGACAGCATGGCCAGAGGCGGCAGTTTCAAGAGCAATCGACGACCCAGCGCAGTGGGTAGTTGCTCGCACGCCGCTATCAGCACATGCAATCCGATGACCGGAGCGCGGGTCGTGAATGAGGCGGGAGTGACCTCAACGTTGGCGAATCCCTGACTAAGACCGTCACCGATCTTTAGCGCTGCCTGTTTGCATAGAAAGTCGTATCGCTGTTCGCCGAGCGCGGTGTGCCACGCCAGACGTTCTTCTCGTCCAATGGCGCGGCGAACGTGCTGTGCCAGCAGCACGTGGCCGAGGTAGTCCGCTAGCCGCAAGAAAGCGGCGCTGTCAGTGTAGAGTGCGATGGAGGCCTCAGGGCCATCCCAGTCCAGCCAAACGTTGTGCTCGATCCCTATTTGTCTCAAGATGTGCTTGGACAGCTCACCTTGCTCTATGGCGCTGCTAAAAAGTGTGTAGCACCAGGGCTGGTCCACTAAGCGCTGACGCCAGCCCGTGTGCATATAAAGGCTGGGCAACATGTTAAAAAACCATACGGCCGCCGCCTTATCCATCGGTAAGGCGGAGCACGTCTGGTCTCTGAAAGGCCGCTTTCGCACGCTCATGAATTGGCCCCCCGAGCTTCAACCTCTGTAGGTTCCGAAGCATCCGATTGGCGGAGTGCATTGAGCCAACGACGTCCGGTCCCGCTTAAGCTCAGGGCCAACGCAGAAACAATGCCCAAGCTGAATGCGACGATACCGCCGATCATTGCCATCCCCCAACTCGAACCCTTGGCCTGCACCTGCGCTATCTGTACGTCCCCTGTCGCATCTTCGTCCGCTGGCGTCGTCACGATCGAGACTCGTGACGGATCGAGTTCAGGCACTGAATGCGCCACAAGCTCTCGAATGCGCGGCACGATATCGCTCAGATCGGCCGAAGGACGATATTTAATAAAGACACCGGCGGAAGCAGTGATTGCGGGGCCAGATAACGATGCCTTGCGAGGCAGGACAGGAAGTACTCGGACATAGACAACATCGTCAAGTTGCGAGAGCGTGTCCTCCAGCTGCTGAGCGAGCGCATAGACGTAGCGTGCTTGCTCCTCCAAAGGAGAGGAAACAATGCCGTCTTTTCGAAATACCTCACCTAAAGTAGTGAAGTTGCGCCGAGGCAAACCATTTGCGCGAAGTACACTGAGAGCTTCCGCTTGCTGAGACGTGGAGACTCGAACCGCAACCGTGCCATTCTTGTCCAGTGTTTTGGAAGATTCGATGCTTGCCGCGGATAGAACAGAAACAACCGTATTAGCCTCCGACTCCGGCATGGCGGTCAATAGTTCGATTTTGCTGTCACCACATGCAGCTAGGCAGCAAGTCAACACAAGAAAAATGGAGAGTAGTGTTCCGCGCATCATGGCTGGATCTATTGGATATGCGTCAACTGCTCAACGTTTTTTGAGGCTTGGGAAATTAATCGAGAAGATATCTCGTTGACGAGACTCGTCTGGATCACTGCTGCTTGCACACCAAGCATTGTTCCTGCTGAAACCGCTGCGCTATCCTGCGAAGCAACGGAGTTAAGTGCAGCGCGAAGACTTTCGTTTTGCTCTTGAATAGCTTGCAACGCTTTTGAGAATTCCTCCGCAACACCGTCATCCGGTTGGGGAAGTTGGGGAATTGCTTCAACTGGGGCGACAGCGTTGAGGATTGAATCAGCACCCGTAACATCAACAATGTTCATGGAATGCTCCTAAAATATGAAAAATGTTTTATAAGGAGTTATCGCCGCCAACCCTCTGAAGAAGATTGGAAGCCTCGCCAAAAAAATCATGAATCAATCGGAAAAGCGGCTCACGTTGAAGTTCGGAAAGTTTTTCCTGGTGAAAGATTATTACATTGTCTTCGCCGTCTAAGCCTGTAGTAAATCTTGGTGCTTTTCTCGATAAATCATTTCTCTGCAAAAGAAATTTAAAAAGGTGACAGTTATCCTGATTGGAGATATTTTTGATTGTTGAGTGAATTGTTAAAATGCCATTGTCGTCAATTGATAAATTGATGGGCAGTTGTTCTTCAATTGTTAAAACATAGTAATCTCTAGCTGGGACGCCGCTAGTGTCCGCTAGGCCAATATCTTCAAGAAAATTTCGAATGCTGCTGTGAAATTGATTTATGTATATATTATGTTCTGACATTGCTGTTGTGAATGTTTATAAAAAATGCATTAAAATTGATATTTTGTTTAGATATCATCAAGCTTCCTTTTAGACGCCAAGCGTTGGGCGCGGCGTCGATTAGTATGAAGAGAATCGGTCCAGTTCGCGGCTATTGCTGCGTTCTCTAGGAGGGCGGTAGGTGATCCCGAGCACGGAAGTGCATCCAAGCTTGTTCTGCAAGGAGTACGTGCAGTACCAGTCGTTGGTGGCAACGCGTTCGCTTAAGGCCTCTAGTCACCTAGGCCAAGTCCTGCCTCATCTAAGCCTCGTAAGAGACGACGTCTGGTACGCAATAGCCGGCAACGTAGTGTCGTCGACGTAATGTTGAGAAGGCTTGAAGCCTCAGCGTATGGAAGACCATCCAAGGAGACGGTGAGCAATGCCCTTCGGGTATCATCATCGAGCTCTTCGATCAGGGTTTCCAGGCGCTCGAGCCTTTGGGATTGAGATAAGAGATGCTCCGGGTTGTCATTGCCGCTCACAGTCGATGGCCCATCGTCTGTCGTAACGAGTAGTCGCCGTACCAGTGCCTGCGATCTGTAGTAGCGTCGGACCTTATTGTGGATAATGCCGAATACCCATCCCGCCAACTCGGTGTCGCCTCGATACGACGGTAAGGACCGATGCGCATCCAGCAGTGCATCCTGCAGGATGTCTTCGGCAGCCGACTCGTCCGCCACGCGGTGGCGTACGAAGCCGAGCAGTTTGCCGTAGTCTCTCGATACGGTCTGCTCGAAGAGGGCGCGCTCGGTCCTTTGCACATCAGGCCTTTTGGACGATATTGGAGAACGTATTTCCAAGCTTTTCATTGTTCTTTGCACAGAGCTCGTGCACAAAGTTCCAGCGTTGCATTTCCGATTGCATCAGCAGCAAATCCGAACTGGTGATGTCCTCCTTTTCACCAAATTCATCCAACTTGGAAAGCAGTCGATCTTCCGCTCGCTTAGCAGCTTGACCAAGTGTGTTGGAAATTTGTTCAAAAGACATTCCTGCAGCCATGTGGCCTCCAAATAAAATCTACGAGATAGCGATGAAATGACCGATCCGAGTATCTCGCGAGCTGAACCGGTCCGATGACCCTAGTGTTCTGTCGGTGATTGATATGAAGAAAATACTGGTCCCGTTTCTCCAATGGACTTGAGCGTATAGCCATCCACCGAGCCGCCTATCAGGATCCGATCGCCGGACTGGAGAACAACGTACGGCACGCGGCCGCGGCTGGTGGCTCTCACCGCCGGCGCTCGTGATGGCGCTGAAGCGGACTTGTTATCAGACGTCCGTAGGAGTGCGACTACACGTACAGCATTCGCGCGCGTGTAGAGGAAATTGACCAAATCCGCACGCTCATCGGCAGAGAATTCGCCGTCCAAGAGCCATCCTCCCGCGCGGCTCTGCGACAACGACGCGCGTGGCTTCCCATCGGAATACTTCATACGGTTCCAGCTAGTAACCCATTCATCTAGCAACTGCTCGGTTGCAGGCGACTTGCGAATCTCTGTTAGGCCGGTCGAAGAGCTTTGTATGGAGCGCGCCCATTCGTTCATTTGCTCCTGCGATTCGGCCAGGCCGCTAAGTGTTGCTGTGCCATCGGGCGCAACGCCAACGCGAAGGTGCTTGCTCAGCTTCGCGGCACTGATTTGAGCGGCGTTGCTCAATTCATTGATGGCCATCAGCTTGTTCTGCACTCGCACTCCTTGTGTTCCAAGCGCGTGCAAAAGTCCGTTGAGTTGGCGTCGAGTCGGGACGTACCCCTCTACAACGACGCTCCCATCCTTCCACGTCAGACGTGTGTGCGCTCCCAATCCTTGGCGACGCACTGTTTCCCGCGCAGCGTCAAGAGCAACAGTTGATGCATTTTCGACCGTTGTTGCTGCGTTCGGCTGGAGTGCGAGCCCCGCGGTCGCAATGGCCACCGTGACAACAATGCCAACAAGTACTATCGGACGTGGTATCCAGCGCAGCCATCTCGTACTAGATAATCGGTTCTCCGATTCAGTAACCCTGGCTGCAGGAGGCACTTCGGAGCCCTTACTCCACGGGGCAGATTGGTGCTCGACGGTAACTGCAATGCTGCCCAAGTAGACAACCGTACCGAGCGCCAATTTCGTGAGTTCGCTATCCCCACCCTGGGTAAGCGTGCGGCCATTGACTGGTACCACGGAGAATCGGTTGCCCGATTCCAGTACGACGCGGGCATGGTGTTCGGCCAGGTCTGGCCCATCAAGAACGACGTCAGCCGTGTCTGCTGTGCCGACTAGCACGGGCTCGCGAGTCAGATTGAGCGATGCGCCAGCACGTGTGCCCGACAGCACACGCAATTCAATCGCGTCGGTGGGGGTGAGCAATCTTCCAAACATGTATACAGTGACAACACAGGTTTGCCAAAAAACTAGCATTGGTCCTTTGTGTCATCTAATTTAGAACATAGGTTGATGGCGAGTATAATTGCAAAAAACCTTCAAGTGAAAGGTATTCAAATCAATATGAATAGGCTGATGTTGGAATAAAACTTTACTTAATTCTCAATAAAATTTCAATTTGCATTGAAAATAAAGGATTAATTTATATTGTTGGCATGATTTTATATAACGTATTATTTCTAGTGTCATTCGTGATTTTGTGGTTCCGGGGCGTTGGAATCCGGAGTGGTATAGGTTGTAGGCAACTGTCGCGTTGCATATCGACTGCAGAGGGGATGTGATGCCGCGCGGTCGTGTGTGAAGACGAGCATGGTTGCGCTGTAAATGCACGGCGCTTGGTAGCGGGCTCGATACGTCTCAATAGACGATTGGTCGCAGCGGTAGCGCTAGGGAAGGGTGCGGACCTCGCTGGCGCTGAGAACCGGTACTCGCGCATAGGGTCGGTAAGGGCCAATCGCGTTGAATGAACCGGCGGCTAAGCCGTCCAAAAGGGCGGTCACTCGGAAAGGCCGGAAAACGGAGGCGCGGTGTGCTTCCGTTGGATGTCTGGCTGGTGCCAAAACTGGTGATCTTGCTTGACACGTTAGGTCGACGCTTGATTTGGTGTGTCGGCCACCCCGCCATGCGCAGGAGTTGGCGTCGAGCAATGAGATGGCTTGTGCGACGGGTGAGGTCTCATGAGGGGCTCGCCCGAGCTATGTTCACCTGCCGCTTCCCTGGTGAGGATTGGATCATCTCGCTGTTCTGGAGGTGGCCCCTTTTTTGTCGCTTCCTTTGTTCCTGGGCTTCTGGAGCATGGACTGAGGAATATGTTGCGTCGAATATATAAAATTTGAAGGAATTTGAGTAACGTCTTATCGAGTGTGGCTGTAGTGTAAGGCATAATGATGAATTGTAGACGATGGTATTTCTTTAGAAAAAATACTCGGTAGAATTTCATATGAATGGTGTTGGGCTTGATATGGATATGAAAATTCTATTTCAAATGCGATATTATTTATTTGCAAATCAAAATAATCGATGGCGACAGTCAAAAATCAAGCAAATCATTCTATGGATGAGCTGCGCAAGTTTGGATGCGCAGCGGACTGGAAGGGGTGGTCTCAGGTGCGCCAGAATGTGGGCGAAGACTATCTCGTCGCTATAAAAGGTGCGTCCGAATCGATGGCAATGACGAGTGGTGCACCATCCTCATCTAATATGGTTGCACTGGTCTGCGGCAATTTGGCGGGGGGGCTAGGCAACATCAACGCGCAAGCACAGGTCAAAGTACTTTGCCCGGACCGGGTGGCAGCATATTTGGCTTTTATTGATAAAGGGTTGCACTTTCCAATTGGTCGCAGTGGGCCGCGGAAAGATTGCGTTGTTTGCTTTTTACCCAAGAATGCCTGCGAGGACGATTCTTCGCTACGAAGATGGCTTGCATACTCGGTGTTGGTGGATTGCCCTCAGGCTCGCGATATGCTGGGCTGGTTACGGATTCGCGAGGCATACACGCTTGTCGGTTACCTTCTTATGCGGCATGTCGATAGTCGAACGAGAATAGCGGATATTTGCAAGGAGTACGGGCTTTCTAGTTCGCATTTCAGAAAAACGTGCAAACGCCTCACAGGATGCAGTGCTAAATCCATCCTTATGGAGTGTCGATCGGTCCATGCGCTAGTTGATATCTTAACGACGGATCGGTGTGTGTTAAATATTGGTATGGTAAATGGGTACGCCACTGCGTCTCATATATCAAACGAGATACAGAAAAGATTTGGAAGTAGTCCTTCAGATTTTAGAAAAGATTCAATTTTTACGGAAAAAGTGGAGTAGCAATGGCATCGGATGTCGCATCTTTGGTAAGAGAGTCGTTAGTGTTGTTGGGTTGTGATGAAGGGAAAATTTCCCAGTTCGATCACCATTCGGCGATTGAGCTATCATTCTCGTCGGTTCCGAGTATATACATATCTGACAACGATGGGGATGTCTGGGTATGGTCGCGTTTTGTCGATTGTGGGCTTGATAAATTCATGAGCAATAGTCAAAAATTGCTGCCAATCCTAATCAAGTATCATCCGTGGTCAAGAACGGGGCAAGTTCAGATCGGAGAGGATTCGAGTGATATAGAAATTAAGGCGATGATCCACGGAGACTATTGCTTTGATGCGGAGAATTTCTCGAAAGCCCTTAATGGATTCTATGGGGAGTTGTGTGGTATATGTGAGATAATGAAGTGAAAATTGAAGTGGCGTTTATATTTATTGAAATTTCGTTTTGAATGGTTTGTGGTGTAGCGAAGTATAATTTTTTATCTATAGTCCGCCCGCAAACCGCCAGCTCGAACTGGTGGCACTGAACGACTCGCGTTTATCTATCCGGCCTGTGGCGGGCACTTCCAAAGTGTCCTTGGCCTGCATGAAAAAGCCGCACGCTCCCGTCCCGATTAGTGTGAAGGCGTCAGAGGCGCCGGAAGTCCAGACGGGTCTACGGGTGCGACGGATGGTCGTTGCTGCCATGTCGATGCTTCGCGAGCTGCGGAGAGCAAGAGAACTTACTGCATGGGCTGAAGGCGAAGCTGCCCTGGAACTCCTTGCCACTGCGCAATACGGCCCACGCGATGCGCGCAATCTTGTTAGCCAAGGCGGTCACGGCGACATTAGTCATCCTGACCGCCTCCGCGATCGCGAGCGAATCATTAAAGTCGTTCTTCTGTGACTTCACGAACGGCTTGACGTACTGGGCAGGCAGCAACTTCACGTCATGGCCAAAGCCCAGAAACTTGCGCGCCAAGTACTGGCTGCCGCAGCATGTTTCCATGCCGATCAGGCACGGTGGGTGACGAGCCACGAACTCGATGAGCTGAGTGCGGTTGAACCTCTGGCGACAGGTGACATGGCCTGCGTGATCTGTGCCCACAACGTGAAACCAGCGCTTACCGAGATCAATTCCGAGAGTGATCGTGCCCATGATCGGCTCCTGAAGTGAAAGTGCCACGATAGAACAAGCGGGCGGACCATTCCATTAGTTTCCGACGGCCTGGCCTATGGTCGGCGGTTTCGATGCCTGAACGTAGTCGACGATTACACGCGCGAGTGCGTGGCCATCGAGGTTGATACCTCGCTGCCAGGCTTGCGGGTGAAGCACAAGTGCTTGAGCGGCTGAAGGAGATGCGAGGCTTGCCCGCGTCCATCACGGTGGACAACGGTCCGGAGTTCGCTGGTAGGGTACTCGATGCATGGGCCTACGAAGCAGGTGTCACGCTGTCGTTCATCCGGTCCGGCAAGCCAGTGGAGAACGCACACATCGAGAGCTTCAACGGGCGGTTCCGCGATGAATGCCTGAATGAGCACTGGTTCGTTTCAATGCGCCACGCCAGGCAGCTGATTGAGGAATGGCGTATCGAGTACAACACCGAGCGGCCTCACAGCTCGTTCGGCTACCTGACCCCGGTGCAGTTTGCGCAGGGGCATGAGCAGAAAGAGTTTTTAACCTCGGACTCCACCTGCGCTTCGTGCTAAAACCGGGGGCAGGTCAGCCTGCGTACAGGCGCTTGCCTGTCGCGTGGCAATTGTATTCGCCGCAGGTGTGGGCTGAGGACAGCGAGCGCAGGGCAAAGGCGGGGGTTCCTGCTGACGAGGTGCAATTCGCCACCAAGCCAGAGGTGGCCGTTGCGATGCTTGAGACCTTGTTGGCAGCGGGTGTGCCGCGACACTGCGTGGGCTATGGAGTCGACCGGGGCTTTCGAGAAGCGCTGGCAGCGAAGGGGGCTTGAATATGTGGTTGGCATTACATCGGCCACCGGCCAGGCTTCAACGATCGTCCGGCCATGGGCCACTGAGCGTCAAGAGCCGGCAGTATCGCTGCCGGCACGGTCATGGCGGTCGATCACCTGGCGCGAAGGCAGTAACGCTGCCCTGTGCAGCCGCTTTGCCGCCGTGCGAGTCCGTTGCGCGAGCGGCAACACCGGACACTATCGGCTGCAGCCCGAGCAGTGGCTGTTGACCCAATGGCCAGAGGCGCAAGCGGAGCCCGAAAATATTACCTCTCAAACTTGCCCGAAAGCACCTCGACGCAGGAGCACCGGAGCATTGCTGCCTATGGGTTCTTGGTGGCACGGCGTTTGAAGGGCGCCCCCGACGTGTTGAGTAAAAAACGTCGCACCTCTCCAGAAATCTGCCTTACCCGAAGGTTACGCGCCGCGGAGAAGTCCTTCGGGCGCAAAGACACGTCCCAGACTCGATTCTGCTACTGGCGGCCCGACTGCTCCGACAGACGCAGTGCAATTGGTACAACCTGCCGTGTACAGGTCGATTAAATTTGTGGCACAGTAAGATTAGGCGTGGCGCACGCGCAAAAATTGGCGTGCGCTGGTGAAATCAAACAAGCTTACGCGATTGCATAGCGGTCACGGTTTTTGCCCGCAATCCACGCCGGCGCGCGCCCGCGGCCCGACCAAGTTGCTCCGGTTTTGGGATCTTGATATTTGGCAGCAACCGCACGCTTCACTTTGGACCTGCCTTTGGAGCTAAATCCGAGGTCCTCCGCAGTAAGGCTGTACTCCGCAATTATCTGTGTGACTTGAGCAATCACTTGCTCAAGCTCTCTGAGGCGTGCAGCTTCGACCTGTTCTTCCAGTTTCTTCTGTTGAGCGATAAGTTCTTTGTAAGTAGCCATGGTTTCCTCCGTTTTTCGATGTTACTGCGCGAATGATACTTCAGCTGTTGAGTTAAAGAAATGCTGCTGTGATGAATTTTCGTAAATTCTACACAAAACGGCGAACGATGCGAAGCTCCTTCATTTCCTCTGCTAAGAGGAACTTAGCACTTCGCTGGCGCATTGGGTAAGAGCGCCGCGTTGGCGTTGTTCGAAAACAGTTTATTAACAGCAAGGAAAGGGCCTGCGATCACCTTCAAGGGAAAAATTTTTGATCGAGTCATCCAAAACCACCATAGCGCCGCAGTCTGATCTATATAGAGTGCCATGGCAATTACATGGCCTTGACGGCAGGGTGCGAATAGAGACGCGAGAGCGTAAAATTGACTACCCAGCTCAGGCGGTTGGACTAGTCCTCTGCGTCATTGAAAAAGCCCCCCCATTCGTGATTGGATCAGGTGCATGGGAAGAATGAATCTGAGCGGGTTCGAGCGTGAGCAATTGCTGGCTGCGACGCGCAGCCGCACCATGGACGAGCGCCGCTGCAGCCGCCTGAAAAGCTCGAAGCGCGTGTTCTGAATTACACGCTCAAGCGCAAGCCCGCGGACGGAGTGACGCATTGGAGTAGCTACAAGCTTGCCGCGGAACTG
>Ga0070659_100000168_pt1 | contig 50623 bp, 48 predicted proteins | sample KBSC23metaG_FD_64666 | JGI IMG/M metagenome (GOLD analysis project Ga0070659, IMG submission 64666) | Corn rhizosphere microbial communities from Kellogg Biological Station, Michigan, USA - KBS C2-3 metaG | ecosystem: Host-associated > Plants > Roots > Rhizosphere > Soil ... | reverse complement strand
TCCGCGAGCTCGCGGAGGAGACCGGCTACCGGGCCGAAAAGATGACCGACCTCGGCCGCTTCCACAGCTCGCCGGGCATGGCCTCGGAGGGCTTCAGCCTGCTGCGCGCCGAGGGGCTGACGCGGGTGGGTGCCGGCGGCGGGGTGGAAGGCGAGGAGATCGTGGTGCACCGGGTGAAGCTCGCCGAAGTCGCGGATTTCGTCGCGATGAAGCGCGAAGAGGGCTGCGCGATCGACGTGAAGCTGCTGCTGTTGCTGGCGGATGCCATCCTCACCTGACCGTCACCCCCGGCGAAGGCCGGGGTCCACAGGGGAGTCAGCATGGATTCCATTGAGAAGGCCGCCCTGTTCCCTGGGCAATGGGACAGTGACGTAACTGTCCCCGGGACAGTGAGGTGACTGTCCCAGACTGTCGCGATCCTGCTCCTCCTCTCATCCGTCATGCTGAACGCAATTCAGCATCCATGACCACGGACTGCGCGAGACTGATGGGACAGTTACCTGACTGTCCCAGGGACAGTTAGGTAACTGTCCCTAGACTGTCCCTAGCGGAAATTGTCGGCGTAGGCCTGGAGCTTGAGCCGGGGCTGGCCGGCCGGGACGATGTGGGCGTCGATGCCCTGGCGGATCGCATAGGCCTGGGCCGCCGCCAGCGTCGGGAAATCGAGGCGGAGCTGCTCGACCGTCTCGGCGCCGCCGGCCCAGCCGGTGAGCGGATCGGGGCGCTTGGCCCGCGCGGATTCGAACTCCAGCACCCACGCGCCGGCGCGCGCCCGGCCGGACTGCATCGCATTCTTCTCGCGCTGGTAGATCCGGGCGGCCATGGCCGCGTCCCGTGCCACGACTCGCCGGCCGCCGCAAGGACGGGAAAGTGACAGTCACTAGTGACTGTCACTTTCCCGTCACTTTCCCGACCCCAGCCAGCGTCCGCGGCCCCGCTGGGTTGCTTCGCTTCGCTCGCAATGACGATTGGTTTGTCGGTGAAAGTGACTGTCCCCATGGCGCGCCCGCCTTTACAGGGCGGACCATGGCGAGCGCGCGCGAGAAAAAGGGGATCAGCCGGCGGACGCTGCTGATCGGCGGCGGCGCGGGGGTCGGGCTGCTCGTCGCCTGGCGGCTGTGGCCGCGCACCTATCTGCCCAACGTGCGGGCGGCGCCCGGCGAGACCCTGCTCAACGCGTTCCTGAAGATCGGCACCGACGGGCGGGTGATCGTCGTCGTCCCGCAGACGGAGCTGGGCCAGGGCGCGTGGACGGCGCTGCCGCAGGTGCTCGCCGACGAGCTCGGCGCCGACTGGCGCACGGTCGCGGTCGAGCCGGCGCCTCTGTCGCCGCTCTACGCCAACCGGCTGCTCGCCGCCGAGGCCGCCGGGGACAGCGAGCTGCCCGGCATCCTCCAGGGGCTGGGGCGCTGGTCGGCGCAGGATTTCGCCACCCGCAACGCGCTGATGATCACCGCCGGATCGACCTCGATCCGGGCGTTCGAGGAGCCGATGCGCGAGGCGGGCGCGGGGGCGCGCGCCCTGCTCTCGCTCGCCGCCGCCCGGCGCTGGAACGCCGACTGGCAGGACCTCGACACCCATGGCGGCTTCGTCTGGCGCGGCACCGACCGGCTTGCCTTCGCGACGCTGGCGGAGGAGGCGGCCGGGCTGGCCCTGCCCGAGGATCTGCCGATCCGCGGCGGCGATGCCAACCGGCTGTCCGGGATCGCTTTGCCCCGGCTCGACGTGCCCGCCAAGATCGACGGCTCGGCCCGCTTCGCCGGCGACGTGCGGCTCCCCGACATGGTCTATGCGGCGGTGCGCAGCGGCCCCCCGGGCAGCCGGCTCGCCGCCGTCGACCGGGCCGCCGCCGACCGCGTTCCGGGCACGCTCGCCGTGCTCCGGAACCCGGAATGGGCGGCGGTCGCGGCGACCAACTGGTGGGCGGCGGCGCACGCGCTCAACGCGATCAACCCCCGCTTCCGCCGCCCCGCCAATCTCGCCAGCAGCGCCAGCATCGCTGCCGCGCTCGCCGCGGCGCTCGATTCGGGCGATGGCGAGCGATTGTACGAAGCCGGCGATGCCGACGGCGCCTTCCCCGGCGCGAGCCCGGTCCACGCCCGCTACCAGGTCGGCCTCGCTCCCTCGGCGGCGATCGAGCCGCTGACCGCGACCGCGCGGGTCACCGGCGACCGGCTCGAGCTGTGGGCGCCGACCCAGGCGCCCGGCCTCGCCCGCGCCGCCGCCGCGCGAGCGGCCGGCCTGCCCGAGGACCAGGTGACGCTCTACCCGATGCCCGCCGGCGGCGGCTACGGCCGCAAGCTCGAGACCGATGCGATCGAGCAGGCGGCGATCATCGCGCTGCGCTTGCGGCGGCCGGTCCAGCTCACCTGGCCGCGCATCCAGGAGATCGAGAACGACCGCTGCCGTCCGGCCGCGGCGGCGCACATGACCGCCTGGGTGGCGCAGGGCCGGATCCAGGGCTGGCAGGCCCGGATCGCCGCTCCGACCACCCTGTCGGAGGTCGCCGGGCGGCTCGGCGCGAGCGGCCTGCTGGTCCGCCCCGACGCCGCGGCGGCGGCCGGCGCGGTGCCGCCTTACGGAATCGCCAACGTCGCGATCGACCATGTCCCGACCGATATCGGCATCGCCACCGGCTATTGGCGCGGCGCCGCCCACAGCTACACCGGCTTCTTCACCGAAAGCTTCATCGACGAGCTCGCCCGGACGCTCGGGATGGAGCCCCTGTCGTTCCGCATCGCCCTGCTCGGCCACAATCCCCGCCTGGTGCGGGCGCTCACCACCGCCGCCTCGATCGGCGGCTGGGACGGCGGCCCGCCGGGCAGCGGCATGGGCCTTGCCTGCCACAGCGCGTTCGGCTCCTGCGTCGCCACCCTGGTCGAGGTCGAGGTCAGCCGCGAGCAGCGCCTGAGGGTGCTGCGCGCGGTCTGCGCGGTCGATTGCGGCCGGATCGTCAATCCGGAGATCGTCAAGCAGCAGATCGAGGGCGGCCTGATCCACGGCATCTCGGCGGTCACCGGCAAGCCGCTCGACATCGTCCGCGGCCTGCCGACGGCGCAGACCATCGCCGCCTACGGCCTGCCGGTGCTGCGCGATTCGCCCGACGTCTCGGTCGAGCTGATCGAAAGCGACGAGGATCCCGGCGGAGTCACCGAGCTCGCCGTGCCGACCGCCGCCCCGGCCGTCGCCAACGCCTATTTCTCGCTGACCGGCCAGCGCGTGCGCAGCCTGCCGATCGTGATCGGGGCGCGCGGATGAACGGCAGGATCGGCATCCTCATCGTCAACCTCGGCACCCCCGAGGCGCCGGAAGCGGGCGCCGTCCGGCGCTATCTCGGCGAGTTCCTGTCCGACCGGCGAGTGGTCGAAATCCCGCCGCTCGTCTGGCAGCCGATCCTGCGCGGCGTCGTCCTCGCCACCCGGCCGCGCAAATCGGCCCGCGCCTATCGCATGGTCTGGACCGAGGAGGGCTCGCCGCTCGCCGCGATCACCGCCCGCCAGGCGCGGGCGCTGGACGGCGCGTTCGGGCGGGAGGTGATCGTCGATCATGCGATGCGCTACGGCCGGCCGGCGATCGGCGACAAGATCGACGCGCTGATGGCGAAAGGTTGCGAGCGGATCCTCGTCGCGCCGCTCTACCCGCAATATTGCGCGGCGACGACGGCGACCGCGCTCGATGCGGCCTTCGCCCATCTCGCCGGGCTGCGCCACCAGCCCGCGCTGAGGACGCTGCCGCCTTATCATGACGACCCGATCTATATCGCCGCGCTCAAGAAGAGCGTCGAGGCCGCGCTCGCCGCGCTCGATTTCGCGCCGCAGGCGCTGGTGGCGAGCTTTCACGGCATGCCGGAGCGGACCCGGGCGCTGGGCGATCCCTATCACGATCATTGCCGCACGACCGCCGCCCTGCTGGCCGAGGCGCTCGGCCGCGAGCTGACCGTCGCCTTCCAGTCCCGCTTCGGCCGCGCCAAATGGCTGGAGCCGGCGACCGACGCCGTGCTGGCCGAATTGCCCGCCGGGGGCGCGCCCAAGGTCGCCGTCTTCGCCCCCGGCTTTGCCGCCGATTGCCTCGAGACGCTGGAAGAGCTCGCGATCCGCGGCCGCGACACCTTCCTTAGCGCCGGCGGCACCGACTTCGCCTGCCTCCCCTGCCTCAACGACAGCGATTACGGCATGCTGATGCTCCGGGCGCTGCTGGCGCGCGAGCTTGAAGGTTGGCTGCCCGCGCAATAAGGGCCTCTCCATACGAAAACACAAAGGAGAGGATCATGGCACGCGTTGCAATCGTCACCGGCGGCACCCGCGGCATCGGCGAGGCGATCAGCGTCGCGCTCAAGGAGCAAGGGGTCACCGTCGCCGCCAATTATGCCGGCAACGAGGAGAAAGCGCGCGAATTTTCCGAGCGCACCGGCATCAAATCCTACAAATGGGACGTCTCCGATTACGACGCCTGCATCGCCGGGGTGGCTGCGGTCGAGGCCGAGCTGGGGCCGGTCGATCTGCTCGTCAACAATGCCGGCATCACCCGCGACGGGACGATGAAGCGGATGGAGCGCAAGGCGTGGGACGAGGTGATCGACGTCAATCTCGGCGGCTGCTTCAACATGGCCAAGGCGGTGTGGAACGGGATGAACGAGCGCAAATATGGCCGGGTCGTCAACATCGGCTCGATCAACGGCCAGGCGGGGCAATACGGCCAGGTCAATTACGCCGCCGCCAAATCGGGCATTCACGGCTTCACCAAGGCGCTCGCCCAGGAGGGCGCCCGCGCCGGCATCACCGTCAACGCGATCGCGCCCGGCTATATCGACACCGAGATGGTCGCCGCGGTGCCGCCCGACGTGCTCGAGAAGATCGTCGCCAGGATCCCGGTCGGGCGGCTCGGCAAGGCCGAGGAGATCGCCCGCGGCGTCACCTTCCTCTGCTCCGAGGACGGCGGCTTCATCACCGGCTCGACGCTCAGCATCAACGGCGGCCAGCACATGTATTGAAAATGGGGACAGTCCCTATTTACCAAATAGGAAAAGAGGGACTGTCCCTCTTTTTGGGGGGGCGGATGGGACCGGTGAAGCGCTCGATCATGATCGCGGGGCACGCGACCTCGATCAGCCTGGAGCCGGCCTTCTGGGCGGCGCTGCGCGCGGCGGCGGCGGCGGAAGGGCTGCCGCTCAGCGCCCTGGTCGCGCGGATCGACGCCGAGCGGATCGCGGCGCCGGACCCGGCCAACCTCGCCAGCGCGATCCGGGTCTGGCTGTTCGAGCGCCGGAGCGGCGGCTCCTAGAGCGCGTTGGCGCTGGCGTTGGCGCCGTTCTCGATAAGGTTGTCGACCGCGTTGCTGCTGGCCGCCGCCTCCTGCCGCTGGCGGGCGGCGGCGCGGGTCGCGGCGTCGCGGTTCTTCTCGGCGATCCGGTCGAGCGCGGCCGGCGGCGCGGCCGGCGGCGTCCGGTAGCCGTTGAGCGACAGGCCGGCGATCAGCGCGACCAGCAGGACCATGATGCCGCCGGCGATCAGCGCGCGCCGGGGCCGGGCGCCGCGCCGCCTCATCGCCTGCGCACCGCGCGCTGGGCGGCGGCCTGGGCGGCGCTCAGGATGAGGCCCGGCGGATCGGGCGCGGCACGGGCCGGCGAGGCGAAGAAGATCGGCATTGGAGAGGTTAAGCGCCTGAACGAACGGGCTGGTTCCAAAAGGGGTTTCGTGGCGGTGGCAAGGGCGGGTAGGGGAAAGCATGGCCGACGCTCCCGCCCGCACCATCATTCCCGTCATCCTCTCCGGCGGTTCGGGTACCCGGCTCTGGCCGCTGTCGCGCGGCGCCCGGCCCAAGCAGATGCTCGACCTCCTCGGCGCCGGCTCGATGCTCGCAGTCACCGCCGGGCGGGTCGCCGACGCGGGCCTGTTCTCGGCCCCGGTGCTGGTCGCCGCGCCCGGCCATGCCGAGGCGATCGAGGCGGCGCTGCCCGGGCTCGGCGGCCTGATCCTCGAGCCCGAAGCGAAGAACACCGCGCCGGCGATCGCGCTCGCGGCGCTGGCGGCGGCGGCGGACGACGTCCTGCTCGTCCTGCCGAGCGACCATCTGATCGCCGACGTGGCCGGCTTTCGCGACGCGGTCCGCCGGGCGCTCCCGTTCGCCGAGCAGGGCTGGCTGGTCACCTTCGGCATGCGGGCCGAGCGCGGCGAGACCGGCTACGGCTATATCGAACGCGGACCGGCGCTTGGCGAGGGCGTCCACCAGGCGGTGCGCTTCGTCGAGAAGCCCGACGCCGCCACCGCCGGCCGCTTCGCCGCGGGCGGGCGGCACGACTGGAACGGCGGCATCTTCCTGATCCGCGCCGGCGCCTATCTCGACGCGCTCGCCGAGCATGCGCCCGGGATCGCCGGCGCGGCCAAAGCGGCGATGGCCGGGGCGCGGCGCGAGGGGCGGCGCCTCCATCCCGACGCCGCCGCCTTCGCCGCCTCGCCGTCGCAGTCGATCGACTATGCGGTCATGGAGCAAGCGGCCAGGGTCGCGGTCGTGCCCTGCGCGATCGGCTGGTCCGACGTCGGCAGCTGGGAGGCGCTCCATCAGGTGGCGGCGCGCGACGAGGCCGGCAACGCGATCGCCGGCGACGTGCTCGCGCTCGGCGCCAGCAATTGCCTGATCCGCTCGGAGGGGCCGCTGGTCGCGGCGATCGGGGTCGAGGATCTGGTCGTGATCGCGACCGCCGACGCGGTGCTGATCGTCCCCCGGGCGCAGAGCCAGCGGGTCAAGGAAGCGGTCGAGGCGCTGAAGGAGAAGGGGCGCGGCGAATGGATCTGAGGCGGCTGGGCGGAAGCGGGCTGGCGACGCCGCGGCTGGTGCTCGGCGGCAACGTCTTCGGCTTCACCGCCAAGGGCGAGGAGGCGTTCCGCATCCTCGACCGCTTCGCCGAGGCGGGCGGCGCGATGATCGACACCGCCGACGTCTATTCGAAATGGGTGCCCGGCCATGTCGGCGGCGAATCGGAGGCGCTGCTCGGCGAATGGCTGAAGCGGCGCGGCGGCAACAGGGGCGTGCTGATCGCGACCAAGGTCGGCTACGACGCCGGCCTCTCCGCCGCCGAGATCGCGCGCGCCGCGGAAGGGTCGCTGGGGCGGCTCGGGATCGAGGCGATCGACCTCTATTACGCCCATAAGGACGATGAAACGACGCCGCTCGAGGAGAGCCTGGCGGCGTTCGACCGGCTGGTGAAGGCCGGCAAGGTGCGCGCGCTCGGCGCGTCCAATTATTCAGCGGAGCGGCTCTCGGCGGCGCTCGACATTTCGGAGCGCGAAGGCTGGGCGCGCTTCGAGGTGCTCCAGCCCGAATATAATCTGATGACGCGCGACAAGTTCGAAGGCGCGCTGCAGCAGCTCTGCATCGATCGCGGCGTCGGCGTCCTCCCTTATTACGGCCTCGCCTCGGGCTTCCTCACCGGCAAATACCGCTCCGCCGCCGACAAGGGCAAAAGCGTCCGCGGCGCGCGGATGGACGCCTGTCTGAACCCGCGCGGCTTCGCGATCCTCGCCGCGCTCGACGACATTGCCGCCGAGGCCGGCGCCACCCCCGCCCAAGTCGCCTTGGCCTGGCTCGCCGCCCAGCCCGGGGTCACCGCGCCGATCGCCAGCGCGACTTCCCTCGCCCAGCTTGAGGAATTGCTCGGCGTGCTTACCTTGGAGCTGACGCCCGATCAGGTGACACGATTGAACGCTCTATGAGCAATCGCTTCCTCCTCCTCGCCCTGCTGCTCGCCGCCTGCAGCCAGAGCAGCGCGGAACAGCCGCGGCCGCGGCCGGCGCATGTCGAGACCGCGATCTTCGCCGGCGGCTGCTTCTGGTCGGCCGAGCGCGACATCGAGGCGGTGCCGGGGGTGATCGGGGCGGTGTCGGGCTATACCGGCGGGCGGGTCGCCAATCCGAGCTACGAGCAGGTGGTGCGCGGCGGCACCGGCCATGTCGAGGCGGTGCGGGTGACCTTCGATCCGGCCAGGATCGGTTACGGCCAGCTCGTCCGCCGCTTCCTCCGGACGATCGACCCGACCGACGCGGGCGGCCAGTTCTGCGACCAGGGTCCCAATTATCACACCGCGATCTTCGTCGCCGGCCCCGCCCAGCGCCGCGCCGCCGAGGCCGCGGTCGCCGAGGCCAACCGCATCCTCCACGGTCATGTGGTGACGCCGGTCCGCGCGGCGGCGCCGTTCTACCCGGCCGAGGCCTATCACCAGGATTATGCGCGGCGGAACCCGGTCAGCTACGGCCTCTACCGCCGCGGCTGCGGCAAGGATGCGCGGCTCAGGGCCGTGTGGGGCGCCGAGGCCGCGGCGCACTAGGCCGGCGATTCAGTCGAGCGTCGGCTCCATCTGGGCGACCCGGAAGTCGCTCTGAACCAGGATCTCGTCGAACCGCAGCGCGCCAGTCGCCGCGTCATAGGTGCCGTGGATGTCCACCGGCGGCGAGGCGCGGGGATCGACGGTGCGCAGCCGGAACGCGCCGCTCGCCGGCTGCAGTTCGCCGGAATGGGCGAACGTCCCGTTCGGCTGCACCCCGTAAACCTCGACGCGCCGTCCGCCGCGGCCCGGATTGGCCAGCAGATATTCGAAGAGAAAATAGTGATCGTTCGAGGGCGCGCGCTCGAACAGCACGCCGAGCACCGCATCGGCATCGGCGAGGACGCCGAGATCCGCGATTTGCCGGAGCTGTGCGGTCAGGCCCAGCGCGTAGAAATGCCGGCCGCATTCGAGCCCGACCAGGGCCTGGTCCGCAAGCGGAATGCCGGGCAGATCCTGTTCGGCGGCGGCAAGGACCGCCGCTTTCTGCTTCGGGCCCACCCGCGCCGGCAGCAGCTGATCGGCGGTGCTCCGGTCGACCGCAATTTCCTGTCCCTGCGGCGGATTGGGCAGCCGCTCGGCGGCAAGGCCGAAGCGCGCCGAGATCAGCGCGCTGGCGAAGTCGATGCTGCGGCGCGTGGGCTCGTCGGCGGGCCTGGCCTTTTTCAGCGCCGCCAGCGCGGCCTCGGATCCGATCTTGCCAAGGGCCTCGGCGGCGCGCCGCGCGACCGAGGGATCCTCCGCCGCCAGCGCCTTGACCAGCGCCTCCTCGGTCTCCGGATGAGCTTCGCGGCCGAGCGCGACGGCGGCGGTCGCGCGCAGCCCGGCCGGCCTCTCCTCGTCGCCGAGCAGCTCGTTCAGCAGGCCGCGCGACGCGGCGCTGCGTTTCAGCAGCTCGCGCAGCGCCGAGCTCGGCTCGGCCGAGCTCGACAGGCCGCGCACCACGTTGACGAGCGTGCGGGCGGTGAATTCGGAGGCGCTGCGTTGCCGCCGCTCGGTTTCGTTCGCCATGCTAACACCCCGCCTGAACGGAGCAATGGCCCCGCATGGTCGTGCCCTGCCCGCTGGTCAACAGGGTCGAATTGCGAACCCCGGCGCCGCCGGGGCAGGTCGTGCAGCGCGTCTGTGCCATCAGGTTCGACTTGCCGGCGTCGGTGCCCGGGCAGTTGGTGCAGCCGCTGCCGTCGCCATGATTGTGGGGCAGCCCCAGGAAATGCCCGATCTCATGAGCGAAGGTGCGGGCGAGGCCGTCGAAGGTGCGGTTGTTGCCGCCGCCCAGCAGGCCGTCGTCGTTGCTGTTCTTGGTGCAGCTGCCGCCGACCGGGGACAGGCCGATGAAATCGGTGGCGCTGATGTTGCGCACCACGAAGACGTCGATCCCGTTATTGTTGACGGTGAAGCTCCGCCACAAATTCCCGGCCTCCGCCTGGGTGGCGATATCGTCGAAGCCGTTGGCGTTCGCGGTCGCGATCGAGAAGCGCAGCACCCGGCCGACGCCGAGATTGTGCGGGCGGTAGACGTTGCGGATCTTGTAAATCGCATAATCGAGCCGCTCGACGGCGGCCGCCTGGTCCGCCGCGGGAATGGTGTCGTAGCCGACCCGGATGACGTTGAGGTGGATGTGCTGGCCCTTGACGCCGCGGACGATGTCGTTGAGCGACACGCGGGCCGGGCTGTTCGGATCGGGATCGGTCGGCAGGCGGCCGCCGGTGAAGCCGAGCAGGTCGCGCAGCACCGACACGTTCTGGGCGGTTACCCCGATGCAGTTCAGCATGGCCCGCAGGCTGGTCATCCGACCCTCCTATTGCAGCGCCACCAGGATCGGGATCAGGTCCTGGCCGTCGCGCAGCGGCCGCAGCGCCTTGCCGATCACCGCGCCGAACGCCCGCGCCGGATCGCCGGCCTTCATCGCGTGGCCGGGCCGGTCCGCGGTGGTGAGCAGGTCGCCGACCTCGATCGGCGCGCGATCCGCGTCGATCTTGCAGAAGGTCTTGCCCATCAGCGCGATGGTCAGCCGCTCGCCGCCGTCGCCGTCCGGCCGGCTGTCGAGGACGACGCCGGGCCGGTAGTCGCCGGCGCCGGCGACGACGCCGACCACCTTCTTGTCATAGCCGCTGTCGCTGATCCGGATCGTGCCATCGTCGGCGAGCACCATCACCGTGCCCGGCTCGACGTCCGCCTCGGCGGCCGCGAACTGCTCGGCGCAATCGGCGCCGAGCAACTGGATGTCGCCGGTCACCACCATGCCGCCATTGACCTCCAGCCGGTCGCGCGGCGTCGCCGTGCCGATCCCGACCCGGCCGTTCTGGAGGATGCTGATCAGCTCGTTGTCGCCGGGATTGGGGCCGTGCGAGACGCGCAGCCGCCCGATCGGGCGTTGCGCCGGCCCGTTGTCGATATGGAACCAGGCGAAGCCATCGGGCGGGAACAGCGTCAGCGCGCCGGCGGACTGGAAATCGAGCCCGGTGCTGATCCGTCCGAAGACGTGCAGCGGCGTCCGGGGATTGCCGATGCCGAGCCCGACATTGCCGGTCGGGCCGTGAATGACCATCTCGGCCCATCTCACGTTGCCGTTATTGTGCTGATAGCCGATCTCGAGGCGGTTGCGGTCGGCCGACCCTTGTCCCTGATTCGAATTGCCCCAAGGATTGTGGATGAGAAACTTGCCGCCCTGCGTGTCCCGAACCTGAGTCAGCTCAACCCAGTTCGACCAATCTTTGCGTATTTCGACCGTTTCGTTGAATACCGGCACTGGTCGACACTCCTCTGATAGACAAGATGAGGACGCCCGCAGAGTCGCGCCGGCGACTCAATTGACGATTATTCGCCGGCGCGAACAAAAGGTCAACCTGCGCTATTGTATCGCGCCGCGTGTCCGCAAAGATTCCGCGGGCCGCCGCTAGCGCCGGCCGAGCACCCCCATCGCCGCCACCGTCATCGCTTCGGTCGCGGTGGCGATCACCGTTTCGGCTTCGGGCGCCCAGAACGGGCTGTGCAGCGAGGGCAGCCGGGTGACGTCGCCCTGGACGGCGTCCCAGCGCGCCCGGGGCACGCCGCCGACCCAGAAGATCAGGCTCTCGATGCGCGGGTCGGCGATATGGTAGCGGCTGAAATCCTCGCCGCCCATCACCGGCTGGCTCCGCTCCACCCGCGCCTCGCCGAAATTGCTCCGGAACAGGGCCTCGGTGCTCTGGGTCAGGGCGTCGGTGTTGACCGTGGCCGGAGTGAACTCGGCGTCGCGGACGGTGACCACCGGCATCCGGTCCTCGGGCACGCCGGCGGCGAGCGCCTCGCCGCGGGCGATCCGGGCGATGCCGTCGAGCAGCTGGCGGCGGACCGCGGGGGTAAAGCTGCGCACGGTCAGCTGCAGCCGCGCCTCGTCCGAGATGATGTTGTGCTTGGTGCCGCCGTGGAAGCTGCCGACGGTGACGACGGCGCTGTCGAGCGGGTTCAGCTCGCGGCTGACCAGGGTCTGCAGGGTGGTGACGATCCGGCTGGCGAGCACGATCGGATCGCGGGTGGTGTGCGGATAGGCGCCGTGGCCGCCGACTCCGCGGACCAGGATGTCGACCGAATCGACGTTGGCGAGGGCGGGGCCGTGGGCGATCCCGATCACGCCGGCGGGCAGGCTCGCCGAATCGTGGAAGGCGATGGCGTGGGTCGGATGGGGGAAGCGGCTGAACAGGCCGTCGTCGAGCATTGCCCTGGCGCCGGCGCCGATCTCCTCGCCGGGCTGGGCGATCATCACCAGCGTCCCCGACCACTGGCTGCGCATCGCCGCCAGCCGCCGCGCCACGCCGACCCAGGTCGTCATGTGGGTGTCGTGGCCGCAGGCGTGCATGACGCCGCTCTCGACCCCGGTGAGGCTGGTCCCCCGCACGTGGCTGGCGAAGGCGAGGCCGGTCTGCTCCTCGACCGGCAGCGCGTCCATGTCGGCGCGCAGCAGCAGCACCGGCCCGGGGCCGTTCGCCATCACCGCGACGACGCCGGTGCCGCCGACTCCGGTGGTGACGGTGAAGCCGGCGCGGCGCGCCTCCTCGGCCATGCGGGCGGCGCTGCGGGTCTCCTGCATCGACAATTCGGGATTGGCGTGGAGATCGCGGTAGAGCGCCATCAGCTCGGGCAGGTCGCGGCCGATCGCCTGGCGGAGCTCCTGGGCGGGCGCGGGGGCGGTCATGAACGAGGCCAATAGCATGGCGGCGAGGAATTTGCGTCGCATCGGAAGGACCTCATCGGCTGGGGGTGAGCTCGATCACCTCGAGCAGGGATTCGAAATGGGGATAGGGAAGGACGAGCCGCCAGCGCCGCTCGCCGACCCGCTCGACCACGCCCGCCATGTCGCGCTCGGTATCGCGGCCGTAGCGCAGGGCGCGCGCCTCGTCGCCGAGCCGGAGCGTGCCGAGGAAGACGAGCCGGCGGGCGTTTTCGGCAAACAGGATGCCGATCGGCCGCTGCGCCCCTTCGGGCCAGCCGAAGCGCAGCCGCGCGCCCTGCGACCGCAGCCGGCAGGGCTCGGCCGGATGGACGATATAGTCGGCGCGGCCGCTGCCCTGGGCGCCGAGCTTGATCGCCCGGCAAAGATAGTCGCCGGGCGGCGGCTGCGCCCCGGCGAGCGCGGCGTCGGGATCGAGCAGGGCGCCTTCGCGGGCGATCGCCTCGCCGCTGCCGGCGGCGCGCGCCCTGGCGAGCGCCTCGACCCAGGCCTCGCGCCAGCGCCGCAGCCGGCCGCGGTCGTCGTCGGTGGCGAGCGCCCGCCAGCTGTCGTTCGGCCGCTCGGCCGTCGGCGGCGCGACCACGTCGCGCGAGGTGGCGCAGCCGGCGAGAGTGAGCGCGGCGAGGATCGCGGGGGCGGGGAAACGAGGCACGCGCCGCTTCTAGCCGCTCGGGGGCTTGCGCAAAAGCCTGTTGCCTTGGCGGGTCGGATCGCTAAGCCTCTGGAAAGATTGGAAGGGGCGCAATGAAGAAAACCTTCTTTCTCGCCGGCCTGGCGGCGCTGGCGCTGGCTGGCCCCGCCGACGCCGCGGCGCCGGCGCCTGGGGCGGCGCCGTCGGCCGAGGCGCTCGAAGCTTCGCGCGCCGCGGTCGCCGCGGCCGACATCAGGCGGCTGCTCACCGACCGCGGCTATGCCGCCGGCATCCTCGCCCATATCGATCGCCTCGCCCCCGTCGCCGAGAACGACCTCGAGTTCAGCCTGGCGCTCGACAATATCCGGTTGTTCGCGCTGGCCGGCCTCGACCGCAGCGAGGAGCTGCGCGCGACCATCGACCGGACGCTGGCGCGGCGGCCGACCCGGGCCGCCTTTTACGGCGGGCCGTGGATGGCCGCGCTCTCGCTCACCGACGTCGACCGGGCGCTCGCGGTGGTCGAGACGGCGAGCCGCAACGTCGCCGGGGTGGGCTGGCCCGAGCTGCGCGAATTCCTCGACCGCGAGACCGTCGGCGCGCTGCTCCAGCATTTCCACGGCGAGCATCAGGAGGCGAAGCGGGTCCGCCTCGCCGCCGCGCTGTTCCGGATCGGCTGGCCGGGCGGCGACGACAAGGAGAGCGCCGATTTCCTGCGCACCATCCTGATGGCGGACCGGCTGCGCGAGCGCGACACCGCCGCCGCCGCCGACTTCGCCGCCGGCATCAGCACCCCGGCCCACGTCCTGCCGATGCTCGTCCAGACCCGCTACGATTCGGTGCTCGCGCCCGGCCGCGACCGGCTGGAGCTGCTCCAGGCCTCGCTCGCCGAGCGCGATCGCGACACCGCCGAGGCGCTCGCCGGGACTCCGCAGGCGCAGCGCCGCGTCCTCGACCGCGCCCAATATCTGCGCAGCCTCGGCCGCAACGAAGAGGCGCTGGCCCTGCTCCAGCCGTTCAACCGCGACGTCGCGGCGACGGTCGCCGCCGGCGAGCACGGCATGTGGCTGGTCAACGAATCGGCCTATGCGCTGCTCGCGCTCGGCCGCAACGACGAGGCGGTGGCGGTGATGCGCCGGCTCGTCGCGCTGCCGATCGCGGCCAATACGGCGCTGATCGCGCCGGCGATCAACCATGCCGAGATCCTCGCCGAGGCGGGCCGCTACCAGGAGGCGCTCGACCATGCCCGGGCGCTGGAGCGCGACTCCGCCCAATATGCCAATGATTACGGCAAGGCCTGGATCTCGGCGGCGATCGTCTGCGCCCTCGCCGGCCTCGACCGCAGCGCCGAGGCGGCGCCTGAGCTCGAGCGGCTGCGCGGGCAGAGCGAGATCAATCCGGCCGCGGCGACCCGCGCCTTTCTGTGCGTCGGCGACGACGATTCGGCCGCCGCGCTGATGGTCCGCCGGCTGCAAAGCGACGAGCCCGATTCCGCCATCCTGGCGCTGCAGGATTATACGCTGAGCCGCGGCACCGCCCAGCAGGGCCCGCTCTACCGGCGGCTGACCGCGCTGCGCGATCGGCCCGCGGTCCACGCCGCGCTCGGCCGGGTCGGCCGGGTCATGGCGCTGCCGCTGGCGCGCACCTATTGGGGCGATTTCTAGGGTGCGTGCCGCGCTCGCCGCCGGAGGCGCGGCATTGCTGAGCCTTGCCGCGGCCGCGGGCGCCGCGCAGGGGCGGCCGCCCGCGGCAACCGTTCGCGCCGAGGCGCCGGTCACAATCGTCCAATCGCAAGAGGTCCGAACCAGCGGCGTCCTCGATCTGGGGCAAATCGCCGTGGACCCCGCGCGCGCGGCCGAGACCTTGCTGCTGCTGGACTCGCTGGAGGCGCAATCGCCGCCCGACTCCGCGCAACGGGCGCATTTTCGAGGCATGCGGGCGACCCTGCTTGCCGCCATGAGCCGCCGGGCGGAAAGCGGCGCGATCATCGACGAGATCGCTGCCGGCCGGTTCGACGATCTTTCGGTCTATGACCAGAGCTTGCGGGCGGCGATGATCCTGCAGGATGCGCGCCGCGCGGTCGCCCTGATCGAAGCCGCCGCCCGCAATATCGGATCGAGCCGGCCCGAACAGATCCAGGCCCTTTCCACCGAGCTGGTCTTCGACATCGTCGGCAAGCTCGACCGGCAGAACGACCAGGAGGCGCTCACCCGATTCTACCAGGCGCTGGTCAGCGTCGATTGGCCCGGCGACGGCGATCCGAGCCTGCGCGACGCCATTCGGATCAGCCTTATCGACGTGCGGCTGGAGCGGGGGGATCGCGCGGGCGCGGCGGCGCTTGCGAGTCGGATCACTGCGCCGGCGCGAGTCCTGCGATTGATCGCGCTCAAGCGGTATGACGGTCTCTTCCCGGCCGGCGCCGATCGGCAAGCCCTCGTCCGGTCGCTGTTCGAAGAGACCGATCGCGCCACGGCCGCCGGTCTGGCTGCGCATCCGGGCGATGTCCGCACGATCCTCAATCGCGTCGAATTCCTGCAGAGCCTGGGCCGGGACGAGGAAGCGCTGGCGCTGCTCCAGCCCTATCTCGGCGACGTCGCCGCGACCGCGAACATCAATCCGATGGGCATGTGGCTGATCGAATATGGCGCCTACGCGCTGCTTGCGCGGGGCCGGGGGGACGAGGCCGTGGCGCTGTTCGCGCGGCTCGCGGAGCTGCCGGTGCCCGATCAGCCGGCTTTGCCGGGACCGCTGGTCAATCATACGACCTTCCTGTGGCAGGCGGGCCGCTACGCGGAGGCCCTTGCCCGGGCGCAGCTTCTGGCCCGCGAAGAGGACGCGCGGCTGGACGATCAGGGCCGCGCCAGCCTGTGGTCGGCGATGGCGTGCGCGCTTGCCGGGCTGAACCGAACCGCCGAGGCGCGGCCATGGCTGGAGCGGATGGAGGCGATCCGGGATTCCAGCCCGATGCAGCTGATGCGCGCCTATCTCTGCATCGGCGACCTGGCGGCCGCGGAAGCCTTCGCTCTCCACCGGTTGGCTTCGAGCAACGCCGAGAGCGCGGTGATGGGGCTGCAGGACTGGCAGCGGCCCGAGGCGCCCGGCGAGCCGGCGGCGTCGATCGAGGCGCGCTTCGCCGAGCTGCGCCGCCGCCCGGCGGTTGCCGGGGCTCTGGCGAGGACCGGACACCTCCTCGTCCTCCCTGCCAACCGCACCTATTGGGGCGGCTTCTAGCGGCGGAAGTCGGGGAGGGCGCGGCTTTCCGACCAGTAGCGATCGAGCCCGAGCCGCCCGGTCAGCGCGGCGAAGCGCGGGTCGGCGCGCATCGGCGCCATATGCGGCAGGAACAGGAAGTAGGTCCGGCGGTCCGAATAGCGCGTGTAGGTCGCCGCCTCGGCGTTGAAGCGGATCTCGCCCGGATCGAAGCCGTGCCCGAAATAGAGCGCCTCGGCGACGGTGAAGGCCATATCGACATTGCCCAGCCCGCAGGCGTGCTGGATGCAATTTTCGGCATGGCCCGAGCCGTGATGGGCGGCGGCGAAGCTGGCGGCGAGCGCGCTTTCCGCCTCGGCCGGGCGCCGCGAGGCCATCGCTCCGGCCACCCCCGCGATGATCGTAAACTCGCTGTCGGGAATGCCGGTCGGCCGGCCCTGGAGGTTGTCGCACCACTGCCCGGCCTGGCGCGCGCGGCCGGTGAACAGGAAGGTGTAGAAGCGTGCGAACCAGAGCGCGAAATGAGTCGGGAACAGGGCCAGCGCCCGCTCGAGCGCCTGATCGACCTCCTCGAGCCGCTCCGCCCCCCAGAGCATGACGATGTGGGTGTAGAGGATGGTCGGGGTCGGCGGCGGCACCCGCACCGCGCGGTCGAGCAAGCCGGCGCCTTCGCGATAGCGCCCGACCTGGCCGAGCAGGAAGCCGAGCTGCTGCAGCAGGACGTCGTTGTCGCCATGGCCGGGAAGGCCGGACCGAAGGATCGCCTCGCGCTGGCGCCAGGTGCCCATTTGCGGCTGCAGCGTGGCGAGCGCCGCCATCGCATAGGGATTGTGCGGATCGAGCTCGCCGGCGCGGGTGGCGGCGGCGCGGGCGCGAAGCGCGGCGCTGGGATCGTTGCGGGCGCCGCGGCCGTAAAAGGCATAGGCATAGCCGAGCCCGAGCGCGCCCCAGCCGTCGGCATAATCGGGGCGCAGCGCGACCACCTGGCGGAGCAGGCCGAGCGCCTGGTTGTTGCCTTCGACCGTTCCCTGGCGCAGCGCGACGCCCGCCTGCGCCATCAGCGGCGCGACCTCGTCGGGCGGGCCGGCGGGCGGCCGCGGCCGCGGCCGGAGCCAATAGCCCGCGGCGGCGGCCGCGGCGGCCGCGGCGGCCGCGGCCCCGCCGGCGACGACGATCCGGCGGCTCGGCCGGCGCGGCGCGATGCCGGCGATCGCCGCCTCGGCGGCGGGGCGGTCGCCGGGGCGGGCGAGCCGGTAGCCGACCTTGGTGACGGTCTCGATCCGGAACGAGCCGGCGCCGATCCCGTCGGCGACCTTGCGCAGCCGCGAGATCACCCGGTTGATCGCATCCTCGCCGACGATGCGCCCTTCCCAGCAGCCTTCGGTCAGCTCGTCGCGGCTGACGATGGCGCCCCCGGCGCCGGCGAGCATGACGAGCACCTGCATGACCCGGGGCTCGACCACCTCGCGCGCGCCGTCGTCGCGGACGATCTCGCGAGTCGCCGGATGGATGCCGAGCCGGCCGATGCGGAGCGCCGCCGCCTTCGCAAGGTCTACCCTGTCGGCGATGGGCGCCTCCCCGCTGCCGCCTGCCGGCGAGGCAGGCGGGGCGGAGTCTATCGCGGGCCCGGCGGCTTGAACAGCCGGCGTCACCGCCCGGCGGCGGCAACCTGGATGGCGCCGCCGGTGAGGCGGGCGAGCTGCGCCGCCGCCCGCGTGCGCGCCTCGGCGCGGCAGCGCGCGATCTCGCGCTCCTGCCAGGATTCCGATGTCGCATAGCTGCCGCAGACATTCTCGAACGCGTCGGCGAGACGGCGGTGCAGCCGGGCGACGTCGGCGGGCCGCGACAGATCGAGATCGGCATAGCTCACCGCCTGACTGGCGGGCGGGCCGTAAGCGGCGGCGGGGGCGGCGGCGAGGGAAGCGGCGAGCGCGGCGGCAAGGGTCAATCTGGTCATCGTCATTCTCCTTGGGCGGCCGGAGCACAAGCGCCCGGCTCGAAGCGGAAAATGACTCGTCCGGCGGCGACGCGAGAGGATGAGGAAATGATGATTGCCTGATGATCGGCCGACGATCGCCCGATTTCAGGCCTGTCTAGGGAACCGGCTCGAATTTCAACAGGTGTGACCATCCGTTCGCGGCGATGGCGAGAAGCAGCGCCCTGCCGCCCTCGAATGCGCCAGGAATGAAGCGGTCGCCCGGATTCAGGAACCAGCGATGGATCGTCTGTCCCCCGTCATTGCCCCACAGATAGTGCCAATTGCCGCCGTCCCAGGACATCGCATGCGCCCATCCCCCCTCGTCAATCGCGGCAAGGATGCTCCGCCCGCCGCCGTCGAACTCGCCCGCGACGAAACGACTGGTCGGACCGATCTGCCAGAGCCCGATCAGATTGTTGCCGCCATTGCTCCAGACATTCTGCCATGAGGAGCCGTTCCATTTCAGCAGGTGCGCCCATTGCGTTGCCGACACGACAAGCAGCTCGGCCTTGCCGTCGCCGTCGAAGTCGGCCGCGATGAACCGGTCGGGGGCATGGATGTTCCAGGCGCCGATCTGGCCGCCGCCATTGTTGCCCCAGAGATACTGCCAGGCCGATCCGTCCCAGCGCATGAGATGCGACCAGCCGTTGGTTGCCGCCAGGACGAGGATCTCGTCGCGGCCGTCGCCGTCGAAATCGCCGATGACATAACGGTCGGTGGGCCGCATTTTCCACAGGCCGATCTGGTTGGTGCCGCCATTGCCCCACGCATGCTGCCAGGCCGAACCGTCCCACCGCATCAAGTGGGACCAGCCGTTGGCGGCGGCGACGACGAGCAGCTCGTCGCGCCCGTCGCCATCGAAGTCGCCGGCGAAATAGCGGTCGCTGGCGCGCATCTGCCAGAGCGCGATCAGGTTCGAGCCACTATTGCCCCAGCGATGCTGCCAGCCCGCCCCGTCCCAGTCGAACAGCTGGGCCCAGCGCTCGTCCGCGACCGCCAGGACCTGGGTTCGGCCGGTGCCGGAGAAGTCGCCGGGCACGTAATGATCGGACGGCCTCATGCTCCACAGCGCGATGATGCCGCTGCCGCCATTGCCCCAATGGTACAGGAACTCGGGATCGGTGAGCCGGGCGATCCGGACATAGTCGATCACCATTTCCGCCGGCAGGTCGTTGGGCGGCGGCAGCCACGACAACGTGCCCAGGCCAATGATGACGTTCATCCCCAATGGCGGTGAATGGCCGGCGAGTTGGTAGACCGCCTTGTTGTCAACCAGCCAGGTGACGCTGTTCGGCCGCCATTGTACTGCATAGGTGTGGAAATCGCTCACGTCGGGAAGCTGAAGCTCGAAAATATAATGATTGACCTCATCCTGCTTCGGGTCCGGTTGAATTCTCCCGAAATCCAGGCTCTCGTCGAGGTGGATGCTCATGATCATGTTGTTGAGCTTCTCGGGCGTCGCGAACTCGAAGACGTCGATCTCGCGATAGGGGTCCCCCGCCCACAGCCAAAAAGCGGGCCATAGCGGCGTTCCCGTAGGGGGGATCGTGCACTTGATCTCGAAATGGCCGTAGAGATATTGCTTCTTTGAAAACAACATCGCGCTGGTAATGCCGTAAGGCTTGCACTTGGCGGTGAAATGGCCCCTCGGCCAGCTCCAGACTTCGTAATCCCCAGGTTCGGCTTTTGCCGTCAGGCTCAGCTTGCCGTTGGCGTAGATATGATTGACGCCGCCTTTATCGCAGCTCGTGGAAAAGCCCTTGCCGAAGCGCGTATAATATTCATGGCCCTCGCCCAGCGTTTGCCCCCATGGATAGCCGGTGTTCCAGGGACAGTCCGGATACGTCGACGCATCGTCGAGATCGGCGACGGTGAAGTTATCCTGCAGGATCTGCACGAGGCCGGCCCCCGTCTTGGGCGGGCCGGCTCCGGTCGTGAGCGGCCCGGTGGCTGTTGCCGCGATCGGCGCCTTGGCCCTGGATCGCGGAGCCGCAATCGGCGGCAGCACGACATAGCCCGCCTTGGACGGGTCGATTCGTTGCGGACGGGACGGGGAAATGGCCGGCGGGGGCGGTTGGACAGGGGGTAGTCGTCGCGCCATGAACGACTCCTCGGCGGCGGATCGCCGTCGCCTCACCTTATCCGCCTCGGCGCCGCGGCGCTGAGCAGTTTGATCCGAAGTGGAGGCCCCGCGCCTAGGCCGCGGTCCAGCCGCCGTCCATGCTGAGATTGGCGCCGGTGATCGCCGAGGCCTCGTCGCGGCACAGGAACAAAGCGAGCGCGGCGACCTGGTCGACGGTGACGAATTGCTTGGTCGGCTGGGCGGCGAGGAGGACGTCGTTCATCACCTGCTCCCGGGTCAGGCCGCGCGCCTTCATCGTGTCCGGGATCTGGTTCTCGACCAGGGACGTCCAGACATAGCCCGGGCTGATGCAATTGACGGTGACGCCGCTGGTCGCCGCTTCCAGCGCCACCGTCTTGGTGAGGCCGGCGATGCCGTGCTTGGCGGCGACATAGGCGGATTTGTTGGGGCTGGCGACGAGGCTGTGGGCCGAGGCGGTGTTGACGATCCGGCCCCAGCCCTTCGCCTTCATCGCCGGCAGCGCGAGGCGGATGGTGTGGAAGGCGGCGCTCAAATTGAGGGCGAGGATCAAATCCCATTTGTCGGGCGGGAATTGGTCGATCGGCGCGACATGCTGGGTGCCGGCATTGTTGACGAGGATGTCGAGCGGCCCGGCAGCGGCGATCATCGCCTCGATCGCCGCCGGGCTGGTGAGGTCGGCGTCGCTGTAGCCGGCGTCGAGCTCCCCGCGCAGCCGGGCGATCTCGCCGGGATCGCCGAAGCCGTTGAGGATGACGCGCGCACCTTCGCCGGCGAGCGCCCGGGCGATGGCGAGGCCGATGCCCGAGGTCGAGCCGGTGACGAGCGCGGTCTTGCCGGAGAGGAACATGAACTGCCTTTCAACTTGCCCCGCCCCTTTCGCCCCGCGCGGCGGCGAATGCAACCCGGCGGCCCGGCAACGGTTGGAGCGGGCAGCAGAGGAGGAATGGCGATGCGGTTCGGCGGGCGCAGGACGAGCGACAATGTCGAAAGCCAGAGCGGCGGCGGCGGCTTCGGCTTCGGCGGCGGCGGCGGCGGCGGCGCGATGCTGTTCGGCCTCGTCTTCAGCCGCTTCGGCATCGGCGGCGTGGTCGTGCTGCTCATCGCGATGTTCGTCCTCGGCGGCAATCCGCTCGGGCTGATGGGCGGCGGCGAAAGCGGCGCGCCTTCCGCCGGCGTCGAGGCGCGCGGCGGGACCGCCTGCTCGGCCGATCCGGCGCGGCGGTTCCCCTGCCAGGTGCTCGCCTCGACCGAGGACCGCTGGGCCGAGCTGCTCCGCGCCCAGGGCAGCGACTATCCGCCGCCGACTCTGGTCTTCTATCCGGGCAACGGCCAGTCGGGATGCGGCGCCGCGCAATCGGCGATGGGGCCATTCTACTGCCCGGCGGACCGGCGCATCTATCTCGACACGAGCTTCTTCGACGAGCTTTCGCGGCGCTACGGCGCGCCCGGCGATTTCGCCCAGGCCTATGTCGTCGCCCACGAGGTCGGCCATCACGTCCAGACCCTGGACGGCACCGAGGAGCGGGTCCGCCGCGCCCAGTCCGGCGCCTCGGAAGCGCAGTCGAACGCGATCCAGGTCGGCATGGAGCTGCAGGCCGATTGCTATGCCGGCGTCTGGGCGTCGCGCGAGGCGAGCGCGATGGAGCCGGGCGACCTCGAGGAAGGCATGCGCGCCGCCGCCGCGATCGGCGACGACACCCTGCAGCGCGCCACCCAGGGCGTGGTCGTCCCGGAAAGCTTCACCCACGGCACCTCCGCCCAGCGCCAGGAGGCGCTGATGCGCGGCTATCGCGGCGGCAACCCGCAAGCCTGCGCGGCATATACGCAGGGGATCTAGGCAAAATCCGTCATTCCAGCGAAAGCTGGAAGCCCTGCGGAAGCGGCATGGACCCCAGCCTTCGCCGGGGTGACGCGGGAGGATCGGGCGCCTAGGGTTCCAAATCAATTCGGGAGATTGCCATGTACCGCCTGCTCTTCGCTTTCCTGCTGCTGCCGCTGGCCGCGGCCTGCGCCACCGTGCCGCCGCCGCCGCCCGCCTTCACCAGCGACCGGATCGGCGTCGAGGTCCACGGCACCGGGCCCGACGTGGTGCTGATCCCGGGCCTCAGCTCCTCGCCCCGGGTGTGGGATGCGACGATCGCGGCGGTGCCCGGCTATCGCTACCACGTAATCCACGTCGCCGGCTTCGACGGGCGGCCCGCGGGCGCCAATGCCTCGGGTCCGGTGCTGGTCCCCGTCGCCGAGGAGATCGCCCGCTACATCCGCGAAGCGCATCTCGAGCGGCCGGCGATCGTCGGCCATTCGATGGGCGGCAGCTGGGCGATATTGGTCGCCGGCCGCCACCCCGAGCTCGCCGGCAAGGTGATGGTGATCGACATGCTGCCCTTCCTCGGCGCGATGTTCGGCGGGCCTGGCGCGACTCCGGAGACCGTCCGCCCGGTCGCCGAGCAGATCCGGGCGGGCATCGCCTCCTCGACCGGCGCGGCGCGGCAACGGCAGATCGAGCAGACCATCGCCGGCATGGTGAAGACCGAAAGCATGCGCCCGCCGACGGTGGCCCAGTCGCTGGCCAGCGATCCCGGCGTCTCCGCCCAGGGCTTCTACGATATCGTCGTCAGCGATTTGCGGCCCGAGCTCGCCAGCATCCATGTGCCGCTGACCGTGCTCTACGTGCTGCCCGCCGGCGCGCCGCTGACGCCCGAGCAGATCGACGGCTTCTACCGCCTGTCCTACGCGGGCGCGCCGCAGGCGGTGCTGAAGCGGATCCCCGATTCCTACCATTTCATCATGTTCGACCAGCCCGACGTGTTCCGCCGCGAGCTGCGCGAGTTCCTCGCCCGATAAACAGGGACAGTCCCTATTTTCCCCTTTTCCGATAAATAGGGACAGTCCCTATTTTCCGGGACGGTCGCGCACGGGCCGGCCGATTGCGTAAGCGAGCGAGCAGGCGAGCGCCCAGGCCGCGCCGATCGTCCAGCCGGCGACGACGTCGCTCGGCCAGTGGACGCCCAGATAGACGCGCGACACGCCGATCAGCAGGCTCAGCAGGATCGCGACGCCCAGGATGTAAAGGCGCAGCGCGCGCTCCGGGGCGCCGCGCGCGATGAGCGCGGCGAGGGTGAGATAGACGATCGCCGAATCGGTGGCGTGCCCGCTCGGAAAGCTGGCGGAGGCGACGTCGACGAGGTGCGGGACGAGAGCCGGCCGCGGCCGGCCGTAGGCAAGCTTGAGCAGCGCCCCGAGCGCGAGGCCGCCGCCGGTGGCCGCCAGCACGAACAGGGCGGTCCGGACCTGCCGGGCGAGCAGCAGATAGCCGATCGCCGCGGCGGTCACGAGCAGCAGGACCGGGAGGCTGCCGAAGGCGGTGAGGTCGATCATCGCCTCGGCGAGCCAGCGCGGGCCGATCGGCACGGCGGGGTCCGCCGCCGAGCGAAACGCCAGCAGAATCGCCCGATCGAAAGCCATCGTGTCGCCTTCGACCACCTCCGAGGCGAGCTTGAAAAAGGCGAGCAGGGCCGCTCCCGCCAGAAGCAGCGTCGCCAGCAGCGCCCGCTCGATCGAGAAGAGGCGCCGCCGCAGCAGGGGGGTCATCGTGCGCACCGCGCCGTCTGTGACGATTTGCGCGGAAAAGGAAAGGCGCCGGCGTGGCGGCTGCGGCCGCGCCGGCGCCGGACGGGCCCTTGGGAAGAGGAAATGCCCGTCAGTTGCGAAGCGTTCGCAAATCTTATTGACCTATTGAGAATGAATTGCAATAGCCTTTCTGCCGACCGGACAACCGGCGGGTCAGCAGGGGCTCTGGTTGCATGTCCGTTCGCGTTGCCGCTGCCGCCGGGGCGCCGCTCTTCCTGGCGCTGGGCTGCGTCGGCTTCCTCGCCTCGCCGGCGTCGGCGGAGGAGACCGGCCTCGCCGCCGCGCAGACCGACGTCCGCCAGCCCGGCGACCGCGACATCGTCGTCACCGGCGAGCGCGGCCGGCAGCGGCTCGAATCGCCCAAGGCGACCAGCGACCTCCTCGACACGCCGCAGACGGTTACCGTGATCAGCGACCAGGTGCTCCGGCGCCAGAATCTGCTGACCCTGCGCGATGCGCTGGCCACTCTGCCCGGGATCACCTTCGGCGCCGGCGAAGGCGGCGGCGGCTATGGCGACGCGATCAATTTGCGCGGCTATTCGGCGAGCAACGACATCACCCAGGACGGGGTGCGCGACAGCGCCCAGTACAGCCGCACCGACCCGTTCAACCTGCAGCAGATCGAGGTCTATAACGGCGCCAACAGCGTGTTCAACGGATCGGGCAGCGTCGGCGGCACGATCAACCTCGTCGCCAAGGTGCCGCAGGCGGACGACCTCACCATCCTTTCCGCCGCCGCCGGCACCGACGACTATTTCCGCGCCACGGTCGATACCAACCAGCGGCTCGGCGACCTGATCGCGGTGCGGCTCAACGCCGTCTATCACCGCAACCATGTGCCCGGCCGCGATTTCGAGGAGAATGAGCGCTGGGGCGTGGCGCCGGCGATCACCTTCGGCATCGGCGGCCCGACCAGCCTGACCCTCGCCTTCGTCCACCAGCGCGACGACAATGTCCCGGTCTACGGCGTGCCCTATTTCCGCAGCCAGCTGAACGACGGGCCGCTGCCCGAGGCCCACGACAGCGACTATTTCGGCTACCGCAATCTCGACCGGCAGCGGATCGCCGTCGACCGGCTGACCGCGACCTTCCGCCACGATTTCGGCGACCGCCTTTCGCTGCGCAACCTCACCCGCTGGCAGCGCGTCCGGCAGGACAGCATCACCAGCTCGGCCGAGGGTGTCTTCTGCCTGACCGGGACAGGCCGTCAGCCGGTTCCCGCCGATGCCGTCGCGACCATCGGCCTCGCCTGCCCGGGCGGCCTCGCCCCCGGCTTCTACCGGCCCAGCGGGCCGCGCGGCCGGATCCGCGACCAAGAGAACCAGCTGCTCCACAGCCAGACCGATCTGCGCCTCGAAGCCGGCGCCGCCGGCCGGCTCCGCAACATTCTCGTCGTCGGCGGCTCGCTGACCCGCGAGGATTATGCGATCGAGACCGCGGAGCTGGCGCGGCATCCCGACGGCTCGGCGGTGACGCCGCTGCCGATCGACCGCATCGCCGACCCTGTCGCGATCTACAGCGGCCCGGTCAACCGCACCGTCACCGCCCGCGCCCGCGGCGAATCGAGCGACGCCGCGCTCTACGCCTTCGACACGCTCGAGATCGGGCCGATGTTCGAGCTGAACGGCGGGGTCCGGCTGGAGCGGGCGCGCGGCCGCTTCGTCGCTCTCCCCTTGCCTTTCTATCCGCCCGGAACGGCGGTGCCGGGCGCGGCCGAGCTCGCGCCGCAGGTCAATGTCGAGACCTTGTTCTCCTGGCGGGCCGGCTTGGTGTTCAAGCCGAGTGCGAACACCAGCCTCTACGCGGCAATCGCCAATGCGCGCACGCCCTCGTCGGCGACCGTCCGGCTCGGCTGCAGCACGGGGACGGGCGCTACTTTCGTCAATTTCTGCAACGTCGCCCCGGAGACCGCGCGCAGCTACGAGATCGGGGTCAAGGCGGAATTGCTCAACCGCCGCCTGCAGCTGACCGCCGCCTTGTTCCGCAACGAGCGAAGCAATTTCCGCGTCGCCTCGAACGAGCCGGGAGTCGCCGATCCGCAGGTCCTCGACGGCCGCTCACGGGTCGACGGGATCGCGCTCGGGGTCAGCGGCAATTTCAGCCGGCGCTGGTCGATCTTCGCCAATTACACCTGGCTCGACGGCGAGGTGCGGCAGAGCGTATCGGATTTCTGCCGCGCCCATCCCGGCCCGGCCTGCCTCAACAGCGCCGCCATTCCCGATCCCCAGGCGGGCGATGCGCTGATCCAGACGCCGCGCCATTCGGCCAGCCTGTTCACCACCTACGCTTTGCCGTTCGGCCTCCAGCTCGGCTACGGCCTCACCTATCAGGGCCGCTTCGCCACCCACCAGCGCACCCTCCTGCAGCGCAGCCAATATTATTCGGACGACTGGCTCATCCACCGCCTGTTCCTGTCCTACCAGATCAGGGACGGCCTGACCGCGCAGCTCAACGTCACCAATGTCACCGGCGAGCGCTACTTCACCGGCATCCGCAACAATGTGAACGCGACCTCGGGCGCGGTCACCGGCGGCTGGGCGGTGCCCGGCGAGGCGCGCTCGGCGGTGCTGAGCCTGTTCTACTCGTTTTGAGCCCGGCGCCGCCCACCCCGTTCGGCCTGAGCCTGTCGAAGGCCTCTTCTTCTTGTCGGCCCAGGAAAGGAAAGGGCTTCGACAGGCTCAGCCCGAACGGAGTAAGAGTCTCGAAACTTTCCCGGGACTCCGCCGCATGATGCTCGCCATCCCCGATCTGCTCGACCCGGAGGGGGTGGCGCGCGTGCGGGGAATCGTCGACGCCGGCGAGTGGGCGGACGGCAACGCCACCTCGGGCCACCAGTCGGCGCTGGCCAAGCGCAACGCCCAGCTGCCCGAGGACAGCGAGGCGGCGAAGGAGGCGGGACGGCTGGTCCTCGACGCGCTCGCCCGGTCGCCTCTGTTCATCGCCGCGGCGCTGCCGCTCAAGATCTTCCCGCCTTTGTTCAGCCGCTACCGGGGCGGCGAGGCGTTCGGCACCCATATCGACAATGCCGTGCGCATCCACGCCCCAAGCGAGTTCCGGGTGCGCAGCGACCTGGCGGCGACCCTGTTCCTCGAGGATCCGGACGCCTATCGGGGCGGCGAGCTGGTCGTCGAGGACAATCTCGGCGCCCACCAGGTGAAGCTTCCGGCGGGCCACCTCCTCCTCTATCCCGCCTCGAGCCTGCACCGGGTCGAGCCGGTGACGCAAGGCGCCCGGACGGCCGGCATCTTCTGGATCCAGTCGATGGTCCGCGACGACGGCGCGCGCACCATCCTGTTCGATCTCGACCAGGCGATCCAGGCGCTCGCCGCCGATCGCGGCCAGGCCGACACGGAGGTGATCCGCCTCACCGGCGTCTATCACAACCTGCTGCGGCGCTGGGCGGACAGCTGATCTTGCAAACTCTTCTCAATAGCTTTTAGGATCGCGCCGATGCCCCGATCGCGGAAATTGCGCCTGCGCGGCCTGTGGTTCCAGGTCCACAAATGGATCGGCCTCACCCTCGCCATCCTGATCGTCCCGATCTCGCTCTCGGGCGCCGCTCTGGTCTGGCACGACGCGCTCGATTCGGCGATCAACCCGCAGCGCTACGCGGTGAGCGGCGAGGCCGCGCTCGGCCCGGCCGCTTATGCGCGCTCCGCCGGGGCCGCGCTCGGCGCCGGCGACCGGATCGCCTCGATCCGCTACCCCGAGCATGGCGCCGGCCCGGTCGTCGTCGCCGCGGTGCGGCCGGGCGAGGGCCGGCCGCTGCGGACCAATGCCTGGCTCGACCCCGCGACCGGGCGGGTGCTCGACACCGCCTCGGCCGACGCCGGCGCGGTGCGCTTCCTCCACACCCTCCACGGCAGCCTCACCGTGCCGGGCTGGGGCCGGACGATCGTCGGCTGGGTCGGCGCGGCGATGCTCCTTTCCTGCCTGACCGGGCTCTGGCTGTGGTGGCCGAGCGGCGGCAGCCTCTCCCGCGGCTTCCGCTGGAAGCGGCAGAATTCGGCCAACGCCAATCTCCACCATCTGATCGGCTTCTGGGTGCTGCTGCCGCTGGCGATGCTCTCCTTCACCGGCCTGTGGATCTCGTTCCCGGCGGTCTTCAGCGGCGCCGGCCCCGACCGCGCGCGGGCGGTCCGCGCGCTGCCGCTGGCGCGAACCGCGTTGACCGCCGATCGGGCGCTGGCGGCGGCGCGGCCGCTGGCGCAGGGCGCGCCGACGACGATCGGCTGGCCGACCGATCAGGCGCCGGCCTGGAAGATCGCCTTCGGACCCGTCGAGGTCGCGGTCGACGACGCGACCGGCAAGGCCGCCCCGCCGCCGCCGCCGCGGCCCGAGACCAGGGCCCGGCTGATGCGCCGCCTCCACGACGGCACCGGCATGGGCCCGGTCTGGCAGGCCCTCATCTTCCTCGCCGGCATCGTCCCGGCGGCGCTTGCCGCGACCGGCATCGTCATGTGGCTCAGAAGCCGCGGCTGGCGGGCCGCGCTGGCGCGGAAGCGCCGGGCGGGGCGGCTCGCGCCGCAGCCGGCGGAGTGAGCGTCGAGCCCACCTTCTTCGCCACCGCGGCCGATTTCCGCCGCTGGCTGGAGGCGCATCACGACACCGCGCCGGAGCTGCTCGTCGGCTTCTGGAAGAAGGGCAGCGGCAGGCCGTCGATCGACTGGCCCGAGGCCCGCGACGAGGCGCTCTGCTTCGGCTGGATCGACGGCATCCGCAAGTCGCTCGGCGCCGACAGCTACACGATCCGCTTCACCCCCCGGCGCAGGGGCAGCATCTGGTCGAACGTCAACGTCGCCCGTTACCGGGCGCTGACCGAGGCCGGGCGGATGACGCCGGCAGGGGTGCGCGCCTATGAGCAGAATAAGGGCCGCCAGGGCGTCTACGCCTACGAGACGGCGCTCAAGGAGCTGAGCCCGGCCGAGACCCGGCAGTTCCGCGCCGACAAGGCGGCCTGGGCCGATTGGCGGAAGCGCCCGCCCGGCTACCGCCGGCTCGTCCTCCACTGGATCGCCAGCGCCAAGCGGCCCGCGACCCGGGCGAAGCGGCTGGCCACCCTGATCGAGGACAGCGCCGCCGGCCGCAAGATCGCCGGCTACGACATCGGCCGCAAAAAATAGGGACAGTCCCTCTTTCCAAGTAGGTAAATAGGGACTGTCCCTCTTTTTCAGCGCCGTGCCAGGAGCAGCGGCAGGCCGCCGGCGGGGCGCAGCGTGACCATGCCCGATGGCCGCACCTCCCGCCCCGGCATCGGCGCGAACGTCCAGTCCCTGAGCCAGTGCGCCAGCACGGTCAGCGCCTCGGCGGTGGCGAAGCGGGCGCCGACGCAGAGCCGCGGGCCGCCGCCGAACGGGAGGTACTGGAAGCGGTGGCGCTGCGCCCTGGCCTCGGCGCGGAAGCGGTCGGGATCGAAGGCGTCGGCATCGTCCCACAGCGCCCGGTGGCGGTGGATCAGCCACGGCCAGATCGAGACGATGTCGCCGGCCGCGACCTCGGCCTCGCCGAGCCGGTCCGCGGCCAGCGCCTGGCGGTCGAAGCGCGGCACCGGCGGATAGAGCCGCATCGATTCCTCGACGATCCGGCGCAGCAGCGGCAGCCGTTCGGGAAGCGCGGCATCCGCCTCGCCCGCGGCCAGCGCCGCTGCCGCCTCGGCCGCCGCCTCGGCCTGCAGCCCGCGCTGCTCGGCAAGGAGGAACAAGGTCCAGGTGATCGCATTGGCGGTGGTCTCATGGCCGGCGAGATAGAAGGTCGCGGCATTGTCCACCGCGAGCGCCAGCGCTTCTTCATCGTCGAACCGGTCGTGGAGGGCGCGGATCAGCCGGCCGAGAAAATCGTCCGGACCGCCGCCCGGCAGCCGCTCGGCGACGACCCGGCCGAGCGTCTCGCGCAGATAGACCTGGCCGCGCCGCGCCCGCTTGCCTCTGAGGCTCCACGGCATCAGCGGCAGGCCGAGCAAGGCCTGCAGCCGCGCCTCGCTGACCCCGTCGAGCGCGGCGGTGATATGGGCCATCGCGGTTTCGCTGATCAGCCGCTCGTCGCCCGCGAACAAGGCGTCGGCGATGATCCGCATCGTCGTCCCCGTCGCCGCCGCGGCCATGTCGCGGGTGCCGGTGCCGAGGCGGGCCGCCGCCGCGGCGCGGGCGAAGACCGGGACCAGGGCGTCGATCGCCGCCGGCGCGAAATTGGCGGCGACGATCCGGCGCTGGTCGCGCCACAGCGCCCCGTCCGAGGAGAGCAGGCCGCGGCCGATCGTCGCCTTCAAGAGCTTCTTGACGATGTCGGGCTTGACGTAATTGGCGGCATTGTCGAGCAGCACCCGCTGGACCGAGTCCGGCTCGAGCGGGATGTGGACATTGTAGCGGAACACCCTGCGCCGCATGTAGGGCAGGCTGAACGCCCGCTCCGACCAGCCGTAGACCGCGGTCCGCGCCCGCTCGCCGATAAAGCCGCGCCACACCGCCACCGGCCCCTCGGAGCGCGGCGGATGCGGCGGGACGAAGCGGTCAGGCGCCGAAGCCATGCCGCGCCGCCGCCGCCCCGATCCGCCGCTCGTGGCCGGGGGCGAGCTTCTCCATCCGCCGCCGGTAGGCGCCGAGCAGGGCCTCGCCGGCCCGCTCGGGCGAGCCGCAATCGAACGGCGGCGCCGGATCATATTCGAGCGCGAGCTGGACGAGGCGGGCATGGTCCTCGCCGCGGATGGCGGCGGTGAGGGCGAGGGCGAAATCGATGCCGGCGGTGACGCCGCCGCCGGTGACCCGGTTGCGGTCGAAGACGACCCGCTCGGCGACCGGCTCGGCCCCGAACCGGCGCAGATGCTCGCGCCACGCCCAGTGGCAGGCGGCGCGGTAGCCTCTGAGCAGGCCGGCGGCGCCGAGGATCAGGGAGCCGGTGCAGACGCTGGTCACCCAGGCCGAGCGCTCGCCGGCGCCGCGCACCCAGGCGAGGATTTCGTCGTCTTCGATGACGTCGACGCAGGCGAGGCCGCCCGGCACGCAGAGGATGTCGGCCGCCGCCAGATCCCCGAACGTCGCCGTCGGCAGCACCGAAAAGCCGGCGTCGGTCGGCACCGGACCGGGCCGCCTGGCGACGAAATCGACGGTGACGTTGCCGAGCCGCGACAGCACCTGCGCCGGGCCGGTGAAATCGAGCTGGGTGACCCCGGGATAGATCAGGAAGGCGACGGAGACGGGATCAGGCTCGGGCATGCGGGCTCCAGGAAAAGAGGGACAGTCCCTATTTATACGCACGCCGAAAAGAGGGACTGTCCCTCTTTTCTCACTCCGCCGCCAGCAGCCGTTCGGCGCCGCCGAGATCGACGCTGACCAGGCGCGAGACGCCTTTCTCGATCATGGTGACGCCGAACAGGCGGTGCATCCGGCTCATCGTCACCGCATTGTGGGTGACGATCAGATAGCGGGTGTCGGTCTCGCCGGTCATCCGGTCGAGAAGGTCGCAGAAGCGCTCGATATTGGCGTCGTCGAGCGGCGCGTCGACCTCGTCGAGGACGCAGATCGGCGCCGGATTGGTTAGGAACAAAGCAAAAATAAGCGCGATTGCGGTTAACGCCTGCTCGCCGCCCGAGAGCAGGGTGAGGGTGGCGAGCCGCTTGCCCGGCGGCTGCGCCATGATCTCGAGGCCGGCTTCGAGCGGATCGTCGGATTCGACCAGCTCGAGATGGGCCTGGCCGCCTTCGAACAGGGTGGTGAACAGGCTCCGGAAATGGCGGTCGACCTCCTGGAAGGCGGTCAGCAGGCGGGCGCGGCCCTCGCGGTTCAGGCTGCCGATCGAGCCGCGCAGCCGGTGGATCGCCTGGCCCAATTCCTCGCGCTCCGCCTGGCTGGCGAGGCGGCTCTCCTCGAGCGCGTTCAATTCGCTCTCGGCGACGAGGTTGACCGGGCCGATCCGCTCGCGCTCCTGGACCTGGCGCTCGAGCCGCGCCGATTCACTGGCGACCGGCTCGATCGCCTCCTCCTTGAAGCCCGCCGTTTCGGGCAGCGAGGGCGGCTGGCATGCGAACTTGTCCTGCGAGATCCGCGCCATTTCCTCGCGGCGGGAATCCTGCGCCTCGGCGCGGGCGGCGGCGCCGGCGCGGGCCTCGCGGGCGGCGGCCTGGGCCTCGCCCGCCTCGGCGAGCTTCGCTTCGGTCTCGCGCAGCGCCTCCTCGCCGCTGCGCTCGGCGTCGGCGGCGCTCTGCGCGGCATCGGCGGCCGCGGCCGCGTCGGCGGTCAGCCCCTCGATCCTGAGATCGAGCGCCGCAGGCGCTTCGGCGAGCCGCACCGCCTCCGCCTCGGCTTCGGCGATTCGGCGGTCGAGCGCTTCATGATGCGTTTCGGCCTCGGCGGCGCGGGCCTGCCAGTCGGCCTGCTCCTGCCGCGCCGCCCCGGCGCGCTGCTTGTCGGCGCCGACCGCTCGGGCGTGGGTCGCCGCCTCGGCCCGGATCTCGGCGAGCTCCGCCTGGGCGCGCTCGGCGGCGGCGCGCAGCGCGGCGACCTCGGCTTCGGTCGCGCCGGCATCGGGCAGCGCCCCGGCGACGCTTTCGGCCTCGGCGAGCGCACGCTCGGCCTCGGCGAGATCGGCCTGCGCCAGCGCGGCGCGCTCGCCGAGGCCGCTGCGCCTGAGCTCGAGCCGCTCGATCTCGACTCCGGCGCCGTCCTCCTCGCGGCCGGCCTCGCGGATCGCGGCGGCCGCCTCGGCTTCGGCGCGGCGGGCGCTGTCGGCGGCGTCGCGGGCGCCGTCCATCCCGGTCAGCGCCGCCGCGGTGGCGCGCTCCGCGGCCTCGACCGCGGCTGCGGCCGCGGGCAGCGCGGTCTCGATCTCGGCGAGGCGGTTGACCCGGATCAGGCGCTCGGCGGCGGCGGCGCCGAGCCCGGAGGCGAGATAGCCGTCCCAGCGCCGGAGCAGGCCGCCGGTGGTGACCAGCCGCTGGCCGACGGCGAGCGCGGCGCCGTCGTCGCTCTCGGCGACGGCGATCTGCTGCAGGCGGCGGCGCAGGGCCGGCGGCGCTTCGACATGGTCGGCGAGCGCGGCCAGGCCGGCGGGCAGCGCCGGATCGCCGGGCTGCGGCGCCGCCCCGGCCCAGCGGCGCGGGCCGTCGCCGGCAAGGCTGGCGTCGAGGTCCTCGCCCAGCGCCGCGGCGAGCGCGCGCTCATAGCCGGGCGCGGCGCGGACATGGTTGATCGCGCGGTCGCCGCCCGACGTCTCGACCGCCTTGATCAGCGCCTGCGCCTCCGATTGGAGGGCGGCGAGCGCGGCCCGGGCCGCCGCCGCCTCGCTTTCGGCGGAGTCGCGCGCCTCGGCGGCCTGCCGGCGCTCCGCCTCGGCCGCGGCGATCGCCGCGCCGGCTTCGGCCAGCGCCGCTTCGGCCCGCTCGCGCCGGGCGCGCGCCGCCTGGCGCGCCGCGATCAGGCCGGCATCGCCGCCGAGCCCGGCCAGCTGTTCGGCGATCCGCCCGGCTTCGCCTTCGGCTCGGGAGCGCTTGTCCCGGGCGGCGTCGAGCGCGGCCAGCGCCACCCGCGCCTCGGCCTGCTCGGCCGCCTGGACCGCGCGCGCCTTGCCCAAAGCAGCGTCGGCGGCGCGGGCCTCGTCCTCCGCGGCGACGGTGCGGACATCGATCGTTCCGCGCCGCTCTTCCGCATCGGCGAGGCGCGCGGCGATCGCCGCCAGCTCCTCGTCGAGGCGGGCGATGGCGGCGGCGGCGTCGCCGCGCAGCGTCTCCTCGCGGGCGCGGTCGGCGGCCAGGGTGCGGCGGCGCTCGTCCAATTCGGCGATCCGGCGGCGGACGCCGTCGCGCTCGGCGCGCAGGGCGGCGAGCTGGTGGCCGAGCTCGGAGGAGCGCTCGCGGGCGGCCTCGGCGGCCTTGCGCAGGTCGGCCAAAGCGGCCGCGGCCCGGGTCTGCCAGGCGGCGGCGGCGCGCTGCGCCTCGCCCGCGCGGGCGACCGCGGCCTCGGCCGCTTCGGCGTCGGTCCGCGCGGTTTCGGCGGCTTCGGCCGCCTCGCGCCAGCGGGCGAAGATCAGCCGGGCTTCGGCGATCCTGATCTGGTCGGAAAGCTTGCGGTAGCGCTCGGCCGCGCGCGCCTGCCGCCGGAGGGCGAGGCCGCGCATCTCCATATCCGCCAGGATCTCGTCGAGCCGGATCAAGTTCGCCTCGGTCGCGCGCAGCTTCTGCTCGGCATCCTTGCGGCGGACGTGCAGGCCGGCAATGCCGGCCGCTTCCTCGAGCATCAGCCGGCGCTCGGTCGGCTTGGCGGCGATCACCGCGCTGATCTTGCCCTGGCTGACCAGGGCCGGCGAATGGGCGCCGGTCGCGGCGTCGGCGAACAGCAAAGCGACGTCCTTCTGGCGCACGTCGCGGCCGTTGACCCGGTAGGCCGAGCCGGCGCCGCGCTCGATCCGCCGGGTGATCTCGACCTCGCCCACCGGGGCGATCGCGAAGTCGCCGCCGGCGTCGCCGCCGGTCCGCTCGACGAGCAGGCTCACTTCGGCGAAGTCGCGCGCGGGGCGCAAGGCGGTGCCGGCGAAGATGACGTCGTCCATGCCGCCGCCGCGCATCGATTTGGGGCTGGATTCGCCCATCACCCAGCGGATCGCCTCGAGCACGTTCGATTTGCCGCAGCCGTTCGGGCCGACGATCCCGGTCAGCCCGTCCTCGACGCGCAGCTCGGCCGGTTCGACGAAGCTCTTGAAGCCGGAGAGTTTGAGCCTTTTTACCTTCACCTGTTCCGTCCGGCTCCTACCTGCCCGTCAATGCCCGCGCAGCAGCGGCTCGATCGTCGCCCAGGTGTTCACCTGCGCCATCTGGCCGTTGATGAAGAAGGTCGGAGTCCCGCGGACTCCGGCCGCGTCGGCTTCCTGCTTCATCGTCCCGATCCGGTCGAGCGCCGCCTGATCGGCGAGGCAGGTCCGCTGCCCGGCAGCCGTCAGGCCGTGGCGGGCGGCGATCGCGTCGAGGCCGAGCATGGCGACGATCCGCTGCATCGCCTGCAACGGCGCGAGGCCGCGTAATTCGGCGCGCTGGGCGTCGGTCAGCCCCTGCATCCGCCCCATCCAGCGCGGCTGGGTGCCGAGCAGCTCGTGGCTCATCAGGAAATATTCGCGCGGGCTCGTGCAGCGGGTGATGAAGGCGGCGGCGAGATCGTAGGCGTTGAGCACGTAATTGCGATATTCGACGCTGACCCGGCCGCTGCGGACATGGGTCTGGAACAGCCGCTCGCCCGCCTCATGGGCGAATTCGGCGCAATGCGGGCAGGTCAGCGACAGATATTCGACAAGCTTGATCCGGGCGTTGGGGTTGCCGACGCGAAAGCCGCCCTCGGGCGTGCGCACGGCGGTTTCCATCCAGTTGCGGCCCTCCGGCCCGTTCGAGCGCCGTTCCCCGCCGCGCTGCTCGCTGGTGTTGCGCTGCGAAAGGGCGCCGGCGGCGGGCAGCACGACAAGCGCGGCTCCGGCCAGGGCGGCGATCAGGCTTCGCGCCTTCATCCTCAGCCTCCCACCGCCGCGCGGAGCAGCGGCTCGAGCTGGGCCCAGGTGCCCGCCTGCTGCTTCTCGCCGTTGATGATGAAGGTCGGGGTGCCCTCGACGCCGTCCTCGGCGGTCGCCCGGCGGGTGATCTCGCCGAGCTGCTGGAGGTTGTTGGCGTCGGCGAGGCAGGAGTTCATCCGCGCCTCGGGCAGGCCGCGCTGGCGGAAGAACTGGTCGAGCCCGCTGGCGCGGATCAGCACCGCCGCCTGCTGGGCCGGCGGCATGCTGTCCAGCTGCCGGGCCTGCTCGGGCGGCAGCGTCTGCAGCCGGCCGTACCAGGTCCGCTGCTCGGCATAGAGCTGCTCGGAGACCCGGAAGAAAGCCGAGGGGCCGAGGCAGCGCAGCAGCATGAACACGCCCGGATCGGTCGGGAAGATCATGTAGGGCCGATATTCCCAGCTGACCTGGCCGGAACGGACGTAGCGGTCGCGCAGCTGGGCGCCGCCCTGCTCGGAGAATTCGGCGCAGTGCGGGCAGGTGATCGAGGCATATTCGAGCAGCTTCACCGGCGCGTTGGGGTTGCCCATCAGGAAGCCGCCGCGCTCGGTCAGGGTCACCGTCTCGGTCCAGTCGCCATTGTTGGGCGCGGCGATCTGCGGCAGCGGCGCGCTGGTGGCGCCGGTCGCCGAGGAGAGGTTGCTGCTGTTGCCGCCGCTGCCGCCGCAGCCGGCGAGCGCCAGCGCGAGCGCCGCGGCGCCGATCGAAAGTAGCTGCTTGATCATCGCTCTCGGTCTCCACCTATCTTGCCGACGACCGGGATCGTCGTCACCACCGGCGCTCCTTCGCTGTCGACGAGCCCGCGCGCAAGCGATTCCAGGCAGGCGCGAAGCTCCGGATCGGCGACTTCGCGCAGGGATTCGCCCAGCTCGGCCGGGATCGGACGCAGCGAAGGCGGCGCCGGCCGCGGTCTGGCCCGCTCCGCCTGAACGATGCCTTGCCGGAACGCCACCCGGGCAACCGCCGGATAGCCGAAGAAGGCGTTGACCCGATCGACGATCGCCGGCGCGACATGCTGCATCATCGGCGCATGCGCGCCTTCGACGATCAGGGTGAGCACGCCGCTGCTCTTCTTGCCGACCGGGAAGCGGATCGATTCCGGCGAGGAGACGGCCGCGTAGCGCGGGCCGACGATCTCCTTCCAGCGGCTGACGATCGAGGATTGGACGAAGCCGAAGCGGCGGAAGGCGGCGCCGCCGGCCTGCGGCAACAGGTCCGAAACCGAACGCGCCCGCCGCGAGCGCAGCGGCGCCGGCGCCCGCTTTTTCCTGGTCTCGACCGATTTCGTCATCGCGAGAAGCATGGCATAGGCAGCCCATGCCCGCCAATGCCTCGCACGCGCTTTTATGTTGGTATGCTGTGGATAAGCGCCGCCTGCCGTGGCGCGCCGAAGCGCCGGCGCGGCCCGACCCCTATCGCGTCTGGCTCAGCGAAGTGATGCTGCAGCAGACCACGGTGGCGGCGGCGAAGCCCCATTATGAAGCGTTCACCCGGCGCTGGCCGACGGTCGAGGCGCTCGCCGCGGCGGCGGACGGAGAGGTGATGGCGGCCTGGGCCGGCCTCGGCTATTACGCCCGCGCCCGCAATCTCATCGCCTGCGCGCGCGCGGTCGCGGCCGATCATGGCGGCCGCTTTCCCGAGGACGAGGCGGCGCTGCGCAAGCTGCCCGGCATCGGCGACTACACTGCCGCCGCGATCTCCGCGATTGCCTTCGGCAAACGCGCCGTCGCCGTCGACGCCAATGTCGAGCGGGTGGTCGCGCGCCTCCATGCCGTCTCCGACAAGAAGCAAATCCGCGCGCTGGCCGAGGCGATGACCCCGGACGAGGGCGCCGGCGATTTCGCCCAGGCGATGATGGATCTGGGCGCGACGATCTGCACGCCGCGCAATCCCGATTGCCCGCGCTGCCCGCTCAGGGCCTGGTGCCTGGCCTGGCGGGAGGGCGACCCGGCCCGCTATCCGTTCAAGGCGCCCAAAGCCGCGAAGCCGCGGCGCGAAGGCGTCGCTTACTGGCTCGAGCACCAAGGCGAGGTGCTGCTCGTCCGCCGCCCCGCGCGCGGCCTGCTCGGCGGCATGCTGGCGCTGCCCACCGATGCCCCGGCCGACGCCCAGTGGCGCGAAGCCGGAGCGGTCGATCATGTCTTCACCCATTTCGCGCTCACCATGCGGCTGCTCTGCGCCGAGGCGAAGCAGCGGCCGGAAGGGATAGACCGTTACGACGGCCTGTGGTGGCCCGCCGATCGCCTGGCGGAGGCCGGCCTGCCGACCCTGTTCGCCAAGCTGGCGCGGCGCGGCGCCGAATGGCGCGAGGCGGCATGAGCGCGCCGGGCTTCACCGGGGCCGGGCTCGACCGCGCCGATCATCTCCGCCTCGACGCCGAGCGGATGGCCGACATGATGGCCAATGGCGACGCCCGCCTGCTCCGGCTCGCCGAGCTCGATCCGGTGCTGGACCCGGAGGGCCGGCTCGCCTGGGGCACGCTCGACGAGGCGGAGGGCGACTATCTGTTTCTCGGCCTCGACCAGGGCGCGCCCCTGTTCGCGCCGCTGGTGCGGACCGAGGCGATCGGCGGCCGCGCGTGGAGCGTGTTCCGGCTGCTCGCTTTGATGAGCCCGAAGGACGCCGCGATCTGGGGAGCGGCGCGATCCCTGAACGAATGGCACAATCGCCATCGTTTCTGCGGCATCTGCGGCAGCGCGACGGCGAGCTACCGCGCCGGCTGGGGGCGCAAATGCCCCGCATGCGGCGCCGAGCATTTCCCGCGGGTCGATCCGGTCGTGATCATGCTCGCCGAGCATGACGGCCGGGTCCTGCTCGCCCGCCAGCCGCAATATCCGCCGGGCCGCTATTCGGCGCTGGCCGGCTTCGTCGAGCCCGGCGAATCGATCGAGGAAGCGGTCGCCCGCGAGCTGATGGAGGAAGCGGGCGTCGCCGCGGAGGACGTCCGCTACGTCGCCAGCCAGCCCTGGCCCTTTCCCGGCTCGCTGATGATCGCCTGCACCGCGCGCGCCCAATCCGCCGAGGTCCGGCTCGACACGGCCGAGCTCGAGGATGCGATCTGGGCGAGCCGGGCCGAGGTCGATGCGGCGCTGGCCGGCGATCCGGCCGCTCCGTTCCAGGCGCCGCCGCCTTTTGCCATTGCCAACACGCTGCTGACGCGCTGGAGTGCGGGCGGCTGACGAGGGAGAATGAGATGCGCGCTTTGCCTGCCCTGGGAGTGATGCTGCTGGCCGCGGGCTGCGCGAGCCAGCCGATGAACCAGCGCGCGACCCTCTCGGTGTCGATGACCGGCATCCAGGAGGTGCCCGGCCCCGGCGATGCCGACGGCAACGGCACGGTCGAGATCCGCGCCGATCCCGCCAGCGGCGAGATCTGCTGGAACCTCTACGCCCGGGCGATCGGGCCGGCGACCGCCGCCCACATCCATCGCGGCGGGGCGGGAATTGCGGGGCCGGTGGTGCTGGCGCTGACCACGCCCGATGCAGCCGGCCGAAGCCAGGGCTGCGCGACGGTCGCTTTGCCGCTCGCCCGCGAGATCGCCTACCAGGCCCACGAATTCTACGTGAACGTGCACGACGCCGCTCACCCCAATGGGGCGATCCGCGGCCAGCTGCGCGGCGGCCCTAGGCCGCGCGAGGGCGGGGTGCGGATTTCGCCGCTTTAGCTTTCTTCGGCTTCTTCGCGGCCCCGGGCTTTTTCGCCTGCGGCTCGGGCTGGGGATCCTCGCTTTTGCGCTCGGCTTTGGCGAGCCCTTCCTCGAGGCCCTCGAGGAAGCTGCGCAGGCCGTTGATCGCGGCGGTGCGGAACGCCTCGGCGATGCGGTCGCCGTCGATCTCGATCCGGCGCTCGTAGCGGCGCTCGCCGCGCTCGCGCCGGCCGGCGGCCTTGGCGGAGGCGGCGCCGATCGCCGCGGCGGCGATCTCGCGCACGATCGGGCCGGCATTGGCCTTGATCGTCTGCTTGACCTTCTTGCGCACCTGCCGCGGCACTTTCACCCCGGCGATCTTCTTGGGAATCCTGACGGTTCTCGGCATGGTCTGTCTCCTCGTGTATTAATCTAATAATACACCGCGGGACATTCAAGTGGCCTCATTCGGCGACGATCTCGCCGTTCATGCCGAGCAGCCGGTGGACCAGATTGGAGCTGTGCGCGCCATAGCGGCCCGGCGCGGCGACGAGGGCGACGGTGCGCCGCTCGCCCGGCGCGAGCCTGAGGCCGCCGCGGCGGACGACGTCGCCGTCGCGCGGCCTGAGCCGGGCGCTGCGGAAGAAAGCGGGCGCGCTGAACGCCATCGTCGCCCGGCTCTGGTTGACGAAATGGAGCCGCACCGGCCGGCCCGCGGGCAGGCGGATCAGCTTCGGCTCATAGGCCCAGGGCCGAAGCAGCACGTCATATTCCTGGGCGATGCGCCATTCGGGCTCGGGCTGCGCGGCGAGCGGCGCGGCGAGCAGCACGAAGAAGAGGAGGAGCAAGCGCATCGCGGTCCCAATCCCCGAACGCCTAGCACGTTCCGTTCAGAAACGCAGCGGCTTGACGCGTTTGACTCCGGGAATCTCTTCGAGTCGAGTCACCACTTCGGGGCCGATATGGCCGTCGATCGAGACCAGCGCCACCGCCTCGCCGCCCGCCTCGCGCCGGCCGAGGTGGAAGGTGGCGATGTTGACGCCCTGCTCGCCGAGCAGGGTGCCGAGCCGGCCGATGAAGCCCGGCGCGTCCTCGTTGACGATGTAGATCATTTCGCCGTGAAGCTCGGCCTCGATGGCGATTCCGAACATGTCGACGAGCCGGGCCGCGGCATTGCCGAACAGGGTGCCGGCAACCGCGCGCGGGCCGTCGGGCGTGTCGACGGTGACCCGGACGAGGGTGTGGTAATCGCCCTCGCGGTCGTGGCGGATCTCGCGCAGGTCGAGGCCGCGCTCCTTGGCCAGGAACGGGGCGTTGACCATGTTCACCGTGTCCGAATGGACCCGCATCAGCCCGGCCAGCACCGCCCCGGTGATCGGCTTCTGGTTCAATTGCGCGGCGGCGCCCTCGACCTCGACCGCGACGCCGGTGATCCGCCGGCCCTCGACCTGGCCGACGAGGCTGCCGAGCTGCTCGGCCAGCGCCATATAGGGCCGGAGCCGCGGCGCCTCCTCGGCCGAGAGCGAAGGCATGTTGAGCGCGTTGGTGACTCCGCCGCGGACGAGGAAGTCGGCCATCTGCTCGGCGATCTGGATCGCGACCTTGGCCTGCGCCTCGGTGGTCGAGGCGCCGAGATGGGGCGTCGCGACCAGGCCGGGCGCGCCGAACAGGGGATTGTCCCTGGCCGGCTCCTCGACGAACACGTCCAGCGCCGCCCCCGCGACATGGCCGCTGTCGAGCGCCGCCTTGAGCGCGGCCTCGTCGATCAGGCCGCCGCGCGCGCAATTGACGATCCTGACGCCCTTTTTGGTCTTCGCCAGATTCTCGGCGGAAAGGATGTTGCGGGTCTGATCGGTCAGCGGCGTGTGCAGGGTGATGAAGTCGGCGCGCGCGAGCAGCTGGTCGAGCTCCACCTTCTCGACCCCGAGCTCGAGCGCGCGCTCGGGAGTCAGGAAGGGATCGTAGGCGACCACCTTCATCCTGAGGCCGAGCGCGCGGTCGGCGACGATCGAGCCGATATTGCCGCAGCCGATCAGGCCGAGCGTCTTCGAGGTCAGCTCGACCCCCATGAAGCGGTTCTTCTCCCATTTGCCGGCCTGGGTGGAGCTGTCGGCGGCGGGCAGCTCGCGGGCGAGCGCGAACATCAGGGCGACGGCATGCTCGGCGGTGGTGATCGAATTGCCGAACGGCGTGTTCATCACCACCACGCCGCGCGCGGTCGCCGCCGGGATGTCGACATTGTCGACGCCGATGCCGGCGCGGCCGATCACCTTGAGCCTCGGCGCCGCGTCGAGCAGCTCGGCATCGACCCTGGTCGCCGAGCGGATGGCGAGGCCGTCATAATCGCCGATCACCGCCTTCAGCTCGTCCTTCGGCAGATCGGGCTTCTCGTCGACCTCGATTCCGGCGGCGCGGAAGATCTCGGCAGCCTTCGGGTCCATCGGATCGGAGATCAGCACTTTGGGCATCTAGGCCTCCATCGCCTGGTGGAAGGCCCAGTCGAGCCAGGGGCCGAGCGCCTCGATATCTTCGGTCTCGACGGTGGCGCCGCACCAGATGCGCAAGCCCGGCGGCGCATCGCGATAGCCGGCGACGTCATAGGCCGCGTCCTCGAGCTCGAGCAGCGATTCGATCTCCTTGGCGAGCGCCCGTTGCGCTTCGGAGTCGAGATCGAGACCGGCGAACTTCAGGCAGACGCTGGTGTTGCTTCGCGTGGCGGGATCGGCGGCGAGATGCTCGATCCACGGCGTCCGCTCGACCCAGGCCGAAAGCGCCGCGGCATTGGCGTCGGCGCGCTCGATCAGCGCGTAGAGCCCGCCCTGGAGGTCGGCCCATTCGAGCGCCCAGATATAGTCCTCGACCGCGAGCATCGACGGCGTGTTGATCGTCTCGCCCCGGAAGATCCCCTCGATCAGCGCGTCCGCTTTGGTCAGCCGGAAGATCTTGGGGAGCGGCCAGCCCGGCTGGTGGCTCTCCAGCCGCTCGACCGCGCGGGGGCCGAGGATCAGCATGCCGTGGCCGCCCTCGCCGCCGAGCACCTTCTGCCAGGAGTAGGTGGCGACGTCGATCCTGTCCCAGGGGAGATCGACCGCGAACGCGGCCGAGGTCGCGTCGCAAATGGCGAGGCCGCCGCGATCGGCGGCGATCCACTCCCCGTCGGGGACACGCACGCCGGACGTGGTGCCGTTCCAGGTGAAGACGATGTCGCTGCCGGGATCGACCGCGGCGAGGTCCGGCAGGGCGCCGTAATCGGCGCGCAGCACGGTCGGGTCCAGCTTCAGCTGCTTGACGACGTCGGTCACCCAGCCTTCGCCGAAGCTCTCCCAGGCGAGGAGGGTGACCGGCCGCGGCCCGAGCAGGCCCCAGAGCGCCATCTCCACCGCGCCGGTGTCGGAGGCGGGGACGATGCCGATGCGGTGGCTCGCGGGCAGCCGCAGCACGTGCCGGGTCAATTCGATCGCATGGCCGAGCCGCGCCTTGCCGAGCTTCGAGCGGTGCGAGCGACCGAGCGATCCCGTCGCCAGCTTTTCGGGAGCCCAGCCCGGCGGCTTCGCGCAGGGGCCGGAAGAGAAAAAGGGACGTGCCGGGCGCACATCCGGCTTGTTTGCCGTCACAACAACTCTCCTTCCAGAGAGCACGCGCCGCGTTGGGACGGCGTGGCCCGCCGACGGGCTTAGAGGGAAACGCGGTCGGGTCAACCTCTCCTTGAAAGGCGGAGGGGTTGAAGGCAGTGTCTGCCGATGCGGCAGTGGGCGGCAGTTCTGGCGATGCTGGCGCTGGCCGGCTGCATCCCGCGCGGCGAGGAGCGGCGCGAGCCGGTGCGGGCGCGCACGCCTGAGCGGGCCGAGCGCAACTCGCCCGAGACGCTGCAATGCCATATCGACCTCGCCCGCGAGCGGATCGGCTTTCGCGCCCTGCCCGATCAGCGCTTCGCCGGCGGCTGCTCGGCGCTCGGCGCGGTGCAGCTGCTCGAGATCGGCACCCCGGTCACCAATTTGCGGGCGATGACCTGCCCGCTGGCGCGCCAGTTCGCGCGCTGGGCCCGCGAGGCGGTGCAGACCGCCGCCGACCAGTGGCTCGACACCAACGTGGTGCGGATCGAGACGTTCGGCACCTATGGCTGCCGCACCGTCAACAGCCAGGCCGGCGCCCGCCTTTCCGAGCACGCTTTCGCCAACGCCGTCGACGTCTCCGGATTCCTGCTCGCGGACGGACGCCACGTCACCGTCGAGCATGACTGGAACGGCGGCGACGAGCGCGTCCGCCGCTTCCTTCGCCAGGTTTTCCAGGCCGGCTGCCGCCGCTTCAACATCGGCCTGTCGCCGGACAATGACGCCTATCACTACAACCACATGCATTTCGACATGGGGAGGGGCCCTTATTGCCGGTGACGGTCCTTCGATACGGGCCTTCGCCAGGCTCAGTCCCTACTCAGGATGAGCGGATCGGGTTCATATCTTCCGCTCATCCTGAGGAGCCGGTGAGCTTGTCGAACCATGACCAGACCGGATTGCCTCCCAGGCAATCCTGAACCATGCGGGGCATGGTTCACCTGGTCATTCTCGAAGGACCTTCGCTGGGGTGACGTCGCCGACTTTGCCCTGCTAAGGGTCCAAGCCATGACCGATCCCAAACCCCCCAAGCGCGTGTTCCAGCCCGCCCGCGAAGAGGCGGAGACCGCCGCCCAGACGACGCTCAGCCCGCAGACCGTCGACCCCGCCTACCGGCTCGCCTTCCAGGACATGGACTTCCTGCTGCGCGAGGATTTGCGCCCGGTCCGCTTCCAGCTCGAATTGCTCAAGCCCGAATTGCTGCTCGATCAGGCGAAGATCGCCTCGACCTTCGTCTTCTACGGCTCGGCCCGAATCCCCGAGCCCGGCAAGGCCGACGCGCTGATCGCCGCCGCCGCGACCGACGGCCAGCGCCGGATCGCCGAGCGGCTCAAGGTCAATTCCAAATATTACGACGTCTCGCGCCAGCTCGCCCGGCTCGCCAGCCGGGTCGAGCCCGACGACGAGGGGCGGCGCCATTTCGTCGTTTGCTCGGGCGGCGGGCCTTCGGTGATGGAAGCGGCCAATCGCGGCGCCCAGGACGAGGGCAAGGAATCGATCGGCCTCAACATCGTGCTTCCGCACGAGCAATTGCCCAATCCCTACATCACCCCGTCGCTGAGCTTCCAGTTCCACTATTTCGCTTTGCGCAAGATGCACTTCCTGCTCCGCGCGCGGGCGGTGGCGGTGTTCCCCGGCGGGTTCGGCACGTTCGACGAGGCGTTCGAATTGCTCACCCTGATCCAGACCGGCAAGGTCAAGCCGATGCCGATCCTGTTCTTCGGCCGCGAATTCTGGGAGCGGGTGATCGATTTCGAGGCGCTCGCCGAGGAAGGCGTGATCTCCCCCGACGACCTCAAATTGTTCACCTATTGCGAAACCGCCGAAGAGGCCTGGGAGTGCGTCTGCCGGCACTATGCCGAGACTGGCGGCGACCCGCTCTGCGAAAAATAGGGACAGTCCCTCTTTTCGAAAAATAGGGACAGTCCCTCCTTTTGATCAGTGGCCGGCGGGGGCCGCGGCGTTCGCGGCGGCCGGCGCGGCGGCATTGGCTTCGGCCGCATTGTCCCCGGCGGGCGCCGCGGCTTCGGCCGGCGGCGGCGGGATCTGCAAGCTGCCGCCATGCTGGTTGAGGAACAGCAGGATGTCGGCGCGCTCCTGCGGGTCGCTCAATCCCGCGAAGGTCATCTTGGTCCCCGGCGCGAAGGTGCGCGGGCTGTGCAGCCAGGCGCTGAGCGTGTCCCAGTCCCAGGTGCCGCCATGGTTCCGCAGCGGGTCCGAATAGGAATAATCGGCGCGGTGGGCGACGCGGTTGCCGGCGGTGCCCCAAAGGTTGGGGCCGAGGCCGTTGGCGCCGCCATTGTCGGCATTGTGGCAGGCCTGGCACTTGCGGAACACGGCGGCGCCGCGGGTCGCGTCGGCGCTCTGCAGATAATGGGCGATCGGCTGCTCGGCGGGGGCGCCGCTTGCGCTCTCTTCCTGGACGCCGGCGATCGGATAACCCATCGGATCGGGCCGCTCGGCCTTGTAGAGCTCATGGACGACGAGGGTCGATCCGAGCAGGACGATGCCGGCACCCAGGACCCAACCCGCAATCGTGTTGAAGCGACCGTCCATGCCGATGAGACCTTTCCTGGGCAGCGTTGCTGGCGGCCTCCTTTATGCGGGCCGCGCGCTGTCGGCAAGCCATGGAGTCGGGCGTGGCCGGGGGGCGGATTTACCCCCGTTATCCTCGTTATCCACAGGTGAAATGCTCTTGGATCGGGGCGGATTTCGTGACAGCAAAGGGCCGTGGCCGAGACCGTCTTCCGGCAACGGGGGATAGCCTTCCCAGCCACAGCCCGAGCCGAGCGGCTTCGCGTCTCACCAGGTGCGAAGCGGCGGAGCGAAGGGCAGGGCGGCTGACGAAGCCGCCGCCAGGCGGACGATGGCGGGCTTGCCCTTCAGCGGAAGCGAAAGCGGCAGGCTTCGTGAAGCGCCCATCGGTTTCCCAATTGCCTTCGGGCAGGCGGGAGACCGTCAGCGGGGGAGAGGACCTTCGGGTTCAGCACCCCGCCGGCAGAAAGCGGGACCTCGGTCAGCGCGCTGCCACCGGTGGAACCCCGGGCTTCGGCCCGAGGATCCTCCGGGCAGGACCGGGCTTCGGCCCGGGGGCTGCGAAACCGGCGGACCTTGGGCTTCGGCTCATGGCCCGCCAGGCAGAACCGAGGCTTCGGCCGAGGATCCTGCCGGACGCGGAACCGGGGCTTCGGCTCTCGGCGCCGCGAAGGCGGGAAGCGGGACGCAAGTTCCAAATCTGCCGAGCGGCGAACCGCCAGGGCTTCGGCCCTGTCGGGGAGCCCGCGGGGAAACCTGAAGGAGCTTCGGCTTTGGATGGACCCCGGAGGAAGCGGCGCCCGAGCCCCCGGTTCAGGCGCCGCCGACTCGAAACCGCCCAGCGCGGGACGCCTCGCCTCCCAGGCTAGGTTCCAGGCAATGGGACAGTGGGGGCCGGCGGCGACGCCGGCCCCCATTAACTTTGGGATCGTTCGGTTCGTCTGGGTTTCGGGGGCAATCGTCGCGCTGCCGCCCCGTTTTCACGGCACCGCGCTTGATCCGCCCCGCATTGCGGCGCGAAGAGTCGCGCGGGCGTGGGGAGGCGCCTTGTATGTTCGCAAGCAAGCAGCCGGCCGCCGGCGCCAAGACCAGATCGGGCGCGCCGCGCCTCTCCTTCATCGGCACCGAAGTCACCGTCAGCGGCGACCTCGCCAGCGACGCCCAGTTCCAGATCGACGGCCGAATCGACGGCAACGTCCGCTGCGCCTCGCTGAGCCAGGGCCCGGAAGGGACCATCGCCGGCAACATCTTCGCCGAGGAGGTGCGCCTCGCCGGCACCGTCGAGGGCATGGTCGCGGCCGGCACGGTCGTGATCGAGGCGACGGCCCGGATCCTCGGCGACGTCGCCTACGACACGATCAGCATCGAGGCGGGGGCGACGATCGAGGGGCGGCTCGGCCGCCGCGCCGCCCTCGGCCTCGGCAGCGAGGCCGAGCCGGCGCTGATCGCCACGCCGGTCTCCTTCTCGCCGGCGCGGGCGGGCGACGCCGAAGCGCGCGGCGTCTACGCCGTGCCCGACGCGGCCCAGTGACGGGCACCAGGGCCTAGATGAGCCGGCACGTCGCGGAGATCGCCTGGCGCTCCGACGGCGACTTCCCGAGCGGGCGCTACAGCCGCCGCCACGAGCTCCGCTTCGACGGCGGCGCGATCGTCGCCGGCTCCGCCTCGCCCGAGGTCGTGCCGGCGCCGCTGTCCGATCCCGCCGGCGTCGATCCCGAGGAGCTGCTGGTCGCCGCGGTCGCGTCCTGCCACATGCTGTGGTTCCTCGACCTCGCCCGCCGCGCCGGGCTCGAAATCGCCTCCTATGCGGACCGGGCCGAGGGCGAGATGGGCCGGATCGGCCCGGGGCGGATGGCGATCGTCAAGGTGACGCTGCGGCCCCATATCGCCTTCGCCGGCGGCGCTCCGGAGCCGGCCGCGCTCGACGCGCTGCATCATGAGGCACACGAACGCTGCTTCATCGCCAATTCGCTCAACAGCGAGATTGTGATCGAGCCGCGGCACCGATAGTCTCGCCCAAAAGGGGGGCGGGCATGGCAGCCAAGACCGATCACGCGCTCGAGCGGCTGGTCTTCTTTTCCGACGCGGTGTTCGCGATCGCGATCACCCTGCTCATCATCGAAATCCATCCGCCGCACCTGCCCAAAGGGTCGAGCGACGGCGCGCATCTCCAGGCGCTCGCCGATCTGATCCCGAACTTCGTCGGCTATTTCGTCAGCTTCATGGTGGTCGGCCTGTTCTGGATGGGCCATCACCGCGCCTTCACGCTCGCCGCCCGCTATTCGCCGCGCATCCTCGGCTGGAACATGGCGTTGCTCGGGGTGATCGCCTTCATGCCGTTCGTCACCGCCTATGTCAGCGCCAACATCACCCAGCGCGTGCCGACGATCGCTTATTGCGTCGCGATGCTGATCGCCGCCCTGCTGAACTTCCAGACCAACCGGACGGCGACCAGCCCGCCGATGGTCGATCCCGCGGCCGACGCCCGCGACATACGCTACATCCGCCAGCGCGGCCTCGCCGTGATCCTGGGCTCGGCGACCGCGGTCGCGATCGCGTTCGTCGTTCCGCGCTACGGCCAGATCGGCCTGGTTTCGATCCCGCTTTGGCGGCTCGTCCTGGTCCGGCTATCCAAATAGGGCCCGGCGCCGGGCCAGGCTCTCGGCCGGCCACAGCGCCTTGCTGTCATAATAAGCCTCGGCCGCCGGCACGCCCTCGGGCAGCCGCACCCAGGGCAGCTTCGAGCGGGTGTAGATGTGGATGTCGGGGGGCAGCGCCGCCGGCGCGTCGAGCGTGCCGACGCGGACGAAGCGCAATATGTCCTGGGCGCCGCCATAATTGCTCCACAGCGCGACCCGGCAATCGGGGCAGCGCCAGATCTGCTGGCCGCGGCCGCTTTCCGAGGGCGTCATCACCGGCTCGGCGGCGCCGGCGATGGTCTCGACCCGGTCCGCCTCGATCAGGGCGTTGATGACGAACGCGCTGCCGGTCTCGGTCTGGCAGCTGGTGCAGTGGCAGCAATGGACGAACATCGGCGCCGCACCGAGCCGGTAGCGCACGCCGCCGCAGGCGCAGCCGCCCTCGAGTCCATCCATCATGGCGCACCTCCGTTCCGTCATTCCAGCGAAAGCTGGAATCTCCCTGCCTTCGTTGCGGATGAAAAGAAAAGCGGGATTCCAGCTTTCGCCGGAATGACGCCGGTGCGCCGGGACGCCGGAATCAAAAAGGCCCGGGGCGCGCCGCCGGGCCGTTCGATCCGCTCCAAAAGCAAAATGGGAGCTGGTGTCGCCACCAGCCCCCACTTGTCCCAGGTCCGACCGCGTCACCGGTGAGGGTGGGCGTCTTTCCAGGGCGGTTCGGGCTTGTCCCGTCGAAGCAAGCTTCGACGGGGGCCCTTTCGGGTTCCGGCCGAGGTCTTGCGACCTCGGTCGGTTCCCAACGGGCACCTGTCAGGCGAACCTGCCGGTTACCCGTTTCGCGAAACCTTCGCCCGAAGGCTCCGGCTTCGCTGGACCTTCGAAGAAATTGGGATCGGCCGAAGCCTCACACTTCTCCTTCGAAGACCCATCCACTGCTTCCGTGGCTTGCGTCCCGAAGGACACCGCCCGCTTCCGCGGTGGCCGCGGATCGAAACTTTCTTCCGTCGCCGGAAGTCCGTCCCTCACCGCGAAACCTGACCATGCCGGGCGAATCCGATTCGCGCAAAGGCAAATCGCGCGATTCTGCCTGTGGATAACGGGGATATCGGGGGTAAGTCGGCGCCGGAATTCGAGATTGCCGGTTTGGCAGGGCAGCGACCGGTCCGGGACAGGCCGCAACGACCCGGTCTTCGCGCATTCTGGCGGCGAAGACCGGGCCGCGCCACGGGGAGCCACCCCCGAGGCCCCCTTCGGTCATTCAGCTGCGGCCGCGCCTCGATTTCGCCGGCCGCGATGGCCCTGTGGTCCGGTCGCAGCCTAGGCGCCTCGCCGCCGCGGGCCCGTGACGGCCGTCACGCCCCGGCGGCGTTGGAGTGGCTATTCAGCACCGAAGCGATGCCTGGCCGCCCTTGACGGGCCGGGCCTCGCATCTAGACTCCCAGGTCTTGCGAAGAAGGGGGCGCCGATGCCGCAACAATTCGCAATAGGCGGAAATCCGCAGGCCAAATCGATCATCCTGTTCTCCGATGGAACGGGCAACAGCAGCGCGAAGCTGTTCAAGACCAACGTCTGGCGCCTTTACGAGGCAGTCGACCTCGGCCCGCTTCCGCCGGGCGACGAGCGCCGCATTCAGATCGCTTATTATGACAATGGGGTGGGCACCTCCACATTCCGGCCGCTTGCGGTTCTCGGCGGCGTGTTTGGCTGGGGGCTGAAGCGCAACATCCTCCACATCTATCGCTACGTCTGCCGCAACTATCAGCCCGGGCAACAACAGGGCCCCGGGGATCACAGCGACGAAACCGGCGACTATATCTACGGCTTCGGCTTCAGCCGCGGCGCCTTCACCATGCGGCTGGTGATCTCGCTGCTCGCCACCGAAGGAGTCGTGACCTACACGGACGAGCGCGATCTCGCGCGCAAGTCGGCCGACGCCTATCGCGCCTTCTGCCACCGCGCCAATCCCCGCTTCTTCCCGTTCCTGGCGATTGCCGCGCGCGTCGTCCGCCAGCTGCTGATCACCGGCTGGCGCAAATTATGGCACCAGGACATTTACGACCGGACGAAGAATTATCGGCCGATCCTCAAGTTCGTCGGGGTCTGGGACACGGTCGCGGCCTATGGCGGCCCTTTTTCCGAGCTGACCCGGGCGATCGACAATTGGATCTGGCCGCTCAGCATGCCGAATTACAAATTGACCCGGCAGGTGCGGCGGGCCCGGCACGCGCTCGCCATCGATGACGAGCGCGATGCCTTCCATCCTTTGCTCTGGGACGAAGTGTTCGAGCAGTTGCTGATCGGCGAGGACAAGCACAAGCCGGCGGCGGACCCGACCAAGATCACCGCGGAGCGCCTGAAGCAGGTCTGGTTCAGCGGCATGCATTCGGATGTCGGCGGCGGCTATCCCGACGAGAGCCTGAGCTACATTTCTCTGGTCTGGATGATCCGGGAGGCGAGAGCGTGCGGCCTGCGCACCCTTCCCGAGCTGGTCGATCGCATCGAAAAGATGTCGAACAGCTTCGGCCCGATCCACAATTCGCGGGCCGGGCTCGCCGCTTATTACCGCTACCAGCCGCGCAAGATCGCATCCTATCTCGAGCCGGTCGACGCGTCGAC
>Ga0070659_100000165_pt1 | contig 51041 bp, 59 predicted proteins | sample KBSC23metaG_FD_64666 | JGI IMG/M metagenome (GOLD analysis project Ga0070659, IMG submission 64666) | Corn rhizosphere microbial communities from Kellogg Biological Station, Michigan, USA - KBS C2-3 metaG | ecosystem: Host-associated > Plants > Roots > Rhizosphere > Soil ... | reverse complement strand
CTGCGCCCAGTCGCGGCAATCCTCGCCGAGCGGCACTTCCTCCGGCATCCAGTGGATCTGCTGCTGGCGCTTCCAATATTCGAACGCCCACGGATATTCGAAGGGCTTGTAGGACTTGGATGCGGACAGGAGGGACATGATCAGGCTCCTTTGAAATGGAATATAGTGGCTGCGGTGACCGCGCACACGGCGAGCGCGGTCGCGATGATGATGATTTTCGGGATCAGGCCCCACTGCCCGCCGAGATAGGCGAAGATCATCGCGGTCCCGAGGAACAGGCAGGCGATCCCTATCCGCTCGACCCAGGTCGGCGGAGGCGGGAGGGCCTCGCCGCCGACGGCCGCGACCAGCGCCACCTTTTGTTCGCGGCTGATCGGTTCACGCTCGCTTGGGATATAACCGCTCATGCGCGCAGTCCTCCAAACAACAGGCCGGTCAGGATCGCTCCGGCCACCGGAACCAGGCCGACGATCGCGGCGATGATCGAGACGGTGCGGTGGCGGCGGTTGCCATGCCGCTGCGACCAGGCAAGGAGATAGATGCTGCCGGTCATCGCGGCGACGAGCGCGACGTCGGCGCGCCAGTCCTTGAAGTTGAAATCGTCGAGGTCGTCGAACACGACGAAGGCGCCGACCGCCGACACCATTGCCGCCGCCGCCGCTCCGACGCGGATCCAGTGCGCGCGAGTCTTGCTGACGACCAGGCGCCAGCAGAGCGCCGCGATCGGCACCGCGAAGAGGAGGAGGAAGGCGGCGTTCAGAAGCATCTAGTCGCGGACCCTGACGACCCGGTCGCGATAGACGGTGTGGCTGCGCTTCGCGCCGACTCCGAACACGACGATTCCGAGGAAATAGCCGAAATCGTACCAGCCGCCGTTATTGGGCACGGCGTAAATCGCGATGGTCGGAACGAACAAAGACGCGATCCAGGCGAGCGGGAAGATCAGGCCGTGCCACAGGCCGAGCAGGAAGCCGGGCGATCCCGGGGCGACGGCGTCGGACTGCTGCGTCGCGGTGCAGGCGGCGAGCGCGAAAGCGGCAAGGTGCGGGAAGAAGCGTTTCAATGCGAATGCTCCTTGAAATATTCGGCCTCGGCGTTGCTCGGGCGATAATCGAGCCCGCCGAGCGCGTGGATGAGCATGATCGCGGCGACGACGAACAGGATCACCGCGCCCTGGCTGCCGTAGCTGTCGGACGTGTCGCGACGCCGATAGAAATAGACGCCGGCCACAAGCAGCACGACCGCCGCCGCAAGCTCGATGGCGCGGCCCGTGGTCACGGCGTCGTCCGTCCCATCGCCGCGACCTGGTCGAGGCGGTCGGCGTAATTCTCGATCACCGCCGCGGTGCGGGTCACATAGGTTCGGGCGTCGTCGAAGCGGCGCTGTTCGATCGCTTCGCGGACTCCCGGAAGCGTCTTGGCGCCATAGCCGGTCAACGTCCCGGGAGCGTAAATCAGGTTCTTGTACCACGGGCGGCCGGGGAGGCCCTGCGGGTCGATCAGCAGCTGGTCGATGTCGGCAAGGCCGGCGTCGATCCGCGCCTGGGTCGCGGGCGGGAGCGCGCTTTCGCGGCCAACCACCGCGTCGGCAGCGGCGGCCGCGCGCTTCAGATGGTCGACGGCGTTCTGGAGCGGAAGCATGTCGATCAGCGGCGTGATGCCCTTGTCCGCTGGAGCGATCGTCGGATCGGTTGGCGCGGACGCGAGCTTGAATACGCCCTGGCCGCGAAGGTCGGCTAGCGCACGGTCTTTCTCGCGCTGGTCGGCGGCGAGCTTGATCACCTCGTCGGTGTAGCGAGACACGCTGCGCGCGAAGTCGGAATAGCGGGCGGGAACCCGGGAGCCGTCGGCGGAGCGCATCACCAGACGTCCCACGACCTTCGACAGCGCAGCGCCATAAGCGAGGCCAGGATCGTCGAAGTGCATTACGTGATAATAAGTGTCGTAGGCCGAGTGGTAGCTGCCGCCGCCCGACGATTCCTCGCCGCCGAAGCCGAGGTTGATCGACGGGATGCCGAGATGCTGGACGAACGGCGAATAGTCCGATCCGGCACCGACCGCGGCCATCGGAAGGTCGCCGCCGGACTTCGCATTCTCGACGAGGTCGGGCTTGGCGTCAGCGGGGTCGCTATAGTTGTCGGCAAGGACGCGAGCGCGTGCCCGGGTGGCAACCGGCACGCCGGTCTGCGGATCGAGCACGTCATTGGCGGCCGCCGCGACGAAATGCTGCAGGTCCTGGCTGCCCTCGGCAGAAAGATAGCCGCGGCCGTTGCTGTCGGTGTTGATGTAGAGGAGCGCCTTGCGCTTGAGCTCGTCGGCGTGGGTCTCGACCCACTCGGTCGAGCCGAGAAGGCTCGGCTCCTCCGCATCCCAGCTCGCGTAAACGATCGTGCGCGCCGGCCTCCAGCCCTGCCGGTAGAGCTGCCCGAGCGCCTTCGCCTCGCTCATCAGCGCAACCTGGCCGCTGAGCGGGTCTGAGGCACCGAATACCCATCCGTCGCGGTGATTGCCGCGGACGATCCATTCGTCGGGACGACTGCTGCCGTGAAGCGTCGCGATCACGTCATAGGCCGGCTTCAACGACCAGTCGGACTTGACGGCTAGGTGTACCTTCACTGCGTCGGTTCCGCCCCAGTGATAAGCCATCGGAAGATCGCCGCGCGCTTTGCCGGTCACGACCGGTCCGTCCATCGCGCCGATGATCCTGGAAGCGTCGGAATAGGAGATCGGAAGCGTCGGGATCTTGAGGATCGTCGGCGCCGTTTCGCGGGTCAACCGCTTCGCGCCCGGAGTCGCGCCGATGTTCGGCGTAAGCGGATCGCCAGGATACATGGTCATGTCGACCACCGAGCCACGCTGGACTCCGCTCGGCGGACGCGCGCCGCCCCTGGGATAGGGATCGCTGTCCGCATAGCCATCGTCGGCCGGGTCGGAATAGATGAGGCAGCCGACGGCTCCATGCTCCTGCGCGAGCTTGGGCTTGAGGCCGCGCCAGCCGGCGCCGTAGCGCGCGAGCACGATCTTGCCGCGAACGTCGATCCCGCGCTCGGCAAGCGCGTCATAGTCGGCCGGCATTCCGTAATTGACGTAAACGACCGGCGCGGTGACGTCGCCATCGCCCTGAAAGGCGACATAAGGCGGAAGCGCTTTCGCGAGGTTCGCCGGCGTCAGGACGGGGTCCTCGGGGATAGGAGGCTCCTGCCCACCGAGCACGACGTGCTGCGGGGTCACCAGCTCGACCGTGGTCGAGATCGGCGTCGGGTAAAGGACGTCGAACTGCTCGATATGCGCGTCCCAGCCCCATTGCTTGAAGAGCGCGAGCTCCATCTCCGCGTTCGCCTTGTCGTGCGGTGAGCCGACATGGTTCGGCTCGGACGCCATCTGCTGAAGCCATTGCTGCTGATCCGCGGGGCTGATGAGCGCGTCGAAACGCTGCTCGAGCGCCTGACTGTCGCCGACGGGCACCGCGAGCACCGGCGTGCCCCCAAACGCGAATGCAACCGAAGCAAACAACGTGAACCTGTTCATCGTCATCCCTTGAAGAATCCCACACCGAGAGCCAGCGTCGCGGCTGTCGCGACGAGATCGAGAGCAATGATCGCAAAGGCGACTCCGCCGGCGCGCTTGGCGTATTTACGAAGCCGGGGTGACTTCACGATCTTTTCGGAGCGTTCGCGACCAATGATCCGCTGGATCACTGGCACGCCAGGCACTCGTCATAATCCGTGCTCGAGGCGAGCGGGATTTCCTTCAGCTCGGGCGTGTTGTCCGCCTCGACGCCGCCGGCGAAGCCCGCACGCTGCACGGACTTGGAGCGCAGGTAATAGAGCGACTTGATGCCGAGCTCCCAGGCGCGGAAGTGGAGCATCATAAGGTCCCACTTGTCCACGTCAGCCGGGATGAAGAGGTTCAAGGACTGGGCCTGGTCGATGAAGGGCGTGCGGTCGGCCGCGAGCTCGAGCAGCCAGCGCTGGTCGATCTCGAAGCTGGTCTTGAACACGTCCTTTTCTTCCTGCGTCAGGAAGTCGAGGTGCTGGATCGATCCGCCATTCTCGAGGATCGAATTCCAGACCTGCTGGCTGTCCTTGGATTTCTCCTTGAGCATCTTCTCAAGATACGGATTCTTGATCGAGAAGGAGCCGGATAGGGTCTTGTGCGTGTAGATGTTGGCCGGGATCGGCTCGATGCACGCGCTGGTGCCGCCGCAGATGATCGAGATGGACGCGGTCGGAGCGATCGCCATCTTGCAGCTGAAGCGCTCCATCACGCCCATGTCGGCGGCGTCGGGGCATGGCCCGCGCTCTTTGGCAAGCATCATCGAGGCCTGGTCGACCTGCGCGCGAATGTGCTTGAAGATCTTGAGGTTCCAGCTCTTCGCCATCGCTCCTTCGAACGACAGGTTTCGCGACTGAAGGAAGGAGTGGAAGCCCATGATCCCCAACCCGACCGAACGCTCGCGCTCCGCGCTGTACTTGGCGCGCGCCATCTCGTCGGGAGCGCGGGAAATGTAGTCGCTCAGCACATTGTCGAGGAAACGCATGACATCTTCGATGAACTGCTTGTCCTTGTTCCATTCGTCCCAGGTTTCGAGGCTGAGCGACGAGAGGCAGCACACCGCGGTGCGATCCGCGCCGAGATGGTCCTTGCCGGTCGGAAGCGTGATTTCCGAGCAGAGGTTCGAGGTGGTGACCTTGAGACCGAGGTCGCGGTGATGCTTCGGCATCGCCTTGTTCACCGCGTCGATGAAGATGATGTATGGCTCGCCGGTCGCGAGGCGCGTCTCGACCAGCTTCTGGAACAAGGAGCGGGCGTCGACCTTGCCGCGCTCGGATTGGTCGCGCGGGGAGCGAAGAGTGAACTCGCCGCCGTCGCGTACCGCCTGCATGAACTCATCGGTGACGAGCACGCCATGGTGGAGGTTCAGCGCCTTGCGGTTGAAGTCGCCCGACGGTTTGCGGATTTCGAGGAACTCCTCGATCTCGGGGTGCGAGATGTCGAGGTAGCAGGCGGCCGAGCCGCGGCGGAGCGATCCCTGCGAAATGGCCAGCGTCAGGCTGTCCATGACTCGGACGAAAGGAATGATCCCGCTGGTCTTGCCGTTGAGCCCGACCGGCTCTCCGATCCCGCGCACACAGCCCCAATAGGTACCGATTCCGCCGCCCTTGGACGCAAGCCAGACATTCTCGTTCCACGTGCCGACGATTCCCTCAAGGCTGTCGGAGACGCTGTTCAGATAGCAGCTGATCGGGAGACCGCGCCCGGTGCCGCCGTTCGACAGGACCGGAGTCGCCGGCATGAACCACAGCTTCGAGATATAGTCGTAGACGCGCTGCGCATGCTCCGCATCGTCGGCGTAGGCGGCCGCGACGCGGGCAAACAAGTCCTGGTAGCTCTCGCCCGGGAGCAAGTAGCGGTCGCGAAGAGTCTCCTTGCCGAACTCGGTCAGCAGTTCATCGCGCTTGGCGTCGGTGCTGACATCGAAGCGCGGCGCATGGACCGCCTTCGTGCTGGAGGTGACCGTCGATACGTCGTCGCTCTGTACTTCTGAGCCGGTCGAAAAATCCATCTCGCTTCCCCGTCCTTCAACGGCCCTGGCATCATCCGCGCCGAGGACCGTTTGTTCCCCTCTTGTTCGACTCGGAGCCATAAAGGCCACCCTAGCCGTTTTCCGCGCTCAACGGGGCTTTTTCCTGGCTCGTCCCCGATATCCACAGCCTGGAAATCGGGACGAGCTAGCCCGTCACCGGAATATAGTGATTCCGGCGCCGAACACCAGTAATTGAGTGTCCCCCCTCTCGCGCTACTACCTATTGTGCCTAAACCAGAATCCAGCGCAAGCGGGTAAATGCAGGGCTAACACAAAATCCTGTGGATTTGCCGCGCTGCAGCAGGCCCGCGAATGGCGGCTTTCGACCCCTTGAAGGCATAGCGCGAGGCGGTCGACCTATGAGTGCCCTCGGTGAGAGTCCGCGGGTCATGAGCGTTTGGCATATCTTTTGATCCAAGACGCGCCTATCAACTTGCAGAGCTACCAGCCGATATCGACGGTTCAAGGCGCCTCGAGCGCTCTCTCCATCCTTAACGCCCGCTAGCCACGAGCTGCTCCACTCAGGACAGTTCGTCGACAAGGACGATAGGCTGATGGCGAAAGAAGAACTGCTCACGATCGAAGGTGTTGTCGACGAGATCCTGCCCGACGGGCGGTTTGGGGTGATGCTCGATAATCAGTGCCGGATCATCGCCTACACGGCCGGTAAGATGCGTCGTTATCGCATTCGGTCCATCGTCGGCGACCGCGTTCATGTCGAAATGACCCCTTACGATCTTTCAAAGGGCAGGATCGTCTATCGCGAGAAGCTTGCCGGACAGTCGTCGGCACCCAAACGACGATCTTTTCGACGGTGAGCAGACCGATCCGATCAAGCATGGCCGCCGGGCACGGCAGCGAAATGCCCTCCTTTTCGGCAAGGTCCGCATTCTGGACCGAGATGAAGGCCGCTGCGAAAGGCCATCTTGCCGCCGAAGAAAGCCTCGGGCGGCCGCCGGTCGGCGATCCGCGCCTCACGCGGAAGGCGGCGGTGATCCTGGTCTGGTTCGGTCTTTCCTATGTCGGCTTGCTCTGCTCGCCGTCGCTCTACGTGGCGCTGCTGGCCGCGGTCTCGACCGCGCTTGCAGCCTCTGCGCTGGGCTTTTGCGTCTTCCACGACGCCAATCATCGCACCCTGTTCAGACGTTCCGCGGCAAATCTGTGGGCGGCTCGGCTCTGTTCGGTCCTGCTCGGCCCATCCCGGCACTTCTGGGTGTACAAGCATCAGGGGTTGCACCACCGGCAACCCAACGTCTTCGGCTGGGACGACGACCTTGAAACCCGCGGCCGGCTGCGGCTCTCGCCAGCCTGTGCCTGGCAGGATCGCTTCCGCCGCCAGGAGATCAAGGCAGTGCTCTATTACGGCCTAAACACTCTCGAATGGCTATTCTGGAAGGACTTCCATTGTTTGGCGAACGGCCGTCTGAACGAGCGGCACGCGGTCCGTTTGGACAAGCGAGACCGAGGCGAACTGCTTGCCTGCAAGGGCCTCTACCTCCTGCTGATCATCCTCCCGCCTTTCCTGGTATTGCCGCTTGCCTGGTCGATAACGGCCTTCATCGTCTTTCATTTCGTCCTCAGCTGGCTTCTGGCGATCGTCTTCCAGGTTGCGCATCTTACGCCCGGCATGGAGTTCGACGGCGTTCGTGCCGGCGACGATTGGGCTACGCACCAGATTCGCACGACGGCTGACTTCGCAACCTCGTCGCGGCTCATCACTTGGTTTACCGGCGGTCTGAACCACCAGATCGAACATCACCTGTTTCCGAATGTCGCTCACTCACACTATGCGGGATTGCGACCGATCGTTCGAGCCATCGCCGAACGCCAAGGTCTGCAATGTCACGACCTAGGTTCGACTTTCTCCGCGACCAGGCAGCATTTCGTGTTCCTGAAAGCGCTCGGCACCCAGGGTTGAAAACGGTGCGGAAAGGGCCCTTCAAGGCGATGTTTCGACACCCAGGGTCGCTTTCGACGATTCACCGCCTATCGGCCTTCGAAACCGCAACAACCGACCACTAATGGCGACATTCATCCGCTCGCTCGGAATAGACTTCAATGTCGACATCTCGAACGATCCCTCGGACGGAGTTCCCGCCGCGCGATATCTGCACGGCGGGATACCGTTCGATCAGGCGCTCTGCAGGTTCACCGCGCTCGTACGGCCGCGACCATCCTTCTCCAGGTCATAGGTAACGCGCTGCTCGCGATCCAACGTCTGCATCCCGGCAGCCTCAACGGCGCTGATGTGGACGAATGCGTCGCCGCTTCCGTCCTCAGGCTGGATGAAGCCATAGCCTTTGTCGGCATTGAAGAATTTTACAGTTCCTGTGATCATTTCATGTTTCCTTCTGTGCGGACCGCCAATCGGTCCTCCGATGCTAGGAGAGGCGAGAGAAGGAAAAAGGAGCCGCAAAGCGCCGTCGACCGTCAATTTGCGACTAGTAGCAAGAATTAGATGGGCCCTGCGCCAAGCGAATGTAAGGCCCGACCGCAAACTCTACCTGTGGCCCGTCGACCCAATTCCAACCGCGCCAGCTCACCAGAGCGGGCTGGTTGGGCCGAACTTCTCTCCGGTCGCATTGTCTTTCATGAGGTGCTGCTTGAGCTTCCGCGCCATTAGCCCGCGCGCCCTGACGATCATCAGCGTGGCGGGGCGCCTAACACTCGCAAGGCCAAGGTATTGCGCGGTTGCCGTCCTTGTCTTCGTTCCGTAAGCGAACTGCCACACAACAGGGGCCCTTCATGTTCAACTGGTTCCAGTCCCTCCTGCCGAGGACGAGCGACTTCTTTGCGATGTTCGAGCGGCACGCCGCCACGCTCGTCGCGGCAGCGGCCGCGTTGAGCGAGCTGGTCGCGGGCCGGTCGGTCGCGGAAGATCATATCGCCGAGATCCATCGCCGGGAGCATGAAGCGGACGACGTCATTCGCCAGGTCCTCCGCTCCGTTCGGCAGACGTTCCTGACCCCGTTCGATCGCGGCGCCATCACCTCGCTGATCGGCGCGATGGACGATTCAATCGACGAGATGCAGGACACAGCTCGAGCCATCGCCCTCTACGAGATCAAGACGTTCGAGCCGGAAATGAAACGAATGGTGGAGATCATCGTCGAGGCTGCGGGGCTGACCTCGCAGGCGATCCCGATGCTCCGCGATCTTACGCGCAACGGGACCAAGATCCACGATTTGACCGAGAAGCTCGTACGGCTCGAAAGTGACGCGGACGTGGTTCACGCCGCGGGCCTGAAGAAGGCGTTCCAGCAGCATTCCGCGCAGCCGATGCAGTTCATGGTCGCTCGCGAGATTTACAAGCATCTCGAGCGGATCACCGACGCGTTCGAGGATGTCGCGAACGAGATCGACGGCATCGTGATCGATCACGCCTGACGTGCACCAGCTTGCCCTTCCGCTGCTGATCGGCCTGATCGCCGTCGCGCTCTGCTTCGACTTCCTGAACGGATTGCACGATGCCGCCAATTCGATCGCAACGGTAGTTGGGACTCGGCTGATCGGGCCGGTGGCAGCGGTGGGTTTCGCCGCCTTCTTCAATTTCGCGGCCTATTTCCTCGCGCTTCGATGGCCGGCGCTGCACAATGTCGCAGACACGATCGGCAAGGGCTTGATCGACAAGGACCTGGTTACGCCGGCGGTCGTGTTCGGAGCGCTCGTCGGCGCCATGTTCTGGAACGTCGTCACCTGGGTGAAGGGGATCCCCTCCTCGTCCAGCCATGCTCTGGTCGGCGGGATAATCGGCGCCGGAGTGGCGCATGCCGGCTTTCCCAGCATCCAATGGGTCGGCCTAAACAAGACCTTGATCGCGATCGTGCTGTCGCCCGTGCTCGGCCTCATCCTGACCATGGCGATCATGCTCTCGACGAGCTGGATGGGAGCGCGGGCGACCGCGCGGGGAGCGGAGCGGACATTCCGGGGGTTGCACCTGTTCTCGGCTGGCGCTTATTCGCTCGGGCACGGGCTCAACGACGCCCAGAAGACGATGGGCATCATCACGGTTCTGCTTTATTCGACGGGTTATCTGAACGGCGATTTCGCGGTGCCGAACTGGGTGGCTCTCAGCTGCTATATCGCCATGGGCATCGGCACGTTGACCGGCGGCTGGCGGATCATCGAAACGATGGGCACGCGGATCACCAAGCTCAACCAGCACCAGGGATTTTCGGCGTCAGCGGGCGGCTCGGTGATGCTGTTCGCCGCCTCCTATCTCGGCATTCCGGTGTCGACGACGCACACGATCGCCGGCTGTGTGATCGGCGCCGGAGCGGCGCGCCGGGCCTCGGCCGTGCGATGGGGCCTGACCGGAAACATCGGAGTGGCCTGGGTAATCACGATTCCCGCATCGGCGATCGTCGCCGCGCTTTTCTATTGGCTGGTCAGCGCCGAGTGGCTGCGGCTGGGGATCGCCGTCGCCATCATCGCGTTCGTCGGTTATTCGGCGCGCGCGTGGAGAATTCAGACTTGAGCGAAGGAGGCCGCGTGAAGGCTCTTCCCGGCTTATTGCCGCTGCTGCCTCTTCTTCTTACCGCCTGCGCTGCGCACGACCCCGCGCCACAGCGCCTCCCTGAGCCCGCCGACTTTTACGGCCCGCCGGAAGTCCCGCCGCCCTCGCCGCGAGTCGGCATCACCACAGCGAACATGAGCGAGATCGCCCGCGTCCTCGCTTCCGACGAGTTTCAGGGTCGGGCGCCCGGCACTCCGGGCGAGGAAAAGACGATTCCGTACCTCATCGAGCAGTTCAAGGCGGCGGGGCTCGAGCCCGCCGGCGAGAACGGTGGCTGGACCCAGACCGTACCGATGATCCACACGGAGCTGAAGGCGCCGGTAAACGTCTCGGTGAACGAGGCCGGACAGGCTGTGCCGCTTAGCTTCCCTGACGACATCTACCTGGGGACGGTCAGGCCGTTCGACCGGGTCAAGATCGAGAACGCGCCGATGGTCTTCGTCGGCTACGGAGTGACGGCTCCCGAGCGCGGCTGGGACGATTTCAAGGACGTCGACCTGAAGGGCAAGGTCGCCGTGATGCTGGTCAACGACCCCGACTTCGAGGCGGCCTCCGGCGAGCCCGTCGCGGGTAAGTTCGGCGGGAAGACGATGACCTATTACGGCCGCTGGACCTACAAGTATGAAGAGGCGGCGCGGCGGGGGGCGATCGCAGCGCTGGTCGTCCACGAAACCGAGGCGGCGGGCTATCCCTGGACCGTGGTCAAGAGCCCGGCGGGCGAGAGCTACGCAATCGCCCTTCCGGCGGACGCCCCGCAGCCGGTGCTGCTTCAGGGCTGGATCCAGCAAAGCGTCGCCGCCGCGCTGCTGAAGCACGCGGGCTATGATTACGAGACGGTCAAACGCGAGGCGCGGACGTCCGCGTTCAAGCCGATCGACCTCAAGGCGAAGCTGTCGACGGACATTCCAGTTACGGTGGCGCAGATCACCAGCCGCAACGTCATCGGCAAGCTGACCGGATCGACCTATCGTAATGAGACGATCAGCTTCGGCGGCCATTGGGATGCCTATGGCGTCGGCCCGGCAGACGCGCAGGGGCGAACCATACGGCCCGGCGCGGCGGACGATGCGCTGGGGCTCGCCGCGATGCTCGAGGATGCGCGACTGTTCGCGTCGGGGCCTCGGCCGCAGCGGACCTTGCTATTTGCGGCATGGACGGGCGAGGAGCGGGGGCTGCTGGGCTCCGAATATTACGCCCAGCATCCGCTATTCCCGATGGAGATGATGGTCGCGAACCTCACCTTCGACACGCTGCAGTGGAACGGAAGGGTTAAGGACGCGGTGCTGGTCGGGCGCGGGCAAAGCGACGACATGGAGGCGCTGTTCTCCGACGCTGCCAGGGCGCAGGGACGTTATGTCACCGACGAGAACCACCCGGAGCGCGGGCTATTCTACCGCGCCGACCATTTCTCCTTCGCCAAGCGCGGCGTTCCGGTGCTTCTCAACATGGCGCTCGCCGGTGCTTACGACATGTCCAACGGCGGTCGTCCCGCCGGGGAGAAATGGCTGAGCGACTTTACCAGCAGCTGCTACCACCAGACCTGCGATGCTTGGGCGCCGACCTGGAATCTCGAAGGCGCAGCGCAGGAAGCGGAGCTGTTCTACGCAATCGGCGCACGCCTGGGGAACAGCCGCGAATGGCCTCATTGGAACACGACCTCCGAATTCGCGAAGGTTCGGGCGAAGAGCGAGGGAATGCGCCAGAGCGGAGTTTCGCCTGCGCATGGCGAGCGTGGGCGCTGAGCGGCACCTGCCCCGTATAAGAATCGTGTGAATCGGGCGGCGGCGGCGTAAAGCCGCGCGGCCTCTCTCGACGGCTGCGTCGCTTGGCGGCAAGAAGTAAGCGATGCGGGGGCGGATCATCATTTGTACAGCGGCGCTGCTCGGCGCCGGGGGTGCGGCGGCAGCTAACGACCCGGCGCCTATCTGCGCCGATCGCCCGGGCAAGGCGACGGGAACCTGCATCGTGCCGGCCGGCCACTGGCAGATCGAAACGGGGATCGCTGACTGGACGAAGCAGGATTCCGAAGGTGAACGCGACACGTCGCTCGCGATCGGCGAGACCACGGTCAAATACGGCCTTACGAGCCGCTCGAACATCGAGGTCGACCTTGCGCCATGGCAGCGCTCGACCAGCCATTTTTTGGGAGAGCGCGGGAGCGCCAGCGGCTTCGGCGACATCAACCTGCTGTTTAAGGAGCTGCTGACGTCGCCCGACGCGGCCTTGCAGGTGGCAGCATTGCCGCTCGTCAAAATCCCGACCGCTGAGCACTCGCTTGGCAACGGCAAGTGGGAAGGCGGACTGCTGATCCCGATCGGCTATTCGATCCCGAAGACGAAGCTCGCGCTCGGAGTGACTCCGGAAGTCGACTGGGTCGCCGACACCGACCGCGAAGGCCACCATGCGGCGATGGTCCAGGTGGCGAGCGTCGGCTGGGCGGCAAGCGACAAGCTCAGCCTCTCCGCGGAAATCTGGGGGTCATGGGACTGGGATCCGAGCGGCACGACGCGCGAGGCGAGCGCCGACGGCTCGGTCGCCTACCTGCTAGGCAATGACGTACAGCTCGACGCTGGCGCTAATCTCGGCCTCAACCGGGTCACACCGGACGTCGAGCTGTACGGGGGCGTCTCAGTCCGCTTCTGACTAGTTGTCGAGCCTGATCCGAAGCACCTGGCCGGGTCCATCGGGAAGCGACGGCGGCGGCCCGAACCCTAGGTTTGAGACGTAGAGCGCACCGTCAGGTCCGAAGGTCATCGCGGTCGGCAGTGCGAGGCCGCTGACGATCACCTCCCGCCGCCCGTCCTGGACACGGACGATGTCGCCCTGGCCCGGCGTTGGATTGCCGGCGGTGACGGTGTTCTCGAGCACGTACATACGGCCGAGATTGTCGAACGTGACGCCGGTGACCATGGTGAATCCGGTCCGGTAGGTCTGCACCGATCCGTTCGGAGTGACTCGCAGGACCTTCGACGAGCCGGGCACGATCGGGAAGGTGTTGAGGTTTCCGATATAGAAGTTGCCATTGTGGTAGGACACCGCCGTCGGGACGACGTGGCCCTGCGAGGCGCTGATGTCGGCGACGCGGGTAATCGTGCCGTCGGTCCTTACTCGGTCGATCTCGCCGTGGTTGGGCTCGACCGCGTAGAGGGTCTGGCCGACCGCGACCATGCTGTACCAGGTGCCGTCGGGTTCGAAGTCGCCGGGGGACGGATGAGCGACCGGATGCGCTTTCTGAAACGCGCTGAGATCGGCGACCAGGACTGGATTGCCATTGGCGCTGAGCCGGAACACGCCGTTGGTCGTGTTGAGCACGCCGTGCGAGCATCCGCTGCCGGCGGTCAGCACGTACATCGTGCCGCCGATCCAGTCGATGTCGGCAGGGCCGCTAACGAGATTGCCGAGGTTCGGCGACGTCTGGCTTGAAGGGAAACGATCGGTGACCGTAGTCCGGACGCCATTGCCGTCGACCCTGGAGATGCGGCCGCCGCGGAGGCTGCCCTTATAGGGCCCCACCGGAGGAGTGACCTGAGTGCATTGTGCGGCCGTCGTGCTGCCGGTGCCTCCGGGGCCGCCTTCTGCGACGTACAGCATACCGTCCGGACCGAACTTCAGTCCGCGCGGGTTGTTGAAGCCGGTCGCGTAGACCGACATCGTTGGAGTCGCGGTGCCGCGGATGACGACCGGCGCCGCCGCGACAGTTGCGGCGGTGGAAAGAGTCGCGATGGCGCTGGCGGCCAGAAGTAGGCGTGAATATCGGGTCATATCGTCCCCCCTGTACGTTGGGTCGGGCCGCATCGACGGAAGAACAGGCGGCCAGCAAACGCTAGGCACGAAAAAGAACCGTTCTTTGGCGCGTGAGGCCGAGGCCAGGCGCGTCGTCGTCAGGCCGTGGAGCCTGGGCAAACGCCGACGCAAGGGTCCGTAGGAATCGACGAGCAAACCGCCGGGCCCCGACTCCGGCATTAACCTGCGTTCGATAGGCGTTTTGGGAAGATTTATTAACCTATCGAAAGATAGCCGGAATTTAGCCGAGTTCCCGCAACCGGCTTGATGCGCTCAGGTGCTCACCATCTTCTTGACGCCGCGCGCTGCCTGGCGAAGCCGCTGCTCGTTCTCGACCAGGGCGATGCGAACGAAGCCTTCGCCCTCCTCGCCGAAGCCGACGCCCGGGGCGACCGCGACATGGGCGTCGGTCAACAGCTTCTTGGAGAACTCCATGGAGCCGAGGTTGTGGAACCGCTCGGGGATCGGCGCCCAGGCGAACATCGAGGCCTGCGGCACCGGGATCTGCCAGCCGGCGCGGCCGAAGCATTCGACGAGGACGTCGCGCCGCTTGCGATAGAGGTTCCGGTTATATTCGACGATGTCCTGCGGCCCATTGAGCGCTGCGACCGCGGCAGCCTGGACCGGCGTGAACGCGCCATAATCGAGGTAGGATTTCACTCTCGCCAGCGCTTCGATGAGGCGCGCGTTGCCGACCGCGAAGCCGATGCGCCAGCCTGCCATCGAATAGGTCTTGCTCATCGAGGTGAACTCGACCGCCACGTCCTTCGCGCCCTCGACCTGGAGGATCGAAGGGGTGGGCGCATCGCCGAAATAGATTTCGGCATAAGCAAGGTCCGATATGACGATCAGCTCATGCTCGCGGGCGAAGGCGACGAGCCGCTCATAAAAAGCGAGGTCGGCGACATAGGCGGTCGGATTCGACGGGTAGCCGATCACCAGCACCTTGGGCCGCGGAACGGTGTAGCGCATGGCGTTGGTGAGACGCTCGAAGAACGCCTCTCCGGGCGCGGCCGGGATCGAGCGCACTGCTGCGCCCGCAATGATGAAGCCGAAGCTGTGGATCGGGTAGGACGGATTGGGCGCGAGGACGACGTCGCCGGGCGCGGTGATCGCCTGGGCGAGGTTGGCGAGCCCCTCTTTCGAGCCGAGCGTGACGATGACCTCCTTGTCGGGATCGAGGGTCACTCCGAAGCGGCGCTGGTAATAGGCGGCCTGGGCCTTCCTCAGGCCGGGGATTCCGCGGCTAGCGGAATAGCGATGGGCGTGCGGCTTGTTCGCGACCTCGGCGAGCTTGTCGATGACATGCTTGGGCGGCGATCCGTCTGGGTTGCCCATGCCGAGATCGACGATGTCCTCGCCGCGCCCGCGCGCCGCGGCCTTCATCGCGTTCACTTCGGCGAAGACATAGGGCGGCAGTCGCTGGATTCGGTAGAAGTCGGTGTCCATCGCCTTAGTCATGCAGCCGATGCTGCACTGCGGCAAGGCGCTAAGCGGGACCGCTGACCGATAGGTTGGCGCCGTCCGCATCGCGGATGCCGGCGATGTGGACGCCGTGCATTTCCTTGGGCTCGCGGGTGAATTCGATGCCGAGCTGATCCCTGCGCGCGTAGAATTCGCCGAGATTGTCGACCGAGAACCCGAGCTCGACCGAGCCGGCGGGATTGTCGCCGGACGCCGGATGGAGTGCGAGGGCCGTGTCCCCGGTCGCGAACTCGGTCCAGAAGGGCGATTGGAACTTGAGCTCCAGTCCAAGCTTGTCGCGGTAGAAAGCGATAGCCTGGTCCATGTCGGCGACATATTTGATTGCGTAGGCGAGGCGCATTGTCCTTCTCCGTCTGGACAGAAGGCGTGAGCCGCCCCTTATCGCGAGGCAAGTTGGTTCGCCACTACAACAAGCGTAGAAGCCGCGCGCCTCAACAGAGGGAGACCGGAAATGCGCATGATCTCTTATGCGATTGTTGCGTCCCTCGTTTGCATTCCCGTGGCCGCCAAGGCTGACACGCCGCTACAGAAGGAAACTTCGGTGTGGCAGGCGTTCAAGGACAAGAAGGCGGACACCTTCAAGGGCTTACTTCATCCCGATTTCGTCGCGGTCTATGCCGACGGCCGAGCCACTCGGGACAAGGAGTTGCAGAGCCTCAGGAAGTCCAAGCTCGAGAGCTTCGCGATCTCCGACTTCAATCACAAGATGATCGACGCGGAAGACGTGCTGACGACCTATACGGTCACGGTCAAAGGGACCGACGGAAAGAGCGACGTTTCGGGAAAATATTACTCATCGTCGGTCTGGCACCGCGTGGGATCGGGCAAGACCAGCAAGTGGGTCGCCGTCTATCATTCCGAGGTGAAGGCGAAGTAGCGCCTAGCTTTTGTAAGGCGGCAGTGACCACCCGCGCGTGATCGCGCCGGCGCGCAACGCGAAGCCGCCGGCAATGGCGACGGCTGCTGCGGGCCAAACGTGCGTGCCGGCTAGCGTCAGGGCGACGAACAATGCCGCGGAGAGAGCAGCCGGTGTGACGTACAGCTCCCGCCGCATCAGGACCGATGACTCCGACGCCAGTACGTCGCGAATGATGCCGCCGGCGCACGCCGTCAGAACGCCCATGACGAACGCGGGGACGGGCGCCACTCCGTATCCGAGCGCCTTGGCCGCGCCGTAGGTCGCATAAGCGGCCATGCCCGCCGCGTCGAACCACAGCAGGGCACCGCCGGCAAACCGGTGATGGCTGCCGAGCCACACCAATAGCGCAGCGGCAATGCAGATGAGCAAAGTGGCATTGGTATGAACCCAGAAGACAGGAGCGCCGATCAGCAGGTCGCGGATGGTGCCTCCACCGACGCCCGTAACAACGGCGAAGAAGATGAAGGTCACGAAGTCGAGACGCTTCTCCGCGGCGACGAGCGCGCCCGAGATCGCGAACACGGCGATTCCGAAATAATCGAGGAGGACGAGCGCGGTTGGGTTCATGGCCTTACCGGCCTACATTAGCGGCATGGCCGAAGACACGAAAAGCGCGAGCGCGACCCCGACGCTCGAGGACTGGCAGCATTGGACGCTGGTGATGGGGCGCGCCCAGCAGATGATGATGGAGTTCTGGGCCGAACAGGCGAAATCAGGGCAGGCAATCCCTCCCTTTGCGCCCAACTGGTCGCCGCCGGCATTCGGATTCAGTGACGAACAGGGCCGGGCCTCCGATCCGATGGCGCTGATGAGCGCCGGAGCGCAGGCCTGGGCCAAGGGCCTAGAAAGCTGGGGCAAGATGCTCGGCGGGGTCGCTGCAGCGCCGGCCGCGGAGAAGAAGGACCGCCGGTTCGCCGCGCCCGAATGGAGCGAAAACCCCATCTTCGGCACGATCAAGAACAGCTATCTGCAGATTTCCGACCAGCTGCTGGGTACCGTTGACCAGATCGAGAATGTGGATCCGGAAATGCGCGAGAAGCTGCGGTTCGCGACGCGCAGCTTCGTCGATGCGATGAGCCCGTCCAACTTCGCACTGACCAATCCGCAGGTGCTGAAGCGGACGATGGAGACGCGCGGCGAGAATCTGATCAAGGGCCTCGCCAATATGCTGAAGGACATTGCGGCGGGGCAGCTGACGCAGACCAAGCCGGGCGTGTTCGAGGTCGGGCGCAACCTTGCGACGACGCCGGGCAAGGTGGTCAAGCAGACGCCGCTCTACCAGCTGATCCAGTACACGCCGACGACGGACCAGGTGCTGAAGACGCCGGTCGTGATCTTCCCGCCGTGGATCAACCGCTTCTACATCCTCGACCTCAACCCCGAAAAAAGCTTCGTCAAATGGTGCGTCGACAATGGCGTCACCCTGTTCATGGTGAGCTGGAAGTCGGCGGACGAGAGCATCGCCGACGCTGCTCTCGAGGATTATGTGCTCAAAGGGCAGGTCGACGCGATCGACTCTGTCCGCGACGTTCTCGGCGTCGATAGCGTGCACACCATCGGCTATTGCGTTGCGGGGACGACGCTTGCCGCGACATTGGCCTACCTGGAGGCCAAGGGAGATGCCGGGAAGGTTGAGTCCGCGACCTTCCTGACCGCGCAGGTCGACTTCACGGAGGCCGGCGACCTCAAGCTGTTCACGGGGCCGGAGACGATGGGCCTGTTAGACCAGCTGACCCAGGAGAAGGGGTTCCTCGACGGCCGCTACATGGCCGCGACCTTCAACCTGCTTCGCGGCCGCGACCTCATCTGGAGCTATGTCGTCAACAACTATCTGCTCGGGGACGAGCCGGCTCCATTCGACCTGCTATACTGGAACAGCGACACGACCAACCTGCCGGCCGGGTGGCACCGAGCTTATCTCGAGGACCTCTACAAGGGTAACAAGCTCGCCGAAAAGGGCGGGATCAGCGTCGCCGGCGCGCCGGTCGACATCGATAAGGTGAAGACCCCGACCTACGTCCAGGCGGGCCGCGAGGACCATATTTCACCACCGCAAAGCGTGTGGAAAATCATGAACCATTTCTCCGGACCGAAGCGGTTCGTGCTCGCAGGATCGGGGCATATTGCGGGCGTCGTGAACCCTCCGGCCGCCCAGAAGTACCAATATTGGGTCAACGACCGGCCCTGCGGGACGCTGGATTCCTTCGTGGAAGGGGCGAGCGAGCATAAGGGAAGCTGGTGGCCCGACTGGCTCGCGTGGCTGCAAAGCCAGGACGGCGAGAGGGTGAAGGCCGACGGGGCGCGAGTACCGGGACAGGGGAGGCTGAAGGCGATCGAGGACGCCCCTGGAACCTATGTCAGATCACGCTGAAAGCCTCACTCTCCGCATTGCCGAGCCGCACGAGCACGACGAGCTCGAGGATCTCCAGCGTCGCGCTTCGCTCGAGCTCCCCGAATATCGCGACCAGCTGCTCGACAACCCCGATGCGGTCCATCTTCCGCTGTCGCAGCTGGCCAACGGGCAAGTGATCGTCGCGGAGGTCAGTGGGGAAATCGCCGGCTTTGCGGCACTGGTCGGCGGCGAGCTCGACGGCCTGTTCGTCGAGCCTGACCTCTGGGGCCTCGGGATCGGCAAGGCGCTGGTCGATGCGGCAACGCATGAAGCGCGCCGAAAGGGTCTCGCTCTGTCCGTCATCGCGAATCCGCGCGCACGGCCCTTCTACGAGCGCTGCGGCTTTAGCGCCGAGGGTGAGGTGCAGACGCGCTTCGGTCCCGGGATCAGGATGACCAAGTGAGGCAAAACGTCACCCCGGACCTGATCCGGGGTCCGCTTGCCTTCCTCCGCTGTTGGAGAAGGCGGATCCCGGCTCAAGGCCGGGATGACGACTCATATTTCCAGTGCCGGCGCTTGCCTTCACTCAGCCATTCGACGGCGGTCGCGACACGCTTCTGTCGGGTGGAGTCCTGCTTGGCCTCGGCGATCCACTCGAAATAGTCGCGCTGCGCCGAGGGCGGGAAGGAATCGAGGGCGGCCCTGGCTTTCGGCGCCTTAGAGAGGGCGGCTTCGAATTCGGGGTGAAGCGCGGGCTGCGGTTTCGGCTCGTGCTTCGTCTTTCGCGGAGCGGGAGCGCTCTTCGCTAGCTCGGCAGCCTCGCGGATGAGGCGATCGAGCTCGGCGGCGCGTGGCAGCTCGTCGATCGACTTGATCCTGCCGAACTGGCCCATGGCGTCGCCATTCGATTCTTCGTTGCGAAGCTCCTGCCCGCGCCAGAAGTTCAGAGCCATGTGCGCTTTGAACGCAGCGGTGATGAGGATGATTTTCCCGCCGAGCGTGTACGCCGGCATGCTCCACTTCATCGCTTCCTCGATATCCGGCACGACGGCGTGGACGCGCTCGCGCACTTTATCGAGGATCGGGCGAGCGAATGGCTGCGCCTTGGCAATGTAGGCGTCGATCTCCGGCTCGCGGCTCACAGGATGCCTCCTCCGAGCATCAGGCGTACGACGCCGATCACGATCACGAAGAGGTTGAGGTTTCGGCCCGCCGTTCCTCGCGAGATCATTCCGATCACCGCCCCGATGATCGCAAGCGGGATGATCAGCCAGTTCGCCCAGCCGAGCAGCGGGATGAAGGCGACGAGCGCGCAAATAAGCGCGACGAAGCCGATGATTAGGGATACGAGGTTGAACATCGCGGCTGCTGTATCATGCCGTGGGCTGCGGGGGGAGCCGCGGCCGATGGCGCCTTCGGGCCGCCGCAACTGTAGGGCCGCCCGGCGCATTCATTCGCCGCGCACTTGGCGGCGGTGAGCGTTCAGTGAAAGCTTATGTTGAACGGGGCATTGGTTGATAGGGACGCCGACGGCTGTCACTGTCTGGGGAGGGGTGAACAACTTGTCGCTCAATCGTCGCCATGGCCGGCCGATCGCCGTCGGCGCCGCGCTGCTCGCAGCGGCGCTGCTCGGCGGCTGCGCAACCAAGGCCAAGCTTCCGCCCGGGGTGCATCCGACGGTGGAGGTCGGGCCGCCGCTCAAGTCCGAAACATGGAAAGGGGTGGCGAGCGCAGCCGACCGGGACCGCATCGCCCGGCTCGGCCTCGCCTGGCAGGAGGCCCTTACCGAGGCGAAGAAGACCAATCTCGCGGACATCCGAAGCGAAGACAAATTGCTGATGCCGCGGACGGCGCTGGCGCAACCGGCGCCAACGCCGGGCAGCTACAATTGCCGGTTGATCGCGCTCGGCAAGGCGACCCCGAAGGCGAAGGCGTTCGAAAGCTTCAAGCCGTTCTTCTGCTACGTCGAGGTCGAGAGCGGCCAGCTGACCATCGTCAAGCAGACGGGAAGCCAGCGGCCCGCCGGGCGGCTGTGGGAAGACGATGATCCGACGCGGCTCATCTTCCTTGGGAGCCTGGCGCTTGGAAACGAGGACCAGCCGCTCGCTTATGGCGACGATGCGAAGCGCAACATGGCGGGCGTTCTCGAGCGCATCGGCGCATTCCGCTGGAGGCTCGTGATTCCGTGGCCGCAGAGCACGTCGAAGCTCCAGGTGTTCGAGCTGACGCCAGTGGACTTCACCCAACAACCCAAGTGAGCGAAGCCGGGCTGCTCGCCGATCCCGCGGAGGTTCGGGCGATCCTCGTTGCATCGGCGCGGGCAGGAGGGGCGATCAGCTATTCGGAAGTCCTCGGGCTGCTGGGACATCACTTCACGCGGCCCAAGATGCGCCAGCTGTGCAAGGTGCTGAGCTTCGTCGACGAGGAGGCCGAGGGGCGCGGGGAGCCCGAGCTTGCCGTGCTGGTGGTGCGCCAGTCGGACGGGCTTCCGGGCCAAGGCTGGTGGGTCGGCGGTGCGAAGAAGCATGGCTATGCCGGTCTGTGGGAGGGCCCAAAGGCGATGAAGCTGATCCGAAAGATCCAGCGCCGAGCGTTTGAGTATTGGGCGAAGCACCCTTAAGCGCGGCCCATGCCCGAAGCGCGCACCTACACCGTCAGCGACGACGACGACGGAATCCGGCTCGACCGCTGGTTCAAGCGGCACATGCCGGAGGTGAGCTTCAACATCGTCTCGCGCTGGGCGCGGACCGGGCAGCTGAGGCTTGGTGGCAAGCGAGCCGTGCCGGGGGACAGGGTCGAGGCGGGGCAGGAGATTCGCATCCCGCCGCTGGACGCAACGCCGGCGCGTCCGGCGAGGGTGCAGCCGAAGCGCGAGCTGCTGACCGAGGATGAAGAGCAGTTCGTCCGCGACATGGTGATCCACCGGGATGCGGAATCCTTCGTGCTCAACAAGCCGCCGGGGCTCGCCACGCAGGGTGGCACGAAGACGACGCAGCACCTGGACCGCTTGCTCGACGGTCTCGCAGAGGAGGGCGGGCGGCCCAAGCTGGTCCATCGACTCGATAAGGACACCTCGGGAGCGCTGCTGGTGGCGCGCAGCGCTCGCTCGGCCGGTCATTTCGCGAAGGCCTTCTCCGGACGGACGGCGCGCAAGGTCTATTGGGCGCTGGTCGTCGGCGTGCCCGATGCCGACGAGGGCATGATCGATGCTCCGCTCGCAAAGCAGCCCGGGACTGGCGGTGAGAAGATGCACATCAGCGAGGAACATGGTCTTCCGGCGAAGACGCGCTGGCGGACGATCGAGCATGCCGGCAATCGCACGGCCTGGGTCGAGCTACAGCCGCTCACCGGGCGCACGCACCAGCTGCGCGCGCACATGGCGGCGATTGGCCATCCAATCGTCGGCGATGCGAAGTACGGCGGCGCCGAAGCATTCCTGACGGGTGGGATCAGCCGAAAGCTTCACCTTCATGCGCGCCGAATCCGGATCGATGCGCCAGGCGGCGGCGTGATCGACGTGACCGCCGAGCTTCCGCCCCATTTCGCCGAGAGCCTCGCGACCCTCGGGTTCAGTCCAATGGCGGGGGACAGCCTTCCGCTGGAACAGCCGAAGTCCTCGCCCGAGGCCAGGCAACGCAAGGTTGCGGCCGCGGCCAAGGCCCGCCGGCGCGAAAGACGCGGAGAGCGGCGCGCTCGCGGGTCCCAGGAAAGGACGAAGCGGCGGTGAACCGGCTCGCAATCTTCGACTGCGACGGCACGCTCGTCGACAGCGGAATGACGATCTACCGCGCGCTGTCGGCCGCGTTCGAGCAACAGGGGCTCGAGCTTCCGCCGCCCGAAGTGTCGCGCAGGGTGATCGGCCTCAGCCTGACAGAAGCAATGGCGGCGCTGCTGCCGGATGCCTCCGCCGAGCGGCACCGGGCGCTCGCCGAGGATTACAAGCGCGCCTTTTGGCAGCTGCGCGCCGCGGGCGAGGTCGAGGAACCGTTGTTCGACGGCGTCATCGAGCTCCTCGATGCGCTCAAGCATGACGGTTGGCTGCTGGCGGTCGCAACGGGCAAGTCCGATCGCGGGCTCCGGCATTGCCTCGAAAGCCATGGGATCCACGCCCGGTTCGTGTCGCTCCAGACCGCCGACCGTCATCCCTCCAAGCCGCATCCGTCCATGGTTGAACAGGCCATCTCCGAAGCCGGCTCGACACCGGAAGCGAGCATCGTCGTCGGCGACACCAGCTTCGACATGGCAATGGCAGTAAACGCCGGCGCCAGCGGTATCGGGGCCGGCTGGGGCTATCACGATTCCGATGAGCTCCTGGACGCAGGCGCGGTGGCCGTCGCCGACTACCCGCTCGACGTGCTCGAGCTGATCCGGGAGCATGCCCATGGATGAAGACCTCTACCGCAGGCGGTTGCTGATCTACTCGCTGGTTCGGCTGGGAGGGATCGTCATCTTCTTCTTCGGGCTGGCGGTCATCTACACCGGGCTGCTCCGGCCAGGCGGTTGGCCGCAAGTCGGCGCGGTGATCGCCATTCTGGGAGTGATCGACGCGTTCCTTGCGCCGCGGTTCCTCAAGCGCGCCTGGGACGAGCAAGACCGGCAGGGCAAGTGAAGCGCTTCTGGAAGGACGTCTCCGTCGAGCACGAGGGCGACGGTTGGACGATCATGCTCGACGGCCGCGCGGTCCGGACCCCTGCGCGCACACCGCTCGTCGTTCCGACTGACTCGCTCGCGGAAGCGGTCGCCGACGAATGGCGTTCGGTCGAGGATGACATCGACCCGCGCGCGATGCCTCTGACGGGGCTCGCCAACGCCGCAATCGACCGCGTCGCTCCCGAGCGCCAGACCTTCGCGAGCGGGCTTGCCAAATATGCCGAGGCCGACCTCGCCTGTTACCGCTCGGAATGGCCGCCCGAGCTGGTCGGTCGCCAGGAGCAGAGCTGGGACGAGCTGCTGGCGTGGGGGCGGCGACGCTACGATGTCGACTTTTCGACCACGACGGGCCTCATCCACGTGCCGCAGTCGCGGGCGACCATCGATCGCCTGTCTCAGGCGGTTGCCGAGCTCGATGCCTTTCGCCTTGCGGGCCTGTCGCTGTTGGTTACGGCCGGTGGATCGCTCCTTGCGGCACTTGCCGTGCTGGAAAAGGCGATCGCACCGGACGCGGCATGGGATGCCGTAAGCGTCGATGAGCGCTGGCAATTGGAGCAATGGGGCGCAGACCACGAGGCCGAAACGGCGCTGGATAACAAGGGCCGCGATTTTCTCGCGGCGGCGAGGTTCCTGGAGCTGCTGGCTTAACCGTCATCCCTGATCTGAGGGCTGCCTTCTTTTCCGCCGTTTCAAAGAAAAGGCGGGCTCCGGCTCAGGGCCGGGATGACGTGCATTCAATGCTGGGGCCCGATGAGGTCGCGGACGAAATCGACGAGGCCGGTCTGCCGAACGCGCTTCGACCGCTCGGCGCTGACGATCGCCCGAACCTGGTCGAGGCAGGCATCCATGTCGCGGTTGACGAGGACATATTCATATTCGGCCCAGTGATCGATCTCGTCCGCCGCGCGCCGCATTCGGTCGGCGATCACCTGGTCCGAATCCTGGCCGCGCGCGTGGAGGCGCTCCTCGAGCTCTGCCATCGTCGGGGGGAGCAGAAAGATGGTGACGAGATGCTCGCCGAAGTCGGGTTCCAGCTGGCGCGCGCCCTGCCAGTCGATGTCGAAGAGGATGTCGCGGCCGCGCCGGAGCGCCTGCTTCACGGGCGCTTTGGGGGTCCCGTAGCGATAGCCGAAGACATGTGCCCATTCGACGAACTCGTTCGCCTCGACCATCCGGTCAAAGGTTGAATCGTCGACGAAATGATAGTCGACCCCGTCCTCTTCGGCCCGGCGCTTGGGCCGCGTGGTCGCGGAGACCGACATTGTAACTTCGGGGTCAGCCCCAAGTAACATTCGCGAGATAGTAGATTTACCCGCGCCCGACGGGGAGGAAAGGACGATCAGGAGTCCGCGGCGCTCGCGAGTTCGGTGGTCCATGTCCGCTCTTGCTTCGGCTGAGACGTGGCCGTCAAGCGACCGGCTGCTGCATTGCACAAAAATGATCTTGAAATGGTGCGGCGCACACTATATTGTGCAGTGCAACAAAAACGAATTCAGAGGAATGATCGATGGCAGACGAAACGAAGGTCGAAGCGCAGGCTGCAGCTGAGGCTCCGGCGAAAGTCGCGGAGACCGTCGCGAACACTGTCGAGACGATCGCCAAGGATAACGCGAAAGTTGCCAAGCGCACGCGCGCCGCGACCGTTCGCCGGGTGAAGCGTGAGGCCGTTGCCGAGAAGGCAGTGACCCGGCGCACCGCCCGCAAGACCCGCAAGACCCGCACCGCGGCCCGCAAGACAGCGCCGAAAGCAGCTCGGGCCGCCCAGAAAAGGATTGAGACCGTGACCAACAATTTCTTCAACGGCTTTGAGGCCGTCCCGGCGTTCGCGCCGCTCCAGACCATCTTCGCCGACGCCAACGAGCGTGGCCAGGAGTTCGCCAAGCGCGGTCAGAAGATCGCCGAGGAGCTCGCCGATCTCGCCCGTGCCAATGTCGAGGCGATCGTCGAGGCCGGCCGCGTTGCCACCGAGGGCGCGCGCTCGATCGGCCAGGGCGTCGTCGCCAAGCAGCGCGACGGCGTTGAGCAGGCCGCGGACGCGATCCGCTCGCTCGCCGAGGCGAAGTCGCCGACGGAGTATCTGCAGCTTCAGGGCGAGTTCGCTCGCGCCTCGTTCGACCGTGCGGTCGCCGAGACCTCGAAGCTGACCGAGTCGCTGGTGAAGCTCGCCGGCGAGGCGTTCCAGCCGCTTTCGAATCGCGCGACGGCCAATGCCGAGCGCTTCAACACCCTCGTTGCCTGACCCTCTCCCCTCCTAAAAGTCAGGGCAACGACTGTAGGCGGTCGCTCCAATCTGGAGCGACCGCCATTTTTTTATGCTCGAGGCGCAAACTGCCGCCTTGCCGCGTTTTCGCGACTTGCCATATTTTAGGATCCAATGAGTGAGCGTCTGATCAGGATGGCGACCGGCCCAGAAGACGGCGACGGCCTCGACGAGATCGAGACCGGCGTTGCGACGCGCACGCGGCCGAAGACCAAGAAACCGTCCAACTACAAGGTCCTGATGCTCAACGACGACTATACGCCGATGGAGTTCGTCGTCCTGGTGCTTCAGCGCTTCTTCTCGATGGGCATCGAGGATGCGACGCGGGTGATGCTCCAGGTGCATCAGCAAGGCGTCGCCGTGTGCGGCGTGTTCACCTACGAGGTGGCGGAGACGAAGGTCACGCAGGTCATCGACTTCGCGCGAGAGAACCAGCACCCGCTGCAATGCACGCTGGAAAAGGCTTGACCACCTCCCCTCCCATGCATGGGAGGGGACCGAGGGGTGGGTAGCAGAGCGGTGGCTCGATGCCGTCGATCTGCTGTATGTCTCACTTCGCTCGACCCACCCCCGACCCCTCCCTTGCAGGGAGGGGAGAAGCGGCTAAACCCCCGCACCAATGGATAGTATCTGGATCAAGGGCGGGGCCAAGCTCAAGGGCGAAATCCCCATTAGCGGCGCGAAGAATGCAGCGTTGACGCTCATGCCCTGCGCGCTTCTCACCGAAGAGAAGCTCACCCTGAAGAACCTTCCGCGGCTCGCCGACGTCGACACGTTCAGCCACCTTCTCAACCAGCTTGGGGTCTCGACCCACGTCGCCGGCGTCAAGAAAGGCGAGATCGGGCGGCGGATGACGCTTCAGGCGGACGAAATGGTCTCGACGGTCGCGCCCTATGACATGGTTCGGAAGATGCGCGCTTCGGTGCTGGTGCTGGGCCCGATGCTGGCGCGGATGGGCGAAGCGACGGTCTCGCTTCCGGGCGGCTGCGCGATCGGCGACCGGCCCATCGACCTTCACCTGAAGGCGCTCGAATGCATGGGCGCCGAGATCGAGATCGCCGCCGGCTATGTGAAGGCAAGCGCGCCCAAAGGTCGGCTCGCGGGAGGGGACTTCAGCTTCCCGGTCGTCTCGGTCGGCGCGACCGAGAATGCCGTCATGGCGGCAGTCCTCGGCAAGGGCAAAACGCAATTGTTCAACGCGGCGCGCGAGCCGGAGATCGTCGATCTCTGCAACCTCCTCGTCGCGATGGGCGCGAAGATCCGCGGGATCGGCTCCTCCCACCTCATCGTCGACGGAGTCGAAGGTCTGAACGGCTGCGATTATTCGGTGATGCCGGACCGAATCGAGGCGGGCAGCTACGCCTGCGCGGCCGGGATGACGGGCGGGTCGCTCGACCTCATCGGCGCGCGTCCGGAAGACATGCAGGCGACCCTGAACGCACTCGCGCAGTGCGGCCTCATGATCGAGTTCCACAATCGCGGGATCAAGGTCAGCGCCGACGGCGGGCTGAAGCCGCTGGCCCTTTCAACGTCGCCGTTTCCGGGCTTCGCGACCGACATGCAGGCGCAGTTCATGGCGATGCTGTGCCTGGCGCAGGGGGACAGCTTCCTCGAAGAGACGATCTTCGAGAATCGCTACATGCACGTGCCGGAGCTTCGGCGCATGGGCGCGGACATCGACATCCACGGCCGCTCGGCCATCGTTCACGGCGTCGAGGGACTGACTGGGGCCAGCGTAATGGCGACCGACCTTCGCGCATCGATGAGCCTGGTGCTTGCGGGCCTGGCCGCTGAAGGCGAGACCGAGGTGTTGCGCGTCTATCACCTCGACCGCGGTTACGAGCGGCTCGAGGAGAAGCTCAGCGCCGTCGGCGCGACGATCGAGCGACGGAGCGGTGGCTAGAGCTTCTTGAAGAAGCGGATGCTGCTTCGCTCGTAGCCGAGGTGGCGGTAAAAGGCGTGCGCCGCAGTTCGGCGGTCGTTGCTGGTGACCTCGACCAGCTTGCCGCCGCGCTTGCGCATCCAGGCTTCGGCCGCTTCGACGAGAATTCGGCCGATGCCGTGCCCCTGCGCTTCCTCGGCGACCACGAGCGCGGTGATCCGGCCGAGCGGCGCCGGGCGGTGTATGACGACGCGGGCGCCGACGCCGCACATGCCGACGACCTTCTTGTCGAGCGTGGCGACCAAAGGAAGCTCGCCGCTTTTCTTGAGCGCCTTGAAGTTCTTGCGAAGCTGTCTCTCGTCGATCTCGTGGCCGAGGTATCGGATCAGCTCGAGCAGCCGAGGCAAGTCCGCGGGCTTGGCCTCGCGGACCTTCGGGAGGGGTGGCGGCTTCGGCTTGGCCGCCGGTTTCGGCTTCGGCTGCGGCTTCCTCTTCGGCTCCGGCTCAGCGTCGTTGGCGGCTTCGGGCGCCACCTTTGTCGCTTTCCGCTTTCTCGGCAGCACGGCGACATCAAGCGACGCGCCCCAGTCTTTGGCGCCCAGGTTCCGGAGAAAATATTCGACATCCTCAGGCTTGGCGGCCGGACCCTTGGAGTCCATGCCGAACACGGATTTGCCTGACTTGTCGGTCAGTCCAACCTTTCCGAACCCGCGCTTGTTGGGAGTCCTTACGCGCGAGCGGACGAGCTTGAGCCCGCGGTTGCGTGCAGCTTCGGCGAGCTGGTCGAGCTGCTCGTCGCTCATAATGTGTCCAGTACGTGGAGGATGAGGCCGACGAGCCCACCGACGATGGTGCCGTTGATCCGGATGTACTGGAGGTCGCGGCCGACTGCCTGCTCGAGCCGCGCGGTGACGGTGCGCGCGTCCCAGCCGCGGATGGTCTCGGACACCAGCTTCACGATGGACCCGCCGTAGCTCGCCGACATGCCGACGATCGCGCGGCGTGCGAACTGGTTGATCGCGGCGCGGATTCGCCCGTCCTTCTCGAGCGTGCCGCCCATCGACTTCAGGACCTCACCGAGCTTCCCGGCGAGCACTGCATCGGGGTTGCGCGCCGCCTTGATGATCGCTTCGCGGCCTTTCTGCCAGATGGTGTCGAGCCACAGGCTGACCGAGCGGTTGTCGAGAAGCTGCTCCTTGATCGCCTCGACCCGTTCGCGGGTTTCCGGGCGCGTCTGAAGGTCGTTCGCGAGTTGGGCGAGCGCCTCCTCGATCTTGATACGCACGGGATGCGCAGGGTCCGTCGACATCTCGACCGTGAGCTTCCTAAGGCCGTCGATGATCGCGTCGGCGAGCTTGGCGTCGAGACCCGCGAGCTTCAGCACCCAATTGGCCTTCTTGTGGACCATCTGGCGGATCAGCGGCTCGTTCGCGTCGAGCGCTCGGGCCGTCCAGCGGATCGCAGCCTCCAGCATCGGGACGTGGCGGTCCTCGTTGATCGCGGAGGCGAGCGCGTGACCGAGCAGCGGCGAGATTTCCGCCTTGCGCAGGCGCGAGCTCACTGCGCCTTTGACGATCCCGCCCAAGCGCTCGTCGTCAAGGCTTTCGAAGATGTCGGCGATGAGCCTGGATGCGCCTGCGCGAATGCGCGTGCCCTCACCGGCCGGAGTCTGGAGGAACCTGCCTGCGGCGCCGGCAACGTCGAGGCGCCGCATCCGACGCGCGACCACTGCGGGAACCAGGAAATTCTCGCGGATGAAATTGGCGAGCGCTTCACCGATCCGGTCCTTGTTGCGCGGGATGATCGCGGTGTGGGGAATGGGGACACCGAGGGGGTGGCGGAAGAGCGCCGTCACCGCAAACCAGTCCGCGAGGCCGCCGACCATCGCCGCTTCGGCAAATGCCTTCACGTACGAGAGGCCGGGATAGAGATGCTCGAATGCCCGAGCGACGGCGAAAACCGCGGCCATGGCGAAGAGCAGCCCAGTCGCGACGACCTTCATCCCCTGCGCGCCGGGCTGCGCGGGATTGAAGCGGGATAGAGCGCCGTTAGCCATCGCCCTCATGCCGGCTCAATAGCTGAGCCGACGCAGAGGTCCATTATTCCGCCGGAACCGGACGCCCGGCCTGATGGGCGTCGCTTCCGACCACGCGATGGAAAAGACGCCCGACCCGCGATTCGATCGAGATTGCGATCGAGAAATAGGACGGCACCAGGAGCAGCGTCAGCAGCGTCGAGAAGATAAGGCCGCCGATCACCGTCACGCCCATCGGCGCGCGCCAGCTGGAATCGCCGGTCAGCGAGAGCGCGATCGGAAGCATTCCCGCCACCATCGCGACCGTGGTCATGACGATCGGCTGGGCACGCTTGTGCCCGGCTTCGTGGATCGCTTCGTCCTTGGGCATCCCGTGGTTCATCATCTCGACCGCGAAGTCGACGAGAAGGATCGAGTTCTTCGCCACGATCCCGAACAGCATCAGGACTCCGATCAGCACCGGAAGCGACACCGGTTGACCGGCAATATGAAGGCCGATCGCCGCGCCGAGCGGGGCGAGGATCAGCGAGCCCATGTTCACGAACGGCGCGAGGAAGCGTCGGTAGAGCAGCACGAGGACAGCGAAGACGAGCAGGACGCCCGACATCAGCGCCAGAACGAAATAATAGACCAGCTCCCCCTGCCACTTCTGGTCGCCGAGGTTCATCTTCTGGACGCCCTGCGGCAGGTTCTTGAGAGTCGGCAGGTTATTGATCTTCGGCCACACGTCTCCGCTGACGACGCCCTGGGCGAGATCGGCGCCCACGGCCGTGCGGCGGATCTGGTTGGTGCGCTCGATCGTCGTCGGGCCAGAGCCGAAGCCGATGTCGGCGACCGCCTTCAGCGGCACGGATCCGCCGCTCGACGTAGGCACTGGCAAATTCTCGATCGTCGAAAGATCGCGCCGCGCATATTCGGAGAGCGAAACGGTGATCGGGATCTGGCGGTCCGCGAGCGAGAATTTTGCGCTGTTCTGCTCGATGTCGCCGAGCGTCGCTATTCGGATCGTCTGACTGAGCGCCGCCGTCGTCACGCCAAGGTCCGCGGCAACGTCGAAGCGCGGCTTGATGGTGATTTCGGGCTGCGGAAGGCTGCCACCGACGCGCGGCGCACGGATGCCCGGGATCGTCGCCATTTCCTTGGCGATCTGGTTCGCGACGGCATTGAGCTTCACCGGATCGTCCCCGCCCAGATACAGCATGATGTCGCGGGAATCGCCGCCCGGTCCACCGCCGCCCTGGCTCTGGAAGCTGACCCGCGCATCGGGGATCGCGGCGAGCTGCGCCGCATGCATGCGCTCGAACTCGGTGCTCGTCTTCTTGCGGTCCTTGCGAAGGACGACGTTGAGGTGGCCGTCGGCGACGTTGATCCGCTCGAACACATGCGCGACGTCAGGATCGCGCTTGAGGATCGCCGCTACCTTGTCCTCGATCGCGGTCGTCTGCTCGAGCGTCGATCCCGGAGGAAGCGTCACGTTGACTCGAGAGAAGTCGAGATTCAGCGGCGGCTGGAAGGTCATCGGCAGGGTGGCGAACAAGACGACGCTAAGCACCAGCGCGCCGAGGCCCGCGCCGACCATGTAGAGCCGGTGGTCGCGGAACGTACCCTTGAGCCACCCCCAGAAGCCCGGGTGATCGGACCGGTAGGCGTGTGCCTTCGACGCATCGAGGCTCCAGTTGAGAGTCTTCAGATACCAATCCATCCACTTCCACGCCGCGTGCGGCTGCTGGCCGTGCGAACGGAGGAAATAGGCGGCAATCAGCGGCGTGATCATTCGAGCGACGAGCAAGCTCATCAGTACCGAAATGACGACGGTGAAGCCGAATGCCTTGAAAAACTGGCCCGAGATTCCCGGCATCAGCGCGACCGGCAGGAACACGGCGACGATCGCCATGGTGGTCGCAAGCACGGCGAGCCCGATCTCATCCGCCGCGTCGAGCGACGCCTGATAAGCGGATTTGCCCATGCGCATGTGGCGAACGATGTTCTCGATCTCGACGATGGCGTCGTCGACGAGGACTCCGGCGACGAGGCTCATCGCGAGGAGCGAGAGGCCGTTCAGCGTGATCCCCATGAGGTTCATGAAGAAGAATGCCGGGATCGCCGACAGCGGGATGGCGAGCGCCGAAATTCCTGTCGCGCGGATGTCGCGGAGGAAGAGGAGGACGACGAGAACCGCGAGGATGGCGCCCTCGATCAACCCTTCCATCGCCGACTTGTACTGCGACTTCGTGTAGTCGACCGTGTTGAAGATCTCCGAATAGTGAACCTTCGGATTCTCCTTCTCGATCTTCTTCAGCTCGGCGAACGCCTTGTCATAGGTCGAGACCTCGGATGCGCCCTTCGCGCGCTGGACCTCGAAGCTGACGACCTGGCGCCCGTCCTCCTTCGCGATCGTCCGCTGCTCGGAATAACTGTCCTTCACCTCGCCGAGGTCGGCAAGCTTGACGAAACGGCCGCCGGGCAAAGCGATTTGCGTCTGTGACAGGTCGTAGGCGTTCTGCGCGTTGCCGAGCACGCGCACCGACTGCTCGGACCCTGCGATCTCGGCGCGGCCGCCCGCGGCGTTCATGTTGCTTTGGCGCAGCTGCTGATTGACCTGCGAGGCGGTAATGCCCTGCGACTCCAAAGCGGCGGGGTCGAGGATGACCCGGATGGTGCGGTCGACGCCGCCGGTGCGGGTGACCGCAGCGACTCCGGGCACGCCGAGCAGCCGCTTGGTAATCGTATTGTCGATGTACCAGCTGAGCTCCTCGAGGCTCATGTCGGTGGTTTCCGCACCGACATAGAGGATCGGGTCGCTGACGATGTCGACGCGGGTGACTTGCGGCTCGAGAATGCCTTCGGGCAGGTTGCCGCGGATCTGCGCGATCGCGTTGCGGACGTCGTTGACGGCCCGATCGGTCGGAGTTCCGATCTGGAACTGGACGAAGGTCGAGCTGTTGCCCTCGCTCACCGTGCTGTCGATCTCGTCGACGCCGTTCACGCTCCGGATCGCGGATTCGACCCGCTGCGTGACCTGCGTCTCCATCTCGTTGGGAGCTGCGCCAGGCTGGGTGACCGAGACGATCGCCGCCGGAAAGTCGATGTCCGGGTTGTTGTTCACCTGCATCCCGAAGAAGGCGATGAGGCCGGCCAGCATCAGCCCGACGAACAGCACGATCGGCGGGACCGGGTTGCGAATGCACCAGGACGAAATATAACGGAAATTCATAAGCTTAACTGGTTCCTGGCGTTACCGGGCCGCGGCGCGATTCGGCTTCACCTTCTGCCCGGGGTTCAGGAACGGCCCGGCCGAAAGGACGACTGCCTCGTTGCCGGATAGACCTTGAGCGATCGTCACGCCATTCTCATCGACGTTTCCGATCTTGATGTTCCGCCGCTCGATCTCGTTCTTGCCGTTGACGATGTAGACATAATTGCCCTGTTCGTCGCTCAGCACGGCGCTCTGCGGAAGGAGCGGAGCGGCGGTCTGGCCGGCCGTGATCTTGGCCTCGGCAAACCCGCCCGGACGGATCGAACGGTCGTAGGGGATCGCGATCCGGACCTCGCCGAGACGCGATTGCGGATCGATCACCGGAGCGACCTGCCAGACGCTGCCAGCGATGCTGTGATCTGCGCCGACCGGAGTCACCTGCGCCGGCATTCCGACGTGGGTGAATGCGAGATCCTGCTGCGCAAGCTGCGCACGCATTTCCATCTGGCCGCCCTCGGCAAGCCGGAACAGGGCGCCCGACCCCGGATTGACGATCTGGCCGAGCTCGACGCTGCGCGAGAGGATGAGCCCTGCGCTCGGAGCGACGACGTTGAGCTGCCCGATTTGCGCACGCATCGCGCCGAGCTGTGCCTGGGCCACACGGACCTGGGCATAGGCTGCGTCGCGCGCCGCCTTCTTCGAATCGATCTCCGCCTTCGAGACGAATCCGCGCCCCTGAAGTGCGAGGGCGCGCTCATAATTGGACTGCGCAAGAGCCGCATCGGCCTTTGCTGCCTCGATCTGGGCGGACATTTGCGATGCCTGCTGCGCCTGAACGGAGCGGTCGATGACCGCGAGCACCTGGCCTGCGCTCACCCAGCTGCCGGCGTCGACGAGGACGCGGACGACACGGCCACCCTGACCGGCGATTCCGACCGGCTGGTCGCGCCTCGCACCGAGCGGCCCGCTGGCGGTGACGACGCGTCCGACCTGGCTCCTGCCCGGGACGACGACAGTCACCGTCGGGACCTGCCCCGCCGCAGCGCCGCCGGCCGCGCCAGGCTGCGCCTTGTTGGCGCCCCGGCCGGTAAGCACGGCAAGGCCGATCACGAACAGGGCAAGCGCGGCGATCACGCCGATGATCACCATCCGCCGCCGCCGCCTCGAGCGGTCCACGACCACGAGCGTGTCGGAAGAATGGAACGAAGTTTCGCGGTTCATGCTGTCCTGCCCAAAATGCCCCATGTGCGCGAGCCCGCGCTGTTGATACGGCAACTGTATTACCTTAATAAGTCACCGCGTGCAACAGACCGCGCCAGCCCCCGAGTGGCCACCGCTTTTCGACGAAGAGTGGCACTTGTTTGGCAAGCGCGCGTTGCCCCACCACAGCTGAAGGTCGGTTGAACGGCGGAGTATAACAAGGGGACGCGGGATGGAACATTACGGAATCATCGGCTGGGTCGTGATCGGAGGAATTGCGGGAGCCATCGCAAAGCTCCTGATGCCCGGCCGCGACCCCGGCGGATGCATCATTACCATCCTGCTCGGCATCGCCGGCGCGGTCCTCGCCGGGTGGATCGGCCATGCGGTCGGCTGGTACAAGGTCGGCGAGGGCGCCGGATTTGTCGCCGCCATCGTCGGAGCATTCATCCTGCTCGCCCTATATCGCCTGGTCGCCCGCGGCCGCTGAAGCCACTTGCCGGCGCTGTTCAGGAAACAGCCATGGCGCTCGGGCGAGCCTTGCGCCAAAATGACAGCAAGGGAACGACTGGCATGAAGACCCCATTTCTCGGCGCGCTTGCGCTTGCCGCACTTGCGTGGACTGCGCCGGCGGACGCGCAGCAGGCGTCGATCACGCAGACGATCGCCGGGACCCGGCTCGACGTCACGGCGACCGGCGAAGTCACAAGGGTGCCGGACGTCGCGATCATCAGCGCGGGCGTGGTCTCGCGCGCCCCAACGGCGACAGCCGCACTCCAGGATTCCGCGAACCGGATGGGCCAGGTGCTCGCGGCATTGAAGCGCGCCGGCGTCGAAGATCGCGACATCCAGACGAGCAACGTCAGCCTCAATCCCGAATATCGCTATCCCGAGAACCAGTCGCCCCAGCTCACCGGCTATTCCGCCACCAACCAGCTGACGATCCGGTTCCGCGACATTCGCAAGTCCGGCAAGATCCTCGACGCGCTGGTCGCGCAGGGCGCGAACCAGATCAATGGGCCCAACCTGACGGTCGACAAGCCCGAGGCCGCGCTCGACGAGGCGCGGGCGAACGCGGTCGCGATCGGACGCGCGCGGGCGGATGCTTATGCCCGCGCCCTGGGCCTTCGGGTGGCGCGGGTGGTCTCCATCAGCGAGAGCGGGGGCTACGCCGTTCCGCCTCCGGCGCCACCGATGCCGATGATGATGGCGCGGGGCGAACGAGACTCGACGAATATCCAACCGGGCGAGCAGAAGCTGCAAGTCAGCCTGGCGATGACCTTCGAACTTCAATGAAAAAGGGCCGCGCGGCGGGTGCCGCACGGCCCATTCTGCATAATGATTTGGACGCGTCTAGCGGACGGTTCCGCGCCGGATCAGGTTGACGATCGCGAGCAGGATGATCGCGCCGATAAGCGAATAGAGAAACGTCTCGATCGTGAGCCCGGAATTGATGCTGCCGCCGAACAGCAGGCCGGCAATCACCGCACCAACGATTCCGACGACGATGTTGAGGATAATGCCCTGTTGAGCATCCGTGCGCATGATGAGACTTGCAAGCCAGCCGCAGATACCACCGACGATCAGCCAGATGATAATACCCATGAGCTTTCCCTCCTGTTTTCCGGCAGCCGCAGGGTGCGCGGCCACCGTTCCGGCACCACAGACGCGTGATGCCCGCCGGTTGTTCCGGAAACGGAGCAATCTGTCCAGATTTTCGGCTGGAGGGCCGCGGAAAAGCTCTATCGATATTGCGGCGTAACGAAGCCGCGGCGCGTCAGTAGCGCTGCTGCTTTTCGTATTGGTCGCGATACTGCTTGATGCGCGTCACCCGCAGTCCGGGCATGCCGCTGCGGTCGACCGCGCGTTGCCAGCTCGTGAATTCCTCAAGGCTGAGCGTGTAGCGCTTGCAGGCTTCGTCGACGCTGAGGAGACCGCCTGCGACGGCGGCGACAACCTCCGCCTTGCGGCGAACGACCCAACGAGTCGTGCTGACAGGCGGCAACGAGTCGAGCGTCAACGGCTCGCCGAGCGGTCCGATGACCTGGGCGGGACGAATCTTCTGGTTCTCGAGCATTCCCGTTACACCTGCTTAATCATTGCCACTGCGCCTCGGTTTAATCGGCGCGCTTAAAAATATTCTGAAACGCGCTGGTTAATTTGCCGGTCAATCCCCCTTACGCTCCCTTAACCCTGCCGCTTCCTCGGCAAACGTTCCTCCAAGCATCTTCAACGCATCGCGCCACCCGTCGCCTCCCGAGAGGTAGCAAGCGATGGCGTCCTCTCTCGAGCGCTCGTCGGAATCCGCGCCCGAATCCAGGAGGGCGAGGAACTCGTCGAGGCTGAGCGGTGCTCCCGTATCGCTACGAAAGTTCCTCTCGTGACGCGCCAAACCTCATCCCTCCGCTCTTCATTGCTTCCACCGCTCTAGTCTGCAGGAGTGAAATTCGGGTAAAGAGCGCGATAAGACACCTCCAATGCGGATAGATTTTCAGCTGCGCCGCCCTTCGGGACAGGCAAGGATCGTCGTCGCCATGTCGGGCGGCGTCGATAGCTCGGTCACGGCCGCGCTCGCCGCGCGCACCGGAGCGGAGGTGCTCGGGGTCACGCTTCAGCTCTACGATCATGGCGCGGTCGTGAGGCGGTCGGGCGCCTGCTGCGCCGGTCAGGACATCTACGATGCCAAGCAGGTCGCCGATCGGCTCGGAATCGCCCATTACGTGCTCGATTATGAAAGCCGCTTCCGCGAAGGCGTGATCGACCGCTTCGTCGACGAATATGCGCACGGACGAACGCCGGTGCCTTGCGCATCGTGCAACCAGGGCGTGAAGTTCGTCGATCTCGTCGCCTTTGCGCGGGAGCTGGGGGCCGATTGCCTCGCGACGGGCCATTATGTGCGGCGGGTCGTCAACGGCGACCGCGCCGAACTCCACAAGGGCGCCGATCCGCGCCGCGACCAGAGCTATTTCCTCTACGGCACGACGCGCGAGCAGCTTCAATTCCTCCGCTTCCCGCTCGGCGATCTTCCCAAGGACGACGTCCGCCGGATCGCAGCGGAGCTGGAGCTGGAAGTTGCGGGCAAGCCCGATAGCCAGGACATCTGCTTCGTTCCCGATGGCGACTACGCATCGCTCGTGAAGAAGCTTCGTCCGGAGACCGAGGCGGCAGGCGACATCGTCGACCTCGACGGCCGCGTGCTGGGCCGGCACCGGGGCGTGGTCCACTTCACGGTCGGACAGCGCCGCGGAATCGAGATCGGCGGCCAGAGCGAACCGCTTTACGTGGTCGGGATCGAGCCGCAGCGTGCCCAGATCGTGGTCGGGCCGCGGCGGGCGCTCGCCGTCAAGGCGATGCGCGTGGCGGACTGGAATTGGCTCGGCGAAGACCAGCGCGAGGTGAACGTCAAGGTGCGCTCGCTCGCTGCAGCCGTCCCCGCGGTCCGCGACGGTGAATCGATTCGCTTCCGCCAGGCCGAATTTGGCGTTGCTCCGGGGCAGGCGGCAGTGCTGTACGATGGGTCCCGGATGCTCGGCGGCGGCTCGATCGCCGAGACTGTCCCGGCCGGTGAGAGCGCGATGGATGCCGCCGCCGCTTAGCGCGGGCGTGCTGCTCTTCCGCGAGCAGGGCTCCGGCACCGAAGTGTTGCTGATCAAGCCCGGCGGTCCGTTCTGGCGCAACAAGGACGTCGGCGCGTGGATGATTCCCAAGGGCGCGGTCGAGCCCGGCGAGGTTCCGGCCGAAGCCGCGCTGCGTGAGTTCGAAGAAGAGACGGGGACTCGGTTGACCGCAATGCCGTTCCCGCTGGCCAGGATCCGGCAGGCCGGCGGCAAATATGTCGAGGCGTTCGCTCTCGAGGGCGACCTGGATCCGGCGGGGGTTACCTCCAACGACTTCGAGGTCGAATGGCCGCCGCGGAGTGGCATGTTCGAGCGCTTTCCGGAAGTTGTCGAGGCGCGGTGGATGTCTCTTGAGGATGCGAAGCTGATGATGCTTCCGAGTCAGCTGCCGCTGCTCGACGCGCTCGAGGCGAAACTTCGCCAAACCTAGCGTTGCTCGCCGCTGAGCTCCCGAATCCTGCGATAGGTATCGAGAACCGAGCGCCTGGCCTCGTCTGCCACGCGCCGCGAACTCGAGACGGCATCGGACTCGCCGCGTGCGACGAGGATGGCTGCCCCCGCGCGCACCGTTGCTTTCTCTTCGGAGCGGCAGGCGGTCGCCAGTTGTCGCTCGAAAGCCTGCACCGAAAGTCCCCCGGCGCTTGCCGCCCGGGAAGTCGCGAACAGGCATTGCACATAGGTCCCGTTGGCATCGTCCGCCGCCGCCAACATGCTCTGCGAAACCGGCTCGGCGCCGATCAGCAGGGCAATCGCGATCACGCGGGCCCCCTCACAGCTGGAACTGCCCGACGATCACCGTCTGGCACCGGCCGCCGATGATTGCGCGGCCGTCCTCCAGCCGACAGTGAAGCATGCCGGTCCGGGAGCTCGCCTGCAGCGCCGTGAACTCGTTACGGCCGAGGCGCTTGGTCCAATAAGGCGCAAGCGCCGCGTGAGCCGACCCGGTCACCGGATCCTCGTCGATTCCGAGATAGGGAACGAACACTCGGCTGGCGACGTCCTGCTCCTTTCCTCGTGCGGTGACGACCGCCATTCGGCGGATGGACTTCAGCGCGGCAAATTCCGGCTTGACCGCGCGCACGGCGGCTTCGTCGGCGACCTCGACGATCGCGGCATCATTGTAGCCGTCTGCGAGCCAGACAGGGCTTTCGGCGAGCCCGAGCGCCCGGCACAGTTCGGGCTCGCGCGCTTCGCTGAGGTTTGCCGCGCGCATGTCGAGCTCGAGCAGGTCGTCGCGCCGGGTGACGGTGAGAACGCCGGCCTTGAGTGTTTTGAAGCGGACGGGATCGCTGTGGATTAAAACATGCCCGGCTGCCAGCGTGGCGTGGCCGCACAGTTCGACCTCGCTCACCGGAGTGAACCAGCGCAGGTCGTAATCGGCCTCGCCGTCGCCGCTCGGCACGACGAAGGCGGTTTCGCTGAGATTATTCTCCGTGGCGATCGCCTGCATCAGGTTGTCGTCGAGCCAGCGCTCGAGCGGCATGACGGCTGCCGGGTTGCCGGTCAGCGGACGGTCGGCGAAGGCATCGACCTGGAAGAATGGCAGGCTCGTCACGTTGCTCGCTCCGTAATCTCCTGGGGCAACATCGTCTCACGATCGGTCTGCCCCTCGGGATCGACGTGGATCAGTATCTCAGTGCCCGGGAACCGCTGCTGAAGTTCTTCTTCGACGATATCGAGGCGGTCGTGTGCCTTCTGGACCGTCCAATCGGCGGGAACCCAAACGTGGAACTGCGCGAAATAATGCGTGCCGCTGCTGCGGGTCCTGAAGTCGTGAAGGCCGGCGAGCTCGGGATATTCCTTTGCCGCAGCGAGGAAGCGTTCGCGCAGCTCGTCGGGCCATTCGCGATCCATCAGCTGATTGAGCGCGTGGCTCGATGCGCTCCAGGCGCCCCACAACAACCATGCGGCGATGAGCACTCCGAACACGGCGTCCGCGCCCTTGAGCTTCGCATATTGGTCGAGCGCCAGCGCCACGATCACCGAGCCGTTGAGCATCAGGTCCGACGAATAATGCAGCCGGTCGGTGCCGATCGCGAGCGAGCCCGTGCGTTTGACGACGTGACGCTGGTAGCTGATCAGCGCGGCAGTCAGCACCATCGCGACGACGGAGACACCGATGCCGAGCTCGGCATCGGTGGTCGCGGCGCCGACGAGCAAACGCTGCACCGCGCGAAAACCGATGAAGATCGCCGAGATGGTGATTAGGATGACCTGCACGAGGGAGGCGAGCGCTTCCGCCTTGCCGTGTCCGAAGCGATGCTCGTAATCGGCAGGCTGGGCCGCAATGCGAACGCCGAGCAGGACGACGAGGCTTGCGACGAGGTCGAGCCCGCTGTCCGCGAGGGAACCGAGCATCGCGGTGGAATCGGTCCGATAGGCGGCCCAGGTCTTAAGGGCGATGAGGGTGACCGCCATCGCGATGCTGGCCATTGCGGCTCGGGCCGTCAGCCTGGATCGCTCCTCGGGAGTGATGCTGCCCGCTGTCATGGATAAAGCAGGCCTTCGGACCAGCTGCCGTCCGGGGTTCGGGTGAACAGCCGCCGTTCGTGCAGCCGATGGGGACGATCCGTCCAGAACTCGATGCGATCGGGAACGACCCGATAGCCACCCCAATGCTCGGGCCGCGATACATCGACGCCCTCGAACCGCTCCTTCATCTTTTCGTAGCGCCCCTCAAAATGCGCGCGGCTTTCGAGCGGCCTCGATTGGTCGGAAGCCCAGGCGCCGAGCTGGGAGTCTCGCGATCGGGTGGCGAAATAGGCATCCGCCTCCTCGTCCGAGACAGGTTCGACCGTGCCCTCGATCCTCACCTGGCGACGCAGCGACTTCCAATGGAAGAGGAGCGCCACGCGCGGATTGTCGCTGAGCTGCTCGCCCTTTGCGCTCTGCTCGTTGGTGAAGAAGACGAAGCCTGCCGGACCGTGGCCCTTCATAAGCACCATCCGGACGTGAGGTCCGCCGTCGGTGCCCGCCGTGGCCAGCGCCATTGCATTGGCGTCGTTGGGCTCGCTTTCACGCGCCATGGCGAACCATTCGTCGAACAGCTGGAACGGATCGGTCCCCATCGTGCGTTGGCATTAGGCTTGGGCTTGGCGCAACGGCAAGCCATCTGGTCAGCAAGGGACTGTTACGGCATGGGAGCAATATGGCACTCGACCTCTACCAACGCCTGGGGCTGAAGCGCGGCGCTAGCGAGGCGGAGATCAAAAAGGCCTATCGAAGCCTCGCCAAGCAGCTTCATCCCGACCGCAACAAGGACAATCCCGACGCTGCGAAGCGCTTCGGCGAAGTGACCCAAGCCTACGACCTCCTGTCCGACAAGGACAAGCGGGCGCAGTACGACCGCGGCGAGATCGACGAGGACGGCAACCCCAAAATGCCATTCGGCGGCGGCTTCGGCGGTTATTCGCGCGGGAGTGGCGGACCGCAACCCGGAGCAGGTGCCGCGGGGTTCGAGAACTTCAACTTCGGCGGGGCGGATGCGGCCGATATCAGCGATCTGTTCGAAGGCCTGTTCGGCGCCGCGGGAGCGGCACGGGGCCGGGGCGCTGGCGGGTCGTTCGGCGGCTTTCGCCAGCGCGCAGCGCCGCCGCAGAAAGGGGCCGACGTCGCTTATCGACTCAAGGTCGCGTTCGATGACGCGGTCGCGCTCAAGGCGCAACGGATCACGCTCGCGGACGGGAAAACGATCGACCTCAAGCTTCCGCAGGGGCTCGAGGACGGAACCAAGATCCGGCTGGCCGGGAAGGGCCAGGACGGGCCCGGCGGCCGCGGCGATGCGATCGTGACGATCGAAGTGGGGCCGCACCGTTTCTTCAAGCGCGAAGGGGTCAACATAAGGCTCGACCTCCCCGTCACGCTAAAGGAAGCCGTGCTCGGAGCGAAAGTGAAGGTGCCGACGCCCGAGGGTCCGGTGATGCTGACCATTCCCAAGGGAACGAGCTCGGGCAAGGTCTTGCGGCTGAAGGGCCGCGGCTTCACCGCCAAGGACGGCAAGCGCGGCGATCAGCTGGTCAATGTCGAAATCGAGATCCCTTCGGGCGATCCGTCGCTCCAGAAGTTCGCCGAGAGCTGGGAAGGCGGCGGCAACCCGCGCGCGGGGCTCGGGGTCTAGGTAAAGCCGCGCCGTGAGAGACCATTCACCGCTCTCTCCCGAGGAACGGCGCAAGCGTCTGGCGACGATGCGCGCGGCCTTCGGGACGGAGGTCGAGGAAAAGCTCAAGCCGAGGCTGACGGCATGGGAGGTCGTCAAGCGGGTCGCGATCGGCGTCTATAACGACGGCTTCATCCACGCCGGCAACCTCGCTTATTTGTCGATTGTCGCGCTGTTCCCGTTCTTCATCGTCGCCGCCGCGGTCGCGCATTTGCTGGGCCAGGGCCAGGACGCGATGCTGACGGTCACCAACGTCCTCCGACGGCTTCCGCCGGACGTCGCGAGCACGCTTCGCGAACCGATCATGGAGGTGCTGACGGTTCGGACGGGAACCTTGCTGTGGCTCGGCGGGATCGTCGGGCTGTGGACGGCGACCAGCTTCATCGAAACCATCCGAGACATCCTGCGGCGCGCCTATGGCGTGAAATATTGCGCGCCGTTCTGGGAATATCGGCTCGGCTCCATCCTCCTCATCCTCGGCGCGGTTCTGCTCCTGATGGTCGCCTTCGCGCTCAGTGCGGCGCTGACCATCGCGCATCACTTTATCGTCGAACAGCTGCCGCTGGCGCAGGACGTCGGGCATACGCTCGGCCTCTATCGGTTCGTTCCAGCAGGGACCTTGTTTTTCATCTTCTACGGCCTGTTTTACGCGCTGACGCCCGCGCGCTACCGCAAGCCCGATTGCAAGAAATGGCCCGGCGCATTGCTGATCACCGCCTGGTGGCTTGGTACTGCGGAGCTCCTGGGGCCGGTCCTCAGCCTGTTCGGCGGCTACACACGGACCTACGGTAGCCTCGCCGGGGTGATGATCGCGCTGATCTTCTTCTTCGTGGTCGGGCTCGGCGTCGTCATCGGAGCGGAGCTCAACGCGGCGCTGGCGGAAAGCGGCGCCACGGCGCTAAAGGGCGAAATCTATACCGGGCCGTACACGGACGAGCTTGATGTCGAGGAACCACAGCCCGGTGAAGACGTCGAACCCGTATTGCAAACAGGGGGGCCGCAACTTTGAGCCAGTTGATGCAGGGCAAGCGCGGGTTGATCATGGGGCTTGCCAATGATCGGTCTCTAGCGTGGGGCATCGCGCAGGCGCTGGGTAACCACGGCGCGGAGCTCGCTTTCTCCTACCAGGGCGAAGCGCTGGAGAAACGGGTGCGCCCGCTCGCGGCGGAACTCGGCTCCGACATGCTCATCGATTGCGACGTTAGTAGCATGGACGCCCTCGACGCCGCCTTCGCGGAGATCGCGAAGAAGTGGGACAGGATCGACTTCCTCGTCCACGCGATCGGCTATTCGGACAAGAACGAGCTTCGCGGAAAGTTCGTCGACACGTCGATGGACAATTTCCTGATGACGATGAACATTTCGGTCTACAGCTTCGTCGCGGTCGCTCAGCGCGCGCGCAAGCTGATGACGAACGGCGGCTCACTTTTGACGCTGACTTACTATGGCGCGGAGAAGGTGATTCCCCATTATAACGTCATGGGCGTCGCCAAGTCGGCGCTCGACACCAGCGTCAAATATCTCGCCGCAGACCTCGGGCGCGAGAACATCCGGGTCAACGCGATCTCGGCCGGCCCGATCAAGACGCTCGCGGCAAGCGGCATCGGCGACTTCCGCTACATCATGAAGTGGAACGAATATAATTCGCCGCTCCGCCGCAACGTGACCATCGAGGATGTCGGCGGAGCGGGCCTCTACCTCCTCAGCGATCTTTCGTCGGGCGTCACGGGCGAAATCCACCACGTCGACGCGGGCTACAATGTCGTCGGCATGAAGGCCGAGGACGCGCCGGACATCAGCACCGTTTGATGGCCGCGGTCGCCCGTCACCTCAGCATCAGCGGGAGGGTGCAGGGCGTTTTCTTCCGGGCGTGGTCGCGGGAGCAGGCCGATGCGCTGGGCGTCGCGGGATGGATCCGCAATCGCCCCGACGGTCACGTCGAAGCCCATGTCGAGGGCGAACAAGCCCAGGTCGAGGAAATGATCGGGCGTTTGAGGAGGGGACCGCCGGCCGCTCAGGTCGACGACGTTCGAATTTGGGATGCCGACGTCTGCGACTTCGACGGGTTCGAGGTGCGGCATTAGTTCCCTGGCGTAAGCCGCGGGCGAGGAGACTGCGAAGCAGGGTTCTCTCTCCGCCAACCTTAAGGAAAGCGTTTGGCGCTCCTGCGCCCCGGCCTTCGCCGGGGAACTAGGAAGCGAAGGGGTCGCGTACCAGGATCGTATCGTCGCGCTCAGGCGAAGTGCTGACCAGCGCGACGGGGCAACGAATGAGCTCCTCAATGCGGCGGACATATTTGATCGCGCGCGCCGGTAGGTCGGCCCAGCTCCGCGCGCCCTGGGTCGTGTCGCACCAGCCCTTTATCTCTTCGTAGACAGATTCGACCCGCATCTGGTCCGCGGCGTGGGCGGGGAGGTAGTCGATCTTCTTCCCGTCGAGCATGTAGCCGGTGCAGACCTTCACCGTTTCCAGCGTGTCGAGCACGTCGAGCTTGGTGAGCGCGATCCCGGTCACTCCGCCGACCGCGACGGCCTGGCGGACCAGGACGCTGTCGAACCAGCCGCAGCGGCGCTTACGGCCCGTCACCGTCCCGAACTCGCGGCCTCGCTCGCCCAGTTCCTGCCCCACCTCATTGTCCTGCTCGGTCGGGAAGGGGCCCGATCCGACGCGCGTCGTGTAGGCCTTGGTGATGCCGAGCACGAAACCCGCCGCCGAAGGGCCGGTCCCGCTGCCCGAGGCGACGGTGCCCGACACGGTGTTGGAGGAGGTAACGAACGGATAGGTGCCGTGGTCGACATCGAGCAACACGCCCTGCGCGCCCTCGAACAGGATGCGCCTGCCGTTGCGCCGTGCCTGGTCGATCTCCCGCCATACCGGGCGAGCGAAGGGCAGGACGAAGCCGGCGATCTCGGCGAGGTCGCCCTTCAGCCGCTTGCGGTCGACTGGGGGCTCGCCGAAGCCGGCGCGAAGCGCGTCGTGGTGGGCGCAAAGCCGGTCGAGAAGGGGATCGAGATCGTCGAGCTGCGCAAGGTCACATAGCCGGATGGCGCGGCGGCCGACCTTGTCCTCATAGGCCGGGCCGATGCCGCGGCGCGTGGTGCCGATCTTGCCCGCACCGCTTGCGTCTTCGCGGAGCGCGTCGAGGTCGCGGTGGATGGGAAGGATTAACGGGCAATTGTCGGCTACCATCAGCAGGTCCGGAGTCACATCCACGCCCTGCTCGCGGATGCGCTCGATCTCCGCTTTCAGCGCCCAAGGGTCGAGCACCACGCCATTGCCGATGACCGACGGAGTGCCGGTGACGATTCCGCTCGGAAGCAGCGAGAGTTTGTAGGTCTTGCCCTCGACGACCAGCGTATGGCCGGCGTTGTGGCCGCCCTGGAAGCGGACGACCATGTCGGCGCGGCTCGCCAGCCAGTCGACGATCTTGCCCTTGCCTTCGTCGCCCCACTGGGCGCCGATGACGGTGACGTTTCCCACTTTTGTGCTTCCTGTTTTGCGGCCCGCGCGGCTCTAGGGGGTGCAGCGCCGTGCGTCCAGCGCCCGCAACTGGTCATTGAGCCAGCGGAACAGAAAGGGGGGCTGGACGTATTGCAGTTCCGTTACCTGCACAATCGAAGGGGAAAGCTGATGAAGACCACCACCGTTTTGGCGATTGCGCTCGGCCTCGGTTCGCTCGCGGCCTGCAACAAGAGCCCGCAGCAGGAAGCCGCCGATAATTACGAAGCCAATGTCGACAATTCCGCCGACCAGATGGAAGCGAATGTCGACAATTCTGCCGACGCGATGTCGGCGAACGCCGACAATGCCTCGGACGCGATGAAGGCCGCCGCCGACAACAAGTCCGACGCGATGAAGAACGCTGCCGACAACACCGCCGACGCGATGACCAACAACTCGCACTGAATTCCAACGACCGGCCGCTCGCACGCAGGCGGCTGGTTCCAGGGGCGCTCCGAGAGGGGCGCCCTTTTTCGTCAGAAGCTCAGCGGAATGACCTCGCGTACTCCCGGAAGTTCGCCCAATTGCCTTGCGACCGGAGATGCGATCGGGTCGTCGACGGCGACCAAGGCAACCGCTTCGCCTGCTTGCTCGCGGCGACCGAGGTTGAAGGTCGCGATGTTGATCCCGTTTTCGCCGAGCCTCGTCCCGAGCGCTCCGATGAAGCCCGGCGCATCGTCGTTGACGATGTAGATCATCTGCCCGTTGAGGTCGGCTTCGACCGGGATCCCGAAGATCTTCACGAGCCGAGGCGCGCGGTTGCCGAACAAAGTTCCTTCGACGCGCTTGTCGCCATGCTCCGTCCCCACGGTGACCGCGACGAGTGTGTGATAGTCGCCTTCGCCCTCGTTGCGGATCTCGCGAACGGCGATCCCGCGCTCCTTCGCGAGATAGGGGGCGTTGACCATGTTCACCGTGTCGGACCAGGTGCGCATCACGCCTGCAAGGACGGCACCGGTGATCGGCTTGATGTTGAGCTCGGCGGCCGCGCCTTCGACCTCGATGTCGATCGAGCGGATTTCGGTCCCGGCGATCTGACCCACGAGCAGCCCGAGCTTTTCGGCGAGACCCATGTAGGGCTTGAGGCGGGGCGCTTCCTCGGCCGGGAGCGAGGGAACGTTCACGGCGTTGGTGATCCCGCCGAGCAACAGATAGTCGCTCATCTGCTCGGCAATCTGGATCGCGACATTGACCTGTGCCTCCGTCGTCGAGGCGCCGAGATGCGGCGTGCAGATCAGCCCGCGCGTACCGAACAGTTCGTTTTCTTTCGCCGGCTCTTCCTGGAAAACGTCGAGCGCTGCGCCGGCGACATGGCCGCATTCGAGGGCCTCCTTCAGCGCCTCCTCGTCGATGAGGCCGCCGCGCGCGCAATTGACGATGCGGACCCCCTTCCTGGTCTTCGCGAGTGCCTCGCGGCTGAGGATTCCGCGCGTCTGATCGGTGAGCGGCGTGTGCAGCGTGATGAAGTCGGCACGCTTGAGCAACTCATCCAGTTCGACTTTGTCGACCCCGAGCTCGACCGCGCGCTCCGGGCTGAGGAACGGGTCGTAGGCAGCGACCTTCATCTTGAGCCCGTGCGCGCGGTCGGCGACGATCGAGCCGATATTGCCGCAGCCGATCAGGCCCAGGGTCTTGCCGGCAAGCTCGACGCCCATGAAGCGGTTCTTCTCCCACTTGCCCGATTGCGTCGACTGGTCGGCTTGCGGGATCTCGCGGGCCAGCGCGAACAGCATTGCGATCGCATGCTCGGCCGTCGTGATCGAATTCCCAAACGGCGTGTTCATGACGACGATGCCGCGCGCCGATGCGGCCGGTACGTCGATCGTGTCGACGCCGATTCCGGCGCGGCCGATGACCTTCAGGCGGGGGAGGGCGGCGTCCATCGCGGCGGCGTTGATCCGGGTCGAGCTGCGGACCGCGACGCCGTCGTACTGGGCGACGATCGCCTTCAGTTCCTCGGGCGAAAGGCCCGGCTTCTCGTCGACCTCGATGCCTCGCTCGCGAAAGATCGCCGCAGCTCTAGGGTCCATCTTGTCGGCGATGAGGACTCGTACTGGAGCGCTCATCGGCTTGCCTCCCACGCCCAGTCGAGCCAGGGTCCGAGCGCCTCGATGTCGCTCGTCTCTACCGTCGCTCCGCACCAGATTCGGAGGCCCGGCGGCGCATCGCGGTAGGCGGTGACGTCGAATGCCGCGCGCTCCTTCTCGAGCAGCTGGCCGATCGCCTTCTGTCGTGCACGGTTAGCTTCCTCGTCGGAGCGGTCGTTGAATTGCAGGCACACCGACGTGTTGGAGCGGATCGCAGGATCTCTGACGAGATGCTCGATCCAATTCGCCGACTGTACCCAGCGGTCCAGCGCCGCGGCATTGGCGTCGGCACGGGCGATGAGGCCCTGGAGCCCGCCCGTCCGTTCCGCCCAATCCAGGCAGAAGAGCCAGTCCTCGACCGCCAGCATCGAAGGCGTGTTGATCGTCTCGCCCTTGAAGATCCCCTCGATCAGCTTGCCGCTCTTCGTGAGGCGGAAGATCTTGGGCAGCGGCCGCGGCGCGGGCTCGTTCTCGAGGCGTTCGACCGCGCGCGGACTGAGCACCAGCATGCCGTGCGCGCCCTCGCCGCCGAGCGCTTTCTGCCAGCTGAAGGTGCCGACATCGATTTTCGCCCAGTCGATGTCCTGCGCGAATGCAGCCGAAGTGGCGTCGCAGATGCTGAGGCCGGTGCGATTTGACGAGATCCAGTCCGCGTTCGGAACCCGGACTCCGCTCGTCGTGCCGTTCCAGGTGAAGACGATGTCGCTCGCCGGATCGATCCCGCGAAGATCGGCGATCGCTCCATAATCGGCGGTGCGGGTATCGGCGTCGAGCCTGAGCTGCTTGGCGACGTCCGTGACCCAGCCGGCGCCAAAGCTCTCCCACGCGAGCATGGTGACGGGGCCTGCCCCGAGCAGCGACCAGATCGCCATCTCCATCGCTCCGGTGTCCGACGCGGGGACGATGCCCAGCCGATAATCGGCGGGAAGATGGAGCAATGCGTGGGTCCGCTCGATCGCGTCGGCGAGCTTCGCCTTGCCGATCGATCCGCGATGGGAACGGCCGAGCGCCGAGGTATCGAGCTTTTCCGCGCTCCAGCCCGGGGGCTTGGCGCACGGGCCCGACGAGAAATTCGGACGATTCGGAACATTATGGGGTTTTGCCGGTCGCACATCGGCGCCGGCGGCAATGGCTTCGGTCAATGTCACTCTCCTCGCAGAGAGCTCGCGCCGCGTTGGGACGGCGTGGCCCGGAAACAGGTGTAGCGGCCCCGGCGGCGTTGGCAATCGCCCGCGTGAACGTTTCGCATGCGACTCAGTGATTCCCCGCGAGAACGTTTCGCATGCGACTCAGTGATTCTATGTATGCTGCGGCGCACAACGGTCTGATTTTCAACCCGATCGATATGCCCAGGCGCCTCAGTTGAACAACTCATCGCGCTCAGCGGACAGTTCATCCCGACGGGCGGGTCCGCAGGTTGAATTCGTTAACCATCCGGAAGCACTGTCGGGTCAGCCGATGCGCGGAGGGCACTGCGAGGCGGCGGCGGGGGCTGGGGAGCTCCTAAAGTTGATGGAAAGGCGCGACGCGCATTGACGCGGCGTGCCTTGAGCTTTGGAGCGGGGACGCATGACGCAAGTACTGGCCGGCACGACGGCACTGTTCCGCGATCGCGATTTCTTCATCCATGATGGCAAGAAGCTCCGCCGCTTCCGTATTTCCGCTCCCCTCCAGGCTGCCCTCTTCGTCGTTCTTCTCGGTCTCGTCGCCTGGGCAAGCTTTGCGACTGCCCGGCTGATCACGCGGCCGCGCGTCGGTGTCTCGGCTTCGACCGAGATGCGCGCCCGATTGCTCGAGCAGCGCCAGGCGCTGATCGAAGCGGCGCTGACGGGACAAAAGATCGATGCGTCAATGATCCAGGCGGCCGCAACCAGCGGCCGTCTTGCCAAGGACGGGCCGCTCGCCCGCGTCGAGCAGCAGCAGCTCGAGCAGGCGGCGCTCGTCGCCCGGGCGCTCGACACCCGTTACCAGGTCACCGCCGAGGAGCTTCACAGGCTCGGTATCAAGCCCGCCGTAGCGGGTCAGCCGGCAGGCGTCGGCGGACCGTTCGAGAGCGTCGGCAATCCCACCTTCAAGGCGCTCTTCAACAGCTGGAAGAAGCTCGACCAGCTGCAGAACGACGTCATCGCCATTCCTTCCGACAAGCCGATCCAGGCCGCCGTCACCTTCACCAGCGGCTTTGGAGTTCGCGACGATCCGTTCCATCGCGGAGCGGCGATGCACCCGGGAATCGACCTCGCGGGCTCTTACGGCACGCCAATCTACGCGACCGCTGACGGCACCGTCACGCGCGCGGGCTGGAACAACGGCGGCTACGGCAACATGGTCGAGCTCGACCATGGCCGTGGAATCATGACGCGCTACGGCCATATGTCGGCCGTGCTCGTCCACGAGGGCGATCGCGTCACCCGCGGCGAGCAGATCGGCCGCATGGGCTCGACCGGCCGCTCGACCGGCAATCACCTCCACTACGAGGTTCGGATCGACGGTCATCCGGTGAATCCGATCCCGTTCATGAAGTCGACCGACTATGTGCTCGCCATGCAGAAGCGTGCCACTACGCCGTCGATGGACGCAGTGGGCATCGGCGGCCCGGACGGACAACACTAATCGCCGCTTGCTTGCCCCAAGGGCGAGCCATTCCTATCTCGCTGGCGTGAACGAGATCAGCCTTACCGAAAATGCCGCGAAGCGCGTCGCGTGGATCGCTGAGCGCCAGTCGAAGCCAGCGATACTGCGCCTGGCCGTCGACGGCGGCGGGTGCGCGGGCTTCACCTACAAGTTCGAGCTGGCGGACGCAGCCGAGGGGGACGACACCATAGCCGAGACCGACGGCGTGAAGCTTGTCGTCGATCCCATCAGCCTCGATCTCGTGCGCGGCTCGGCGGTCGATTTCGTCGAGGATCTAGGTGGGGCGGCGTTCAAGGTGCTCAACCCCAATGCTCAGTCCGGCTGCGGCTGCGGAAGCAGCTTCTCGGTCTAGCCGCGAGCCGCTAAGCGGCTCCTCGTGAAGATCGCAACCTACAATCTCAACGGCATCCGCGCGCGAATGCCGCGCCTGATCGAATGGCTGGATCGGGAGAATCCTGACGTTGCCTGCCTCCAGGAGCTGAAATGCGCCGACGAAGCGCTTCCGATCGCCGACATCGAGGCGGCCGGCTACGGCGCCGTCTGGCACGGGCAAAAGGGCTTCAACGGAGTCGCCGTCCTCGCGAAGGGCGATGCGCCGGAACTCCGCCGCGTCGGGCTGCCCGGCGACCCCGACGACACCCACAGCCGCTATATCGAGGCCGAAGTGAAAGGCGTGATCGTAGCGTCGCTCTATCTTCCCAATGGCAACCCGGTCGGTACCGAGAAGTTCGACTACAAGATCCGCTGGATGGAACGGCTGTGCGGACACGCGGCAGAGTTGATCCGACAGGAGCGGCCGGTCGTGCTGTGCGGCGACTGGAACGTCGTGCCCGAGGATCGCGACGTATTCTCTGCGCGAGCCACTGCGAATGACGCCGTGATGCAGCCGGAGGCCCGCGAGATGTGGCGGCGGATCGTCAACCAGGGCTGGACGGATGCCCTGCGCGCTCTGCGCCCAAAGGAAGAGAAGCTTTACACCTTCTGGGATTACACGGCGGGCTGCTGGCAACGCGACCTCGGCTTCCGCCTCGACCACCTGTTATGCTCACCCGAAGCTGCGGACCGCCTTCAAAGCGCGGGCGTCGATCGATGGGCACGCGGCGAGGAAAAGGCCAGCGACCACGCGCCAACCTGGGTGGAGTTGAGCTAGGCTGGTCGCGCGAATGGCGGCTTTGGGTGAACGTCGTTCAGCTCGACGGCGGTCA
>Ga0070659_100000159_pt1 | contig 51703 bp, 67 predicted proteins | sample KBSC23metaG_FD_64666 | JGI IMG/M metagenome (GOLD analysis project Ga0070659, IMG submission 64666) | Corn rhizosphere microbial communities from Kellogg Biological Station, Michigan, USA - KBS C2-3 metaG | ecosystem: Host-associated > Plants > Roots > Rhizosphere > Soil ... | reverse complement strand
CAACAGCGCCACCGGCCAGCTGTTCTTCGACGCCGACGGCAGCGGCGCCGGCGCGGCGGTGCTGTTCGCCACCCTCCAGCCGGGGACGGCGCTGATCGCCTCCGATTTCATGGTGATCTAAGAAAACCGGCGCCCGCGAAAGCTCGCGGACGCCGGTCCTCGCCCCACTCGAAGCAGGTTCAGGCGACCTTGGCGGTCTCCAGCTCGTCGGGCTCGCGCAGCACATAGCCGCGGCCCCAGACGGTCTCGATATAATTGTCGCCGCCGCAGGCCAGAGAGAGCTTCTTCCTGAGCTTGCAGATGAAGACGTCGATAATCTTGAGTTCGGGCTCGTCCATGCCGCCGTAGAGATGATTGAGGAACATCTCCTTGGTCAGGGTCGTGCCCTTGCGGAGCGAGAGCAGCTCCAGCATCGCATATTCCTTGCCGGTCAGATGGACCCGGCTGCCGTCGACCTCGACCGTCTTGGCGTCGAGATTGACTGCGAGCTTGCCGGTCTTGATCACCGACTGGCTGTGGCCCTTGGAGCGGCGGACGATGGCGTGGATGCGGGCGACGAGCTCGTCGCGGTGGAACGGCTTGGTGACGTAATCGTCGGCGCCGAAGCCCAGAGCGCGGACCTTGGAATCCAGCTCGGCGACGCCCGACAGGATCAGCACCGGGGTGCCGACCTTGGCCGTCCGGAGCTTCTTCAGCACGTCGTAGCCGTGCATGTCCGGCAGGTTGAGGTCGAGGCAGATGATGTCGTAATCGTAGAGCTTGCCGAGATCCAATCCCTCTTCGCCGAGATCGGTCGTATAGACGTTGAAGCCCTCGCTGGTGAGCATGAGCTCGATCGCCTTGGCGGTCGTCGGCTCGTCTTCGATCAGCAGCACGCGCATGGATTGCCCTCCTGTCGATCGGCCTCGCCGGCCGCTGCGACGTCATTAACCTTTAGAGGTGTGAAGGCAAAAGGTTAATTTGGTATTAATACGATGGAATCCTTGGATTTGTGCGCCTCGTTGCGCGGCCGCCACGAAACTGGCAGGGCGCAGCGATGAAGTCTTGGGAAAACCGCGTTCTTTTCATCGACGGCGAGGCGATCGTGATCGACAAGCCGGCCGGGCTCGCGGTCCATCCGGGCTCGCGCACGCCCGAGAGCCTCGAAGATTATCTTCACCATCTTCGTTTCGGATTCAAACGGCTGCCGCTGCCGGTCCACCGGCTCGACCGCGACACTTCGGGCTGCCTGCTGCTCGCCCGCAACCCCAAGGCGATGCGGGCCTTCCAGCGCGCGTTCGAGGACAAGAAGGTGGCGAAGACCTATGTCGCGATGCTCGACGGCGTGCCGGACGAAGCAGCCGGCACGGTCGAGATCGCGCTCGGCAAGGTGTCGAGCGCGGAGGAGGGCTGGCGGATGGTCCCCGATCCCGGCGGCAAGGCGGCGGCGACGCACTGGCGGGTGGCGGCGGTCCGCGACGGGCGCGCGGCGGTCGTTTTCACCCCGGAGACCGGCCGCACCCACCAGATCCGGGTCCATGCGGCGTCCGGCATCGGCATCCCGATCGTCGGCGACCGGATCTACGGCGCCGGCCGGGGGCCGATGCTGCTCCACGCGCTGTCGCTGAGGGTCGAGCGCGGCGCCAAGCCGCCGATCGAGGCGACGGCGCCGCTGCCGCCGACCTTCGTCAGCGCGGGCTACGGCGATGTCGTTTGAGCTTCCGGAAGAAGCGCTCGACGAACGGTTTCTGGCTGCCTCGGGGCCGGGCGGCCAGAACGTCAACAAGGTCGCCACCGCCTGCCAGCTGCGCTGCGACGTGTTCAGGCTCGGCCTGGCGCCCGACGTCTATGCGCGGCTGAAGCAGCTCGCCGGCAGCAGGATGACGGGCGCGGGCGAGATCGTCATCACCGCCCGCAAGTACCGCACCCAGGAGGCCAATCGCGAGGATGCGCGGGCGCGGCTGGCGGATTTGATCGATCGTGCCCATGTCCGCCCGGCGAAGCGCAAGCGCACCCGCCCGAGCCGCGCCGCCAAGGCGAAAAGGGTCGATGCCAAGAAGCAGCGCGGCAGCGTCAAAGCGGGGCGGGGCAAGGTGACGCTGGATTAGCGGCCGTCATTGCGAGCGGAGCCGGGCTGGATTGCTTCGTCGCTTCGCTTCTCGCAATGACGGGCCTGGGAGAGCAGAATGTACGACTTCAGGATCGATGCCGCCGACAAGCCTTCGCTCTACCGCGAGCTGATCGCGGCGGCCGACGCGCTGACCGCGGGCGAGCCCGATCCGATCGCCAACATGGCCAATGTCGCCGCCCTGCTGTTCGAGGCGCTGCCCGACCTCAACTGGGCGGGCTTCTACCGCAATGTCGGCGGCGAGCTGGTGCTCGGGCCGTTTCAGGGCCGGCCGGCCTGCATCCGCATCCCGTTCGGGCGCGGCGTCTGCGGCGCGGCCGCGGCCACGCTCCGGCCGCAGCGGATCGACGATGTCGATGCCTTTCCCGGCCATATTGCCTGCGATTCCGCCAGCCGTTCCGAGCTGGTCGTGCCGATCGTCGGCGGCGACGGCGCGCTCGCCGGGGTGCTCGATCTCGACAGCCCGGGCCCGGCGCGCTTCGACAAGGAAGACGAAGCCGGCTGTGTCAAACTGATACAGCGGCTTTCAGGGCGGCTCGGCGCCATGGCAAAGGCGCCGGCGCAAGGGTAAAAGCGGCGTTCACCGTCCTGTGCGCCACGCACCGGGCGCGGCATTGCGAACAGGGGATCCCGGTATGCGCAAGTTGAGCCTTTCCCTCCTGGCGGCGAGCATCGCCCTCATTCCCTCGGCCGCCTTCGCCCAGCGCGGACCGCATGGCGGCCCGCCACCCGGCGGCATGCGCGGCGGCATGCACGGCCCCAACATGATGATGATGGGCCCGCGCGGACCGATGGGCGGCCAGCATTTCCAGCGCCGGCTGCACCGCGGCTTCATCGTCCCGCAATTCTGGTGGGGGCCGCAATTCTCGATCAACAACTGGCAGATGTACGGCTTCGCCGATCCGGGGCCGGACGGGCGCTGGATCCGCTATTATGACGACGCCTATCTGATCGACCGCGACGGCCGGATCCGCGACAGCCGCGAGGATCTCGACTGGGATCGCTATGGCGAGGAGTGGGATATGGCCGACGGCGTCCCCGCCTATCGCGGCCGTCACGACCGGGATTACGACGACGACGACGATGGCGACATGCACCATCGCGGCATGCATCACGGCATGCGCCATGGCGGCCCGCCGATGTACGGGCCGGGGCCGGGCTACGGCTATGGTGGCGGCTACGGCTATACCCAGGTCTATGGCGGCGGCTACGGCTACGGCATGTACGCCTATCCGATCGTGATCGAGACGGTCACCACCACGGGCTCGGCGGGCTATAGCGAAGAGGTGGTCGAGGAATATGTGACGGTGCGCCATCGCGCCCGCCACCGGCCGCGCTGCATCTGCCGGACGCCGCGTCCGGCGCCGCCGCCCCCGCCCCGCCGCCCGCCGCCGGGAGAACGCGGCTAGGGACCGCCAGCGACAGGGACAGCTACCGGTAGCTGTCCCTCAGCTCAGCCGGGCCAGCGCTTCGTCGCCGAGGCCGCCGGGGACGATGATCAGCGGGCAGGGCAGCGCGCCCGCCGCGGCGCCGGCGAAGTGGCTGACCAGCGGCCCCGGCCCGCCTTCCGCCGCCGCGCCCAGCACGAGGGCCGAGAAATCGTCGCGCTCGGCGAGCAGCTCGGCGACCGCCTTGACCGGATCGCCCTGGCGGATCGTGATCGCGGGCTTGATTCCCGCTTCCTCGACGATCGCGCCGGTCGCCTGGACGAGCATCGCCTCGGCGCGCAGCCGCGCCTCCTCCTCCATCGCCTCCTGGACGGCGCCCCACTGGACGAATTCCTGCTGCGGGATCAAAGCGAGGATCTCGACGCCGCCGCCCGCGCGCGCCGCCCGCCGCGCGGCGAAGCGCAGCGCGGCGAGCGCCTCCTCGGTTTCGTCCATCACCACCAGATAGGAAGGCATCCGCTCCCCCTTTTCGCGCGAAGGTGCGCGATTTGGCGGCCGGGCACAAGCGCGCCCCTTCGGCTGGCCGGCAGGCCGGCCGCTCAGGACGGGCCCCTTCGTCCTTGCTCAGGACAGGCTTGACCCTGTCCATGGCTTGCTGTTTGGAGACGCCGGCCTTGCGCAAGGGAAGACCCTCGATGCCGATCGAACTGAAGATGCCGGCCCTGTCGCCCACCATGGAGGAGGGGACGCTCGCCAAATGGCTGGTCAAGGAGGGCGACGAGGTCAAATCGGGCGACATCCTCGCCGAAATCGAGACCGACAAGGCGACGATGGAGTTCGAGGCGGTCGACGAGGGGACGATCGCGCAGATCCTCGTCCCCGACGGCAGCGACGGGGTCAAGGTCGGCACCGTCATCGCCCTGATCGCCGGCGAGGGCGAGGAGGCGAGCGCCGCCAAGGCGGCGCCGGCGCCGGCTCCCGCGCCGGCGGCCAAGGCCGAGGCGCCGGTTGCCGAAGCGCCGAAGACCGAGCCCGCTCCCGCCCCCGCCCCCGCCCCCGCGCCGAAACCGGCCGAAACCGGCGACCGGGTCAAGGCGAGCCCGCTCGCGCGGCGGCTTGCCGAAGCGCAGGGGATCGACCTTGCCTCGCTGACCGGCTCCGGCCCCGGCGGCCGGATCGTCAAGGCCGACGTCGACGGCGCCGCCGGCAAGCCGCCTGCGCGGCCCGAGGCCGCTACGGCGGCCAAGGCCGCCCCGCCGGCCCTGGTCGAGACCGATATTCCGCACGAGATCGTCAAGCTCTCCAACATGCGCAAGACGATCGCGCGGCGCCTCACCGAGGCCAAGCAGACGATCCCGCACATCTACCTCACCGTCGACATCCGGCTCGATGCGCTGCTCGGGCTGCGCGGCGAACTGAACAAAGGCCTCGAGGGCCGCGGCATCAAGCTCTCGGTCAACGACATGCTGATCAAGGCGCTCGCCGCCGCCCTGATCGAGGTGCCGGAATGCAACGTCTCGATCTCCGGCGACCAGCTGCTCAAATACAGCCGCGCCGACATCTCGGTCGCGGTGTCGATCCCGGGCGGGCTGATCACCCCGATCGTCGCCGGCGCCGACGGCAAGTCGCTGTCGGCGATCGCGAAGGAGATCCACGACCTCGCCGGCCGCGCCAAGGAGGGCAAGCTCCAGCCCCACGAATATCAGGGGGGGACGGCGAGCCTGTCGAACATGGGGATGTACGGGATCAAGCAGTTCGAGGCGGTGATCAACCCGCCGCAGGGGATGATCATGGCGATCGGCGCCGGCGAGAAGCGGCCCTACGTGATCGACGATTCCTTGCAGATCGCGACGATCATGAGCGCCACCGGCAGCTTCGACCACCGCGCCATCGACGGCGCCGACGGGGCGCGGCTGATGCAGGCGTTCAAGCGGCTGGTCGAGAACCCGCTGGCGATGCTGGCGTAAGGAGGGACTTGTGCGAGACGAGGTCGGCGATGCCGGCGCCTTCGCGCTCGCCGTGGGCGGCTCGGCGCTGGCGACCGCGCTCGCCGTCCTCCTCCTGTCGGCGATCGACGACGGGACGAACAGCGATCCGGCGCTGCTCGCCGGCTTCTTCCTGCTCAGCCTGATCATCGCCACCGCCGTGATCGGCCTCGCCGCCTTGCTGATCGGCCTGCCGCTGACCTGGCTCTGCGCGCGGCGGCGGATCGAGCATGCCTGGACCTATCCGCTGGCCGGCTTCGTCGCCGGCGGGGCGATCATCGTCCTGACGCCGGTGCTCACCGGCGGCCTGGACGGCGACTCGCTGCTCGAATTCCTGCCCTTCGCCTGGATCGGGGCGCTGCCGGGTGCGCTGTGCGGCGCGATCTGGTGGCACGTTCACCGGCGCCACGAGCAAGCGATTGTCCCCTAGGAGGCTTTATGGCTGACACCTACGATCTCATCGTGCTCGGCTCCGGGCCCGGCGGCTATGTCGCGGCGATCCGGGCTTCGCAGCTCGGGCTCAAGGTCGCGATCGTCGAGCGGGAGAAGCTGGGCGGGATTTGCCTCAACTGGGGGTGCATTCCGACCAAGGCGCTGCTGCGCACCTCGGAGATCAACCATTATCTGACCCATGCCTCGGCTTATGGCCTCAGCGCCGAGAAGGTCGGCTTCGACCTCGCCGCGATCGTCGAGCGCTCCCGCAAGGTCGCCGGGCAGCTCAACATGGGCGTCAAGGGGCTGATGAAGAAGCACAAGATCGCGGTGGTCGAGGGCGAGGGCAAGCTGACCGGGAAGGGGAAGCTCGACGTCGGCGGCAAGGCGCTCGAGGCGAAGCACATCATTGTCGCCACCGGCGCCCGCGCGCGCGACCTGCCGTTCGCCAAAGCGGACGGCGAGCGGATCTGGACCTATCGCCATGCGATGGTGCCCAAAGAGATGCCGACGAAGCTGCTGGTGATCGGATCGGGCGCGATCGGGGTCGAGTTCGCGAGCTTCTATTCGGACATGGGCGCCGAAGTGACCATCGTCGAGATGCTCGAGCGAATCCTGCCGGTCGAGGATGAGGAAGTCTCCGCCTTCGTCCACAAGGCGCTGGTGAAGCAGGGGATGACGATCCACGTCGGCTCGGGCGTCGACACGCTGGAGACCTCCAAGGCCGGGGTGAAGGCGACGATCAAGGGGGCGGGCGCGCAGGACTTCTCGCACGCCATCGTCGCCGTCGGCATCGTCCCCAACAGCGAGGGGATCGGGCTCGAGGCCCTGGGCGTCAAGACCGAGCGCGGCCATATCGTCACCGACGGCTACGGGCGGACCAACGTCGAGGGCCTCTACGCGATCGGCGACGTCTGCGGGCCGCCCTGGCTGGCGCACAAGGCGAGCCACGAGGGCGTCGTCTGCGTCGAGGCGATCGCCGGGCTGAAGCCGCACAGGTTCGAGACCGGGAACATCCCCGGCTGCACCTATTCGCGGCCGCAGGTGGCGAGCGTCGGCTTCACCGAGGCGGCGGCCAGGGCGGCGGGCCGCAAGGTCAGGGTCGGCAAATTCCCGTTCATCGGCAACGGCAAGGCGATCGCGCTCGGCGAGGCCGAGGGCTTCGTGAAGACGGTGTTCGACGAAGCGACCGGGGAATTGTTGGGCGCCCATATGGTCGGGGCCGAGGTGACCGAGCTGATCCAGGGCTATGTCGTGGCGCGGCAGCTGGAAACCACCGAGGCCGAGCTGATGGAAACCGTGTTCCCGCACCCGACCTTGAGCGAGATGATGCACGAGAGCGTGCTCGATGCCTATGGGCGGGTGCTGCACATGTGATGAGCAGTCACGTGACTGCCCACTTTTAGATTACCGCTTCTTGATTCGAGCCGACAATTATCTGATCGTAGCTCCAGGGCGACCTGGGGACGAGGGGCAATGCCTAGCTTCGTGTACGACTTCGCATTGGCCGAGACGCTGGCAAACTGGGCGACGGCAGTTGGTGTCGCTGCTGCCTTTGTGGGCAGTCTCTGGGCCTACTGGAAATATCGGGCCGATCGACGACAGCACAGATGGGATCAGGCCCGCATGCTCTATGGCTCGTTTATTGATATCGCGATCGCCAATCCGGAATTTCGCCCCCGTTATTGGACTGATGTAGCCCTTCATGATGAGGAGGCCAGAAACAAGTACCGGTGGCTTATGGCTCGCTTTTTATGGGCTGCCGAAGACATTGTGCTGTATTTGGACCCGGCGGACGAAGAAGGCTGGCGAGCGTGGACTGAGGCGATCAAAGTGACCGTTCGTGAGCACTCGGATTTTTTCGCGTCGCCGGAGGGCATAATTGAGGAGAAATGTTATTACGACGCTCTTAGGCAGATCATAAGCGAAGCTCTCATCGAGGCGGATTCCACAGCTGCGCCTAAGACTTCGCCGAAGAGTGACAGTCACTAGTGACAGTCACCATCGGGGTCGGTGACGGTGGCCGGTGACAGTCACTAGTGACAGTCACTCCGTGTGGCACTCCGTGTGGCCGGGTGGCGCGATCGCTCAGCGGCGGCGCGGGCTTTTCAGCCGGAGGCGGCCGGTGCGTTCGGCGTCGCGGATGGCGTCGCGGTCCTCCTCGTCGAGACCGGAGTCGAGGAAGGCGCGCCAGTCGTCGATCCGCCCGCGTGCCGGCGCGAGGTCGGTGAGGCCGTCCGCGGCGAGGCCGAGATGGGCGCGGGCGCTCGACCAGCGCCAGCCCTCGGGCCGCGCGGCGAGGCCGGCCCGCACCGGGTTCAGCTCGACATAGCGCAGGCAGGCGTGAAGATGCGCCTCGTCCATCGGGAAGGAGCCGAACCGGGCCTGCCAGAAGTGACCGCACCAGCCGTTGCGGCGGTTTGTCTCGATCGCGTAGCGGGTGTGCGTCGGCGCCAGCGCCGCCCTCAGGCCGTCCGCGTGCGACGGCACGAGGATGAGATGGACGTGGTTGGGCATCAGGCACCAGGCCCAGACCGAAGTGCCACTCTTGCGGCAATTGTCGCCGAGCAGCGAGAGGTAGAAGGCGTGGTCGTCGTCGCCGAAAAAGACACGCTGGCGGCTATTGCCGCGCTGGGTGACGTGGTGGGGCACTCCCGGCAGGACTTGGCGGGCGGGTCGCGGCATGTCGGGTAAAATAAGCGGAAAACGCAATTTGCGCCAGTGCATCTCGGCAAAATGCACGAATAATCATCGCCCGCGACCCTCACCCCTGGTGCGCGAGAGAGGATGTCGGAGTGACAGTCGATGTCCGAGTGACAGTCACTAGTGACAGTCACCGACGCAGCCGGAGCGCGCGGGTGAGCCAGGCGCACGACAACCGCACCCTCCTCATCGCCTTCGCCGGTCCCGAGTGACAGTCACTAGTGACTGTCACCATCGGAACTGCGGCCGGCTTGGGTACGGGGCGGTCCCGATGACCGCCCCTCCCATCATCAGACGAAGACGTAGCCGGGGTCGGCCAGAGCGGCGTAGTTCGGGTTGATGACATAGCCCAAATCGGCGAACTGGGCCTCGCTCATCGCGGTGAAGTAATTGTCGCCGTCGTTGATGTAGCCGGTCATCAGCTCGTTGCCGAAGGTCTCCTCGTCCCAATGCGATCCCGCGGTCCCCGAGCCGCCGTCCTGCTCGACCGGAATGCCGGAGCCGGTTCCGCCCATCGCCAGATATTCGTCGAGCGCGTTCTGGCCGGTGTAGAGGCCGTTGGTCACCAGCCCCAGCCTGCTCCAGATCGAGCCGAAGCCGAGGCTGTGCGACATTTCGTGCAGCACGACCTCGGAAAACACCGCGAGGCCCATGTTGTTCACGTCGACGATGTCGAACTGCATGGACGCGGTGGCGGGAAGCGAGCTCGAGGTGCGGACCGCGGTCGGCCCCGCCTGGCCGAGGATTCCGCCGGCGCCGTCGATATTGCCGACCTCGGCGGTGATGTAGATGTCGTCGACCAGCCGCGAGCCGCCCTTGCCGGTCACGGTGACGTCGGGAATCTCGCCGACGATGAGGTTGGTCAGCCGGTCCGCCGCGATCACGAAGATGTCGTGCAGCGCCTGGGTCCAGCTGGTGCCCTTGAACTCGATGGTGATGTTGAAGCCCGAGTGGGCGTCGGCCGGGCCGCTGACATAATTGGCGAAGGTCGTGCCGCCGCCGCCACCGCCGCCACCGCCGCCGCCGCCGGGGCCGCCCCGCGCGGACTCGACCGCCGAAGCGCCGATGCGGTGGGTCAGGTCGATGCCGAGCAGCTCGTGGGTGGTGAGCGGCAGCTCGGGCCGCAGGTCGAGCGCGCGGCCCAGGCCGAAGCCCGAATTGCCGTTGTCGCCGGCGCGGGTAAAGTCGAACTCGTTTCTGGTGAAGTCGAACCAATCCTTACGCATTAAGCCTACTCCCTGTGCAGCAGCCGGCTGCGCGGCCGGCCATAATTGTTGGCGAGCGCAACTTAGCCGACCGAATGGACCTGACAAGCCCTTGTTTTTGCAAGGAATTACCGTAAAATTACGGGGGACGCGCCAATTCGGACGTGAATTGGCAACGCAAGGGTTTGGACAAAAGGGGACGGTTGCAGGGACTGTCACCGGGCCGCCTTGAGTGGCGAAAATCAGGCCTGCGGCCGGCTCGGGGACGGGGCCAGTCCCGGTGACCGCCCGCGCGCCGAGGCGGGCGAGGTCGCCGCGGCAGGGGCGGCGAGCGGCGCGGCGGCGAAGCAGGGCAGCGAAGGCGGGCGCAGCATCGTCATCGCGCCAGGGTCCGGCACGTTCCCGGCCTCGCGCAAGGGGTGGAAATGGGGCGCGTTGCGAGTATCTGTCCCCCGATGAGCGCGCCCGCCCACGACAACCGCACCCTCCTCATCGCCTTCGCGGCGAACCTCGGCATCGCCGTCTCCAAGTTCGCCGCGGCGGCGGTGACCGGCTCGTCGGCGATGCTGACCGAGGGGATCCACAGCGTCGTCGATTCGCTGAACCAGCTGCTCCTGATCTGGGGCCGGCGCCAGTCGCGCAAGGCGCCCGACGCCCAGCACCCGTTCGGCTATGGCCGCGAGCTCTATTTCTGGAGCTTCGTCGTCGCCGTCCTGGTGTTCGCGCTCGGCGCCGGCGTCTCGGTCTACGAAGGCGTGATCCACATCCTCGATCCCGAGGAGGCGGTGTCGCCGATCATCGCCTATGCGGTGCTGCTCGTCGCCTTCCTGCTCGAGGGCGGCTCGACCTTCGCCGCGTTCAGGGAGTTCCGCCTCGCCAAGGGCAGCCTCGGCTGGTTCGAGGCGGTGCGCCGATCCAAGGACCCGCCCGCCTTCATCGTCCTCCTCGAGAACGGCGCGGCGATGGCCGGCATCCTCGTCGCGGCCGCGGGCGTCGCCTTGTCGCAATTCACCGGCAACCCCTTGTTCGACGGCGCCGCCTCGATCGTCATCGGCGTCATCCTCGGCCTCACCGCCCTGCTGCTCGCGGTCGAATCGAAGGCGCTGCTGATCGGCGAATCGGCCGATCCCGAGCTGATCGCCGGCATCCGCGCCGCCGCGTCGCGCCAGCGCGGCATCGTCGGCGTCGGCCACGTCCTCACCGTCCATTCGGCACCCGACCAGATCACGGTGGTGATGAGCGCGGACTTCGAGGATTCGATCCGGGCCGGCGACGTCGAGCGGATCATCGCCGAGGTCGAGGCCGAGGTCGAAGCCTATTGGCCCGAAGTCAAAAGGCTCTACATCCGCCCGCAGCAGGGCGCGGGCCGCGGCAGCGACATCGGAGAGGATTCCTAGGCCGGCGCCCTCAAGCCGAAAAAGGCGTAGGCGGCCGCCACGGCGAGACCGATCCAGGCCTTAGCGAAATCCGCGAGCGGCAGCAGCACGTGCTCGTAGCGGATCAGCCCGAAAATGACGGCGGCGAAGCCGAGCACCAGCCACACCCCGAGATAAAGAAGGGCGATGGCCGTCGCTTTTGTGTCGGCCGGCGCTCCGCCGAGCACGAACAGCCGCGCCTGCTCGCCCGGCCGGGGCGCCAGTGCGAGCTGCGCCGCGACCAGCGCCGAGACGAGCCCGCCGATCGTGTTCATGACCCAGAACGCGCCCTCGGTGGGAAATTTCGGGCTCGCGCCCCTCGCATATTGGATCGCGTCGAAGAGCACGAACCCGTAAAGCCCGAGCAGGGCGCCGGAGATCGCCGCGCCGACGATGAGCCTGACCGTCTCGTTTCCCATGTCCACCTCCTTCGACAGGCCTTGCGCCGCGCCTCCGCGCGGGCCGGATGCCACTCTAGGCTGCCCGGCGGCGCTGTCCGTGACGGCCGTCACGTCGTGCCGGCGACCCGCTCGTCGATGTCCGGTTGCTCGAAAGCGTCGGCGTGGGGATCACAAGCGGCGCGCTGGTCAGCGACCGCCGGGCCGCGCCCCTTCCTGCGCATACGCCCTGATCAGCGGCTCGAATTCGGGCAGATCGGGCACCTTTGCGAAGCTGTGCTTCGCCGGCGTTTCCGCCCAGGGCAATTTCTCGCTGGTCCAGGTCTCGACATAGGGGACGAACCAGCCGTGATCGTCGAGCAGCGACGGGCGGACGTTGACGAACCAGTCCAGGCCCGGCGGGCGGGTGAACAGCCAGGTCAGGCAGGCCGGGCAGAAATGGTGCATGTCGCGATTGCGGCCGCCGAGGACGGGCGCGCCTTCGGTCACTTCGAAGCCGTCGGCGCGGATCGCCAGCGACAGCGAGAAGGCGCCGGCGCTCATCGCCTGGCAGCCGGTGCAGTGGCAGGCGGCGGCGAGCAGGGGCGGCTTCGTCACCCGCACCCGCACCTTGCCGCAGCGGCAGCCGCCTTCCCAAGGCAGCTTCCAGTCGTCCATATGCGTCTCCATGGCGGCGCTCGATCGGACCAAGGTTTACCGGGAATTCGCGGCGGCAGTAAATATGAGCGCGGCCGAGCTCGAGGCCTGGCTTGCCGGCGAGGAGAGCCGGCGGGTCGGCTGGACCCGGCCGGGCGAGGCGGAATCGGTCGGGCGAGCCGCGGGCCGGGAGATCGTGCGCATCCTGGGCACCGCACCGCTGGCGCTGGACGAGGCGGACTACCGGCTGATGCGCGAGGCGGCCGGAGTCGTCCGCCGTCACCTGGCGCAGCGGCCGGACAACATCGTCACCTCGCGCTGGCGCTACGCCTTGATGAACTGGGGCCACGACCCGCTGAAGGAGCAGGCGGAAGCCGGCCACGACAACGACCCTTGCGACGGCGCAACCCGCGGGTAGGCCCGGTGAGGCTCAGCCGTCCGTGCCGAGCTCCCTGAGCTTTGTCTTGAGCTGCCGGAGCGTGTCGATCGCCTCGTTCGAGCGGCGTTGATCGAGGCGCAGGACGACGCCGCAGCCGGCTGTGCGGCAGGTGAAAGAGCGCCTGACGAGGAGGTCGTCCAGGGTCATCTCGATCGGCTCGCCGCACTGCGGGCATGCGATGCCGCCGCGCCTTCCGCCGCCACCCTCGCGCACCGTCCTGCGGACGTCCGGGCCCGGTCTGCCGCGCGTCACGGTCTTGGCAGCTCGCTGTCGCCGCAACGGAGCATCAGTCGCACCTCATGCTCTGTTTTCACCCCGTCGGCGCCGGTGGACGCACCTTTGAGCAGAAGCAACACACCGCCCCCCGGCAGCGTCGGTGCGGCGGCAAGGGTGACCGCAAGCAACTGCCGTTTGGCCGGCAGGCGCACCGGCGTCTCGGGCTTCACGATACGGAGCTTTTTCGTCGCGCCGGTCGCCAGCGCCAGTTCCAGTCCGTCGGGCCCGACGAGGCGCGGATTGGGGACAATGTCGATGAGGACCGACAGTTCGCCTCCCGGCACGATCAGCGGCTCGGCGGGCTCGCGAAACGCGGCCTGAAACAGCTCCGTCCCTTCCCCTTCCGGCGCCGCCGGCTCACCGGGCACGCGCCGGCTGACGCCGCCCTGCGTCTCCGCGATCATGTCCAGATAGCCCGCCGGGAGATCGAGCTGCTTCAGCATGATCTCCACTTGAAGGTTGCCCGAAACGGCGTCGCGCGCGGCCGTCGGTGCGATCCGCGCCTTCAGCGCCACGGCGCGCTCGGCGGCCGCGGCCGCCGGCGCTCCGGCCGGCGCTCTGGCCGCGGCCGGCGGCTCGGCATTGACCGCGAGCGAGAACTGGATCCTGGCGCTGTCGATGCCGATGCCGCCGATCGGGATCATCTGGAGCAGCGGCATGCTGATCTGGCGCCGCTCGATGCCCTCGGCCGTTGCCCGTTCGGCGACGAAGCTGATCATCCTGAGCCGGCGCGGTTCCGGCTCCGCGCCGCCCGCCGCCTGCTGCGCCGGCTCGAACGCGAACTGATCGAAGACTTCGTAGAAGCTCGCCGCGGCGTCGGCCTGGGCATCGTTCATCGCGATGATCGGGCCGGCGAGCAGCTGGTGGAGATCGAACTCACCGGCCATCGGCGGCGCCGTCCGTGCTCAGGGAGGGCAGCGCCGGCTCCCCCGCGCCGGCCTCTCCGGCCGCGACCGTGACAACGATCTCCTCATCCGCGCCGAAACCGAAGCGGAATCGGACCGGCGTCAGGGCCCGTCCCCGGCGTTCGGTCGCGGCGCCCTCGAGCAGCCGCAGCGCGGCGGCCACTTCCCGCTGGAGCGCCGCGGCGAGCCCGCCCGGCGACCGGTCCTCGCCGGCGAGAGGCCAAGGGGTACGCACCTTGCCGCTCTCATGCCTTTTCGACGGAAACCGTTCGAGTCTCGATCACCGCGGCCCCGCCCCCGGGCGGGGTAAGCGTGATCTTGATCGCGACATCCTTGGGAAGACTGCCGACGTCCAGCCCGGAGGCCACGGCGAGCGTGACGGTCGCCGGGTTGGCCGCGGTGGCGGTGGCGGTGATGATCCCGGTCGGCTCGACGGCAACGGTGATTGTCCCGCCGGGATCCCCGGCATCATCCAATCCAATCACGGTGAACGCTTCGGTGATGGTGCCGTCAGCCGCGACGGACACCACGCCGGGCAGGCCGAAGACCTGAATCTGGCTCCCCTCGGGCTTGTTGCTAATGCCGTCCTGGAGGATGTTGAGGATCTGCGCCATGCCCTGCGGCAGGCCGCTCTGCGAGGCGTGGACGTGGACGTCCATCGTATATTCGACCGAATATTTCGATTCCTGGCTCGCCTTGGAATCCTTCTTGGCCGAATAGCTGGCGTCTACCGAAACGGAAGCGCCGAAGCCGCGAGTGCCCCAGCGGGCGCTGGCCTGCACGCCGATCTTGGCTTCGGTCGAGCTGCTCTCCTCGCTCGATTGCTGCGCGGAGGCGGCGATGCGCGCTTTGAACTCGATGTCGACCGTCTCGATCACGATGAACGGAATCGGGATGACGGTGAGGATCGGTACGCGCAGGCGGCGGAAGGCGCCGGTCCCGTCCTGGAAGGAAAATTCGACGTTGATCGCCTCGAGCTTGCCGTTGACCTCCTGCATGCCGACTGCGCGGATGAAGTCGACCGTAGTCTTGGCGGCCAGGGCCTGGGCCTCAATCGCGGCGGTCAGCGGGCCGCCGATAATATTCTTGAAAGGCAGCGCCGAAAGCTGTCCGAGCGCAACATTTCCGGCACTTGTGTCCAAAGCGGCCATCACGTTTCCTCCCTCTTCGTTCTATATTTTCTCCTTTATGGCACAATATTTCTTACTTGACGAATCTTTTTGGATTCAAGCGTGATACACCCGATTTCGTGGCCGCGACTCGGGCGAAACTTCCGGTGCGGGCGGAGCGCAGCGCCGCTCTTGCCAACGCCGGGCCGAGTCTCCACCCTCCGCTCATGGCCAAGTCCCTGCACGACAGCGCCGGCGATCCGCGCAACGCGGCGATCCTGATCAGCGTCAACGGGCGGCTGGTGCCGCGGGCCGAGGCGGTGGTGTCGGTGTTCGATTCGGGGTTCGTGCTCGGCGACGGGGTGTGGGAGGGGCTGCGCGTCCACAAGGGGCGGATCGCGTTTCTCGAGGCGCATCTCGACCGGCTCTACGAGGGCGCCAAGGCGATCGCGATGGACGTGGGGCTCGGCCGCGAGGCATTGACCCGGCGGCTCTACGAGACGCTCGACGCGAACGGCATGGCGGACGGCGTCCATGTCCGGCTGATGGTGACGCGCGGGGTGCGCTCGACGCCCTACCAGGATCCGCGCACGGTGATCTCGCCGGCGACGATCGTCATCGTCCCCGAATATAAGGCGCCGCTGCCGGCGGTCGTGACTGACGGCATCAGCCTGTTCACCGTCCACGTTCGCCGCGGCGATCCGGCGGTGCAGGACCCCAAGCTCAACTCGCACTCCAAATTGAACTGCATCACCGCCTGCATCCAGGCGATCGGGGCGGGCGCGGACGAGGCGCTGATGCTCGATCCGCACGGCTTCGTCGCGACCTGCAACTCGACCCATTTCTTCATCGTCCGCAAGGGCGAGGTGTGGACCTCGACCGGCGACTATTGCCTCGGCGGGATCACCCGGGCGAACGTCATCGCGCTCTGCCGCGAGGCGGGCATCCCGGCGTTCGAGAAGAATTTCTCGCTGACCGACGTCTACGGCGCCGAGGAGGCGTTCGTCACCGGCACCTTCGCCGGCGTCGTGCCGGTGCGCAGCGTCGACGGGCGGCGGCTGAGCGACGGGCGCGGGCCGGCGACGCTGCGCCTGCAGGACCTCTACAAGGCGCGGATCGAGGCCGACGTGGCGGCGGCGGAGCGGCCGTGAATGGGGACAGTCACTGTAACTGTCTCCGGGGACAGTTACAGTGACTGTCCCCTTGCGCATCGCGATGTGGTCGGGGCCCCGCAACCTTTCCACCGCGATGATGCGCAGCTTCGGCAACCGCGCCGACACCTTCGTTTCCGACGAGCCTTTCTACGGCTGCTTCCTCAAGGCGAGCGGGGCGGACCACCCGATGCGGCACGAAGTGATCGCGGCGATGGACTGCGACTGGCGAAGCGTCGCCCGGACGATCTCCGGCCCGGTCCCGGACGGCAGGCCGGTCTGGTACCAGAAGCATATGTGGCACCATATGGTCGGCCCGGTCGGCCATGAGGATTTTGCGGGCTTCACCCATGCCTTCCTGATCCGCGCGCCCGAGCTGATGATCGCCTCCTATCTGCGCAAGCGCGAAGCCGCCGCGTTCGCGGATTTCGGCCTCGATCGCCAGGCGGAATTCTTCGACCGCGAGGCGGACCGGCTGGGCGAGGCGCCGCCCGTGATCGACGCGGGTGACGTGCTCGCCGATCCGCAAGTCACGCTGACCGCCTTGTGCGCGCGTCTCGGCATCCCGTTCGATCCCGCCATGCTCGCCTGGCCGCCGGGCCGCCGGGCGACTGACGGCCCCTGGGCGCCGCACTGGTACCAGGCGGTCGAGGCCTCGACCGGCTTCGGCCCGCCCGAGCCGCTTCCGACCGACCTGCCCGACGCGGCCCGGCGCCTCGCCGAGCGCTGCCGGCCCTATTACGAGCGGCTGGCGGCGCACCGGGTCGGGGAGATGTGAGATCATGCGCAGCCTTGCCCTGCTCCTGATGCCGATTGCCGCCTGCTCGCCGTCCGGCGGGGGCAATGGATCGGCGCCCGGGCGCGGCGGCGAACTCGCGGGGGTCGTTACGATCGTCCCGAGCGGCGCCGGCGATTGCTCAATCCTCTGGAACGGCGCGCCGGTGTCGCAACAGGCGCTCCTCGAGAATGCCGTAACGGTGAACAGCGAGGCTCTCGAAGCTCTGGAAAAGGCCATGAACGAGGAGCGGCGTCGATATCCAACTGCAGTTTTTGAACATGACGGCGATGAGCTCCCCGATGTGCGCGTGGAAGCCGCGCGCGGGCTGCCTTATTCCTGCTTCGGGCCGGCATTGCGCACGCTGGAGCGTGCCGGCTCCGATGTGAGGCTGAGGCCGGCCGGGGAGAACGTTCCCGACCAGAAAGCATATTTCGCCGATGACTCTTCCCGCCCGGCGAGACGCTATTCCGCCATCGTCCGGCTCGCCGCGCATGGACGCATGACCTGGAACGGCGAGGCCGTCGACCTGGACGGCCTGCGTCGACGAGTTCGCGCGATGGGCACGCGGACGCTGGACGACGTCGCCGTGGCGCCGTCCGCGGATGCCGATTTCACCACGTTGTACGAGGCGATGCGAGCGATCGGGCAGCGCGACAATATGCCGACGCTGTCTGGCTGCGCCGGCACCGTCGGGCCGGTGCGCGCCCCGCCGATCTGCTGACCTTTTCCGGCGCGATTTTCCCGCTTGAAGTTGACGTTGCGTCAAGTGCTACAGCCGCGCGCATGGACGATCTGCTCGACATCAGGGAGGTGGTGCGCAAGACCGGGCTGACCTCGCGCGCGCTGCGCTTCTACGAGGCGCGCGGGCTGGTCGCGCCGGTGCGCACCCATAAGGGGCGCCGGCTCTACGGCGCCGCCGCGCTCGAGCGGATCAACCAGATCGTCGCGCTGAAGCGGGCCGGGCTGACGCTCGCCCAGATCCAGCGGCTGACCGCGCGGCGGCCGCTCGACCTTGCCCGGCTGATCGACGCCCAATTGGCGGCGCTGGAAGCGCGCCGGTCCGAAATCGCCGAGGCCAAGCAATTGCTGCTCTCGGTCAAGTCCCGCATCGACCGCGGCGAGCCCGTCGATGTCGCGACCTTCTGCTCGCTGATCCGGCAGGGAGAGGCCGTCATGGAACATGAGAATTGGAAAAAGGTCGCCGACCGCTATTTCACCCCCGAGGAGCAGGCCCGCTGGGCCGAACGCATGGCCGACGTGCCGGCGGGCTTCGACCACGAGGCCTACAGCCGGCAATGGGCGGCGCTGTCGGCGCGGATCGAGGCGGCGCTGCCGCTCGATCCGGTGGGCGCAAAGGCCCAGGCCTTTTACGACGAGTGGCAGGCCCTGCTCGCCCCGTTCAAGGCGGTGGCGACGCCGGAGATGATGGCCGGCGCGAGCGCGCTCTACAGCCGGATGGACGAATGGCAGGGCGACCAGCAGCCGCCTTTCTCGATGAAGGTGTGGAACTTCATCCAGGCTGCGGGGAAGGCGCGGGGCGCCTAGCGCCAAAAAGAGGACAGTTACTTTTTGGGGCAAAAAGCAACTGTCCCAGGTCAACGGTGAAGGCGCGAGCGGGCTGACGCAAAAAAAACTGACAGTCACTTTTCCGCACAAAAGTGTCGAATTTGAAACGAGCCTTGGGGAAAGTGACTGTTACCGTTCGATTTGGCGCCCCCTTTTTCCGGGCCCTGCTGCCCTACGACGCCCGGCGCTTCGCCGCAAAGCGTCTCCTTATTATGAGCGGCCCCGCGTGCACAGAATCGTGAGAATCGAGCTTATTTGTCGCAAATATCGTCAATTTAGTCGATCACAATCTGTAGGCATCTGTTCTTTCATATACTCACCACGTGCTGTCCAACTCCAGTTGCGGGAGTAAGACAGGGCTTGAAAAAATAGTGAAAGTGAGCGCGCCAAAGGGAGCAATCACTGACTGCCTCCTTTTTGCCCGGCTTCGGCGCGGCCAAATTAAATTGATGGAGGAAAGAAAAATGAAAAGGTCATTCAATCGCATTGCCGCCGCGTTAATGCTCGCGGCCAGCTTGTACTCGCCGCCGGCACTCGCCCAGAGTCCCGCCGCGCAATTGCCGGACACGGTTCGCGTGCCCTGCTGCCGTTGCCTCGACGGCAGCCAGCACAGGGTAAACCTCGATACGCGGACGGCGCCCTGGCGGGTCTCGGGTCCCGCGGTGGTCGGGCTGCCGCTCGCGGTCGCGGCGACCAACGTGTCCTGGGCGCCGGTGCCGCCGGCGGGCTGGGTGGGGCCGCCCGGAAACCCGACCGCGGTCGGCGATTACACCTATGCCATCCGCGTCTTCGTGCCGCGTTGCGTCATTCCCGCACGGGTCATGTTGTCGGGGCGGTTCGGCGCCGACAACAGCGCCCGGGTCTTTCTCGACGGCAATCAGATCGCGACCTCGCAGGGTACGCCCAATTACGGCTTCCTGCCCGGCAGCATCACGCCGTTCTCAGCGCAGGTCGGGCCGGGCCTGCACACGATCCGGGTTATCGTCCGCAACATTGGCGGGCCCACCGGTATGATCCTACAGGGCCAGCTTACCTTCACCTGCCCGCGGGAGACCGAGCATCCCGGCGACGCAGACTGAGCCATTGGGACAGTCACTTTTCCCGCGACAGTGCCGGACTGAACCGGCCATCCGAAAAGTGACTGCCCCTCCCTCGCCCCCTTCACAAACGCGGTGTGTTGACCCATATGCGCCTCGCGGCTATAGGCCGCCTCGCTCGCGGGCTGGTGGTGGCTGTTCAGGCCAGACGCTGCCCCACCGGGCGTTTTTGAGCTGAACACTGCTGCGAAGTGAAGCAGGGGCCTGGGGGGCCGACAAGGCCGCCGGGGTCCCTTTGCGCATTTTGCGTCGCAGTAGAGTAACTTATAAGGAAGTGAAGGGCTTCATGCCGACGATCAACCAGCTGATCCGCAAGGGTCGCGAACCGCAGAAGGCCAAATCCAAGGTCCCTGCCATGGAGCAGAACCCGCAAAAGCGCGGCGTCTGCACCCGCGTCTATACGACGACCCCGAAGAAGCCGAACTCGGCGCTGAGGAAGGTGGCCAAGGTCCGCCTCACCAACCAGCGCGAGGTGATCAGCTACATTCCCGGCGAGGGCCACAACCTTCAGGAGCACAGCGTGGTGCTGATCCGCGGCGGCCGCGTGCGCGACCTGCCCGGCGTCCGCTACCACGTGCTGCGCGGCGTGCTCGACACCCAGGGGGTGAAGGACCGCCGCCAATCCCGTTCCAAATATGGGGCGAAAAGGCCGAAATAAGCAGTTCACCTGGACAGTTCTCCCGCGAAAGCGGGAGTCCAGTCACTGGGTTCCCGCTTTCGCGGGAACACAAATGAAACAGTAAGCCCCGGACAGGTTCCGGATCAGGCTGAAGAGAAGGAAACACGAAGAATGTCCCGTCGTCGTCGCCCAGAGAAGCGCGAAATCCTCCCCGATCCGAAGTTCGGGGACGTCGTGCTGTCGAAATTCATGAACAACATCATGCTCGACGGCAAGAAGTCCGTCGCCGAGGGGATCGTCTACGGCGCCCTCGAGAGCATCGAGACCCGCGCCAAGAAGGACCCGCTCGGCGTGTTCCACGACGCGCTCAACAATGTGAAGCCGGGCATCGAGGTCCGCTCCCGCCGGGTCGGCGGCGCGACCTACCAGGTCCCGGTCGAGGTGCGCACCGAGCGCGCCCAGGCCCTCGCCATCCGCTGGCTGATCTCGGCCGCGCGCGCGCGTTCGGAAAAGACCATGTCGGGCCGCCTGTCGGGCGAACTGCTCGACGCCGCGAGCAATCGCGGCAATGCGGTCAAGAAGCGCGAGGACACGCACCGGATGGCGGAAGCGAACCGCGCCTTCAGCCATTATCGCTGGTAGGACAGGAAACACCGTTCGCCCTGAGCCTGTCGAAGGGCCTTCCTTCTTCAGGCGCCCCGAGAAGGGAAGGGCTTCGACAGGCTCAGCCCGAACGGGCTTGGGATGTCACATTAGGGATTGATCGCCGGACGATCCGGCATTGGAGTTTAAGACCATGGCCCGCAGCCATCCGCTCGACAAATATCGCAACATCGGCATCATGGCCCACATCGATGCCGGCAAGACGACGACGACCGAGCGCATCCTCTATTATACCGGCAAGTCCTACAAGATCGGCGAGGTCCATGAGGGCACCGCGACGATGGACTGGATGGAGCAGGAGCAGGAGCGCGGCATCACGATCACGTCCGCGGCCACCACCTGCTTCTGGAACGACCACCGGATCAACATCATCGACACGCCCGGCCACGTCGACTTCACGATCGAGGTCGAGCGCTCCCTGCGCGTGCTCGACGGCGCGGTCGCGGTGTTCGACGGCGTCGCCGGGGTCGAGCCGCAGTCGGAGACGGTCTGGCGCCAGGCCGACAAGTACAAGGTGCCGCGGATGTGCTTCGTCAACAAGCTCGACCGGATGGGCGCGAGCTTCGAGCGCTGCATCGGCATGATCAAGGACCGCCTCGGCGCCCGGCCGATGGTGCTGCAGCTGCCGATCGGCATCGAATCGAGCTTCGTCGGAATCGTCGACCTGGTCGAGAACAACGCCGTCGTCTGGCTCGAGGAGAGCCTCGGCGCCAAGTTCGAGATCCGCGAGATCCCCGATGACCTCAAGGAGGCCGCCGCCGAGGCGCGCATGCACCTCATCGAAATGGCCGTCGAGCAGGACGACCATGTCATGGAGGCCTATCTCGAGGGCAACGAGCCCGACGTCGCGACCCTGAAGGCGCTGATCCGCAAGGGCACGCTCAACTTCTCGTTCGTGCCGGTGCTGACCGGCTCGGCGTTCAAGAACAAGGGCGTGCAGCCGATGCTGGACGCGGTCGTCGACTATCTGCCGAGCCCGCTCGACGTGCCGCCGATCAAAGGCCTCAAGCTCGACGGCGAGACCGAGGACAGCCGGCCCGCGGACGACAATGCGCCGTTCGCCGCTTTGGCCTTCAAGATCATGACCGACCCGTTCGTCGGCACGCTGACCTTCGCCCGCATCTATTCGGGCAAGCTCGACAGCGCCTCGACGGTGATGAACTCGGTCAAGGACAAGAAGGAGAAGGTCGGCCGCATGCTCCTGATGCACGCCAACGACCGCGAGGACATCAAGGAAGCCTTTGCCGGCGACATCGTTGCCCTGGTCGGCCTCAAGGACACCACCACCGGCGATACGCTCTGCGCCCCCAACGCGCCGATCATCCTCGAGCGGATGGAGTTCCCCGACCCGGTGATCGAGGTCGCGGTCGAGCCCAAGACCAAGGCCGACCAGGAGAAGATGGGCCTGGCGCTGTCGCGGCTCGCCGCCGAGGATCCGTCATTCCGGGTCACCTCCGACTTCGAATCGGGCCAGACGATCATCAAGGGGATGGGCGAGCTCCACCTCGAGATCCTCGTCGACCGGATGAAGCGCGAGTTCAAGGTCGACGCCAATGTCGGCGCGCCGCAGGTCGCCTATCGCGAGTCGCTCGCGCGGCCGGTCGAGCTCACCTACACCCACAAGAAGCAGTCGGGCGGCTCCGGCCAGTTCGCCGAGGCCAAGGTGGCGCTGAAGCCGGGCGAGCGCGGTTCGGGCATCACCTTCCTCGACGAGGTCAAGGGCGGCAACATCCCGCGCGAATACATCCCCTCGGTCGAGAAGGGCATGCGCGAATCCGCCGAGACCGGCAGCCTGATCGGCTTCCCGATCATCGATTTCGAGATCCGGCTGCTCGACGGCAAGTATCACGACGTCGATTCCTCGGCGCTCGCCTTCGAGATCGCCGGCCGCGCGGCGATGCGCGAGGCGGCCCAGAAAGCGGGCATCAAATTGCTCGAGCCGATCATGAAGGTTGAGGTCGTCACTCCGGAGGACTATCTGGGCGACGTGATCGGCGACCTGAACAGCCGGCGCGGCCAGATCCAGGGTACGGACAGCCGCGGCAATGCCCAGGTCGTCGAGGCGATGGTGCCGCTTGCGAATATGTTCGGCTACGTTAATGAGCTTCGCTCCTTCAGCCAGGGGCGCGCCCAGTACACGATGCAATTCTCGCATTATGACGAGGTGCCGGCGAACGTCGCTGAAGAGGTGAAGGCCAAGCTCGCCTGAGCGGGCCGCCAAAGGCAATTTTTGAAGAGAAAGAATGAGGGTTAGGCAAAATGGGCAAGGCTAAATTCGAGCGCAACAAGCCGCACGTCAACATCGGCACCATCGGTCACGTCGACCATGGCAAGACCTCGCTGACGGCCGCGATCACCAAGATCCTGGCCGAGACCGGCGGCGCGACCTATGTCGATTATGCGAACATCGACAAGGCGCCCGAGGAGCGCGAGCGCGGCATCACCATTTCGACGGCGCACGTCGAATATGAGACCGAGAAGCGCCACTATGCGCACGTCGATTGCCCGGGCCACGCCGATTATGTGAAGAACATGATCACCGGCGCCGCCCAGATGGACGGCGCGATCCTGGTCGTCTCGGCCGCCGACGGCCCGATGCCGCAGACCAAGGAGCACATCCTGCTCGCCAAGCAGGTCGGCGTGCCGACCATGGTCGTCTATCTGAACAAGGTCGACCAGGTCGACGATCCCGAGCTGCTCGAGCTGGTCGAGCTCGAAATCCGCGAGGAGCTTTCCAAGCGCGACTTCGACGGCGACAACATCCCGATCATCTCGGGCTCGGCGCTGGCCGCGCTCGAGGACAAGGACGAGGAGACCGGCCGCCAGTCGATCCTGAAGCTGATGGCCGCGGTCGACGAGTGGATCCCGGAGCCGGAGCGTCCGCTCGACAAGCCGTTCCTGATGCCGATCGAGGACGTGTTCTCGATCTCGGGCCGCGGCACGGTCGTGACCGGCCGGGTCGAGACCGGCATCGTCAAGGTCGGCGAGGAGATCGAGATCGTCGGCATCCGCGACACCTCGAAGACCGTCGTCACCGGCGTCGAGATGTTCCGCAAGCTGCTCGATCAGGGCCAGGCGGGCGACAATATCGGCGCGCTGCTGCGCGGCGTGCCGCGTGACGGCGTCGAGCGCGGCCAGGTGCTGGCCAAGCCCGGCTCGATCACGCCGCACACCGACTTCTCGGCCAACGTCTACGTCCTCTCCAAGGACGAAGGCGGCCGCCACACCCCGTTCTTCGCCAATTATCGTCCGCAATTCTACTTCCGGACGACCGACGTGACCGGCGAGGTCGTCCTCCCCGAGGGCACCGAGATGGTCATGCCCGGCGACGACGTCACGCTCGGCGTCAAGCTGATCGCCCCGATCGCGATGGACCAGGGCCTGCGCTTCGCCATCCGCGAGGGCGGCCGGACCGTCGGCGCGGGGGTTGTCGCCGAGATCACAAAGTAGTAGGGGACCGCAGCCGCCCGGGTCGGAGATTCGGGCGGTTCGCTTTTTTTGTAGTGAGCTTAAGCCCTTCGGGGTGGTTCTTTCGCATCGGTAACGGACATGGAAACGCAGAACATCCGCATTCGCCTGAAGGCCTTCGACCATCGCGTGCTCGACCAGGCCACCGGGGACATCGCCGACACCGCGCGGCGTACGGGTGCGATGATTCGCGGACCCATCCCGCTGCCGACGCGGATCGAGAAGTTCACCGTGAACCGGAGCCCTCACATCGACAAGAAGTCGCGTGAGCAGTTCGAGGTTCGCACCTACAAGCGGCTGCTCGACATCGTGCAGCCGACGCCGCAGACGGTCGACGCGCTGATGAAGCTCGATCTGGCTGCCGGCGTCGATGTGGAGATCAAGCTCGCCTAAGCGGGCTTTGTGCTCCCGCGAAAGCGGGAGCCCAGACTGGGTTCCTGCTTTCGCAGGAACACAGATCGGGAAAAGGGATACCGCAGGGGCTTGCCCCTGGTCCGCGTCCCCCGTCCTCCCCGCCTTGGCGGGGAATTAGCCCAGACGGGGCACGCATCGTTTTCAGGGCTAGGCACGCCCCCGAAGCTGTTCGGGGGCCTCTGTATGAGGAGTTTGGTCATGCGTACCGGCGTGATCGCGAAAAAAGTCGGGATGACCCGCCTGTTCCAGGACGACGGCCGCCATGTGCCCGTCACCGTGCTGGCGCTCGACAACGTCCGGGTCGTCGCCCGCCGCGAGCAAGGCCGCGACGGCTATACCTCCGTCCAGCTCGGCGCGGGCTCGGCCAAGGCGAAGAACCTGACCAAGCCGCAGCGCGGCCATTTCGGCAAGGCGGAAGTCGAGCCCAAGGCGAAGGTCGTCGAATTCCGCGTCGATGAGGACGCCCTGCTCGAGGTCGGCGCGGAGATCACCGCCAACCATTTCGTCGCCGGCCAGCTGGTCGACGTCCAGGGCGTCACCCAGGGCAAGGGCTTCGCCGGCGCGATGAAGCGCTGGGGCTTCCGCGGCCTTCGCGCCAGCCACGGCGTCTCGGTCTCGCACCGCTCGCACGGCTCGACCGGCAACCGCCAGGATCCGGGCCGGGTGTTCAAGAACAAGAAGATGGCCGGCCATATGGGCGCGCGCAACCGCACCCAGCAGAATCTGGAAGTGGTGCTGACCGACATTCCCCGCGGCCTCATCTTCGTGAAGGGCTCGGTCCCCGGCCACAAGGGCAGCTGGCTGATCGTCAAGGACGCGGTCAAGGTCGCCCGCCACGAGGAAGCGCCCTATCCGGCGGGCCTCAAGGAGCTCCTGAAGAAGGCGGATCTCGAAGAGGCGCCGATCGCGGGCCTGGTCGACGAGGCCGCGGTCCACGAGATCCCGGCGCTGCCGAGCGACGAGGAAGTCGCCGCCATCGCCGCCGAGCAGGAAGCGGGCGCCGCCGCCGCGGCCGAGGCCGAGGCCGAGGCCGCCGCTGAGGAAGCGCCGGCCGCCGATGAGGCTCCCGCCGCCGACGAAAGCAAGGAAGACTAAGATGAAGGTCAAGGTTCAAAGCCTCGACGGCGGCAAGGGCTCGGACATCGAGCTCAACGACGAGGTGTTCGGCATCGAGCCGCGCGCCGACGTCCTCCACCGGGTCGTCACCTGGCAGCTCGAGAAGCGCCGCGGCACCGCCCGCGCCGCGCGCGAGCGCTCGGAAGTCAACCGCACCGGCAAGAAGTTCGGCCGCCAGAAGGGCGGCGGCACCGCCCGCCACGGCGACCGCCGGGCGCCGATCTTCGTCGGCGGCGGCAAGGCGCACGGGCCGCGCGTCCGCGACTTCGATCCGTCGCTGAACAAGAAGGTCCGCGCGCTGGGCCTCCGCATGGCGCTCTCGGCCAAGGCCAAGGGCGGCAATCTCATCGTCCTCGACAGCCTCGACCTCAAGGAAGCCAAGACCGCCAGCCTCAAGGCGCAGCTCGCCAAGCTGGGCTTCGGCAAGACCGCGCTCGTCATCGACGGCGACGCGCTCAACGTCGGCTTCGCCAAGGCCTCGTCGAACCTCGCCGAGATCGACCTGCTCCCGGCGGTCGGCGCCAACGTCTACGACATTCTGAATCACGAGACCCTGGTGCTGACCCGCGCCGCGGTCGAGAAGCTGGAGGGCCGCTTCCATGGCTAAGGCGAAGAAGCAGGCCGCGGCGAACGTCGACGTCAGCCATTACGACGTCATCCTCGCCCCCCACATCACCGAGAAGTCGACCCTGCTCTCCGAGCACAATGCGGTCGTGTTCAAGGTCGCCGGCTCGGCCTCCAAGCCGCAGATCAAGGCGGCGGTCGAGGCGCTGTTCAACGTCAGCGTCGTCGGCGTCAACACGATGAACGCCAAGGGCAAGACCAAGCGCTGGAAGGGCCGCCCCTACACGCGCTCGGACGTCAAGAAGGCTGTCGTCACCCTGGCCGAAGGCCAGTCGATCGACATCACCACGGGGATTTGAGGCGATGGCGCTCAAGCAATATAATCCGACGACCTCGTCGCAGCGCGGCCTGATCCTCGTCGACAAATCGAGCTTGTGGAAGGGCAAGCCGGTGAAGGCGCTCGTCGAGGGCAAGCGCAAGACCGGCGGCCGCAACAACAAGGGCCATGTCACCTCGCGCGGCATCGCCGGCGGCCACAAGCAGAAGTATCGCTACATCGACTTCAAGCGCCGCAAGTGGGACATGCCGGCCAAGGTCGAGCGGCTCGAATACGATCCCAACCGGACCGCCTTCATCGCGCTGGTCAAATATGAGGACGGCGAGCTCGCCTACATCCTCGCGCCGCAGCGGCTCGCCGTCGGCGATTCGGTGATCGCCGGCAAGAAGGTCGACGTGAAGCCGGGCAATGCGATGGAGCTCGGGCAGATGCCGGTCGGCACCATCGTCCACAATGTCGAGATGAAGCCGGGCAAGGGCGGCCAGATCGCCCGCGCCGCCGGCACCTACGTCCAGGTCGTCGGCCGCGACCGCGGCATGGTCATCGTCCGGTTGAATTCGGGCGAGCAGCGCTACATCCGCTCGGATTGCATGGGCACGGTCGGCGCGGTCTCGAACCCCGACAACCAGAACCAGAATTTCGCCAAGGCCGGCCGCAGCCGCTGGATGGGCCGGCGCCCGCTGACCCGCGGCGTCGCCAAGAACCCGGTCGACCACCCGCACGGCGGCGGCGAAGGCCGCACCTCGGGCGGCCGTCACCCGGTCACCCCGTGGGGCAAGCCGACCAAGGGCGCCCGCACCCGTTCGAACAAATCGACCGACAAGATGATCATCCGGTCGCGTCACGCCAAGAAGAAGAGGTAGAAGATGGCCCGCTCCGTCTGGAAAGGTCCGTTCGTCGAGCTGTCGCTGCTGAAGAAGGCAGAGGCGGCGCAGGAGGCCGGCGGCCGCGGTGCGATCAAGACCTGGTCGCGCCGCTCCACCATCCTGCCGCAGTTCGTCGGGCTCACGTTCAACGTCTACAACGGCCGCAAGTTCGTGCCGGTGTCGGTCAACGAGGACATGGTCGGCATGAAGCTCGGCGAGTTCGCGCCGACCCGCTTCTTTCCCGGCCACGCGTCCGACAAGAAGGGCAAGAGGTAAGTCATGGGCAAGCCCAAAGCTCCCCGCCGGGTCGCCGAGAACGAGGCGCTGTCGGTCGGCACCCAGATCCGCGGCTCGGCCCAGAAGCTGAACCTCGTCGCCGGCCTGATCCGCGGCAAGAAAGCCGGCGAGGCGCTCAACATCCTCAGCTTCTCGCCCAAGGCGATGGCCAGGGACGTGCGCAAGGTGCTCGCCTCGGCGATCGCCAATGCCGAGAACAACCACAATCTCGACGTCGACGCGCTCGTCGTCGCCGAAGCGAGCGTGGGCAAGTCGATCTCGATGAAGCGGTTCACGCCGCGCGCCCGCGGCCGCGCCAGCCGCATCGTCAAACCGTTCAGCCGCGTGCGCATCGTCGTCCGCGAAGCGAGCCAGGAAGCGTAACATGGGTCAGAAGAGCAATCCGATCGGCCTCAGGCTGCAGATCAACCGGACCTGGGACAGCCGCTGGTACGCCGACGGCGGCGACTATGGCCGGCTCCTCCTCGAGGACCTCAAGATCCGCAAGTTCATCCTGAAGGCGCTGCCCCAGGCGGCGATCTCCAAGGTGGTGATCGAGCGGCCGGCCAAATTGTGCCGGGTCTCGATCTATGCCGCGCGCCCCGGCGTGATCATCGGCAAGAAGGGCGCCGACATCGAGAAATTGCGCAAGCAATTGGGGGCGATGACCTCCTCCGACGTCAGCCTGAACATCGTCGAGATCCGCAAGCCCGAGATCGATTCCCGGCTGGTGGCGCAGGGCGTCGCCGACCAGCTCGAGCGCCGGATCGCGTTCCGCCGGGCGATGAAGCGCGCCGTCCAGTCGGCGCTGCGCCTCGGCGCCGAGGGCATCAGGATCACCTGTTCAGGGAGGCTCGGCGGCGCCGAGATCGCGCGCACCGAATGGTATCGCGAGGGCCGGGTGCCGCTGCACACTTTGCGCGCCAACGTCGATTATGCCGAGGCGACCGCGCACACCGCCTACGGCGTCTGCGGAGTCAAGGTGTGGATCTTCAAGGGCGAGATCCTGGGCCACGATCCGCTCGCCCAGGACCGGCTGATGATGGACGCGCAGACCTCCGGCGTCCGCCCGGCCCGCTAAGGAACATAAGAGATGCTGCAACCCAAACGCACCAAGTTCCGCAAGGCCCACAAGGGCCGGATCCACGGCGACGCCAAAGGCGGCACCGCGCTGAATTTCGGCGCCTACGGCCTCAAGGCGATGGAGCCGGAGCGGATCACCGCGCGCCAGATCGAGGCGGCCCGCCGCGCGATCACCCGCCACATCAAGCGCCAGGGGCGGCTCTGGATCCGCATCTTCCCGGACGTGCCGGTATCGACCAAGCCCGCCGAGGTCCGCATGGGCTCGGGCAAGGGTAGCCCCGAATATTGGGTCTGCCGGGTCAAGCCGGGCCGCATCCTGTTCGAGCTGGACGGAGTCCCCGGCCCGCTCGCCAAGACCGCTTTCGAGCGGGCGGCCGAGAAACTGCCGATCAAGACCAAGGTGGTCGCCCGCCTTGGCGAATCTTTGCTCGAGGACGCATGAGCATGGCCTACCCGACCCACGTCAACGACGACCTCAGGACCAAGACCGACGACCAGCTCGTCGAGCAGCTCGCCGAGCTGAAGCGCGAGGCGTTCAACCTGCGCTTCCAGGCGGCGACCAACCAGATCGAGAAGCCGTCGCGGGTCCGCGAGGTGCGCCGCACCATCGCCCGGATCAAGACGCTTCAGGGCGAGCGCTCGCGCGCCGCCGCCAAGGCTTAAGGAGTTTAGACGATGCCCAAGCGCGTCCTGACCGGCACCGTGGTGTCCGACAAGACCGACAAGACGGTGGTGGTCCGAGTCGAGCGGCGGGTGAAGCATCCGCTCTACGGCAAGATCATCAAGCGGTCGAAAAAATATCACGCCCATGACGAGGGCAACGAGTTCAAGGCTGGCGAGGTCGTCCGGATCGAGGAGACGCGGCCGATCTCCAGGCTCAAGACCTGGACCGTGCTCGGCCGGGTCGACACCCATGCGACGCCGGAAGCGTCCGAGGACAAGCCGGCGAAGAAGGCGAAGGCGAAGAAGGCCGAGGCCGAGGCCCCGGAGACCGAGGCGGCCCCCGAGGCCGAGACGGCGGAAGCGTAATGTTCCCCCGCGAAGGCGGGGGTCCAGACTGGGTTCCTGCTTTCGCAGGAACACAGAAACGAAGTGAAGAGAAGGAATCGGATCGATGATCCAGATGCAGTCCAACCTTGAGGTCGCCGACAATAGCGGCGCCAAGCGCGTCCAGTGCATCAAGGTGCTGGGCGGTTCGAAGCGGCGCTTCGCCGGCGTCGGCGACATCATCGTCGTCTCCGTCAAGGAGGCGGCGCCGCGCGGCCGGGTCAAGAAGGGCGACGTCCACAAGGCCGTCATCGTCCGCACCGCCAAGGACATCCACCGCCCCGACGGCTCGACCATCCGCTTCGATTCGAACGCGGCCGTGCTCGTCAACAACAACCAGGAGCCGATCGGCACCCGAATCTTCGGCCCGGTCGTCCGCGAATTGCGCGCGAAGAAGCATATGAAGATCATCAGCCTCGCGCCGGAGGTGCTGTAAATGTCGGCGCAGAAGATCAAGAAGGGCGACAAGGTCGTCGTGCTTTCGGGCAAGGACAAGGGCCGCCACGGCGAGGTCACCAAGGTGATGCCGAAGGACGGCAAGGTGCTGGTCTCGGGGATCAACGTCCACGCCCGCCACGCCAAGCCTTCGCAGGCCCGGCCGCAGGGCGGCATCGTCCGCGCCGAGGCGCCGCTGCACGTTTCGAAAGTGGCGATCGAGGATCCCAAGACGGGCAAGCCGACGCGGGTGCGCTTCGAGGAGCGCGATGGAAAGAAGGTCCGGATCGCGGTCCGGTCCGGGGAGCTGATCAATGGTTGATGAGCAGGAAAAGGATGTGCCGGTGACGGTGAACGAGCCGCAGCAGGAGGCCGATGCGCAAGCGCCGGCGCCCGAGGCTGACGCGCCTGCCGAGCCGGCCGAGGCAGAGCCGGTGAAGGCCGAGAAGGCCGAGAAGGCCCCGAAGGTCGCCAAGGCGGCCGCCTACAGGGCGCGGCTGCGCGCCGACTATGAGACACGCATCGTTCCGGCGATGATCGAGCGGTTCGGCTACAAGAACCGGATGGAGGTCCCGCGCCTCGAAAAGGTGGTCCTCAACATGGGCGTCGGCGAGGCGACCCAGGACAAGAAGAAGGTCGAGACCGCCGCCGCCGAGATGGAGCTGATCGCCGGCCAGAAGCCGGTGATCACCAAGGCGAAGAAGTCGATCGCCCAGTTCAAGCTGCGCGAGGGGATGCCGATCGGCGTCAAGGTGACGCTTCGCGCCGACCGCATGTACGAGTTCGTCGACCGGCTGGTGACGATCGCGCTGCCCCGCGTCCGCGACTTCCGCGGCCTCAATCCGAAGAGCTTCGACGGGCGCGGCAATTATGCGATGGGCCTGAAGGAGCAGCTGGTCTTCCCGGAGATCAACTACGACCGCATCGAGAAGGTGCGCGGGCTCGACATCATCGTCACCACCACCGCGAAGACGGACGACGAGGCGCGCGAGCTGCTGCGCCTCTTCAACTTCCCGTTCCCGCAGGAAGAACAGAAACAGGCAGCTTAGGATTTCACCGTGCTCCCGCGAAAGCGGGAGCCCAGATCTGGGTTCCCGCTTTCGCAGGAACACAACAAAGGAAGAAGAGAACTTAAGTCATGGCGAAACTGAGTTCGATCAACAAGAACGAGCGGCGCAAGAAGCTGGCGAAGAAATATGCCGGCCAATATGCGAAGCTGAAGGCGATCGCGAACGACAAGTCCAAGGACGAGACCGAGCGGCTGATCGCGCGGCTGAAGATGGCCGAGATCCCGCGCAACGGCAATCCGACGAGGGTTCGCAACCGCTGCGAGCTGACCGGGCGTTCGCGCGCCGTTTATCGCAAATTCCGACTGTCGCGGATCATGCTGCGGGAACTGGGCAACAAGGGCCTGATCCCGGGCCTGACGAAGTCGAGCTGGTAGGGTAGAGCTATGCCATTGACCGATCCTTTGGGTGATATGCTCACCCGCATCCGCAACGGCCAGCAGGCGAGGAAGGACAGCGTCCTCTCGCCGGCGTCGAAGCTGCGCGCCCGCGTGCTCGACGTGCTCCAGCGCGAGGGCTATATCCGCGGCTATCGCGAGGAGGCGCTCGGCGCCCATCCCGGCCTGCGCATCGAATTGAAATATTTCGAGGGCCAGCCCGCGATCCAGCACGTCGCCCGCGTCTCGAGGCCGGGCCGGCGCGTCTATTCGGGCGCGTCCGAGCTGCCGCGGGTGCGCAACGGCCTCGGCATCACCATCGTTTCGACGCCCAAGGGCGTGCTCTCGGACGCCGAGGCGCGCAGCCAGAATGTCGGCGGCGAAGTGCTCGCGGAGGTGTTCTGATGTCCCGCATCGGTAAACGTCCGGTCGCGCTCCCCGATGGGGTCAGCGCCACCACCGAAGGCCAGATCCTTTCGGTCAAGGGGCCGAAGGGCACGCTCACGCTCAATATGCGCGACGAGATCAGCTACGACATCGGCGAGGACGGGATCAGCGTCCAGCCGGCCAATGCCTCCAAGGAGGCGCGCGCCTTCTGGGGCATGCAGCGGACGCTGGTGCAGAATCTGGTGACCGGGGTGACCGAGGGCTTCACCAAGACGCTCGAGATCACCGGCGTCGGCTATCGTGCCGCTGCCCAGGGCAAGAATCTGCGCCTCCAGCTCGGCTACAGCCACGACGTCAACGTCGCCGTGCCGGACGGGCTCGAGGTCAAGACGCCCGACGCCACCACGGTGGAGATCAGCGGCATCGACCGGCAGAAGGTCGGCCAGCTCGCCGCCGAGATCCGCCGCTGGCGCAAGCCCGAGCCCTATAAGGGCAAGGGCATCAAATATCGCGGCGAATATATCTTCCGCAAAGAAGGCAAGAAGAAGTAGCGATGGCGAGATTCAACCCCTTCATCAAGCGCGCCCAGCGCGTCCGCACCGCGATCCGGCGCAATGCCGGCGGCCGGCCGCGGCTTTCGGTCCATCGTTCGGGCCGGCACATCTACGCCCAGGTGATCCTCGACGGCGAGGGCCGCACGATCGCCGCCGCCTCGACTCTGGAGAAGGACGCGCGCGGCCAGACCGCGGCGACCGTCGCCGGCGCCCAGGACGTCGGCAAGAGGATCGCCGAGCGGGCCAGGGCCGCGGGCATCACCAAGGTGGTGTTCGATCGCGGCGGCTTCCTGTTTCATGGCCGCGTCAAGGCGCTGGCCGATGCCGCCCGCGAGGGCGGACTGGAGTTTTAGATCATGGCTGACGAAGTGAACCAGGCCGAGGCGCCGGCCGAAGCGCCGGTCGAGGCGGCTCCCGCCGAGGAGCATGCGCGCGGGCCGCGGCGCGAGCGCGGCGCCCGGGGCGGGCGCGGCGGCGACCGCGGCCGGGGCGGGCGCGGACGCGACGACCGCCGCGGCGGCCGCGGCGGCGACGACGACGGCGGCGAGGAGCTGATCGAGAAGCTCGTCCACATCAACCGGGTCTCGAAGACGGTGAAGGGCGGCAAGCGCTTCGGTTTCGCCGCGCTCGTCGTCGTCGGCGACGGCAAGGGCCGCGCCGGCTTCGGCCACGGCAAGGCCCGCGAGGTGCCCGAGGCGATCTCCAAGGCGACCGCGGCGGCCAAGAAGGCGATGGTCCGGGTGCCGCTGCGCGACGGCCGCACCCTCCACCATGACGGACTCGGCACGTTCGGCGCCGGCCGCGTCTACGTCCGCTCGGCCCCGGCCGGCACCGGCATCATCGCCGGCGGCCCGATGCGCGCCGTGTTCGAGAGCCTCGGAGTCGCCGACGTGGTGACCAAGTCGATCGGCACCTCCAACCCCTACAACATGATCCGCGCGACCTTCGAGGCGCTCGGCGAGCAGACGTCGCCGAAGAGCGTCGCCCAGCGCCGCGGCAAGAAGATCGCCGACCTGATGGCGCGCCGCGAGGGCGTATCGGGCGCGGCGGAAGCCTCGGCCGAAGCCGAGGCGGTGGTGGAGTGAGCGCGATGGCGAAGATCAGGATCACCCAGACCGGATCGCCGATCCGCCGTACCGGCGACCAGCGCGCGACCCTGGTCGGCCTCGGCCTCAACAAGCTGCACAAGACGGTCGAGCTCGACGACACCCCCGAGGTGCGCGGCATGATCCGGGCGGTGCGGCACATGGTGTCGGTCGAGGGGTAATTGGCTGTGCTCCCGCGAAGGCGGGAGCCCAGCGAAGGAAAAGCCTGGGCCCCCGCCTTCGCGGGGGCACAGTCCTTTGAAACAGCGCGACAAAAGCGAAAGCGAGTGCAAGTGATGAAACTGAACGAAATCCGCGACAATAAGGGCGCCCGCAAGGGCCGGGTGCGCGTCGGCCGCGGCATCGGCTCGGGCCTCGGCAAGACCGCCGGCCGCGGCCAGAAGGGCCAGAAGAGCCGCTCCGGCGTCTCCGTGTTCGGCTTCGAGGGCGGCCAGATGCCGCTCCACATGCGGATCCCGAAGCGCGGCTTCAACAACATCTTCGCCAAGGATTATGCCGAGGTGAATTTGGGCGCGATCCAGAAGCTCGTCGACGGCAAGAAGCTCGAGACCAAAGGCGTGATCGACCACGACGCCCTCAAGGCCGCAGGCGTCGCCCGCGGCGGCAAGGACGGCGTCCGCATCCTCGGCAAGGGCGAGCTCAAGACGAAGCTCAGCTTCAAGGTCGCCGGCGCGTCCAAGGGCGCGCGCGAGGCGATCGAGAAGGCCGGCGGCTCGGTCGAGATCATCGCGGTGGTTCCGGCCGCGGAGAAGGCCGCGGCCAAGAAGAACAGCGTCAAGAAGCGCAAGGACGCCCCGGCAGGCTGACAAGCCGGCAACGCGCACTATATACGGCCTTCACCCCGCTCATCCTGAGTAGGGACTGAGCTTGGCGAAGGCCCGTATCGAAGGACCGCCACCGCATCCGAGCGGTCTTTCGATACGCCGGTTCGACAAGCTCACCGGCTACTCAGGATGAGCGTTGGTTTTCGGGCGTCCCAGCCCTCTGCTTGAACGAAGGTCGAGACACCTATGGCATCCGCAGCCGAACAGATGGCCGCCAATATCAGCCTGGCGAACTTCGCCAAGGCGACCGACCTCAAGAAGCGGCTCTGGTTCACGCTGGGCGCGCTGATCATCTTCCGCCTGCTCTCCTTCGTGCCGCTGCCCGGCATCGATCCGGTGTCGCTGAACGCGCTGTTCCAGCGCACCCAGGGCGGCGTCCTCGACTTCTTCAACATGTTCTCGGGCGGCAGCCTGCAGCGGATGAGCCTGATCGCCCTGGGGGTGATGCCCTACATCACCGCCTCGATCGTCATGCAGCTGGCGACGACGATGTCGCCGCAGCTGGGCGCGCTCAAGAAAGAGGGCGAAAGCGGCCGCAAGAAGATCAACCAATATACCCGCTACGGCACCGTCCTCCTGTGCGCGATCCAGGGCTATTTCATGGCCGTCGGCCTCGAAACCTGGGGCGCGAGCGAGGGCCAGGCGGCGGTGCTCGATCCCGGCATGCTGTTTCGCATCTCGACCGTGATCAGCCTGGTCGGCGGCACCATGTTCCTGATGTGGCTCGGCGAGCAGATCACCAGCCGCGGCATCGGCAACGGCGTTTCCCTGATCATCATGGCCGGCATCGTCGCCCAGCTGCCGCAGGCGCTCGCTCAGATGTTCGAAGGCGGCCGAAGCGGCAGCCTCGATCCGCTGGTGATCATGATGATCGTCGCGCTGGCGCTCGTCCTCGTCCTGTTCATCTGCTTCATGGAGCGCGCCCAGCGCCGGGTGCTCATCCAATATCCCAAGCGCCAGACCGCGCGCGGCCAGATCCAGCAGGAGCGCTCGCATCTGCCGCTGAAGGTCAACACCTCGGGCGTGATCCCGCCGATCTTCGCCTCCTCGCTGCTGCTGATGCCGCTGACCCTGGTCCAGTTCGCCGGCAACAGGGTGGCGGGCGAAAGCGCCTGGGGCGATTTCGTCATCACCATCACCACCTATCTCCAGCACGGCGCGCCGCTCTACATGTTCCTCTACGGCGCCGGCATCGTCTTCTTCTGCTTCTTCTACACCGCGGTCGTGTTCAATCCCGAGGAGACCGCGGAGAACCTCAAGAAATATGGCGGCTTCATCCCCGGCATCCGCCCCGGCAAGCGGACCGAGGAATATCTCGATTACGTGCTGACCCGGGTGACCGTGGTCGGCGCCGCCTACCTCACCGTGATCTGCCTCTTGCCCGAGTTCCTGATCGCGCGGGCCGGCATCCCCTTCTATCTCGGCGGCACCTCGCTGCTCATCGTCGTCAACGTGACGATGGACACGGTGACCCAGATCCAGAGCCACCTCATCGCCCACCAATATGGCGACCTGATCAAGAAGGCGAAGCTGAAGGGCGGCATCGGCAGAAGGTGAAGCGGGCCCGATGAACATCATCCTCCTGGGGCCTCCGGGCGCCGGCAAGGGCACCCAGGCGAGCCGGCTGGTCGAGCGCCGCAAGATGGTCCAGCTCTCGACCGGCGACATGCTCCGCGCCGCGGTTGCCGCCGGAACCGAGGTCGGCAGGCAGGCGAAAGCGGTGATGACGGCGGGCGAGCTGGTTTCGGACGAGATCGTCGACGCGATCCTCTCGGCCCGCCTGGACGAGCCCGACATCCAGCGCGGCTTCATCCTCGACGGCTATCCGCGCACCGCGGTCCAGGCCGACTCGCTCGACCGGCTGCTGGCGGAAAAAGGGCTCGACCTCGACCACGTCATCGAGCTGACCGTCGATGAGGACGCGCTGGTCGACCGGATCACCGGCCGCTTCACCTGCGCGGTCTGCAACACCCCCTATCACGACGATTACAAGCTGCCGGTCGTGGCGGGGGTCTGCGACGTCTGCGGCAGCCGCGAGTTCAGGCGCCGCGCCGACGACAATGAGGAAGCGGTGCGCACCCGGATGGCCGAATATCGCGCCAAGACGGCGCCGATCCTGCCCCATTACGAGGCCCAGGGCATCGTCCGCCGGGTCGACGGCATGGCCCGGGTCGAGGCGGTCAGCGCCGCGATCGACGCGATCCTCGACGAAAGAGGTGACAGTCACTAGTGACAGTCACCATCGGGGAGGGGAATATGCGCATCCCAGCTTTGTTCGCCGCCGCCCTGCTGCTCGCCGCGCCCGCGGCCGCGGAGGTGACCTCCTCCTCGCCGATCCATTTCGACATCGAGAGCCGGGTCGTCGTCGCCGCGCCGCCGGACCGCGCCTATGAGGCGCTCGGCCGGATCGGCCAATGGTGGGACGGCGCCCACAGCTATTCGGGCGATGCCGCCAACATGCGGCTCGAGCTCAGGGCGGGCGGCTGCTTCTGCGAGACCCTGCCGGGCGGCGGCACGGTCGAGCATATGCACGTCGTCCAGGCGCTGCCCGGGCGGGCGATCCGGATGACCGGCGCGCTCGGGCCGCTGCAGAGCGAGGCGCTGACCGGCACCCTCACCTGGACTCTGCGCGCGGTTCCGGAGGGCACCGAGATCACCTCCGTCTATCTGGTCAGCGGCCACGTCCGCGGCGACGTCGGCGCCTATGCCGCACCGGTCGATGCGGTGCTCCGCGCCCAGCTCGAGCGGCTGCGCCTCCATCTCGCCCATTGACGGCCCTACATCTGCAGTGTACTTTGCTATCCAAAGTAGGAGAAGCAAGCATGCGCCTGTCCGTCATCGCCGCCGCCGCCCTCGCCTGTGCCGCCGTTTCCGCCGCCGCCCAGGGCCCCTATGATCCTGCGGCGCGGATCGCCGCCCAGCGCGCCGCCATGGCGCGGCTCGCCTATCTCGACGGGGTCTGGCGCGGCCCGGCCTGGAGCCTGACCCCGCAAGGGCGGCGCGAAATGATCCAGGCCGAGCGGATCGGGCCGTTCCTGGGCGGCGCGGTGCGGGTGATGGAGGGGCGCGGCTATGCCGCCGACGGCAATGTCGCGTTCAACGCGTTCGGCGTCGTCTCGTTCGATCCGGGCACCGGCAATTACAGCCTGACCAGCTGGGCGATGGGCTATAGCGGCACCTTCCCGCTTCGCCTCACCGACGACGGCTATGTCTGGGAGGCGCCCGCCGGCCCCGGGGCGATCATGCGCTACACCGCGGTCGTCCAGGGCGACAGCTGGCACGAGATCGGCGAGCGCATCGCCGGCGACTCGCCGCCGGTCCGCACCGTCGAGCTCACCCTCCGGCGGGTAAGCGATACCGACTGGCCCGCGGCCAACCCGGTGCCGATGCGCTGAAGGTCCTTCGAGAATGACCAGGTGAACCATGCCCCGCATGGTTCAGGATTGCCTGGGAGGCAATCCGGTCTGGTCATGGTTCGACAGGCTCACCGGCTCCTCAGGATGAGCGGTTTAGACCGTGATACTCATCCGCTCATCCCGAGTAGGGACTGAGCTTGGCGAAGGCCCGTATCGAAGGACGCCTTCTACGCAAAACCTGTTATGGTCCGCCCCGCGCGACTCCGGGCTAACGGAGCGCGCGCCAGGGGAGAGGGTGAATGGGCAGGGACGGAAACGGGCATGTCGACCTCGCCGGCTTCATGGAGGGCGTCACCCGCCGCAACCCGGGCCAGACCGAGTTCATCCAGGCCGTCCAGGAAGTCGCCGAGGACATTTTCGATTTCATCCAGGACAAGGAAGATTATCACCGCTGGCAGATCCTGAGGCGGATCGCCGAGCCCGACCGGGTGGTCTCGTTCCGGGTCTGCTGGGAGGACGACAATCACGAGATCCGCGTCCAGCGCGGCTATCGCGTCCAGAACAACAATGCGATCGGCCCCTATAAGGGCGGCATCCGCTTCCACCCCAGCGTCAACCGCTCGATCCTCAAGTTCCTCGCCTTCGAGCAGACCTTCAAGAACGCGCTGACCGGCCTGCCGATGGGCGGCGGCAAGGGCGGCGCCAATTTCAACCCCAAGGGCAAGAGCGACGGCGAGATCATGCGCTTCTGCCAGAGCTTCATGACCGAGCTCTACCGCCATATCGGCGCCGACGTCGACGTGCCCGCCGGCGACATCGGCGTCGGCGCCCGCGAGATCGGCTACATGTTCGGCCAGTACAAGCGGATCACCAACAGCTGGGAGGGGGTGCTGACCGGCAAGGGCCTCGAATATGGCGGCTCGCTGATCCGCACCGAGGCGACCGGCTATGGCGCGGTCTACTTCCTCGAGAACATGCTCAAGACCAGGGGCCAGGACCTGGTCGGCAAGCGCGCCGTGATCTCGGGCTCCGGCAACGTCGCCACCCACGCGGCCGAGAAGATCGTGCAATTGGGCGGCAAGGTGCTGACCCTTTCCGATTCGGAGGGCTTCGTTCACGATCCCGACGGCATCGATCAGGAGAAGATCGACTGGGTGAAGGCGCACAAGACCAGGCGGCGCGGCCGGATCAGCGAATATGCCGAGGAATATCGGGGCGCGACCTTCCACGCCGGCAAGCGGCCCTGGGCGGTGCCCTGCGACGTCGCTTTGCCCTGCGCGACCCAGAACGAGCTGCTCGGCGAGGACGCGCGCACCCTGGTCGCCAACGGCTGCATCGCCGTTTCCGAGGGCGCCAACATGCCGACCGACCTCGAAGGCGTGCATCACTTCCGCGACTCGAAATTGCTCTACGCGCCCGGCAAGGCATCGAACGCCGGCGGGGTCGCCGTCTCCGGGCTCGAGATGAGCCAGAATTCGGCGCGCATCTCATGGAAGGAGGAGCAGCTCCAGCAGCTGCTGAGGGAGATCATGGACGGCATCCACAGCCGCTGCCTCGAATATGGCGACCGCGGCGGCGGCTATGTCGACTATGTCAAGGGCGCCAACATCGCCGGCTTCAAGAAAGTCGCCGACGCGATGCTCGCGTTCGGTGTGGTTTGACGGTCCCGCTGGCGAGCCCTGAAAGGGATCGACCTCGCCCGCGCCTTGCCTTTAGATACTGCGATGCAAACCTTGGCGCTTTTCTGGTCTGCAATCCTTTTCATTCTTTCGTCCGGATTGATTTATTACGAGCGGTTCCGGCACAACAAGCTGGTCGTGGGCATCGCCGTGATATTGGCGATCGGCTCGTCCGTCTCGTTCATCTACGCGATATGGCCGGGCGCGTCAGACGGCACGCCCGTGTCGAGCGCGGCACCGGCAGAAGTCGTCACGAATGCGCTTCAGCCGGACGCCGCCGCCAGCGAAACCCCGGCGGAACCATTTGCGAACAATTGCAATTGGGACGGAAACGAAGCCATCACCGACTGCATCAGCCGGTTGTCCCGGACCCATTCTCCTCGCGACGCGACCTACACCGCTTTCTACGCCCGGGCGTCAAGAGCCATGCTGGCGAACGACTTTCAGCTAGCTGATGGCGATTTTGGCGTTGCGCTCGACAATGGGTCCAGCGCGACCGAGCCAATGGTTCGCCTGCTGAGGGGCATGACTCGCATTTATCTGCGCAACTACGCGGGCGCTCTCGATGACTGCGACCGGATCAACAATTCCCGGACCATCAACTTCCTGCGCACCCTAGCGTCTCTGAGCTCTTTGCCTGCGGGCTCGCCCGAGAGCATGCTCAACTTTTGCCGCGGCATCGCGCTCTCGAAACTGGGGCGCCACCACGAGGCGCTGCCGGTGCTGAACGCCGCGATCGACGGTAATTTCCGGGATCGCCAGCTCTACGAGGCGCGCGCCGATTCGCGCGAAGCTTTGGGCGATGCGGCGGGCGCGGCGAGCGATCGCAGGATCTGGGTCTCGATGTCGATCGATGCCCTCACGGCCAATTCCTCGGCCGCGCAAGACGCCGGCAATGCGGCAAAGTGATCCATACCTGCCGAACGCCCCTCGCGCGTGGCGCGGGGTGCCGCGAAACGCCTTGACAGCGCTGGGCAAAAAGGCAGCTTCGCTCACCTCAGGCAGGGGCCTCCCCGGCCAAGGGGATTGGATGGGATGGCCGCGCGACCGTTAGACGAGACGTCCGGGGAGCCCTACCAGAGCGACCGCCTCGTGATCGCCGCCTCGTCGCTCGGCACCATCTTCGAATGGTATGATTTCTACCTTTACGGCCTGCTTGCGGCGGTCATCACCAGCCAGTTCTTCTCCGGCGTCAACGAGACGACCGGCTTCATCTTCGCCCTCGCCGCCTTCGCCGCGGGGTTCGCGGTGCGACCGTTCGGGGCGCTGCTCTTTGGCCGGATCGGCGATCTCGTCGGAAGAAAAAACACCTTCCTGGTGACGATGGCGATCATGGGCCTGTCAACCTTCGCGGTCGGCCTGCTGCCGAGCTACGCGTCGGCGGGCGTCGCCGCGCCGATCCTCTTGGTGGCGCTGCGCCTGCTCCAGGGGCTGGCGCTGGGCGGCGAATATGGCGGCGCCGCGACCTATGTCGCCGAGCATGCGCCGGCCGGCCGCCGCGGCCTCTACACCAGCTTCATCCAGACCACCGCGACCCTCGGCCTGTTCCTCGCGCTGCTGGTCGTGATCGGCGTGCGCAGCGCGCTCGGCGAGGCGGCCTTCGCCGCCTGGGGCTGGCGGTTGCCCTTCCTGGTCTCGATCCTGCTGCTCGGCGTGTCGCTGTGGATCCGGCTCAAGCTCGAGGAGAGCCCGGTCTTCCGCCGGATGAAGGCGGAAGGGAAGGGGAGCAAGGCGCCGCTCACCGAGGCCTTCGCCCGCTGGCCGAACCTGAGGCTCGTCCTCATCGCTTTGTTCGGCGCCGTCGCCGGCCAGGCGGTGGTCTGGTATGCCGGCCAATTCTATACCCTCTTCTTCCTCGAGCGGACGCTTCGGATCGACGGCGCCACCGCCAATATCCTGATCGCCGTCGCGCTGGCGCTGGCCACCCCCTTCTTCCTCGTCTTCGGCTGGCTCTCGGACCGGATCGGCCGCAAGAAGATCATCCTCGCCGGCTGCGCGCTCGCCGCCTTGACCTATTTCCCCTTGTTCGAGGCGCTGGCCAGGGCCGCCAATCCCGCCCTCTCCGCCGCCCAGGCCGCCGCCCCGGTGCGGGTCCTCGCCGATCCCACCGCCTGCTCGGTCCAGTTCGATCCGGTCGGCCGCAACAAGTTCGACCGCCGCTCGTGCGACATCGTCAAGGCGTTCCTCGCCCGCTCGGGCGTCTCCTACGCCAACCTCGCCGCGCCGCCGGGCAGCGCCGCCCGGCTCGAGGTCGGGCCTGCGACCATCGTCGCTCCGGAAGGGGGCGGCGACGCGATCAAGGCGTTCCAGGACCGCGCCCGCGCCGCGCTGACCGCCGCCGGCTATCCCGAGCGCGCCGATCCCGCCTCGATCGACAAGCCGCTGGTCGTCCTCATCCTGTTCGTCCTCGTCCTCTACGTGACGATGGTCTACGGCCCGATCGCGGCGCTGCTGGTCGAGCTGTTCCCGACCCGGATCCGCTACAGCTCGATGTCGCTGCCCTACCATATCGGCAACGGCTGGTTCGGCGGCTTCCTCCCCACCACCGCCTTCGCCATGGTCGCCGCCACCGGCGACATCTATTTCGGCCTCTGGTATCCGATCGCGGTGGCGACGCTCACCGTCTTCGTCGGCCTCCTCCTCCTCCCCGAGACGTTCAGGCGGCCGCTGGAGGATTGAAGATCGGCTGTGGAAAACTCGGCTTTGGCCTTCGACTTCGCCGCGCGTTCGCCCTAATCTTGCAGCCGTGAGCGACTTCGACGACCCGTTCGAGCTGGAAACCGCGCCCGCCTCCGAGGCGGAGCGGCTGACGCTCGATCTCGACGGCTGGGAGGGGCCGCTCGACCTCTTGCTGACGCTGGCGCGGACGCAGAAGGTCGATCTTGCGAAAATCTCGATCCTGGCGCTGGTCGAGCAATATCTCGCCTTCATCGCCGACGCCCGCAAGCTGAGGCTGGAGATCGCCGCCGATTATCTGGTGATGGCGGCCTGGCTCGCTTATCTCAAATCCTGCCTGCTGCTGCCCAGGGACGAGGGCGCCGATCCCAGCCCCGAGGAGCTGGCGATGCGGCTGCAATTGCGCCTGCAGCGGCTGCAGGCGATGCGCGAGGCCGGCGCCCGGCTGATCGGCCGCGACCGGCTCGGCCGCGACGTCTTCCGCCGCCCGGCGCCCGAGGGCCTCAAGGTGGTTCGCCGCGCCGCCTGGCAGGCCGATCTCTACGATCTCATCGCCGCCTACGGCATCGTCCGCGCCCGCACCGAGCCTTCGGTCCACATCATCGCCCGCCGGCCGGTGATGACCCTCGACGAGGCGATCCACCGGCTCGAGGCGATGATCGGCGCGAGGCTCGAATGGACCGCGCTCGAAGCCTTCCTGCCGGAAACCCAGGATGCGGGCTTCCGGCGCTCGGCGCTCGCCTCCAGCTTCGTCGCGACGCTGGAGCTGGCCCGTCTCGGCAAGGTCGCGCTCCGGCAGGAGGAAACCTTCGCCACCCTTTACGTGAGGGCGGCATGAGGGAGCTCGACGACGCCCTGCGCGCAGTCGAGGCGACCTTGTTCGCCGCCGAGGAGCCGCTCAGCGCGGCCGACATCGCGCTCTATGTCGGCGAGGGCGTCGACGTGGTCGCGGCATTGGCCGAATTGCAGGGCCATTATGCCGGGCGCGGCGTCGAGCTGGTCGAGCGCGGCGGCCGCTGGCATTTCCAGACCGCCGCCGATCTCGCCCACATCCTCAGGCGCGAGCGCGAGGAGAGCCGCCGGCTGTCGCGCGCCGCGGTCGAGACGCTGGCGATCATCGCCTATCACGAGCCGGTCAGCCGCGCCGAGATCGAGGCGATCAGGGGGGTGCAGATCTCCAAGGGCACGCTCGACGTGCTGATGGAGGCGGGCTGGGTCCGCCCCGCCGGCCGGCGCGAGGTGCCGGGCCGGCCGCTGACCTTCGCGACCACCCAGGATTTCCTCACCCATTTCGGCCTCGAAAGCCGCCGCGACCTGCCCGGGCTCGACGATCTCAAGGCCGCCGGGCTGCTCGATCCGGTCGATGCCGCGCTCGAACGGCTCGGCCTCGATGTCGCGGAAGAGGACACCGACGAGGTCGAACTGGAAACTGACGCCGAAGACGCCTAGATTCACTTCGGCACTGGGAGAATTTTCACATGGGTGGTTTCAGCATCTGGCATTGGCTGATCGTCGGCCTCGTCATCCTGCTGCTGTTCGGGAAGGGCCGCTTTTCCGACATGATGGGTGACGTCGCGAAGGGCCTCAAGAGCTTCAAGAAGGGGATGAGCGAGGACGAGGAGGCCGAAGAGCGGCGCCGGCTGACCGCTGAGCGGACGGTCGAGGCGCAACCCGTTCCGCCCGCCACCGCCGCGCCGGCCGAGCCGGTGGCAACCCCGGCCCCCGACGCGGACCGGCAAGCCCAGCCCTAGATGTTCGGGATCGATTTCAACGAATTCCTGGTCATCACGGTGGTCGCTCTGGTGGTGATCGGCCCCAAAGACCTGCCGCGGGTGATGCGGGTGGTCGGCCAGTTCGTCGGCCGCGCCCGCGGCATGGCCAAGCAGTTCCGCTCCGGCTTCGACGTGATGATGCGCGAGGCCGAGCTCGAGGACATGGAGAAGCAGTGGAAGGCCGACAACGAGCGGATCATGCGCGAGCATCCCGCCCCGATCGGCGAGGGGGACTGGCCGGAACCGGTTGAGCTGCCGCCGGCGCCGCCCGCGCCCCGGCCGCGCACGTCCAAGGGCCCCAAGGCGCCGCCGACGACGGGCAGGGCGGCGCCCCGCGCCATGGCGCTGCCGACGCCGGCGCCGAAGGACACGCCGCCGGCGGGCGAGACGCCGTGACCGACCTCGACCGAACCGAGGCGGACGAGCTCGACAAGAGCAAGGCGCCGCTGCTCGACCATCTCATCGAATTGCGCCGGCGGCTGCTGTGGAGCGTGGTCACGCTCGGCGTGACCTTCGCCGGCTGCCTCTATTTCGCGCGGCCGATCTTCGGCTTCCTGGTCCAGCCGCTGATCGCGGCGGGGCAGAACCGGCTCATCTACACCGCGGTGTTCGAGGCCTTCTTCGTCGAGATCAAGGTCGCCTTCTTCGCCGCGCTGATGATCTCCTTCCCGATCATCGCCATGCAGCTGTGGCTGTTCGTCGCCCCGGGCCTGTACGCCAAGGAGAAGCGCGCCTTCCTGCCCTTCCTGATCATGACTCCGTTCCTGTTCATGACCGGTGCCGCGCTCGCTTATTACGTCGCGATGCCGCTCGCGCTCCATTACCTGCTCGGCTACCAGGGCGATATCGGCGGCATCCAGCAGACCGCCTTGCCCGGGGTCGGCAATTATCTCGATTTCTCGACCCGCTTCATCTTCGGCTTCGGCGTCGCCTTCCTGCTGCCGGTGCTGCTGATGCTGCTGGAGCGGGCCGGGCTGGTCACCCGCCGGCAATTGAAGCGCGGCCGCCGCTACGCGATCGTCGTCGCCTTCGTCATCGCCGCGGTGCTGACCCCGCCCGACGTCATCTCGCAGCTGCTCCTCGCCGTGCCGCTGGTCGCCCTCTACGAAGTCTCGCTGCTCGCGATCTGGTTCACCGAGCGCAAGCGGGCCAAGGCGGCGGAGAAGGCCGCGCTCTAGGCCATCGCGAAATAGCCCGCGATTCCGGACAAGATGATCGCCGCCGCCAGATTGAGCCTGGAGCGCCACAGGTAGAGCAGCGCCAAAGCGCCGGCCAAGACGAGCAGCGCCAGGGGGAGCGACGGAACGCGCCCCGCCAGCGCCGTCGCCAGCTGGACGGTCGTCGCCACGATGAAGCCGACGACGCCCGCCGTCACCCCTTCGAGAAAGCCGCGCAGCCGCTCATTTTCGACCACCTGCTCCAGCCGATCGTAGAACAGAAGCGAAAAGGCGAAGGCCGGCAGGAAGATGCCCGCCGTCATCGCCAGCGCGCCGGCCGGACCGCCGGCATAATAGCCGACGAAGGTCGAAAAGATGATCAGCGGCGCGGGCAATATGCCGGAGAGCGCGACGCCGTCGAGGAACTGGCCATCGGTCATCCAGCCGCGCCCGACGGCATCGCCGCGAACGAACGGGATCACCGTATAGGCGCCGCCGAAGGTGAGCAGGCCGGCTTTCAGCCCGGAGAGGAAGAGCAGGGCCGCCGTTACGGTGCCGGCCGGGATCAGCGGTGCGGCGGCGATTTGCCCGGCTTGTGCCCGCCAGGTCGCGAAGCCCAGCGCGGCGGCCAGCGCCGCCGTCCCAGCCGCGAGCCAGTAGCTGCGTCGGGTCAGCGACAGATAGCCGAGCCCTGCCGCCGGCAGCACGATCCAGAAGCTGACCCCGGCATAGGCGGCGACCGCCGCGATGATGCCCGCCGCCCACAGCCAGCGGTCGGTGAGCACATGGCCGCCGATCCGGTGCACGGCGCGCACGATCAGAGCGATGACGCCGATCTGGACGCCCAGGAACATTGGGCCGAGCGCGGACTGGCTGAGATCGAGCCGGAAGTAGAGCCACGACAAGGCGAACATCAGGACGAAGCCGGGCAGCATGAAGCCGAGGCCCGCCGCCAGGCCGCCGCGCCTGCCGCCGGCAACCATGCCGAGATGGACGCACAATTCGTGCGCCTCCGGCCCGGGCAGGACCTGGTAGATGGCGAGCAGCCGGTTGAACCGCCCGCCCGTCACCCACCGCTCCTCCTCCACCAGCGCGCGCCTGACCATCGCGATCTGCGCCACCGGGCCGCCCCAGGCGAGGAAACCGAAGCGCAGGAAGCGCCGGAAGATCTGCGCGGTGGTGAGCGGCGGCGGTGCTGCGGGCGCCTCCATCCTCAGGCCGCCAGCGCCACGCTCGGCCAATCGCCCGCGGCGGCGGCGCGCTCGTAGATCATCGCCGCGGCCGCGACGTCCTGCAGGCCTGTGCCCGTCGAATCGAAGAGGGTGATTTCGTCGGCCGAGGTCCGGCCCGGTCCGGCGCCGCCGACCAGCGCGGCGAGCTCGGCATGTACCGCCCCGGGCGTCATCGCGCCGGCGGCGATGGCATGGTGCAGGTCGCCCATCACGATGCATTGGTCGAGGACGTCGGCAACGACCTTGCCGCCGGCCATCAGGGCCGGCGCGATCTCGCTTTTTTCCGGGCTGTCCGCGCCGACCGCGGCGACGAACGTGCCGGCGCGCACCATGCCGAGGTCGAGAAATGGCTGACGGGAGGTGGTGCAGGTGACGATGATGTCGCTCGCCAGAGCAGCCGTCGCCAAATCCTCTGAGACCTCCGCCTGGAACCCTTCGGCAAATGCGGCCGCCCGTTCGGGATCGCGGTCCCAGGCGAAGCAATGCGTGAGCGGCAGCACTTCACGCAGCGCCTCCAGCTGCGCCGCGCCTTGCGCGCCGCAGCCGCAGATCAGGATGCTCGCCGCGTCCGCCCGGGCGAGATACCGGGCGGCAAGCGCACTCGCCGCCGCGGTCCGGCGCAGCGTGACCTCGATCGAGTCCATGATCGCCAGCACCGCGCCATTCCCGCCGTCGCCGAGCAGGATCGCGCCCTGGATGGTGGGCAGGCCGTGCGCCTGCGGGTTGCCGGGAAAGTTGGCGTTGAGCTTGAGGGCGACATAGGAGCGCGCGCCGCGCAGGCCGGCTCCCTTGGCATGGAAGACGCCTTGCGCGCCGGGGATGGCGAGCGGAGGCGGCGCATCCGCGCGGCCCTCGCCGGCCGCCCGGAAAGCGGTCTCGGCGGCGGCCAGCCAGTCCGCCGGCCGCATCAGGGCGGCAATGTCGGTGCGGGCGAGGATCAGGCTGCGTATCCGGGCGCTCATGCGGGCACGGTCCGGCGCGGCTGGTGCGAGACCCAGTCGTGGGTTTCGTCCACCGCGTCCCGGCACCAGCGATAGAGCGCGTCATAGACGAGCATGCCGGCGTCGAGCTGGGCGAGGTCGTCGGCATACATGCGCGACAGGCCCAGCGAGAGCGCGAGCAGCCCGGCCGCTTGCGGGGCAAGATCGGGCCGCGCCGTATCCGCGCCGCGCACGATAACCGCAAGCCGCTGAAGCGCCTTCACCTCGCCCAGGCCGAGCTCGGCGACCATGACGTCGAAGGTGCAAAGCTCGCCGCGGTGGCTCCAGAACACGCCGTCGCCCTCGATGTCGAACGGCGCCGCCTGGAACTGCTCGGCGACGCCGGGCACGTCGCCGGCCGGCACGAACAGGAACAGGGCATCCGGATCGACGAAGCGGCGGATCAGCCAGGGGCAGGCGATCCGGTCGACCTTCGGCCGGGCGCGGGTAACCCAGGCGGTGCGCCCCCGTTCGTCGCGCGCCGGCAAGACGGAAGCCGGGACCATCGGCAGGCCGGCGGCCGCCCAGCCCGCCACGCCGCCTTCCAGCGCCTCGGCCGGAACGCCTTCCTGGCGCAGCAAGGCGGCGGCGCCCTGGCCGAGCTCCTCGCCTTTTCTGCAGGCGACGACGGCGGCTCGGCCCCCGAGCTGCGGCGCCCAGCGGCGGACGTCGACATGCGACCGGCGGACGGCGCCGGGGATAAGGCGCGGATCGCGGTCGAAGGCCTCGTCGGGCCGAACGTCGACGATCGCCGGGCAGGCGGGCGTGCCCAGAAGGCGGAGCAGCTTATCGGGGGAGATGACGTTATAGGCAGGCATGCGGCGTCCCTTTCCCAAGCCAGGACGCGATGCTTCGGCTGTCGCCTCATGGGGCGATCGCAGGCCCCATCTGCCGATTACACGCGTGTCGCCGGGTCCTGTCAAGCCGGCGGGAGCCGCCCCGGCCCGGCAGGCTGGCCGCATAAAAAGGACGCCCCCGCAGGGGCGCCCAACTGCTCCGAGTTTCGCTACGCGCGACTTCAGGTCGCGTTGTCGACCGCGTTGGCGGCGGATTCGACGTCCTGGCCGGCGCCGCGGACGGTGTTGCAGGCGCTGATCGCGAGCAAGCTGCCGGCGAGCGCCAAAGCGGTGAACAATTTCTTCATGGCTTCATCTCCTGAACCGCGGCTCCGGGCAGCACGTCGCGCCGGGTCCCGTGATCAAGGGGTCAATGCCCGCCACCGGCTTCGGTTCCGCCTCCGTGACAAAGCGGGCGGCGGCTGCGCCGGAATCAAATGGGGACAGCCGCAGGCGGCTGTCCCCAGACGAAGTTGAGCCCGGATGCGCTACCGGGGGGGGGGGAGGTTAGCGCGTCCGGGCCCATGTTCTGGATAGCGAGAGCGGGGGGGCAAAAGGTCACTATCCAGACCGCAAAACGACAGGAACTGCGTCGGGTTCCAAACGAGCGAAAATTTTTTTGCGTTGCGGGGAGGGCGCGGAAGGGTCAGGCGCCACCGCCATCGCCGTCCTCGACGATGCCGATGGTGACCGAATAGCGGCCGCGCGCAGGGTCGCGGTCGAGCGCCGAGCGGAGCTGGCGGGCGAGGCCGGTGACGATCCGGTCGAAGCGATCGGCGAGCGCCTCGTCATAATCGACGCTGCCGGCCAGGGCGTCGACCGAGACCGACAGGCGTGCCGTGCCGGCGGCCCCGGCCTCGAGCACCACCGACACCATCTCGGCGCCGCACAGCATGCCGAACTCGACGATCTCGGTGACCAGAAAGGCGACCGACACCGCCGCATCCTGGGTGGCGTAGAGCGGCGCGACGTCGAGCCGGATCTGCATGCCGGCGGCGCCCGCCGGAGCGGTGGCGCGCAGGTTGGCGCCGAGCTCGGACAGCAGCGGCTTCAGGGCGACGCCGCGATTGGCCTCGAGCTCGGCATAATGGTTGCGGTGAACGACGGCGAGCGCGTCGACCCGGCGCTGGATCGAGGCGTAGGCGGCGGCGACCTCCTCGCCGGCAGCGCCGCGGGCGTGGAGGTTGAGCAGCGAGGCGACCACCTGAAGGTTGTTCTTTACTCTGTGGTGGACCTCCCGGACGAGGCGCGTCTGCCGCACCACCGCCGCTTCGAGCTCGGCCTCGTGGCGGGCGACGGTGCGGGTAACCTCGTCGAACGCGGCGCCCACCGCGGCGATCTCGTGGGCCGGGCTGCGCACGGTCGGCAGATCGACGCCGCGGTCGCCGGGCCGGTAGGCGGAAATGACGTTCTGGATCCGGCCGAGCGGGCGCAGCAGCAGCCGCTGGACGATGATCCAGCCGACCAGCGAGGCCCACAGCCACATCAGCACCGGGGTCAGGATGACGAGCAGGTCGGTGGCGGCAACCGGCGGCACCGCGGTCCGCAGCCGGGTCGCATATTCGCCGTTGGACGACGGCAGCTCGGCGACGACCTCGCGCGACAGCGCGCCGGCCGGAGGCGCCGAGCGCAGCTGCATCACCCGCCGTCCCTGGACCAGCTCGAGCGCGAAATCGCCGGCGGCGGGCGGCGTGTTGACGATTCGGGCGAGGGTGTCGCGGCGATATTCGGCGATCCCCTCGAGCTGGCCGCGCGCGTCGTAGAGGAAGACGCGGAGCCGGTCGCCTCCCTGCATGATCACCAGCCGGCCGGGCTGGTCTCGCGCCGGCGGCGCCGCCGGCGGGATGAAGCCGGGCGTCCGGCAGCGCGGCTGCGGCCCTTCGCCGTAGAGGGCGAAGCGGCCGGGCGTGTTGGGGTAGCGCTCCAGCCGGGCGAAGGTGCGCGCGCAGATGGCGGCGGGATCCCCCGTCTCGATGATCGAGTCGCGGGCGGCGCGGAGCGCGAAGGCGTTGCGCGACAGAGCGAGGGTGAAGCGCTGGACGTGGACCGCCAGAGTGGCGTGCGCCTCGACATCGGCCTTGGCGCGGTTGGCGCGGGCATTATCGACCGAGGCGGTGATGGCGATGATGCCGAGCGGCAGCAGGCCAAGGCTCAGGATGAAGAACATCTTCACCCCGGTCGACAGCCCCGCCCAGCGCGAGGCAAACCAGGTTTGCATGTCGCCGTTCAAGAAGGCGCGTCCCTCATCGCGGGAAAGGCCGTCAGCCAAGCTTCCCGAGCAAATCGAGCATTTCCGGCGGAATGTCTTCGTGGAGCGTCCGGTCGTAGACCGACTTCAGCGCCTCGCCGACGCTCTTGGAGGCACTGCGGGGACGCCTCTGAGGCTTCGCTCCGCCTGGCCCCTTTTTGTCGCTGGTCAATGAACGTCACCCCTCACGGCTCAAGCCGCCCGCAGCCATTATTTTGCTGTTTGGCGAGCCGACACGGCAGCCGTCCCCGCTGAACAGACGCAAAGCTTCGGCGGCACCGAATAATCGGGCCGCGCGGGGTTGGAAACAAAAAACTCCGACGATTGTTCCACCCTCGCGCGAGGACGGGGCCGGGCATATTTCCCCGTTTGATGCGCATCGTTGCGCGACCGACACGGGTTGCAATCGCGCAGGCGTCCACTCAATAGGCCCGTGACGATTGAAGGAGTCTAATCCACATGTCGCTTGGCCAGGAACTCGCGCCGCATCTTCCCTTTCTCCGCCGCTACGCCCGCGCCCTGACCGGCACCCAGGCCCATGGCGACAATTTCGTCCGGGCGACGCTGGAGGCGATCGTCGCCGCGCCCGAGAGCTTCCCGCGCGACGTCGATCCGCGGCTCGGCCTCTACCGCACCTTCCACGCGATCTGGTCGTCGGCCAATATCGAGGAGGGGCCGGGGCACGGCGCCGCCGGCGAGGCCGAGGACATCGCCCAGGCGCGGCTGTCGCGGATCACGCCGCTGTCGCGCCAGGCGCTGCTGCTGACCGCGATGGAGGGCTTCACCCCCGAGGATGCCGGCTATCTGATCGGCGCGTCGGGCGCGGAAGTGGAGGCGCTGGTCGCCGAGGCGCTCGCCGAGATCGAGCGCCAGACCCGCGCCGAGGTGCTGATCATCGAGGACGAGCCGATCATCGCGATGGACATCGAGACGATCGTCCGCGATCTCGGCCACAACGTCACCGGCGTCGCCGT